>LNAP01010862.1_pt1 | contig 26145 bp, 27 predicted proteins | sample 602601 | NCBI WGS metagenome assembly LNAP01 (sample SAMN02440304, study PRJNA202911) | soil metagenome | biome: Subtropical and temperate rainforests or woodlands; isolation source: soil samples (1 kg each in a 20% v/v slurry with milli Q water) were... ...
GATTCATCGCCGGGGCCTCCCGAAGCGCCTGTGATGGCGGGTTCTTCGGGAGGCCCCGGCGGTCGGGGCGCTACAGCGGAGAAGGTCGATGAATATCAAGCCCAAAACGCTTTCCGAGCGGCTTGCGGTTGCCGAGTACGGTCGCCCTGGTGAGCGATCGTCGCTCGATGTCATGCGCCGTTGGGCGCGGGAGTCGGCATCGCTGGAGCGCTGCCGGGATCAATGGGCAGAGCGGTTCATGGCCGCGCTCAGGTCGGGCTTCATCCTGGCCGGCGCGGCCCAGGCGGTTTGTACGGCGCCGGGCGACGAGTGGCGTGATGCCAGTCGCGTCAGGCCCTGTGGCGCGGTGACCGGCCGGGAGCCGGGTCTGTCCCGGGGGGTTCCCGAGTTCCTTGCCGCCGACGGTTCGGGGGAGCCGAACGTCCGGCGGCACACTGTGCTCAGCTGCGAGCATCCCGACATAGACGCGTTCATTCAGCGCCGCCCGGGCGAGGAACGGTCGCAAGACCGCCGCCTGGCGGGTTTGACCGATGCGTTCATGGCGGCGGTCGATGCGGACCGGGACTGGCAGCTGGTTCATGCTGCCGAGCCCGGAGCGACGCTGAAGCTCATGGGCGCGTTCCAGGACACGTCGGGGCGGTGGGTTTATCGGACGGTGCGGGCGCGCAATCTGCTCGAACGCATCACACAGGCCGGGCAGGCTGGCGTGATCGACGGTCTGCTGTTCATGGACCGGTTTTCCGCGCAACGCGCGGAAGGCCTCGACGCCATCGTTCCGTATGCGTCATGCGGCCCGCCGGTGAGAGCCGGTGTGGAAAAACCTTCCCTGATTGACTCGGACGCCCTGGCGAGGGCAACGAGGCGGAAGAGCCTGCAATCCTGGCTCGCCGTGAACGACTGAGCGGGAAGGGGTCTCCACGGGAGATCATGCAACAGTCTGGACTGATGCGTACGTCGTTGCTGAGCCTGCGGGCCGGAAGCATCAGAGAAGGGCTGAAGCGCCCTTCCGCCCGCCTTCCAGGGTGGGTCGGTAGCCTCCTCGCGAGGTGAAAGTAACAGCGCGATGATCGGTGGCAAATGCCGTGCATGGGCGACGGCTTCCTGGGCGCGATCGATGTGGGTCGATTCGTCGTGGAGCCGTTCACGGAGCACGCGCGTTTCGACTTCGATGGCCTGTCCGCGGTGGCGGAGGTGGCCGTGCGAATGCTCGACAACGCGATCGAGCACGCGATTCTCGCCGGCTCGGCCGGCGTTGACGATGAACTGGTGAGCCGGCGTCCGATTGGTCTGGGGATGACAGGCCTGGCCGATGCCCTGATGATGCTCGGCCTGCGATACGACGCGCCCGCCGGGCAGGAAATGGCCGCCGCAGTGGCGCGCCGGCTGCGCGACGCGGCGTATGCCGCATCCGCTGAGCTTGCGCGCGAACGCGGCGCCTGCCCGGGGTTCGACGCCGGGGCGTTCCTGGCATCTGGCATAGCCGGCAGGCTGCGGCCCTGGCTGCGCGACCGCATTCTGGAGAGCGGCATGCGCAACCTGCAGGTGACCGCGCTGTTCCCCATGGAAAAGCTGAGCGTTGCATTCGCGGATTGCGCCAGTAGCGGCACGGAGCCGCCGCAGTCATGGCGGCCATCGCTGCGAGCGCATGGCGAAGGTAGCGTTGATCCGTATGGGGGCGAAAACCGGGCCCATCGGCTTTATCGCGCCCTCGGCCATGATGAGAAGCGGCTCCCGGTGGCGTTTCGATCCGCCGCTGGCGTGAGCGTCGACGCGCGCATCGACATGGCCGGCATCGTCGCGTCATTCGTCGATACGCCGCCCGGTAAAGTGGTGACGCTCCCGGCCGGTGCGCCAGCCGACGCGCGCCAGGACGCCGTGCTGTCGGCCTGGCGAGCGGGCCTTGGCATGGTCTCCGTGGAAATGCAGGCCAGCGTGGCAGGCAACGATCCGAAGCGTCGGAGCCAGGCGCGTCCCGTCTACAGTTGAGAGGTGTCTGGCCCGGCCGGCGACGGCCGGGCCATTCCACCGCGAGAGCAGGTTTCCGCCAGCGCCCTTTGGGCCCTGCCGGAAGCCTGCTTGCGATGAGCGAGCAGACTTTGACGCCTCGGCGTCCGGCCGCTGGTCCGTGACCAGATCAAGAAACCCCGCCGGGGCATGGTCCCCGCGGTGGGGGTCGTGCGTCTCCGGCGGGGGAACTGCTGGAGATGCGCGATGGGGGCAGCATTTTTCGAGAAAAGGGTAGACCGCCGCTGCCGCAAGGCGATGGTGGACTTTCTTGCCGGGCATTGCCGGTACGCCACGATGAACTCGTGGAACGGCGCCAACAGCTACGCCAACTGCGTCAAGGTTACCCGGATCGGGTTGACCGGCGCGCAGCTGGATCGGGCCTTCGAAATCCTGGAAACGGATTTTTGGACGGAGATCAACTGGCTGATCGACGAGTTCACCTTCGAGATGGAGGGGAAATGGACGATCGGCACCAATGGCCGCTCAGGCGGCTATCTGGTGTTGTACCAGTCGACCCTGCAAGAGACCGGTCACAAGTCCTTCTGCCCGCGCTGCGGGCAGAGAAATTACCGCGAGGTCACCGCCGAATACTCCAAATGCGGGGTTTGCGGCGGTCAGAGGGTCGACTTTCCGAGCCCGCCAAAGGCGCTGAAGGTGTCGACGAGGGGCGTCGACCAGGGCGAAGACTTCGCCGACTGGTCGATGGAGGATCTGCGGGCCCGCGTCGATCTGGTATGCCGGTTCGACCGGGCCTGCGATGAGATCCGGGCGGCCTTCATCGACCTGTGCGAGCGCGCCCAGGTTGTTGAGGAAACCGTAATGGTTCCGAAGAAACGAAAGGTTCTGGCTCTTCCGGACTGAAGCCTTTCCCAACCCCCGCCGGGGAGGTGCATTCCTCCCCGAGGGGAGGCGTGCATTTCCAAGGCGGGTTCAACCCGCCCCGTTCACCGGGGCCTCCCAAAGCGCCTGCGTGAGCGGGTCCTTCGGGAGGCCCCGATGTCCGGGGTCAAACCTGGAGGTGTGCAATGAAGATGACCGAAAGAACCTCCCGCATTCGGGAGGCGGCTCGCGGCCGGTGGCTCGACATCCTGTCGGACATCGCGCCCGAGCTGGACGCAGCGATTGCCCGGGTGGGCCGGCACGTCGGCTGCCCGGTGCATGGCGGAAGGGACGGGTTTCGCCTGTTCCCGGATGCGGAGGAGACCGGCGGCGGGATCTGCAACACCTGCGGCCGATACCCGGATGGGTTCAGCCTGCTGATGTGGGTCAGGGGCTGCGGCTTCAATCAGGCGTTGCGCCTGGTGGCCGACTCGCTTGGCATGGACTGCCAAGGCGCCGCACCGACGCCTCGGCGACGAACGGTCCTGAAAAACCGTTCGCAGATAACCGCGGCGGCACGCCGAAAGGCCGCGGCGCAGGCCCGGGAGATGTGGATTGGCGCGGCCCCGTTGCAGGGGTCGGCCGGCGAGCTCTACCTGGCACGCCGCGGGATCCAGACAGCGTCGCTTGGCGACCAGCTGCGCGACCTGCGGTTTCATCCCCGGATGATGCACCGCAGCGAGCTGGAGGAAACCAGCTTTTGGCCAGGCCTGCTGGCCAAGGTGAGGACGCCGTCAGGGCAGGTGGTGGGAATCCATCGCACCTACCTGGACGACAGTGGCCGCAAGGCGCCGGTGGACAAGGCGAAAAAGCTCATGCCCAAGTTCGGGGGACTGGGTGGTGGCGCCATTCGCTTCGGCTCGCCGATCGGCGGCACGCTCGGAGTGGCTGAGGGTATCGAGACGGCGCTGTCCGTCACGATGGCCACGGGCATTCCCTGCTGGGCGTGCGTGAGCGCGGCCCTGCTGGAGGCCTTCGTGCCGCCGCCGGACGTGAAAAACGTCCTGATCTGGGGCGACCTGGATCGAAGCGGCGCCGGTCAAAGATCGGCAAAGGCGCTGCAGCTGAGGTTATGGGGTGCGGGCTTTCGGGCGCAAACCCTGTTTCCTGGCGCGCAAATCGGCGACGGCAAAGGCACGGACTGGAACGACGTCTTGGTCCATCTGGGACCGACGGCTTTTCCCATTCCGAGCCTGGTCCTTGCGGCATAGGAGGCGGTCATGGCTCTCATGAACGCCTCCGTCGTTGAGACCGCCCCCGGAGCCGTGGGCGTTCACCCGTTTTCCCCGCCGGACGGCTGGGAGGGCGACGCGGACGCCTATGTGGGCCTGATGAGAAGGAGGTTCAAGGACATGAACTTCCGGCAGGAAATTCTGTTTATCGCCTTCTTCATCAGACATGGCGGGGAAACGCGGTTCAGGGGGCCTTTCGCCAAGGAGGCGGAAGGCATCCTGGATGCGCTTTGCCGTTGAATAGTCCCTGCCAGATGCCGCTGACGCGGCGTCTGGCAGGGCCATTTTCCACCGTCAGCCGGTTTCCGCCAGCGCCCTTTGGGCCCTGCCGGAAGCCTGCTTGCAATGAGCGAGCAGGCTTTGACGCCTCGGCGTCCGGCCGCTGGTCCGTAACCAGCCCAAGAAACCCCACCGGGGCACGATCCCCGCGGTGGGGGTCGTGCGTCTCCGGCGGGGAACTGTTGGAGGCGTGCGATGGACAAGGCCGGAATCAAGGCTTTCATGATCTGGCTGGAAACGGCCAGCGAAGCAGAGATCGCCCGACACAAGGAGTTCATCCTTGATCGGGCGGGCCTGCTCACAACCCGCGAGGGCAAGGCGGATCTGCGCCTGGCTCTGCGGCTTCTGGAAGAGGAGGTGCTGGCCCGCATACAGTCAGCGCGTCACGGCTGAGCCGCGGCGCGAGGACTGCGCTCAGGCGGTCCGCCTTCTCGACATCGGGGTGCGGGGTGAAAAAGAGCTCGATCAGCTCCTGCTCGACCCGCGCCCGATGTCCTTCGATCACCGTCAGGTGCGCAAATCGGTCGGGTTCGTCTGTCACGGGGTTCCTCCGGGCAACGACTGCATCGTAGCGCGTGCCTGGCGAAACCAGAAGGATCTGAACCCCCGCCGGGGAGGTGCATTCCTCCCTGACGGGAGGCGCGCATCTCCAAGGCGGGTTCAACCCGCCCCGTTCACCGGGGCCTCCCAAAGCGCCTGCGTGAGCGGGTCCTTCGGGAGGCCCCGATGTCCGGGGTCAAACTTGGAGGTGTGCAATGGAAATTGAAAAAATCGAAGACCAGGAAATCTCGATCGACGTGCTTCTGGAGAAGTACGCCAAGGGATCGGAGCAAACCAAGGCCGACGTCATCGGCCGCGTGGCCAGGGCCTTGGCCTCGGTTGAACCGGATCCGGTCCGCTGGGAGGCCGAGTTCGCGACTGCGATGCAGCGCGGCTTCGTCCCGGCCGGTCGCGTCCTGTCGGCCGCCGGCACTGCAACAGCAGCGACGCTCATCAACTGCTTCGTGCAGCCGGTGGGCGATTCGATGTCGGGCGAGCATGACGGCAAGCCAGGCATCATGGTCGCCGCCCTGCAGGCGGCGGAAACCATGCGGCGAGGCGGCGGGGTCGGTTACGACTTCAGCCGAATTCGGCCGAAGGGAGCTATCGTGCGAAAAACCGCGTCGGCGGCATCGGGTCCCGTGTCGTACATGAGCGTTTTCGACGCCATGTGCTCCACGGTCACGTCGGCCGGTGCGCGCCGCGGTGCGCAAATGGGCGTGCTGCGCTGCGACCATAGCGTTCATCCACGCCAAGGATGAGGCCGGCAAGCTCACCAACTTCAACCTCTCGGTTGGGGTGACGGACGCGCTGATGGCGGCTGTCGAGGCGGATGCTGACTGGCAGCTCGTGCACACGGCCGAACCGTCGGCCGAGTGTGGCGATGGGGTGTTTCGGCGCGATGATGGCCTGTGGGTCTACAAGACCGTGCGGGCGCGCGCGCTGTGGGAGTCGATCGTGCGGTCGACGTACGATCACGCCGAGCCGGGGGTGCTGTTCATCGACCGGATGAACAGCGACAACAACCTGTGGTACTGCGAGACGATCGAGGCCAGTAATCCCTGCGCCGAGCAGCCCCTGCCTGATTACGGGTGTTGCTGTCTGGGTTCGATCGACCTGACGCGCTTCGTGCGCAACCCGTTCGGCGCGCAGGCGGGCTTCGACATCGAGGCGTTCGCCGGGGTCGTGCGGGTCGCCGTCCGGATGCTCGACAACGTGCTGGACCTCACGGTCTGGCCGCTGGAAGAGCATGCACGGGAAGCGAAGGCGAAACGGCGCATCGGCCTGGGGTTCCTCGGGCTGGGCGACGCCCTGGTGATGCTGGGTTGGCGTTACGACAGCGACGAAGGCCGCCTTGTCGCGCGCCAGATCGCGGAACGGTTGCGGGAAGAGGCCTACCGGGCCTCAACGCGGCTGGCCGGCGAGAAGGGGGCGTTCCCCCTGCTCGACGTGGATCGATACCTGGAAAGCGGGTTCATGCGGCGGATGCCGGAAGACATCCGTGAAGCAGTCCGTAAAAAGGGGATCCGCAATTCGCACCTGCTGTCGATCGCGCCGACCGGCACGATCAGCCTGGCGTTCGCCGACAACGCGAGCAACGGGATCGAGCCGGCGTTTTCCTGGGCGTACAACCGGCGCAAGCTGGAGCCTGACGGCTCGTGGCGGGTCTACGCGGTGGAAAACCACGCCTATCGTGTCTATCGGCAGATGGGCGGGGATGTGGCGCGGCTGCCGGACGCCTTCCGGAGTGCGCTGGAAATCTCGGCGGACGACCACCTGAAAATGGTCTGCGCCGTGGCGCCGTACATCGACACTTCGATCTCGAAGACGGTGAACGTGCCGGCCGAGTACCCATTCGAGGCGTTTCAGGATCTGTACCTGAACGCCTGGAAAGGTGGGGCCAAGGGACTCGCGACGTATCGGCCCAACGCCGTGACCGGAGCGATTCTCTCGGTCGAGAGTGCCGATAAGGCGGCGCCTGCGCAGCCGCCGGCGGGCGAGGGGCGGTTTGAGGATTCCGATCCGGACCGTCGTATCCGTCTGCTGGAGGTGCCGACGCCGCCGTTGGCCAGCTTGCGCTGGCGGCGGCGCCCGCGGTTCACCGGGGGCAACCCGGCGCACTGCTACCTGCTTGAGCATCCGCACGGCGCGCGCCTGGCGGTGTTCATCGGTCACGCGGTGAACGGACACATCGAGCCTTTCGAGGTTTGGGTGAACGGCTTCGAGCAGCCGCGAGGGCTGGGCGCCCTGGCGAAATCCCTGTCCATGGATATGCGGTCGAACGATCGCGCCTGGCTGCAGGTGAAGCTGGAGAGCCTGGCCAGGACGGCGGGAGATGACGCGTTCGACCTGGCCATGCCGCCGAACGGGGAGCCCGTGCGGGCGCCTTCGCTGGTGGCGGGCTTCGCCAGGCTGGTGCAGTACGAGTGCGAGCGCTTGGGCGTGTTCGGTCGGCCTGGGGAAACCCCGGTGCTGGATGCGCTGTTCGCTCGCAAGGAACCGAAGACGGGCCCCGACGGCACGTTGTCCTGGACGGTCGACATCCGCAATGGGGCGACCGGCGATGACTTCGTGATGGGCGTCAAGGAGCTGGATCTGCCCGATGGAACCCGGCGGCCGTACTCGGTATGGCTGGCGGGGAATTATCCGCGTGCGCTGGATGGGCTTTGCAAGAGCCTGTCCTACGACATGCGGGTGATCGATCCGGCGTGGATCGGTGGGAAGCTGCGACAGCTGCTGGATTTCGCGGAGCCACAGGGGGAGATGCCCCTGGCGCAGGTTCCGGGCGAACAGCGGCGGCAGACGTTCCCGTCGACCGTCGCCTACATGGCGCGGCTGCTCGTGCATCGTTACTCCTCGATGAAGAAGGTCTTCCGACCGGAGACATGGGGGCCGTGTGGTGGGAAGACCATGAGCCGGGCGCGCCGCGGCTGCGCGCAGTGGGTGCGGCGGAGGTTCGTGAAATGGCGGGCCGCTGCTGCGCGGAGTGCGGGAACTACGCGGTCATCAAACGCGATGGCTGCGATTTCTGCACGGCCTGCGGTCATGTTGGCGCGTGCGGGTGAGTCTGGCCGGAAGGCACGTAACCTTGCGGCCGGTGTTTCAGACCCGAACCGAGCAATCGGTTCGGGTCTTTTTTTCAGGGATCCGGGCGTGGAATGGCCCGTTATTTAACGTAATGTTTATTATGCGAAATAGGCCAGCTATCAACCGCACACGCCGCCATGGCGTGGCAAGCACGGCGCCGCCGACAGCGCGGCACCCCACCAGGTCGCCGACTTATGAACTCCACGGCTTACCTCCGGCCCGGTGGCCACTGCCTGGCAGCGTGCAGCACACGCAGCACGCGCACCAGATCGCCGGCCACGTCGTAGACCAGGACGTAATTCTGATGCGCTACCAACTCGCGGGTGCCAGCGACACGACCAAGCCGGCCAAGGCCGGGATGATCGACCAAGCGGCCGGCCTTTTCTGCAAACAGTTCATCGAGAGCCAGCGCGGCGGCCGGGTTGTCGGCCTCGATGTAGCCATAAATTTCGTCGCGATCCTGTGTCGCCTCTGGCGTCCAGAACAGCTCCATCATTCGGAGGCTTCAAGCCGGCGGCGCGTTGCTGCCCGCTTGGCCGCGAACTTTGCTTCGACTTCGGCCGCTGGAATCAGGTTGCCGGCATTGGCTGAGTCCAGGCCGATCTGCACCTGTCGACGAAACCAGGTGTCATGCTCGGCCGCTTCCTGCTGCTGCCGAACGAAGTCGCGCATGAAGTCGCGCAGAAGCTGGGCGCTGCTGCGGTCGCGGGCCTTGGCGGCCGTGGAGAACTCGGTTTTCAGGGATTCATCGACCCGAAAGGTAAAAGTGGCTTCGCTCATGTCGTGGCCTCTTGTGTTACAAGCATAGTGCAACATAACACGCGGTGAGCCGCGCTGAAATTGCCGCTCGATGGCCTGGCCGGCACGCCTGGCGGCGTCCGGTGCCTTGCGGCCAGGAACCGCCGGCATCGCTCCAAGCCTTCCGCTGCGCCTTCGGTGGCGATTACTTGTGGCGCTCAGGCACCGCCCTCTCGCCATCGGTGCCCCAGCTGTTCAACCAGGTGCGAACTTCCTGGCCGGTCAGGTGGCGGCCAGTTTCCTTGTAGGCCGCCCAGGATGCCAAGGCTTCCTGCTTGAAGCTCTCGCGGGCTTCCTCGCGCTCGACGTACTGCTGGATGGCTTCGAGCATGATCCAGTGGGGCGAGTGACGGCGCTGGCTGGACACGCGGGCGTAGGCAACAGTGCGCCGCCCGATTCGGCGCGCAATTGCGCCACCCTGAGCGTCGGGAATCCAATGCGTAATACCATCGTACATACAACACCCCACCAGCGCCCACCCCAAGCGCCCCGCCAACGTGCAGCGGCCCTAAAAACGCCCTCCCATGCGCCGCGCCAATGACAGGGGGAAGGAAAGGAAGAAAAAAAGGAAGAAATCAAGTCGCCCTCCCCTTTTGCACGCCGGCTCGAAGGGGCGAATTCGGGCGAATATGGGAAGGATGGTATTATTAGCCCATGAAGCGGATCGCCATCATCGAGGGATTCGAACGCCTGACCGAGGCCCTGGAGGACTTCAACGCCTTCTGGGCGTTCCATGCCGTAGACGGCCAGGTGTGGAAGCTGCCGCTGTCTGCGGATGGGAGCGCACTGACGCGCATCGACCCCGAACTGGCGCAGGGCGAGGCAGCGATCGTCCTGGCGGCCGATGCCGTGCGACGGCTGCACCGGCTTCCCGGGCAATTTCCGACGACTGTCTTTCGGCTGCCGGGATGGATCGCCGTGAACGCGGATCTTGGAGCGATGGTGAACGCGGTCAACGCCGCAAAACAAGACCTGCGCCGGGCCCTGAAACAGGTCGACCCGCGGCGACGCCCCCAAGTAGCCGCGGCCACCCTCCCCGGCGTATCCCTTCTGCAGGCGTACCGGAAAATCGACTTTGTCGACTACACGCCCGTACGCCTGCTGTGGTCCTGGGCGGGGCACACCACAGCGCACCGCCGAATCAGCGCCGGCGAGGTCACCAGGCTGATCGAGGAATCCCGCGCGCATCGGGTGACCGGTACCTCGCCCGAGGAATGGCAGGCACATCTCGACCGGGAACTGCAGGTGCTGTCCGCGTTCGTGCCGAGCACTCCCCTGCTCTACCGCCGGACCATCGCCCCGCACCCGCGGGTCATGGTCTACCGGCAGCCCGGCCCGCACTACGCCGCCATGCTGCACGCCAACCTGCCCCTGTTTTTCCGGGCGGAAACCCGCGACAACCTCCCCGACATTGATCCATTGGGCCCGTACGATCATGACGTTCGCCGGAAACCACGGCGCGACCAGCGCCGGCTGGTACCTCTCATCGAGCGGCTGGATCTGTATTTCCCGCTCAAAACGCTCTGAGCGGAAGCGTAGCCGGTCGTGCATCAGCTAAAGGTTCCAGTCCGGGATCATGACGGCCAGGCGCCCGCTCGGCCAGGAACAGCAGCAGGGCGCTCGTGTAGACCTGGGAATCCTCCTGACGCCCCCGCAACAGCGAGCCCATGCGACGGAAAAGATCCGACCCCTCGAACTCCTCCCGCCAGCGGGCCTGTTCGGCCGCCGACAGGTTGCCGTACCAGGCGCGCGTCTCCTGGATGCGCAGGTCCTCGGCGGCGCGCCGTGAGTCGACGGCAGGGGGTTCGGTCGACGCGGCTGGCGACTTGCGACCAGCGGGGCGTTTGGGTGTCTGCGGCGCGCTTCCGGCATAGTCATCAGCGATCGCACGCCGAAAATAGGCCCGCAGGTTGCGAATCCCGCCGCGGTTGTACATGGCCAACGCGTAATCGAGATTGGCGCGCACGCGCTCTGCGTCGTATCGCCCCATCACCTGATTCGCGGCGTCGGCACCCAGCGCCTCGGTCAGGCGCGCTTCGAGGCCACCCTCTCCGTTTCCGCCGGCGGCCGGCGCCAACATCACCGGTTCCGACGGCGAGTCGCCCTGAGCACAGGCGCTACCCCCCTCCCCTGCCCGCTCGACGCGAATCGCCAGCGCGCTCACGGCGCGGCCTTTGCGCACCATCTGGACAACGGACACCCGCAGGTCGCTGACGGCGTTGATCTCCTTGTGGGCCGGATCAATGACATATCGACGCAGCTCTTTGAACTGTTCGAACTTGGCGGTCGCCCCCAGCAGCAGCCGCAGCGCCGAAAGGTCCATGGTGAACTCCGTGTCGCGGCGATGCGCCCCCAGCGTGTCGAGATAGAACTCGTACAGCGCCATGGCGCCGGCGCGCCGCATTTTGCGTTGCACCGCCAGGTTGATGCGCGCGTACAGAGACGGATGCTTGAGCAGATCGACGATCGAGTTGGGAAACGAGTAGCGCAGCTGACTCTTGTCGGCCGTGAAACCGGCGTCGGCCAGCAAAACACTGGTCATCCGCCACACCTCCTCTTCCCGAACACGTTGTACGTCACAGTGCGGCCGACCAGGCTGATCACCGTGCCGATGAGGTGATCGCGGTTGTTGGCTGTGCACCCAACCATCACCATGAGGCGAGAGGTGTCGATGATGTGGTCGGCGCCGCGCTGCATGTCGGGGCGCGCCAAATAGAGCAAGGAGTTGTAGGCACGCCGCTCCATGGGGGACAGCACGTTGGTCATGTGGATGGCCGCCGAATGCTTGATCAGGGTTTGCGCGTCCTTCAACTTGACCTCCCTACCCGCCTCGCGCCGTGGCGAGCGTGTCGAAATTGTGTGATCAGACATGGAACCACGCCCTCCCATGACGCCAGACCCGTAGAAGTGCTCGAAAACCGCAACAAAAACGGATCGCCGGCGACGCGACCCTTCTAAAACCTCACACCTTTCACGCCCCACCGGCCCACCGCCGCGGCCTGGGGTTCTAAAACATCACACCTTTCGCTGGCTCCCGCCGCCCCGCCGCCGCGGCCCGGAGTTCTAAAACATCACACCTTTCGCTGGCTCCCGCCGCCGCGGCCCGGAGTTCTAAAACATCACACCCGCCGTTCTAAAACCTCACACCTGACTTCTAAAACATCACACCCGCTGTTCTAAAACCTCACACCCGACTTCTAAAACATCACACCCGTCGTTCTAAAACCTCACACTTTTTCAAGAAAAATCACCGTAAAAACAATGAAGTACAAAGGTGAAAACAAAGAACAAACTTACAAAAAAAGACAAACAAGCGCGCGTGCGCGCGGTGGCGGTTCTGCTCTTTTCAGTTAAAAATACTATCATGCAAAAGCACCGGCAATGCGATAGGCTGCTAGTGCAATAAGGTGCACCACAGTAAGATGCGGCAACAACCCAAGCCCGGAGACCGTCAAGTGCCCGCAAAGATTCTTGTCGTAGGGAACAACAAGGGCGGAGTCGGCAAGACCTTCGTGTCGAAATCGATCGCCGAGTACGCGGCGCTCATCGTCAAGCTGAAGGTCCTTCTGCTCGATCTCGATCCGCAGACCAACCTCTCGCGCCGCTACCTGGACATGGATCTGATGCCAGACGGGAGCAACGACTATGCCCCGCCCCGGCACCCCGGCTGGCAGACAGGGCAGACCGATGACTGGAACGGGTACAGCGATACGGCGGACGTGTGGCTGACCGGCTTCGCCGTCCCCTACCCCACTCAATACCCCCTGCTGGAGATCATCCCGAGCCACGCCAGGAAGCTCCAAGGCATCGAGCTGGTCCGCGAGCAGAGCGTTCACGAAGAGGTTGTTCGGTGGCTACGCGCTTTCCTCCACCTCGACGAGATCCGGAACACCTACGACCTGGTCGTCATCGACACGCGACCGAGCAAGGGGCCGCTCGTGCAGGCGGCAATGTATGCGGCCAGCCATCTGCTGATCCCCTCGGAGATGGAGGCCCCGTCGGTCGAGGGCCTGCACGGAATGCTCAGTGTCCGCAGTCAGACAAACCTGCAGCGCCCGAGAGGCGATCACTTGGCGCTGGTAGGCGTGCTGCCCAACAAGGTGCGAAAGGGCACGCGCATCCATGATGAATTTTTGGCGCTGTTACGCGAGGACACGCAAATCGGTCCGGTGATGCTGAAGCACGCGTTGAACGACTGGGTTGGATACAAAGAGTCCATGGTGTTCGGAGCCCCATCGATTTTCGCCGGAGACCGGACCGATCGCCTTCGCCATCAGCTGGAGGATGTGTGTCGCGAAGTGCTTGAACGGATTGGTTGTGGAGGGGCGGAACCGTGATCGACAGGAAAAAGCTGCGCGAGCAGATCAAGGGCGATTCGAAGCTGACCGGCGCCATTCGCCAGCATGTGACATACGACCACCACGCCGGCGAGGGCGACCTGCGGGTGCTCCCGCTCGACCGGGTGCGAACCAACCCGGACAACCCCCGAAAGCTGCCGATCTCCCGCGAACAGGTGATACAGGTGCGCGAAGACGCGATGCGTCGAACGGGCGCGGCATCGGTTGATGATGCGTTTTTCGAGGCGGTCCAGGGCATCGCCGCACTGATGCTCTCGCCGGAGCGGGATAGCATCGAGCGCATTGCCCTTCTGGCGGAAAGCATTTATCGCCGTGGGCTCATCCAGCCGATCACCGTGTTTGCCGACGAAGACGGCGGGGCGACGATCATGGCGGGGGAGGCGCACGTACTGCTTGGGCGGCCGACCGTGCGAGCGCTGGTGCGCCTGCGGGATGCCAGTGATTTGCAGGATCGGGCGGGCGCCCTGATCGAAAACATCATGCGCGAGGACCTGTCCACGGCGGAAAAGATCGAGTCGATCGCGAGCCTGGCGGCGCTCCATGAAAAGACCATCGGAAGCCCGATCACGGCGGACGAGCTGCATGAGCTCATTCACGAGTCCCGACGGACGTGCCAGCGATACCTGCACTTCCTGGCCGCCCCGCCGAAGATTCGGGCCCTGATCGCGAACGGAAAGCTGGAGACCGTGCGCGACATCGAGGCCGCCCTGAAAAAGATGCAGAAGGATGAGGCGGCCCCGAAGAACGCGCGCGGCCGGCCACGGAGTGCGGTGTCGCTTGGTTCTGTCAAGAAGACGAACGTTGTCCGGGAGGTAATGGAGGGGTGGCTCAGGGGCAGGAACAAGGCGCTGGAAGATCGCGACATCGACTGGTCTGACATCGACCAGGTCCAGGCCGCATGGGACGCATTCATCAACCTGGTCAAGGCGAGCTTGAAGGAAGAGGCGGGCGATGGCGGGAATTAAGCGATTTCAAGTGGCCGCGTCGGGCGTGCCAGGGTTGGAGCGCGAAATGGGGGCAGACAGGTCCATCGAGCGAACCACCTTTCGCCTGTCGCCGGAAGCGCGAAAGGCCATGTTGATGGTGATGGTCGAGCAGGGTTACACGCTCAAGAACAAGAGCAAGTGGGTGCAGGATGCCATTGAGGCGTTTCTGGCGCCGGAGATCCATCGGCACACTGGAAACGTGGAAGCGGATCGTCATAGACACGACGCTGCAACGGGAAGCGATGCGGCAGGAGGTAGTGATGATCCCGGGCGCGCTTCGTCGGCGCGTCTGGCGGGCGGCGGTGGATGCCGCGCTCTACGGCGCCGAGCTGGACGACCCGGTGCATATCGAGATCTCGATCGCGGCGGTGATCCGGGCCGCCATTATCTGGCGCATTTCGAGCGCCCAGACGGCGGCCGGCGCCACTGTGGCGCGGGCCTGAGAAAATGCTATAAGAGATTGAATGGAAAAGGAAAATAGAGGGATTTATTTTTCAAAAAAAATACGTCAGGCAGGCCCCTCCACGGGGCTTCGCAGGCGGCCAACCGACTTCAGGATGTCGCGAACGGCGGGGTAGGGCAGGGCAGGGTGGTTCAGGACCAGCTGCCCAATCACGAGTGCCGTGACGTGATAGAGGTCGCCGGCTTGCACGGGAACTGCCCGCGGCTCGACGCCTCGCGCAACGACCCGCACGAACACGACCCCGCGCTCCGGCTGCCGGCGCAGAGTCAAGCCCTTCCCCTGGTCGCCATGGTTGGCGGCCTCAAAGCTGTCCTGGTAGCCGAGCAGCGCAGCCGCAAATAGCGGCAGTTCCTGCGCGGTGAGCTGGACACGAATCTTCCCCACCCAGTCATAGCACCGCGGGGCGGTTGCCATGGCCCCCTCGATGGCGACGGTTTCGACGCCACTCCGGGTGCGGTCGGGCTCGATGCAAAGCGCCGCCCTGGAACCGTAGACGTGCCACGAGCCAGCTGGCGCGGCATGGGGCGCGCGGCGCCACGAGGCGCCATCTTCGGCGTGTAAAGGGAAGGTTTGGCCGGTGTTTTCGTTCATTACCCTCGCCCGGTCGAGCGCGTCGGCGGTGCATATTGTGTACGCGTTTCCGCATTTTGCCAGGTACTGGTCAGCCACCAAGCCCTAAACGGCTGGGTTTCTGACGCAAATCGCCAATCGAGGGGCTTACATGATGAGAGGGGCGACGGCGCCGCAAATGGAGGTTTATCACGACGAAAGCAGCACGCTCGTTGGGTATCTGCTCGGCCGGTATGGACCTCTCATGACCATGGAGGACCTCGCCGAGGTGCTGCGCCGCAATCGAAAGGCGTTACGGGAATCGATGCAATCGAATCCCGACGCGGAGTGGGTAAAGGCGATTGTGAGCACCCGGGTCACGTTCGGGGCGCGTGACATGTTCCGAACGCACGAGATCGCCGAATTGTTGCTGTCGGACTGGCGCTGTGGCGACTAATCGTCGTCTTCGGGCCGTTCTGGCGCCGGTTATGGCCGCGGCCTGGGTTGCCGGTTGGCCGGTGGCGCCGGCCTACGGCGGGGGGTTTTACGAGCGTGGATCGGAGGGCTGGTTCTGGTACCACGACCCGCCGGTCCCCTTGAAGGCGCCAAAGAAAAAGCAGCAGCCGGAGCCGCCCGCGCCGCCTCCGGCTCCCCAGGAAGCGCCGCCGCGGGAGGTCGCCCAGCCGGCAGGGCCGCAGCCGCTGTCGGCCGAGTGGCTGAAGGCGAACATTCCGAAGTACCTGAACCGGGCGATCGACGAACCATCGCACGACAACGTGCGCGCATACTACTACCTGCAGCGTCTGGCGATGGATAAATCGAGCCGGTTTGCCCAGGTTGCGCAGGAAGTGGTGATGGGCGATCCGCGCCTGGACGAGACGAGTCGTCAGCCGATAACGAATTACGCCGCGAACGAGGTACCGAAAGCCGCCGCCGTGGCGACGGAAGGGGTCGCTCAGTCGGCCGGCCTGTTTTTCTTCTTTCGGTCGGACTGCCGCTTTTGCCACATCATGGCGCCGGTACTCCAGCGCTTTGCGGCCACCTACGGGTTTTCGATCCTTCCGGTATCGCTGGACGACGCCCCGCTTCCTGACGGCTCGTTTCCGGAGTACCAGACCGACAACGGCGTGGCCGCCGCGTTGAAGGTGGAGGTGACGCCGGCGGTGTTTTTGGCGGCCCCGCCAAACACGTTCGTCGGGGTGGCGCAGGGCGCGCTATCGATGACCGAGATCACCGAGCGCGTGGTGATGGCCGCCCACAAGGTCGGCCTGATTGACGATGCAACGTTCGCGCGCACGCGGGGTGTGAACGAGGACCACGACCTGACGCGGGTCCGCTTCGATCCTTCGATCGACGACGCGGATCTGCTCATTCAATCGCTCCAGAGGTAAACCATGCGCCGCCTGATTACCGCGCTGTTGCTGGCCGTATGCGTTGGCCCGACCTGGGCGAGCATCGACGCCGAGCTGAACAACATGTTCGTCGACATGTCGAATTTCACGGCGCCAGGCGTCTGGAACTCGCAGCGGCGCGGTGTCATCTCGGGCGGCGGATTCGTCGCCCGTAACCGGATCGCCAACATCAACCTCATGTCCATCGTGCCGCCCTCGTTCGAGGCCGGGTGCGGCGGTATCAATGTCTACGGCGGCAGCTTCTCGTTCATCAACAAGGAACAGTTCGTGGGGTTGATGCGCAACATCGCCTCGAACGCAATGGGGTATGCCTTCCAGCTCGCCCTGAACAGCATGTGCGAGAGCTGCATGCAGACCATTGAAACGCTGGCGCGCAAGGTTCAGCAGATGAACCAGAGCATGGGCAATTCCTGTCAGATGGCGCAGGGAATTGTCAACGACACCCTCAGCGGCATGAGCGTCAAGGGCAAGACGGATGCCAGTCTGCTTGCGACCTTGAAGGGGTTCGGCGATTACCTGGAGTCGTCAACGACGAACAATTCCGCGGGCACGTCACCGGCCCAAACCGCGCAAAACATCGCGCCAGCCGACACAGCAAAACTCATCAAGGGCAACCTGGTCTGGCGGCAACTCAGGCATCACGGCGCCACGGCGTGGTTTGCGAGCGGCGACACGAGCCTGCTTGAGGCGGTCATGAGCGTGTCGGGGACCGTGGTGGTCGGCGACCTGGTGGATGACGGCAAGGGCGGCAAGAGCAACGCAGTAACCGTTTACCCAGGCAACAGGATACGCCTGATCGAACTCATCAAGGGCGGGACGCTGAAGCTCTACAAGTGCGATCGCTCCGGTGAGGACGAGTGCCTTTCTCCCACGCTGGTGGACGAGGAACTGAAGGGCATGCAGCGGCGCGTGCTCGACACCTTTCTGGGGGATGGCACGAACCCTGGCCTCATCGCAAAGGCGGCTTCGAATGCCGAACCCACCGCCGCCGAGAAATCGTTCTTGGCGGCGCTGCCGTCAGGGATGGGCGGCATGATCGTGCGCCTGGCCGGGAAATCTCCCGACGTGGCCAAAGTGTTTGTGCGCCAGTGGGCGCCGTACATCTCGATGGAAATGGCGGCGAAGCTCATGACCGACATGATGGACGCCGCCCGCGCGGCGGCGATGACGGAAGCCAAAAAGCTCTCCGAAGTGATCGCGGCGTCGCAGGCCGATGTGCGTGGCGAGATGATCGGCCTGCAGACCGAGTATGGCGGGGCCGACGGGATGGTTCAGCACTACAACAACGTGTTGCAGGCGTTCGAGAAGCAGAAATACCTGCGCCCGCACACGCAGACCGCCGCAACCGAGTAAAGGGGACGCCAAAATGGAGTGGACGATCTATTCCATCGGGGACAGCGCGTTCCTGGAACAGGTGCTGAACGCCGTCGCCATGCTGGCCGGCACCGGCGATTTCACCGGCGCGATCCGGATCGGATTTTTGCTCGGCATCCTGATGCTGGCGTTCCAGGCCGTGATGCGCCCCATGTCGATGATCCAGTTCCAGCATACGCTGGTCGCCTTCTTGGTGTTCTCCTTCCTGTATGGGCCTGGCCAACGTGTGCTCATCGAGGACGCATACACGGGCGACATGCGCGTCGTCGATAACGTGCCGCTTGGGGTGGCGGCGTCGGGCGCGATCATCAGCAACGCCGGGTACACGATCACCAAGCTGTTCGAGACGGCCTTCTCGACGCCCGCAATGACCGAGTACGGGTTCGGTTCCCAGCTTGACGAACTTGGGCTGATCCAGAAAGCCTTCTCGACGCCGGCAGGCCTTGGGCGCGCCAATTCACCCAGCGCCGGCGCGGATGTTCGGATGTCCTGGTACAACTACATCAAGGAATGCACGCTGGTTGGCGTCGATCAAGGCGCGCTGCAGATCGATGACGTCATGCGTAACAAGAACACGATGGATGCGCTGAGATTCGATTCCAACTTCTTCGGTACGCGCATTTACGTTGACGGCGGACCGACAGACCTCAGCTGCGCCGACGCATGGAATGCACTGCAGGCGTACACGACGGGGCCGTTTGCCGTTGCCGCATGGGATGTCCTGGCGGCCAAAAAGGGCTTGACCTCGGCGGGTGCGGGGGCGAACGCGGAAACGGCGCTGGCCGACGCCCTCGCCCAGGCGGGCGCAATTGGCGTATCGGCTCAGGATTACATGATCGCCAACGTGCTGTTGCCGATCTACGAGGACGCTGTGTCCGGCAAGCAACTGGACGACCAGTCGATTGGTGCGGCCATCGCCACGCAGCAGGCAATCTCGCAGCGCGACGCGCAATGGGCCGGCGAATACACCGTGTTCGCCACGGTGGTCCGGCCGATGATGACCTTCCTGGAAGGGTTTACCTTCGCCGTCACTCCCATCATGGGCTTCCTGGTAGCCATGGGCACATTCGGCATCAGCGTGGCGGCGCGGTACGTCGCCACGTTGCTGTGGATCCAGCTTTGGATGCCAACCATGGCGATCGTCAACCTGTACCTGAATCTCGTCATCAACAAAAAAATGGCGGCGTTCCAGGCGGCGACGGGTATTGGTCTGCCGATTCCATCTTTCGGTGGCCTGTATGAGCTGAACAGCCAAATCCAGCACTGGCTGTCCACTGGCGGCATGCTCGCGTCAAGCGTGCCGGCCCTGACCATGATGCTGGTGTATGGCGGCAGCGCCGTGGCGGCCACGCACTTCGCCAGGCGCATGGAAGGCGGCGACCATCTCGACGAGAAGATCATGCGCCCGAACGTCATGTCGACTGCGCCGGCGCTGGCGGTCGGCGCGATGTCAGACCTCGATCGGGTCAGCGGACAGCGCCTGCACGGCGCCGAGGCGGCCATGCCGGCGCTGCGCATCGGCGACAACCGCGAGGCGGCCCTGAGTTCTTCGCGCTCGGCGTTCGAGTCGGCGCAGGCTTCGTTTGGTTCTGAACTCGGGCGCGTCACCTCCCGGTCGGAAGGGTTGAACACAAGGCTGCAGGAAGGCGAGTCGTTTGGCCGCAAGGTGTCTTCGTCGAGCGCCGAGTCCGACAGGGCGCTTCACTCGTTTTCAAAAAATATTGGCAACCAGGTCGGGTTGAGCGACGGCCAAACCAATCAACTCACGTCGACATTGGCGGGGGGGCCCCGCGGGGGGGGGGGGGGCGCGGGGGGGGGGGGGGGGGGGGGGGGGGTGCCACAAGCGCCGTCGCCCGTGGCACCCCCACCCCCGGCCCCTCCCCGCAAGGGGGAGGGGAGTTAACCACCGGCGTCATGCTGGCTTTGGCCTTCCCCGATCGCGTTGCCAAGAATCGCGGCAATGGCAGTTTCGTGCTCGCCAACGGTCGCGGCTCGGCGGTGGATCGTGCCTCGGCGCTGGCGCGCGCGCCCTATATCGCGGTGGCCGAGTTGACCGGCACGGCGGCCAACGGGCGCATCCTGCTGGCGGCGCCGATCGCGCAAGCCGAGATCGAGGCGCGCTTCGCCGACCAGATCGAAGCTGTGGACGAAGTCACCTTCGACCGCGCTTCGATGGCGCTGCGCGGCCGCCGCAAGCGCAGCCTGCATGCCATCACTCTGTCGGAAGCGACGATGGCGCTGATGCCATCGACAGACACCGCGCGCATATTCGCCGAGGGCCTGGTTGCTGCCGGCATCGATCGTTTGCCGTGGTCGAAGCCGCTGCAGCAATGGCGCGGCCGCGTGATGTTCCTGCGCGCCGCCGAGGGAGAGCCGTGGCCCGACCTGTCCGACGCCGCACTCGCGGCCGCGCCGGACACCTGGCTGGTGCCGGCGCTGTATGACAAGACCGCGCTGAAGGAGTTTTCCTCCGCCGACATGTCGGAAGCGCTGATGGCGCTGCTGCCGTGGGACCTGCGCGCGCGACTCGACAGGGAGGCACCGACGCATTTCGAGGCGCCGACCGGCACCATACTGCCGATCGACTACGAGGCCGAGCAAGGCCCAACCATCGCGGTGCGGCTGCAGGAACTGTTCGGACTGACCGCCCATCCATCCGTTGCGAAGGGCAAGGTGCCGCTGGTGCTGGAACTGCTGTCGCCGGCACATCGCCCGGTGCAGGTGACGCGCGATCTGCCGGGGTTCTGGAAGGGCAGCTACCAGGACGTGCGCTCCGACCTGCGCGGCCGCTATCCCCGCCATCCGTGGCCGGAGGATCCCGCCGGCGCGTTGCCGACGCGACGGGTCAAGCCGCGCGGGACGTGAGCCGCTATATTCGCCGCCATTAACCCGTTGCTCATCCTTTTCGCGAAAATGGGACCCGGGGACGCGGCCGTGAAAAGACGGCGGCTGTTCCCCTGTGTTCCAATCGTCGCGCGTAAGGCGGCGGTTCAGTGAGGTTGCGTCATGCGTAACATTTTGGTCTTCGCTGCGATCCTGATCGGCCTCGGCACCTTCATGGCGCAGCAGGCTGACAAGATGACGGCGACCACGCCGGCGATGGCCAAGTCGCTGGCGACAGAGCCGCCGGTCACGCAGGCCGGCATCCGCAGCCTCAGCATCCCGCGCGACCCGCGCGGCCATTTCCAGACCGAGGGCCGCATCGAAGGCCAGCGCATCGGCTTCATGGTCGATACCGGCGCCTCGGTGATCGCGCTGAACGAGAAGTCCGCCGCGCGCTTCGGGCTGCGGCCGTCGCGCGCCGACTACAATGCCACGGTGACCACCGCCAACGGCACCATCAAGGCAGCGCGCACCCGCCTTGCCCTGGTCGACATCGGCGGCATCGTGGTGCGCGACGTCGATGCCATGGTGCTGCCCGACGAGGCGCTGTCGGAGAACCTGCTCGGCCTGTCGTTCCTCGGCAAGCTGAAGCGCTTCGAATATGCCAACGGCAGGATGGTGCTGGAACAGTAGGACCGGCGGTCAGGCCGCCGACGCTGCCGGGACCGGCAGCGCGGTGACCGACTTGATCTTCTCCATGGCGAACCGCGACGTGACGTTCTTCAGCGCCACCGCGCTGATCAGCTTCTTGTAGAACACGTCGTAGCTCTGCATGTCCGCGACCACCACGCGCAGCATGTAATCGACATCGCCGGCCATGCGGTAGAACTCCATCACCTCGGGCATGGCGCTGACCGCATTGGCGAAAGTCTTCAGCCAGGCTTCGGAATGATCGCCACTTTCCACCGAGACGAACACCGACAGGCCGAGCCCGACCTTGTTCTGGTCGACCAGCGCCACCCGCCGCAGGATCACGCCGTCGGCCTCGAGGCGCTGGATGCGCTTCCAGCATGGCGTCGACGACAGCCCGACGCGGTCGCCGATTTCGGCAACGGACAGCGAAGCGTCCTCCTGCAGCACCATCAGGATCTTGCGATCGATGGCATCGAGGCGACGGTTGGGCTCAACGGTCTGGGTAGCGACGTCGGTCATTTGAAGAACTTTGTTCTAATTAAGAGGTCGATACACCTCATATATAGAACAATCTTCCAAATCAAGTCCGTTCAGGTGGCTGCCGGGCTCGCATCCGTCGAATGGCCCAAAAGCTCTTCCACTTCAGCGCGTTGCGGGCAGGCGAAGGCGCCGCCATAGCGGGTGCATTTCAGCGCCGCGGCCGCGGAAGCGAAGCGCAGCGCCTCGGGAACGGACCTTCCGTTAGCGAATTCCAGTGCGAAGGCGCCGTGGAAGATGTCGCCGGCGCCCAGCGTATCCACGGTGTGCACCGGGAAGGCGGGCGTCCGCTGCAGTTCCTGCTTGTCGTCGAGCCACAGCGTGCCCTTCGGCCCAAGGGTGACGGCCAGAAAGGACGAGGTCAGCTTGGCCATTTTGCGCAGCGCCGCGGCGTCCTCGGTGATTCCAGCGGTGGACTGCAGCGCCTCGTCGGAAAATATCAGATGCGACGACGCGCTGAGCAGGCCCTCGCTCTGCGACATGGTGCTGTCGATATCGACCACCACCGGGATGCCGCGCTTGCGCGCTTCAGCGCACAGATGCGTCGCAAAAGGCGCGCAGCGGCTTTCGATCATGATCGCGTCGCAATCCTCGAGCAGCCGGTCGGCGTGGGGAAGCTTCACCTTCCACAATGCAGGATCGCGGAACGAGATGATGGTGCGCTCGCCGGAGGGGTCCATCATGATCGCCGAGATCGGCGTCACCAGTCCCGCCATGTGCACCAGGTGTGAGGTGTCGATGCCCTCCTTCGCCAGGTCGTCGAACAGGTACTGGCTCGACGTCTCGCTCTTGTCGCCCATGGGGCCGGTCAGGATGGCATGACCGCCAAGCCGGCTGATCCCGACCGCCGCGTTGAGCGCGTTGCCGCCGCAGATCTGCGCGAAGCGGTCGGCGTTGAACTTCTGTCCGCGGCCGGGCACCGCCTGCACGCCGAAGGTCAGATCGCGCACCGGCATGCCGATGCACAGGATGCGCGGCTTTCGCTTGGACTCGGTCATGGAATATTCCGTTCTGTCAGATCGATTGGCCGGCCTGCAGCCAGTGGCCGAGCAGGTGATGCGCGATGGCAAATGGATGCGGTCCGGCGAGCCCGTCCGGGTGTTCGCGCTTCAGCATCAGCATCGCCTCGTCACGGTCAAACCACCGGGCGTCTTCGAGTTCCATGTGATCGACCGTAATCGCTTCGGAGGTGGCGCGCGCCGAGCAGCCGATCATCAGCGAGGACGGGTAGGGCCAGGGCTGCGTCATGTAATATTTGACGTCGGTGCAGTGGATGCCGGATTCCTCGAGGATCTCGCGCTTGACCGCGTCCTCGATGGTTTCGGCGGCTTCGACGAAGCCGGCGAGGCATGAATACATCCCCGGCGGAAACTGCTTCTGGCGGCCCATCAGGCATTTCTCGCCGGAGGTCACCAGCATGATCACCACCGGGTCGGTGCGGGGAAAATGCTCGGTCTTGCAACTCGGGCAGGTGCGCTTCCAGCCGCCGTCGGACATGGTGGAGCGGGCGCCGCAATTGGCGCAGTAACCATGGCGCTGGTGCCAGCTCACCATGGATTTGGCCATCGCGATGGCCGACAGCTGGTCCGGCGGCACCACGCCCTGCATCGCCATTCCCCGCAACTCGCTGACGGCGCCATCGCTGCGGGTCAGCAGGGTCTCCACGGCACCGGCCGAAATCCCCATGCCGAACACCGGCGCGCCGTCGCGCAGGCCCAGAAAGATCGTGCCGGGATTGGCGCCGAATTTCAGCGCCTCGTCGATGGTCAGCAGGGCGCGCGGGCCGGCGGCCTCCTGCTTCATCACCAGCGAGTCGCGATACACCACATAGGCGCGGGCATCGCGATGGTTCTCCATGGCGAGCAGCTTCTCGTCGCTGCTGCGCAGATGCGCGGCGCGGTCGAGCTGGTGCGAGACGAAGGCCGGGTTGCCCAGCGGGAATGCGGTGTTGGTCATCGGTTCAGCCCAGCCAGATCTTGCGACGCAGTTCGCTGATGAAGGACTGCACCTCGGCAGCGTCGTGGGCCAGCGGCGGCACCACGCCCCACACCGGGCGCGGCCAGGCCGCGTCGGAGGTGCGTCGCGCGACGATGTGGACGTGGAGCTGCGGCACCAGATTGCCCAGCGCGGCGATGTTGAGCTTGTCGCATTTGGTGACGTCCTTGACCGCGCGCGCCACCCTTGTGATCTCGGTCATCAACTGGCCCTGCTCGACCTCGTCGAGATCGATGATCTCCACGGCGTCGGCCCGGCGCGGCACCAGCAGCAGCCAGGGGTAATTGGCGTCCTTGATCACCAGCACGCGGCACAGCGGCAGGTCGCCGATGTCGATGGTGTCTTTTTGCAGCTGCGTGTGCAGCGACCAGGCGGGAGCGGGCATGTTTGTTCCATGGGGCCCGTTCTGCGACGGGCTTTGATCCGACCTGCGGGCGCAGGACGCACCTGTCATATCAAGGCCTTCACGACGGCGAAAGCGGCTGCTCCGGCTCGCCCCGTCGCGCTTGCTTTCCGGAGCTTTTGGCCCCAAATAAGCACCGGGAGATTGGCGGTGGACGAGCCACTCGCCAACCGGGTCAGGTCCGGAAGGAAGCAGCCCTAACGAGGTCCGGATCGGGTCGCTCGTCAGTCTCCTGAATTCAGCGTCCCGCGCGATGGAAGACCAGCGTTTTCGGCGGAACAGGCACGCCGTTCGGCCGAAAACGCGGCTGTAGTTCCGCAAACCTGCTTCGAGAGACATCACATTGCGGATCGACCGATGACCGACGCTGGCCTTCCCATTGCATCCGCGGCCGAAGGTTTCGATCTCGGCGGCAACAAGCTCGCCGCCGCCGCAGCCGGCACGCCCTACCGGGTGCTGGCGCGAAAATACCGCCCCAACAGTTTTGACGACCTGATCGGCCAGGAGGCCGTGGTCCGTACCGTGTCGAATGCGTTCGAGACCGGGCGGATTCCGCAGGCCTGGATCCTCACCGGCGTGCGCGGGGTCGGCAAGACCACCACCGCGCGCATCCTGGCGCGGGCGCTGAATTACGAACTGGCGGACGGCTCGATCAAGGGGCCGACCATCCACATGCCCGTGCCCGGCGTGCATTGCCAGGCGATCATGGAAAGCCGGCACATGGACGTGCTGGAAATGGACGCCGCCAGCCACACCGGCGTCGACGATGTCCGCCAGATCAACGACAGCGTGCGCTATGCGCCCTCCAGCGCGCGCTACAAGGTCTATATCATCGACGAAGTCCACATGCTGTCGACCGCGGCCTTCAACGCCTTCCTGAAGACGCTGGAAGAGCCGCCGGAACACGCCAAGTTCGTGTTCGCCACCACCGAGATCCGCAAGGTGCCGGTCACCGTGCTGTCGCGCTGCCAGCGTTTCGACCTGCGCCGCGTCGATGCCGACGTGCTGATGAAGCATCTGTCGAATATCGCCGGAAAGGAGAATGTCGAGGTCGAGCCGGAAGCGCTGGGCATTATCGCCCGTGCCGCCGAGGGCTCGGTGCGCGATTCGCTGTCGCTGTTCGACCAGGCCATTGCCCACGCCGCCGGCATCGTCCGCGCCGATGCGGTGCGCACCATGCTGGGCCTTGCCGACCGCACGCGGGTCATCGATCTGTTCGATTCGCTGGCGCGCGGCGACATCGCCAGTGCCTTCGCCGAGTTCCGCGAACAATATGACACCGGCGCCGATCCCATCGTCGTGCTCAGCGATCTCGCCGAATTCGTCAACTTCGTCACCCGCGTCAAGATCGTGCCGGCCACCGCCGACAACGTCGCCTTCGGCGAGACCGAGCGGTTGCGGGCCCGCGAATTCGCGTCGAAGCTGTCGATGCGGGTGCTGTCGCGGATGTGGCAGATGCTGCTGAAGGGCATCACCGAAGTGCAGGGCGCGACCCGGCCCGCCGCCGCGGCCGAGATGGTGTTGGTGCGGATCGCCTATGTGGCGGACATGCCGACGCCGGACGAAGCCATCCGCATGCTCGACCAGAACGGCGGCGCTTCGCCGGTGATTTCCGGCGGCTCGGCACCGCAGGGCGGTGGATCCTCATCGACGGTATCGTCGATGTCCTCCGCGTCCGCGCCGCGGGCAGCCTCGATGCAGCGCGGCAGCGCCGAGCCTTCGCCGCGGCC
>LNAP01001361.1_pt1 | contig 26121 bp, 24 predicted proteins | sample 602601 | NCBI WGS metagenome assembly LNAP01 (sample SAMN02440304, study PRJNA202911) | soil metagenome | biome: Subtropical and temperate rainforests or woodlands; isolation source: soil samples (1 kg each in a 20% v/v slurry with milli Q water) were... ...
GGCGGTCAATGTTTTCAAATCCCGCCCCGGGCCGCAGCCCACATCCAGCACGACAAACGGTGGTGGCACCTTGATATGGCGCAGCAAGGCGGCAATGTTCTGGCTCACGTCATGGTCACGCGTGCCCTCGCGAAAAGCATCTGCCGTGCGGTCGTAATGCGCCAGCGTGCGGGTGGTGGCTTCCTGGTGATGTGCCGGTGGCGGCGGATGGCCGTTATTTTTTTGCATGCGTTTTACTGCGCGCTTTTCTGGCGGCTTCGAGCGCATCAAACAAAGCGACATATTCATTGGTCAGTTTGTGCTGGCGGTCCAGATGAATCATCGGCAATGCGCGCTGGTGGGATTCCTTGATCTTGACGGAGGAGGACAGCATGTTGTCCAGCACCGGCAAGCCTTCGCTGCGCAGCGCGTCCACAATGGCTTGCGGAAAGGTTGCCCGCGCCTGAAACTGGTTCACGATAATGCCTTCAACCAGCAGATCCGCATTGTGGTCAGCGCGAATTTCCTGCACATTGTCGAGCAGGCTATACAGCGCACGGCGGGCGAATTCGTCGCAATCGAACGGAATCAGGCAACTGTCTGCGGCAATCAACGCCGAGCGGGTATAAAAATGCAGGGCGGGCGGGGTGTCTATCCAGATTTCGTCAAAGTCATCCAGCGCATCCAGCGCCTCGCGCAGTTTGTAAATCTTGTAACGCGATTCGAGCTTGGCCTGGAGTTCTTCCAATGCACCGTCAGCTGGCAGCACAGAAAGATTGGCGAACGGCGTGGGCGCGATGAAGTCCTTGGTGGGCAAGGGACGCAGCTTGAAATTCAGCATCTGGTCAAAAAACCCCGTGGCGGTGTTTTCCAGCGCATCGGTCGCTTCCCCGAGCAAATAGCGCGTCGAATTTGCTTGTGGATCGAGGTCGATCACTAACGTGCGTGCGCCGTGCGCTGCACTGATGGCCGCCAGGTTGCAAGTAATCGTGCTTTTACCCACGCCGCCTTTTTGGTTAAACACCACTCGCCGCATAGTCATTCCCCCGCTGTTCCAGAATTGGATGAGCGATTCTGCCATAGCTGCGCAATATTCATGGACTGAACGTTCATTTCGCTCATTTCACCCGGGGCGGGTTTATGATTAAGGTGTGTTTTTTTACAAATCATCACTATTCCCATTACCAATAAACCTCGACCATGTCCATTGAATCGACCGAACAAAAAAACCTTGCCGCTGCCGCACTTGAATATCACGCCTTCCCTACCGCCGGGAAAATCGCCGTGGTGCCCACCAAAGGACTCACCAGCCAACGCGACTTGGGGTTGGCCTATTCGCCGGGTGTTGCCGCTGCCTGCAATGCGATCGTGGCTGACCCGAGCGAAGTCAATCGCTTAACCTCACGCGCCAATCTGGTGGGTGTCGTCACGAATGGCACGGCGGTGCTGGGCTTGGGCAATATCGGGCCATTGGCGGCCAAGCCGGTGATGGAAGGCAAAGCCGTGCTGTTCAAGAAGTTTGCCGGCATTGATGTGTTCGATATCGAGCTTGACCAACCTGATCCTGAAAAACTGGTCGAGGCTATTGCCGCCATGGAGCCGACCTTTGGCGGCATCAACCTGGAAGACATCAAGGCGCCCGAATGTTTTTATATTGAAGAACAGTTGCGCCAGCGCATGAAGATCCCGGTATTCCACGATGATCAACATGGCACTGCCGTGGTCGTCTGTGCTGCGATCCTGAATGGCTTGAAACTGCTGAACAAGGAACTCAAAGACATCAAGCTCGTTACCTCGGGTGCAGGCGCTGCGGCTTTATCGTGCCTTAATTTGCTGGTGTCGTTGGGGGTGCCGGTGGAGAACATTTGGGTCACCGATATTGAGGGTGTGGTGTATAGCGGCCGCGTGGCGCTGATGGATCCGATCAAGGCGCGCTATGCCAAAAACACCAGCGCACGCACATTAAAGGAAGTCATTGTCGGCGCTGACGTGTTTCTGGGGCTCTCGGCCGGGCGGGTTTTGAAGCCGGAGATGGTCGCCACCATGGCCAAAAATCCACTCATCATGGCACTGGCGAACCCTACGCCAGAAATTACGCCGGATGAAGTGCGCAGCGTGCGCGATGATGCGATTATTTCCACCGGGCGGTCGGATTATCCGAACCAGGTCAATAACGTGCTGTGCTTCCCGTTTATTTTTCGCGGTGCGCTGGACGTCGGCGCAACCACGATTAACGAAGAAATGCAGCTCGCCGCCGTGCGTGCGCTAGCTGAACTCGCACAAGCCGAAGCGTCTGACGTGGTGGCCATGGCCTATGGTGGCGAGAGCTTGTCGTTTGGTCGCGAATACCTGATTCCGCGCCCTTTCGATCCGCGCCTGATTGTCAAAATTGCGCCTGCAGTAGCGCAAGCGGCGATGGATTCGGGCGTTGCTACGCGGCCGATTGCCGACATGGCAACTTATCGCGAACGACTGAATAATTTTGTCTATCAATCCGGCTTCATCATGAAGCCGGTGTTCGATGCGGCCAAAAAATCGCCGCGCCGCGTGCTGTATTGCGAGGGCGAGGATGAGCGCGTTTTGCGTGCCGTGCAGGTGGTGATTGACGAGGGCCTGGCCAAGCCCGTTCTCGTTGGCCGTCCCGGTGTGATTGCGGCGCGGATTGAAAAAGCAGGGCTTAGGATAGTGCCGGAACGTGATTTTGAAGTGGTCAATCCTGAATCCGATCCGCGCTACAAAACGTTGTGGCAGGCGTATTACCAAAAGCTCGGGCGGCAGGGCGTGACCCCTGAAGTCGCGAAGCAGGCCATGCGTTCCCATAACACGTTGATCGGCGCCATGTTGCTGGCTACGGGCGACGCGGATGCGATGTTATGTGGCATGATTGGCGGGCATCAGCAGCACTTGCGGCATGTAAGGAATGTCATTGGCTTAAGGCCGAATGCGCACACTTTTGCGGCGATGAATTTATTGCTGCTACCCAAGCACACCCTGTTTATTTGCGACACCTACGTGAATGAAGACCCTTCCGCCGAACTCTTGGCGGAGCTCACCCTGATGGCCGCTGAAGAGGTCCGGCGCTTTGGGGTAACGCCCAAAGTGGCGCTGCTTTCGCACTCCAATTTTGGCAGCGTGCAATCCGCCGCGGCGCAAAAAATGGCCCAGGCCAGGGTGCTCATTGCCGAGCGCGCGCCGCATTTGGAAATGGATGGCGAGATGCATGGCGATGCGGCCTTGTCGCAAGTGCTCAGAGACAGGGCCTATCCGGATAGCCAGCTCAAGGGCGCGGCTAACTTGTTGATCATGCCGAACCTTGATGCGGCCAACATCGCCTTTAATTTGCTCAAGGCCTTGAACGGCGATGGCATAACCGTCGGTCCCATCCTGTTGGGCGCGGCCAAGCCCGTGCATATTTTGACGCCCACGGCCACTGTGCGGCGCTTGGTGAATATGACGGCGCTGGCGGTCGTTGATGCGAATGGCTGATTGGAGAACCAAGACATGAGTTACGCCATGCGTTTTTATGAAACCGGCGGCCCGGAAGTCATGCGCTGGGAAAAAGTCGGCGTTGATGATACGGCGCAAAGTCCAGCCGCTTCAATGGCCACGCTGGGCGCCCAACCCGCTCCAGGCCATGCGCGCATCCGCCACCATGCCATTGGCGTTAATTTTATCGACACCTATTACCGCTCCGGCTTGTATCCCGTCACCCTGCCTGCCGGCCTGGGCGAAGAGGCGGCGGGCGTCATTGAGGCGGTGGGTGAGGGGGTGGCTGGGTTTGCCGTGGGGGATCGTGTCGCCTATGCCGACAGCCCGCAGCATCCTGTTGGCGCGTATTCGGAGGTGCGCGATATGCCGGTCGATCGGCTCGTCAAGCTGCCGGATACGATCGGTTTTCAAACTGCGGCGGCAATGATGTTGCGCGGCCTGACCGTGCAGTATCTGCTGCGTCGCGTGCATCGCGTTATGCCGGGCGAAACCATTCTTTTCCATGCCATTGCCGGCGGCGTGGGCTTGATTGCCTGCCAGTGGGCAAAAGCGCTGGGGGCAACCGTCATTGGTACGGTAAGTACGGCAGAAAAAGCCGCCATTGCGCGTGCGCACGGGTGTGACCATGTCATCATCAGCACAGCAGGGAATATCGTCGATCGCGTCAAAGAGATTACCGGCGGCGAGGGCGTGCCCGTGGTGTATGACTCCATAGGCAAGGATACATTTTACGCATCGCTGGATTGCCTCAGCCCCATGGGCTTGATGGTGAGTTTTGGCAATTCCTCTGGTGCGCCGCCCGCCTTGGCGCTGCGCGAGCTGGCGCGCCGTGGCTCGCTCTTTATTACCCGGCCAACGCTGTATACCTATACTGCCAAGCGCAGCGATTTACTGGCCATGGCCGGCGAGTTGTTTGCCATCGTGGCTTCCGGCCAGGTCAAGATAGAAATCAATCAAACCTATGCCTTAAAAGATGCGGCCTTAGCGCACGCGGATTTAACGGCGCGCAAAACCACGGGTTCGACTATCCTGATTCCGTAATTTATTTTTCGCTATTCACATTTCATACGTTATGCAAACTTATCTCATCGCAAATCCCAAAGGGGGTGTCGGCAAAAGCACGCTGGCCACGAATCTGGCGGGTTATTTCGCCCGCGCAGGCCATCGCGTCATGCTGGGGGATATTGATAGGCAGCAATCCTCGCGCACCTGGTTATCGTTGCGCTCGCCCATGTTGCCGCCGATTGCGAGCTGGGAGTTGGCCAATGATAGCCCGGCCAAACCACCCAAAGACACCACGCACGTGGTGTTGGATACGCCGGCCGGCTTGCACGGCAAGACCTTGAGTAAAGTGCTCAAGCAAGCGACGCGCGTGGTTGTCCCCTTGCAGGCATCCATGTTCGACATCCTGGCCACGCGCGAATTTTTATTGCAGTTGGCCGAAGAAAAAAGCCTGCGTCAGCACGAAAGCGATCCCTTTGTCGCCATTGTGGCCATGCGCGTCGACCCGCGCACACGTGCGGCAGCAGAGCTGGAGCGTTTTTTGCTGGATATGCAGCTGCCGGTCGTTGCCCATTTGCGCGACACGCAGAATTATGTCCAGGCCGCAGCCCATGGCATGAGCATTTTTGACCTGACGGCGGCGCGTGGCGGGCAGGATTGGGCGCAGTGGCAGTCGCTTTTGGCTTGGCTGGAGCGAAAATAGGCGCTGCGAGGTGGCCATCTTCTCCGGGGGGTAGCCCAGGCCATGGGCGTTTGAGTAGCAGGACGTTGTAATAGCGCATCACTAGGAAGTCGACATCAGGAAGCCGACATCAGGAAGTTGACATCAGGAAGTTGAAAATAACCATAAAAGAAGAGAGGAGTGGCAATGAATAACACAGCAGACAAATCTGCGAAGTTTTCTTTGGATTTATTTCGTTTGGATGGTCGTGTTGCGCTCGTCACGGGCGCCGGCGTTGGTCTGGGGCGGGTGTTCGCACGTACGCTGGCAACGGCGGGCGCCAAGGTGGTGTGCGCGGATATTGACCTCGTCGCCGCGCAGGAAACGGTGCGGCAAATTACCGCAGCGGGCGGCCTGGCGCTGGTTTTGCAGGTGGATGTCGCAAATGAGGATGCAGTTGCCAACATGGTGGCAGATACGGTTGCGCACTTTGGCGCGCTGGATATTCTGGTCAATAATGCAGGCATTGCCACGCCACCCTTGCGCGTGCATGAAATGCCCGTTGCCGACTGGGATCGCCTGCATCGCGTGAATACCCGTGGCGTCTTTCTCTGCACGCGGGCAGCGCTGCCATTCATGTTGCCGCGTAAAAAAGGCGTGGTCATCAACATTGCTTCGATTGCCGGGTTGGGCGGCGTATCCCCCAAGACACCGGCGGTGGCGGTGAATTATTCTTCCTCAAAAGCGGCGGTGATCGGCTTTACCCGCCAGGCCGCAGCCGAGTATGGACGCGATGGCATCCGCTTTAACGCGATTGCCCCGGGCTGGCATCTGGGCACGCAATTGGGGCGTGAAGCTGCGCCGCCTTCCGAGCAGGCAATCCAGGCTTTTGTGGCGGCCTTGAATGAAGCCACGCCCATGGGGCGCACGGGAGACCCGGAAGAGTTGGCAGGCTTGCTGCTTTATTTGGCGAGCGATGCGTCCAGCTTTGTGACCGGGCAAGTCATCGCCCATGATGGCGGCTGGACTGCCTGGTAACAACATGCCTTAGCGTGAAACACGTCATTTGGTGCCGGACCACGCCGCTTACGCAGCGGGCAGGCAGTCACCTCACCTCACCTCACCTCACCGTGCGGGGGGGCGGGAATCCGCGGCGTTTGCGTCATGCCGCCACAGCCGGATGGCTGTGCAAAGCCGGCCGTGTCTCGTCTCGCGGCTGGGCGGGGGCGGGCCTTGATGCTGCCTTTCGCGGCTTTTCATTATCAGCGGGTGGCATTTGCTTACCATGAGCGTTAGCCGCCATCTGCCAGGCTGGCTTGCTGTAATTTGTAAGCCAGTTGGCGGCGCGTCAAGCCTAAAGTGCGTGCCGCCTGCGAGATATTCCCTTTGGCGTCATGCACGGCCACGCGTAAAGCGCTTTGTTCCAATGCCTGCAAACTCAAGCCTTGCTCACGGGCAATGCGTAACAGTTGGTCGAGCCCGCCGGGTTTGCCAAGGCCGTCAGGGCCGCTTGCGGCCGTCCTGGCTTGAGCCGGTAAATTCAGTTCTTGGCGGGCAGGTGCTGTCGCGCGTGCGACGGCCGGAGTATGGGCGGAAAGTGTCGTTTGGGTCGGCGTCAGTGCCTTTGACGCCGTCTCGTCAGCGCCGACTTTTATTTGTCTTTCATCCTCAAACGCATACAGGTGAAAACTGTCGATCGGGTGGTCCTGGTCGGCCAAAATCACCGCGCGTTCTATCATGTGTTCCAGCTGGCGCACATTGCCAGGATAGGGATGCGCCATCAACACGGCCACCGCATCCTGGGTGAAGCCGCTGGGTTGTTTTTCGTGAGTGGCGCAAAAGCGCTTAAAAAAGAAATCAACCAGGAGCGGCACATCGGCACGTCGCTCACGCAAGGGCGGCACGCGGATAGGGAAGGTGGTCAAGCGAAAAAACAAGTCTTCCCTGAACCTGCCTTCGCGCACTTCCGTACGCAGATCAGCGTTCGTTGCGGTGATCACGCGGACATCCACTTTACGCGTGCGCTGATCGCCCACGCGTTCCAGTTCACCTTCTTGCAATACGCGCAGCAACTTGCCTTGCGAGGCCAAATCCAGCGTGCCGATTTCATCCAAAAATAAAGTGCCCCCTTCAGCGCGCTCAAACCGGCCGGGGCGTGAGTGGGTTGCGCCCGAAAATGCACCGCGTTCCACGCCAAAGAGTTCGGATTCAATGAGTGAAGCTGGAATGGCCGCACAGTTCACCGCGATAAAGGGTTTGTCTGCACGCTTGCTGTGCCGATGCACCAGGCGTGCGATGACTTCCTTGCCGACGCCGGTTTCACCGTGCAATAAAACGGTGGAGCGGGTGGGTGCAACTTTATCCACCAGATACAACACGGAATGAAAGGCGGCCGATACGCCCACGATTTCATTCACGCCGACAACCACGGGTTTGTCTGTTTGCCCCAAACTCAAGTGGCTGATCAAGGGCCCGGTGGCTATGGCATGCTGCCGTTCGGCTTCACTCCATTGGTCGGCAAGCCGTCCGGCCATGCGGCAAGTCTCATGGCCTGATGCGCTGCATTGGAGCTCACGAAACACCACCATGCGTCCCATAAAGGCACTGCTATAGCCGCTCAAATACCCCATCAGCAACCAGCAAACACTCTCTGAGCTGGAACCATACGCCGCCAGGTGGGATTCGGCTTCAACAGAATCCTTCAAGATCAGGTCGGCCTCGAAAATGCCGCGTTGAATATCAATGTTCAGTTCACCAAACTCAAGCGAAGCATAGCCTGCCAACTGATGAATCAATGCACTCAAGCGATAGTTATAGACATCGCTCTCGTTTGCTTGATGCAATTTGCGCAGCAAGCCAGCGCCTTTTACGCCTTCTGCATAAGCGACTTGCGTGATCAAGGAGCGCGTGGCTTTAGATCCGCAAAGGTCAATGAGGCCACGGCGGTACTCAGTAAAGGCAGACGCATAAAAAAGAATCATGCGTTGCCCATCAAGGCGCATCTGCCCTTCCCGGCTTCCCTGCTGGAAATAAGGTGCCAGTGCGCCGGCATCAAACAGTTTCATCTCATGCCTGCCTAACTCGATGTGCAATAACGTCAATTATTGACATTTTCTACATAAATGTACAGTTGGAATTTTTTTATCTAAGGTGCCCAGTCGCCTTAAAAGATGTCTTTTTACTCATTTAAATATAAAGCCCCTTGTTATACAAGGATAATTTTCTGACGGGTCAGTCTCTCGAATCGCTGGCACTTAATTTGCTGTATGGATGAGACGCAAAACTGAGCGTCGTGCAGAGATTGTTCGACGAACAACAAAAAATAAGGAGAGAGCATTATGGGCAAGGCCGAAAATTTGGCGTTACCTGAAATTGGTAGCCATGCGCTTGGCACGGCCAAGCTGCCGGTTGAGCAATATGTATCGCAAGAATTCTTTGAGCTTGAAAAAAAGCACATATTCGGCAAGAGCTGGCTGCTCGCCGGTCGCGAATCGGATGTCAAGGCAGCGGGGGATTACCAAAATTTCTTTGTCGATACCCTCGGTGTTTCTGTGGTCATCACGCGCGGCAAAGACCAGAAGCTGCGTGCTTTTTATAACGCCTGCACCCACCGTGGTGCGCGGTTGGTCAATGCCGATACGGGCAACGTGCGTGCCTTGGTGTGCAACTTTCACGGCTGGAGCTTTAACCTTGAGGGTGATTTGATCAATGTGCCCGATGCGGGCTTGTTCGCAGGGCTGGATCCAAAGCAAGAGCATTTAAGGCCCATTCATCTGGATGTCTGGGGTGGCTTTATATTCATCAATCTGGCAGAAAAACCCGCGTGGACCTTGCGGCAATACATGCTGCCGCTGGATGAAAAATTTGACTGTTATCTGGGCAACAAGGACTGGTCGTGGAGCTTCGGCTGGCGCGCAAAATTCAAGGCTAACTGGAAGTTGATCGTGGATGCCCAAATCGAGGGGTATCACGTCGATATGACGCACCGCAAAACGATTGCCGGCGCGATTCCTGGCGCCAATACAGCGGCTTATTTTTTTCCTGATAGTGTGGGCGTGCCTTGTGGCGTGGCTGCCTATCGGCCGGAAGATACCAGCCGTGGCATGCAAACCCCGATGAATTTGCTCTCAGCCAAATATGGCGCAACCTCCATTTACACCAAGCCTGAGCGTGAATTTAAAGCAGAGGGGGGCGAAGGCGTGCTCAACGAAGATCACCCGCTGTGGATTTTTGATAACTATCTGGTGTTCCCGAATATCGTGCTGTTTGTGCAAAAAGGCCAGATTCTGATTCAGCGCACGCTGCCGATTTCAGCCGATGAATGCATTTGGGAAGTGGATTTTTATCACACCGAAAAACCCGCCAGTTTTGGCCAGGTGTTCAATATGGAGCAAGGTGTGATTCAAATCCGCGATGTATTGTCTGAAGATTTATATACCGCAGAAGGCATCCATGCGAACTTCAAGTGCGGGGCTATTACGCATGTGCATCTGAATAAGCAGGAGGTGACCCTGCGCGCCTATTACAACCGGCTCATGAGTGCCATTGAACAAAGCCAAGCGAAGGAGAGGCCATGACTACAGCGACTGCAACCCGCACCCGTCCAGCGATTGCGGGCCTGGAAAATCATCTTGCCGCATGGGGCTTGCCCACAACAGAAAAAAGGCTGGTCAAAAGACTGTCATCCGACATGGCGGAAGTGCGTTCTTTTTATGATGCCATGCTATCCCGCTTGCCAGAGTTCATTGAGTATCTGAACCAGTTTCCGCTCGATGCGATTCCTGCAGAAGCGCATCAAATCGCTTGGGCTACCTTGGCGATGTGTGAGGTCGATAACGCGATCAACAAATGGCATGACACCACGCTGGATACAGGTATTGACATCTTGCGCATGATTCCAAAGAAGAACTTTCCGGATAGAGGGCAACAATGAGTGGACGTTTAGCGGGCAAAGTCGCTTTAATTACAGGCACAGCGGGTGGCCAGGGCCGCGCGGCAGCGGAGCTGTTTGCTGCTGAGGGCGCGTGCGTGGTGGGTTGCGATGTCAAGGCAGGAGATAGCGAAGAAACAGTGGATATGGTCACCAAGGCGGGTGGCAAAATGGTCAGTCGCGTGGTGGATTTGGGCGACGAGGAGCAAGTAAAAAGCTGGATAGATTTTGCCGTGGCGGCGTATGGTGACTTTGACATCCTTTACAACAATGCCTCCGCCGTGCGCTACGGAAAAATCGACCAATTCACCACAGAAGACTGGCATTGGCTAGTGCGTAACGAGCTTGATTTAGTCTATTACGCCACTAAATATGCGCATCCGGTGTTAAAGCGTCGCGGGGGTGGTTCCATCATTAACACGGCTTCTGCTGCGGGGGTGATTGGTTCAAACTTTGCTGGCCACATTCACCAGTTTGCGCACAGCATGACCAAGGGCGGGGTGATCGCCATGAGCCGCACGTGGGCTGCGGAATTTGCACCGGACAACATCCGCGTCAATAGCATCTCGCCAGGGCTGATTGAGACGCCAGCGTTTGCCGTGTTTCCGGATAAGGAAATGTTGAAGAAAATGGTTTCTGACATCATGGATTTGCAACTGGTCAAACGTGTTGGACAACCCATGGATATTGCCTACTGTGCCCTGTATTTGGCTTCGGGTGAAGCGAGCTACGTCACCGGGCAAAACTTCTGTGTGGATGGCGGCCTTACGGCAATCTAATGGCCGTAGCCCTTGATCCCGGCGATTTAAAAAATATTTTTACAGGATATACAAACATGCTTGAGCTTTATCACATCCAACGTGAAGGCGACCCTTACGGCGGTTCGCGTAATTCCAGCAAAGTGCTGATCGCGCTAGAAGAAATTGGCGAAAAATATAACGTCAAGCTGCTTTCGCGCCTGGAGGACTGCCGTCCGGCAGATGCGCCCTATCGAAAAATCAACCCGAACGGTGTGGTGCCTGCGATCAATGATGATGGCTTGATCCTGTGGGAGTCCGGCGCAATTTTGCGTTACCTGGCGGATACCCGCGAAGGCACGGCGCTCATGCCAGCGGATACCAAGCAACGTGCACTGGTGCAGCAATGGCTGACTTGGGAAGGCGCAACGCTGACCCCCGCGCTGCTCAACCTGTTTTTCGCCATGATGGCGCCCACACCGGACAACGATGCCATTGCTGCGGCCAAAGCGGCTTACCTTGGCAACTTGGTTATTTTGAATGCGCAGTTGGTCGGCAAAGACTATGTATGTGGCAGTTTTTCGATTGCCGATATTGCCTTGGGTTGCGTCGCGCCAATCAGCTTTAATTTGGGTCTGGACTTAAAACCCTATCCCAATTTATTGGCCTGGATTAAGCGCTTGGGCGCTCGTCCTGCCTGGGCCAAGGCGGAAACGGTGATTGCCGACATGGCCGCAGGACAGGCACAACTGGGGTGATCGGTGAAAATAATAAGCAGAGAAAAAATCAAAAAACCTGGACGGCTACTGATTAGATAGACGGCCAGGGCCAAGCGGCAAGACTGCATCCCATGCCTGGGACAAGATGTGAATAACACAGGCAGAGTTGCAGTCAGTATCAATACTGGAGGAGGAGAATAATGAAAAAGTTTGATTATCAAACGCTGGTGGATTCCCAGAAAGCGCTACAGCAACGCAGCATTTTCTGGGATCCGGCGATTTACGAAGAAGAGCTCAAGCAAATCTTCAATCGCTGCTGGTTGTTTTTGGGGCATGAAACGCAACTGCCACAGCCCGGTGATTTTATCCGAACCTACATGGGTGAGGACGATGTCATCGTCGTACGCGGCAAGGATAAGGTGATCCGTGCATTTCTTAATGCCTGCACCCACAGGGGCAATAAGGTTTGTCAGGCAGAAGGGGGCAATACGCGTTCCTTTACCTGCTCATATCATGGCTGGTCTTACAACACGGAAGGCGATCTGGCGGGCGTGCCGTTGGAGAAGGCAATTTACGACAACCTGGATCACGCCAGTTTGGGTTTGGTTCCAGTGCCTCGTTTGGAGAGCTATAAAGGGTTGCTGTTTGGCTGCTTTTCTGAAGATGCGCCTGGCCTGCTTGACTACCTTGGCGATATTGCCTGGTACATTGATGTGGTCACCGATAGTGCCAAAGGCGGCTTGGAGGTGGTTGGCACGCCTTATCGCACGGAAATCCCGGGCAACTGGAAGCTGCCAGTTGAAAATGCGATCGGCGACGGTTATCACGTGGCCTGGGCGCATGCGGGTGCGATGAGCGTGCTGGGTGCCATAGGCACTGGCCGCTCGGATAATGTGCTGGGCATTAGTGCAAACAATACGGGTGTCGATCAAGCGGGTGCGATAGAAGTCGTGATGAATACCCATACCGTCTTGACTACGCTGGATGGCCAATCTGGCTATGCGCTGTATGACCATCCTGACCCCGTGCTTGAGCATATCGAGAAAAATCGTCCCCAGGCGATTGAAAAGTTGGGGGCGCTGCGGGGCAAACAATTGTATGGCTCGGAGACGCATATTGGCGTTTTTCCTAATCTGCAAATTATTCAGGGGCTTAACTTTATCCGCATCATTCACCCCAAAGGCCCGGGGAAATTTGAAGTGTGGACGTATGGCATGTGCGAGCGGGAAATGCCGGAGGAAACCAAAGAGATTATTCAGAATCACGTGCGGCAAACCTTTGGTCCAGCCGGTTTGCTCGAAGGCGATGACGGCGATTTTGTCGAGTCCATCACGCACTCTGCAGCAGGCTATGCCACGCGGCAGATGAAGGGCTTTTTAGGCATGGGCATGGGGCGCAAAGTACCCTGGGATGGCCCGGGCGAAGCATCGCCTGGCTTGGTAAATGAAGCTTGTCAGCGCGGGTTTTATGATCAGTGGCGGCGCGCCATGGAGGCCGCTGACGCTCACGGGATCATTGGGAAAGCCGCCCCCGTTGCGTTGCGGGAGGTGCGCCATGGCTAATGCAGAGATGAAGTTAGCGCCCGCTACGCTTGTTGGCAAAGTGGGCTTTGAATTGGAATGGGCGATTAACCAATTTATGGCGCTCGAAGCACGTATTCTGGATGAGGAGCGCTATACCGATTGGTTAGGTCTGCTTACCGAAGACATTCGTTATCAGATCCCCGTGCCACTCACTACCTATCGGCGCAACCGCGCAAGTACCACCGCACTCAAGCCATTATTCATCATTGATGATGGCTTTCCCGGCTTAAAGCAACGTGCCGCGCGTGAGGCCACTGGGCTGGTGTGGCTGAATGATCCGGCGACAAGGCATCTGCGCATGGTGAACACTATTGAAGTGGAAACAACGGCGACACCCGATGAATTTCTGGTGAGGAGCAAGTTTTTGCTCAACCGTGGCCGCCGCGAGAAAGATATTGTCAGCCATGCTGGCTGGCGGGAAGATATTCTGCGGCAGACAGCAGGGGGCCTGCGCATTGCCAAACGCACGGTGCATTTGCTCGAACGTGTGGTGATGGATAAAAATCTGAATATGTTTTTCTGATAAAACACCCACACAATAAAACTGGCCGATAACTTTTTATGGCCAGCATCATAAAAAAAACGAGAGGACGGAAATGACGAATCGCTTTACAGGCCGCTGTGCCATTGTCACGGGTGCTGCCGCTGGCATGGGGCGCGCTACCGCCATACGCTTGGCTGTTGAGGGCGCGCGCGTGTGCCTGATTGATGTTGATCGCATGGGGCTGGATGAAACACTCAACACGATCAAAACAGGTAATGGAGACGCGTATGCATCCCCTTGTGATGTCTCGGACGAAGCCAGCGTGAGCGCGGCAGTCAAGCGCGCGGAAGAAACCTACGGCGCGGTGCGCGTGTTGTTTAACAACGCAGGCATTGAGTCAGGTGATGGCCTTACGGATTCACTCGAGCTTGCCAACTGGGAGCGCATTCACTCGGTGAACACGCGCGGCCCATTTTTGATGGCTAAATACGCGTTGCAAAGCATGCGCCGTGGCGGTAACGGGGTGATCACCACCACGTCATCCATCGGCGGCCTGATTGGCACGCCCGGCTTGCATGCCTACAGCGCATCCAAGGGTGCGGTCATTTCGCTCACCCGTTCGTGGGCGGTGACATATGCCAAGCAAGGCATACGCGCCAATGCCATTTGTCCCGGGTTGGTGATGACTCCCATGGTGCAGCGCATTGGCAAAGGTTTTATCGATGGCGCAACGGCAATGACACCGTTGGGACGCGGTGCCGATCCGGCAGAGATTGCAAATCTCGTGGCCTTTTTGTCGTCGGACGAAGCGAGCTTTATCACCGGCGCGATTATCCCAATCGACGGCGGTTACACCGCGCAATAGGCGCCTGCTGCTTCCGCTGTGGTAACGGAAAGCAGCTGGGGCGGCATGCCCGTATCGGAGACGGTGCATGCAAAAAGTCGGCGTTGGTGAGACGGCGATCAATGTTTTAGGCATATGCGCCTCAAACCCGGGCGTAGCGCGTTCCGTAAGGTGTGGGCCTATCGAGCGCAGAGCCTCTGTTAATTCAGGTTTTATCAGGAGAAACGACTTTGAATCCAAGAGCGCATTCCCTAGCTGCAGACTCAAGCATTAAATCATTCGATGTTGTCGTCATTGGCGCGGGATTTGCGGGGCTGTATGCGCTGCATCGGCTGCGCGACCAGATGGGCGTTTCGGCTCACGTTTTCGATGCGGCCTCAGACGTTGGCGGCACGTGGTATTGGAACCGGTACCCCGGTGCGCGGTGTGATATCGAGAGCATTCACTACTCTTACTCTTTTTCTGAAGAGCTCCAGCAAGAGTGGACATGGAGTGAGCGCTTTGCCTCGCAACCGGAAATCCTGAACTATCTGAATCGCGTCGCTGACCGCTTTGATTTGCGCAAAGATATTCAATTCAACACCCGCATTACCTCATTGGTTTGGGATGATAAAAACAAATTGTGGGAAGTTGGCAATGAAGAAGGCATCATCGCGCGCTGTAAGTATCTCATTGCGGGTACAGGTAATCTTTCGGTGGCTAAAAAGCCGGACTTCAAAGACTTTGAAAAATTCAAAGGTGAGATCTACGCTACCGGCAGTTGGCCGCACGAAAAAGTTGATTTCACAAGCAAGCGGGTGGGCGTTATTGGTGCGGGTGCGAGCGGCATTCAGGCGATTACTGAAATCGCCAAGGAGGCAGCCCACCTCACCGTATTTCAGCGCACGCCGAACTTTGCTTCACCGATTGGCAATGAGCCATTGACTCCTGAAGCCGTCAAGCAAGTCAAAGCGCGGTACAAAGAGATTCGCACCAAATCACGCAATTCATTTGGCGGCATGCCTTACGATAAGGCACTTCCCTCAGCCATTGCCGCCACGCCGGAAGAGCGGCGGCGGGTGTATGACGACTGCTATTGGGATGGTGGCTTTCGCATGATTTTCGACAGTTTTCAGGATTTGCTGTTCAATAAGGAATCCAACGATACCGCCGCCGAATATATCCGCGCCAAAATCCGCGAGCGCGTCAAAGACCCGAAAGTAGCAGAGATGCTCACACCCAAAGGCTATCCGTACGGCACCAAACGTCCACCGTTGGAAACCAAGTATTACGAAACCTACAACCGCGATAACGTCACGTTGGTGGATATCAAAAGCACGCCGATAGAGATGGTTACCGAGCACGGTATCCGCACGTCGAACGCTGAATTTGAGCTTGACGTGATTGTGCTGGCCATCGGGTTCGATGCCATGACAGGGCCGTTGTTGAGCATGGGGATTATTGGTCGGGCTGGGCTGGCGCTGAACAAAAAATGGGCAGACGGGCCACACACGTATTTGGGCATCACCACGCATGGCTTCCCGAACCTGTTTTTCATCACCGGCCCACAAAGTCCCAGCGTGCTCTACAACATGCCGTTAGCGATCGAGGATCACGTGGCATTTGCAACCGATGCGATTCGTTACTTGCGTGAGCACGATCTGGATGTGATGGAGCCGACACAGGAAGCAGAAACCCAGTGGGGCGCACTCGTTGATTCGATAGCGCAGAAAACGTTGCTGCCCGGTACGGATTCCTGGTACACGGGAGCCAACATTCCCGGCAAGCCGCGCGTGTGCATGATTTATCTGGGGGGCGCGCCTTCTTACCGGAAAATCTGTGCAGACGTTGAGGCGAATGGTTACACCGGTTTTGCACTGGACCGTACGGCAGCGATAGCGGCGTAGATGAGGACGATGGCCGTGTAACGCTTACTTGTACTGGGCGAAAACGGTTTTCGCGTCTTTATGCGCGCGATCCAGGGTACAGAGGGTTGGATCATCATCATGGGGGCTGAAAAAATTATCCGCTTGCGCGCGCATGACCATCTGAATGGCCGTTTCATCTGTTATGGCGTACTTTTCGGTGATGAGTGTCGTCACTTCGTCTAAATATTCTTCGTAGTTCATCGGGGTGGGTGGTGCAAAGCCTTGGATTAAAAATTCGTAGTTTAGACGCGTGCGGTGGTGATATTTTTAGCCACCATTCTTCATCGCAGTTTTTCTCGCATCTGGCCTAGAAGCTCAACATATAAGGCCTCCACTTGTGATCTTGCCCAGGGCGTGCGGCGCAAGAATTTCAGGCTGGACGCCATGCTCGGCTCATGGGTAAAACAGCGAATGGCGATACGCCGCCCGAGCTGATGCCAGCCGTAATAATCGACTAGTTCATGCAGCAGTTTTTCCAGGGTGATGCCGTGCAATGGATTGTTGGCTTGCATGGTGGTTTATTCCCAGGGGGGTATGTCGCGCAAAAAAGCGGGCACCCCAAGGGTACTTTCCAGGGACGGACTCAAGCCTGCGGGGCGCGGTGGCAGGGCCGCGTCAAGTTGCAACTGGATGCGGCGAAGCCAGATTGCCGCGTTTTGCCGTCAGCCTGTCGAGGGTGGCGCCATCAGACCGAATGCGAAAAACTGCACCCAGTTCATCCGCATGCTCTTCCAACACCTCGCAATGCGCAAAAATTTCACCGCGCAGTTGTTGTGCCGACCAAGGCAGTAGCAGCGTTGTTTCAATCAGGTCGCGCTGGAAAAACGCCACAATGGCACGGTGCAATCCCGCGACATCCCCAGGCCGGCGTGCGCTCATGACGATGCAACCAGGATATTTTCCGTGCAGCATGGCTTCTTGTGCGGCTTGTTCGGCGACGCTGCCAACATGGTCTATTTTGTTGAACACCCGGATGCGCGGCACGTCCTGCGCGCCAATTTCAGCCAGAACCTGTTCGGTGACTTCCAGTTGGCGGAGAAAACCTGGGTCGCTGGCGTCAATTACATGCAGCAGGAGTGCGGCGTCCAATGCTTCATCCAGTGTTGATTTAAACGAGGCCACCAGCCCATGCGGCAGGTTTTTGATAAAGCCGACTGTATCGCTTACCAGCACACGCGGCACGCTCTCGGGGTAGAGCGTGCGCACGGTGGTATCCAGCGTAGCGAAGAGTTTATTGGCCACCAGCACGTCGCTGCCCGTGAGCGCGCGCATCAGGGTGGACTTGCCGGCATTGGTGTAGCCGACCAGTGCCACGTTAGCCAGCCCGCCGCGTTGTCCCTGCTGATTTTGCCGACGTGCGCGCTGCGTTTTTCGCTCGACTTCCATCGCGTCGATTTCCATTTGCAGCTCAGCGATGCGGTCACGGATCTTGCGTTTATCAAGTTCCGTGTGCGATTCACCCGCACCACGCCCCCCTACGCCGCTGCGCTGCCGACCTTGCGGGCCTGCCAGCTTGGCCATCTCGCGCAACCGCGGCGCCATGTAGCCCAGGCGGGCAATCTCGACCTGCGCCCGTGCCGCACGCGAGCGCGCATTGCGATGAAAAATTTCCAGGATCACTGTCGTCCTGTCCATCACTTCACAGCCGACTGCTTTTTCCAAATTGCGCGCTTGGGAAGGGGATATCTCGTGGTCAACAAAAACCACCTCAATGAGCGGATGGTTCTCTTGGTTGAACGCCTGGGCCATGTCCCCATTTGAGTCCGGCCATGCATTTAAATCGGTATTCGCGCTGTCTTCACTTATCGAATCGCCTGCCAAACGATCCGCATCATCCATTTCATCCTGTTGATCATCAAGATGGCTATCAACCGCATCATCCATGTCCTGCTCATCTGAGTTCTGTTTGACAAAGCGCCGAATCTCCTCCCGCTTGCCAACGCCCAGGTAGGCTGTTTTCTCAAAGCTGCTGCGCTTTTGCGTAAAGGTGTGGACGACTTGAAAACCCAGTGTTTTGGCAAGCTCGCGCAGCTCGGTCAGTGACGCCACAAACTCAATATCGCTCACGCCAGGGAGCTGAACGGCGGCGACAACAGCGAGCTTGGGGTTTTCTTTGGTTTCTTTTTGCATGCTTGGATAACAGTGGCTAGATTGAACAAGGGCGGCTAGTATCCGCTAAATGGGCATTCTTCGATAGTGCAAACTGCTGGGACGATGTTGAGTTTAAAAATTAAATGCCTGCATGCCCATCCAACAGGATCGTGCGGATGTGCCGGGCAATTTTGAGAACTGATTTTTAAAAAATCATGTGGTGCCATTTTTTACTGTCAGAAAGCTTTATGGCTGAAAAGCAGGGGCGTGCATGCAATGACAAAAAAATTATGCCGGTCTATCATGCTTTTGGCGCATAGCCAAGTTTCATGCGTGTCGATAGGTGCGTGGCCGCCCGTGTTGTTTTGCGCGTGGCGCAAAGCCTTGCGGCGGCAACTTGATGATGCTGTGAAGCATAATCCTTTTATATGAAATCCACGCAGGATTCCTGGCTTAATGCATTATTAGCGATAATTGGCTATCGGCAGGGTGGTTTTCTTTTGCGGGCGAACGGGCGGCTGACTTGAATTGTTGTCAAGTCTATAGGCTCTATACAGCGTGAATTGATTGTGATCAAAATTATTCTTTTTGTTCTGCTTGTCGGCTATCTGGTTTTTCGGTTGGGCAAAAAGCAAAGGAAGCAAACCCGCGAGGTGCCACAGTCCTTGCCAGAGGCCATGGTGCGTTGTGCTCACTGTGGCATTTATGTACCGCAGTCCGAAGCGGTTGTCGATCTGCCTGCGCAACGTGCTTACTGTTCGGCCGCGCATCGCGCATTAGGTGCAAAGTAATGGCTGGATTGTCTGCAGATCAACATCTCTCGCCAACGCTGGATTCTTTTTGGCGCTCGCTCTTGTTCTTCTCCGTGTACCGTGTGAGCGTTGCCCTGTTGTTTTTATGCGCGGTTTTGGTCTTTGGCGACGCAGTGAGCTTAGGGGTTCAAAGTCCTGCTTTTTTTCGTCGCCTAGCGGCAGCTTACCTGGTATTGTCGGTTGTGTTCCTGGTTGTGCAACATCGCTATCGACGCCATTTCGATAGCCAGCTGACGACGCAGGTGGTCGTCGATATTGTGGCGTTAACCTTGATGATGTTTGCCAGTGGTGGCCAAAAAAGCGGCATTGCCATGCTGCTGTTGGTCGTAGTCTCCGGTGCAGGTTTGGTCGGACAAGGGCGGATGGTCTTGTTTTATGCCGCGCTGGCTTCGCTTGCAGTGTTGTTGGAGGAGAGCTGGTGGGCGCTGGTGATTGATAGCTCGCCGGCAGATTTTTTTACCGCAGGCATTACCGCGCTGGCTTTTTTCGCGGCGGGTATTGCCGCACGCCTGCTGGCCAAAAGGGTGGTAAGCAACGAACTTTTGGCGATTGGCCGGGGGCAGCAGTTGGATGCGCAGCTCAGGATGAGTGAGCAGATTATCCGGGAGATGGATAGTGGTGTGTTGCAGGTCAGTAGTGAAGGCGTGATGCAGATGAGCAATCCCAAAGCGTGCGCCATGCTGTGCTTGTCCGATCAAAAGTTGCCCGCCAAGCTGCCCAAAGTACTGGCAGCGCATTTTTCTGTTTGGCAAGCCGGTCATGTTGAGGTTTCAGCGTTATTGTTTTGGGAACCAACCCAACGCCAGTTACGGGTGCGCTACATCCCATCGTCGCACATCTTGGATGATGCCTTGTTATACATCGAAGATATGGCACAAGTGCATGAGCAAGCGCAGCAACTCAAACTGGCGGCGCTGGGCCGATTGGCGGCCAATATGGCGCATGAAATCCGTAACCCTTTGGCGGCCATTAGCCATGCTGCAGAGCTCTTGGCCGAAGATGATACGGACGCTGTGCGCTACCGTTTGGCGTCTATTGTGCATGACAACACCGTGCGCTTGAATCGTCTGGTGACTGAAGTATTAACGCTGGGGCGCCGTGATCAAGCCTCGCCCGAGATGATCGCTTGGCCAGCGTTCATGGCGCGGTTTATGGATGAGCTGATCTTGCACGATGCCACAGCAAGGCACCGCATTGCGATTATTCATTCTGCGCCCGTCAAGGTATGGTTTGATCGCACTCATTGGCATCGGGTGCTATGGAATTTGCTGACCAATGCCTTGCGTTATGCCAGTGATGCCGAAGGTGCGGTAAAGCTTGAAGTCTTGCTGACAGCGCCGGCGATGGTTGAAATCCATATCGCCGATGATGGTCCAGGCATTAGTGAAGATTTACAGGCGCAGGTTTTTGAGCCATTTTTTACGACACACACTGCCGGAACAGGGCTGGGGCTTTATATTGCGCGTGAATTATGCGAGGCCAATAAGGCCAGGTTGGTGCTGCTGGCCAATAATCCCGGGGCATGTTTCCGTATAACACTCGAGGGGAGTTTATGTCTGTAAAGACGATGCCGCGTCGTCGGCAGGGGGACGTGCATCGCGTCCTGATTGTGGACGATGAAGCGGATATCCGCGAGTTGCTTGACTTAACCCTGGCCCGTATGGGGCTGGCAGTTGATTGTGCTGGTTCGCTGGCGGAGGCATTTTTGCTGTTAAATCAGCATAGCTACCAGCTCTGTTTAACCGACATGCGCTTGCCTGATGGCACTGGCTTGGATTTGGTCCGGCACGTCAATAGCGCGATGGCGAAGCTGCCTGTGGCGGTTGTGACCGCCTATGGCAGTGCTGATAATGCCGTGGCCGCACTCAAAGAGGGGGCTTTTGATTATCTCCCCAAGCCCGTCTCGCTCGATCAGTTAAGAAGCCTGGTGAAGTTAGCGCTTGAATTACCCGATGAGGAGCCAACAACGAACGTCAGTGCGGATAAACGTTTGCTGGGTAACTCGATTGCAATTCAGCAGGTGCGCGCCATGATTGAGCGCGTGGCGCGCAGCCAGGCACCGATTCATATCACGGGGGAATCAGGCAGCGGCAAAGAGTTGGCGGCACAGTTGATTCATCAGCTAGGCGCACGCCGCGGGCGTCCTTTTGTCCCCGTGAATTGCGGCGCCATCCCCGAGAACTTGATGGAGAGCGAGTTTTTTGGTTATCGCAAGGGCGCATTTACGGGCGCCTTTGATGATCGCGATGGTTTTTTCCAGGCCGCAAACGGGGGTACTTTATTTCTCGATGAAGTGGCCGATCTGCCGCTGGCCATGCAAGTCAAGCTCCTGCGCGTCATTCAGGAAAAGCGCGTGCGCAAGATAGGTGCCCCGACGGAAGAAAATGTCGATGTCCGCGTGATATGCGCAACGCATCAGGATATGCAAGCACTCGTTGAAGCCGGTCGATTTCGCCAGGATCTTTTTTATCGGCTCAATGTGATTGAGCTGCGCATGCCCTCTTTGCGCGAGTGTCTTGATGATGTACCGATATTGGCCAAGCATATCCTTGACCGCCTGGCGCATGCCGCTGGCATTCGTCCGCCCTTGCTATCGGCTGAATCGCTCAAAGCACTCAAGTCCCACCCATTTCCCGGCAATGTCCGTGAGCTTGAAAATACGCTGGAACGCGCCTTGGCGCTGATGAATGGCAGCTACATTGAAGTCGCTGACTTGAGCCTGAAATCATCCCGTCAAGGGGGCTTTTCCCTACCCCTGATGACGAGTACCTTGCAAGATTCGCTGGATCAGGTGGAGCGGAAAATGATTCTTGATGCCTTGCAGAAAACACACAATAATCGAACCGCCGCCGCGCAGATTCTGGGGGTGACGTTTCGCTCCTTGCGCTACCGCATGGCGAGATTGGGAATGAATGATTAACGTGAAAGGCTTGGGCAAGTGCGCTGTGTAACCACCGGGCGCAGCGCACCGGACAGAAGCCTTGCCGCGAGGGAAGGATGGGCGGAGGGCGGGTCTTTGCTGCCTTTCGCGTTTTTCATCACCAGCAGGTGGCATTGACTTGCCATGGGCGTCAGTGCCACGAAATGGATGGATTTCATGGTTCGGGCCGACCCATCGGCGCTATGTGCGTTAGGGATGAATGAGTGAGTAGCATATCGCCTTCAGATGCGGGGTGGGTGCCGACTGCGCAGCACATTCCATCGCCTAACTTTGATGACCGTCCACCCGGAGGTGAGGTTTCGCTCATCGTGATCCACGCGATCAGTTTGCCGCCCGCTCAATTTGGCGGCGCCGGTATTGTGGATTTGTTCACGAATCAATTAGCGCCCGAAGCGCATCCTTATTACCGCGAGATTGCCGGGTTGAAAGTTTCTGCGCATTTTTTGATTCGCCGTGAGGGGGAGTTGATTCAGTTTGTCTCGACCCGGCAGCGTGCATGGCATGCGGGTATTTCATCCTGGGCGGGGCGGAGCCGATGCAATGATTTTTCGATCGGGATTGAATTGGAAGGCTGTGATGACATTCCCTTTGATGCGGCGCAATACGCAACGCTCAACCGCTTGCTAGCCAGTCTGCTGAAAGAATATGCCATCACCGCCGTGGTTGGGCATAGCGACATCGCCCCCGGCCGGAAAACAGATCCTGGCCCGTTATTTGACTGGCATTTGCTGAGCGTACCTTGCGGGTTATTGAGAAAGTGAGCATTGCTTTGGCTGTGCTCATTTGTTGTGGGCACTGACGCCCATGGCAAGTCAATGTCACCCGCTGATGATGAAACCCGCGAAAGGCAGCATGAAGGCATGCCCCCGCACGTGGGAGGAGACTGTCTGGCTCGCTATGCTGACGGCATGGCCCGGCATCAAATGGTGTTGTTTCACGCGGGGCCCCGGCCCTTCGAGCAGGCCAGCTTATGCAAAATGAATTTCCTGTGTTTTCGCTGCATTTAATTAAAGCAAATTGATAGGTGGATAAAGGGGTGGAATTCATTGTTTTCAAATGTATCAACGCAATGGATAATCCGGATCAACCCAAATGGGTTGATTAAATAGAAGCGGCTCTTCCCTGTTAACTTGTTAAGGAGAATCACCATGGTTGTAAAGAAAAAAATAGCCACGGTTGCGGCAGCGAAGAAGCCCGCTGCCAAAAAAACCGAAGAAAAGAAAGTCATTGCAAAAAAAACAGCAGCCAAGCCTGAAATAAAAAAAGCGGAGGCTAAAAAACTGGCGGCTAAAACTGCTGAGAAAAAGGTCGTAACCAAAAAAACAGTGGCCACAAAAGCTGCGGTCAAGAAAGCAGCAGCCAAGCCTGAGGTGAAAAAAGGGGCCACTAAAAAACCAGTTGCCAAGCCTGCCGAGAAAAAAGTGGTTGCCAAAAAGGCGGTGGCGACAAAAGCTGTTGTAAAAAAGGCCGCGGCCCAGCCTGTGGCTAAGAAAGCCGTAGCGAAAAAAGTCGCTGTAAAACCGGTTGCAAAAAAAATAGTGGCGACAAAAACTGTGGCTAAAAAAACAGTCGCCCAGCCTGTCGCCAAAAAAGCGGTGGCTAAAAAAGTGGTTGCAAAGCCAGTTGAGAAAAAAATAGTCGCCAAAAAGGCCGTTGCCACAAAGCCTGTCGCTAAAAAGTCGGCAGCTAAACCTGTGGTTGCCAAAGCGCCAGTGGCTAAACCCGCTGCAAAAAAAGTGGCTGCCAAAAAGCCTGCTGCAAAAGCAGAGGCCAAACCCTCAACCGCAGCGACTCCCGGATTGAAGTCTTCACTCAATCCTGCTGCCGCATGGCCTTTCCCCACGGGCTCCCGTCCCTGAGGTGATTCTCAACGTGCCTTGCTTTTAAGCGCAATGGCAATCCTGCTGGAGTCAAAGCGCGTTTTGTTAAAGCAAGACGCGTTTTTTTATGGGCACTTGAACCAGCGGGGATGGCTGAAGTGCAACGATACCGAGTGCCGCTGTGTCAATTGAATCAGCCTGATTCAGCCTGATTCAGCCAATAGCAACGCTTGCAAATGTGAAGAAAAGTCGGCGCTGGTGATACGGCGACTTGGTCGCTGGGTTGCCTGTTTTGAAGCAGGGGCGGGTGTCTTAACTGTCCCGTGATATACGCGATTGCGTATGGCGTTCGTCTTGCTGAACATGAGGCTTGTTGACTACTGTTGACGTTTCTTCTACCACCGTCGCCTCGCCTTCAATAACCTCGCCGGTTACCACCTCATCAGCAGGTGCCGTGTGGTTTTTCATGGCCCGGCGAATCTTGCGCGTTTTCCACCAAAAATAAACCCAGATACCAAGGCCAAGCGCTGCGATGAATCCAAAGGCTACCACCGAGAACGTGAGGCCCAGGAACAATAGAACGGCGCCTGTAAAAAAGGAGGCTAGGTTTTTAAGCATGGTATTGGAGACCGTTTTTATTTGAGGCCCATCCGAAACTGGTGCGCTTCAGTTTCTGGATAAGATGGGTGCTTGTGGATTCATGGGGGCAGTTGAATGTGTTTTTAATTTCGCAGAAATGGCTTGTGCAATGCAAAAAGACCAACCGGTTGGGTTGAGCTTTCTGGAATGAAGATAAAAGTATTGTCAGGAAAATTTATCCAATTCTTTGGCTCCTCGACCTGGGCTCGAACCAGGAGCCTGCGGATTAACCGTCCCACGCTCAGAAGTGCCATGGAGCCAGTGAATTACGTCCTTCTGCCGATAGACATGCCAAAGATGAATGCGGAGAATACACGAAAATCCCAACACAACCATGCGGACTTCCGGTCTATCTGGCGGGTCAATTGGCCCTCGATTTCGCTTTCAGTCTCATCGGGGATATTGACACTCTCGTAGAACTTCTCCGCGTGGTCTTCGTGTCTTTCGGCTCAAAAGGATTTCCATAGCCTACACTTTTTTCATTTCTTGGCGTATTTGAAATGACCGGAAAGCGGGTCGAACCGGCAACCCTTTGGCCCAGACTGTGCCCACCCCTGGCACACGCAGAATGGGCGCGAACCCCGCGTGTCGTGCAGGAAGTAGAAATGGAAACGCCCAACCGAGAAGGATTGGGCGTTAAATTTTGGTGGCGGACGGTTGACCATGTGCTGGCTGACCTCCCGAGCTTATGAGCACTGGTGCGGGGTGCTGCGGGCTGGCGCGGAGTTATCCGGAATTTTCGGATAACTGACTTCTATCGCACATCGTTGACGTTGAGGACATGGGCGCATGGGCGATAGAACTTGTTGATTTTGAAAGCCAATAGGCCTTTGCCACCGCCACCATGGTGGCGAGGAAGCGCTGCTTGCCATCCGTTAGGCCCAGCAGATGGTTGGCACAGGGCACCAGCAGCGCTGCAGCTTTTGTCTCGAACCCGCTGTAGTCGCAGCCGTGCATCACTCCGCGCACGATGTTCATCTTCTCCAGCAACACGGCCAGGGCTTCGGCGGCGTTGTGCGTGGGATCCCGAGCGTTACCTGCCGGTGGAAGGCTTTTTGTCGGCCTGAACGCGCAGCACGTTCGATAGCAAAAAGGCCCCTCGCGGGGTCTTTGTCTTTGGGAAACGGCATGCGGATTGCGAATGGGATGTGCGCGCTGCATGGCTGCGCGCTTCAAAATTGATAGCTGCCAAAGCTGCATTTCAGGGTACTTACAGTACATTCATCCTTGAAACGCACGCAAATCCGGCGGTGAAAACGCCGCTTTCGATAGCACCCTGCATTGTCCCGGCGCCGCTACCAGCCACCACTACCAGCCACCGCCCAGTGCCAGGAACAGCCCCACCTGGTCGTCCGCCAGCTGCGCTTCGCTGGCGGCCAGGGCGGCCTCGCTGCTGGCCAGGCTGCGCTCGGCGTCCAGCGCTTCCAGGTAGCCGGTCTTGCCCTTGCGGTACAGGGCGCGCGCCTGCTCGGCCACCTGGGCG
>LNAP01001363.1_pt1 | contig 26110 bp, 15 predicted proteins | sample 602601 | NCBI WGS metagenome assembly LNAP01 (sample SAMN02440304, study PRJNA202911) | soil metagenome | biome: Subtropical and temperate rainforests or woodlands; isolation source: soil samples (1 kg each in a 20% v/v slurry with milli Q water) were... ...
GCTCGACCCGCCGATCGCCAAGGCGCTGCTGGCCAAGCTGGCCGCGGTGCAGGTGCCGCTGGTACCGACGGTACTCGACGACGACGTCACCATGATCAAGCCGGCGACCCAGCGGCCGACCGTGCCGCCGGTTCCAGCGGCAGACAGCAGCGACGACGAGGCCACCCGGGTGCAGCCGACCTCGCGTCCGGGCGCGCCGCCAGCGGCCGATGTGGACGATGCAACCGTGGTCAAGCCGACCTCGCGCCCCACGCAGCCGCCTGCCACGGACGAGGCCACGATCGTCAAGCCTGCCTCGGGTACGCCGCGTCCGCCGACCGACGGACATACCGCCGGCGTCACCGGCACGCAGGGCACGCAGCAGGGCAGGACCGGCACCAGTTCCAGCATGAACAGCTCCAGCTGGAATCACATCGCCGACGCGGAAGCCGGCGATTTCGTCACGGTCGGCTCGCTGCTCAAGGGCCGCTTCTATCTCGAGCGGGAGATCGGCCGCGGCGGCATGGGCGTGGTGTTCAAGGCGCGCGACGAGCGCAAGGTCGAGGCGCGCGATCGCGACCCCTACGTCGCGGTGAAAGTGCTGAACGACGAATTCCGCCGCCACCCCGATTCGCTGATTTCGCTGCAGCGCGAGTCGCGACGCTCGCAGCAACTGGCGCACGACAACATCGTGCGCGTCTACGATTTCGACAAGGACCGCACGATCGTCTTCATGACGATGGAATACGTCGACGGTTCCGATCTCAAGCAGCTGATCCGCGAGCGCGCCTACAACGGCATGCCGCTGGCGCAGGCGCGGCCGCTGATCGAGGGCATGGCACGGGCACTCGGTCGCGCGCACGCCGCCGGCGTGGTGCATTCCGACTTCAAGCCGGCGAACGTCATGGTCACCCGCGACGGCATACCGAAGGTGTTCGACTTCGGCATCGCCCGTGCCGGCAAGCACATGGGCGACGCGGTCGGCGAGCAGACCGTGTTCGACGCCGGCACGCTGGGTGCGCTGACCCCAGCCTACGCCAGCCTGGAAATGATCCGGGGCGAAGACCCGGTGCCCAGCGACGACGTCTATGCGCTGGGCTGCGTGACGTTCGAGCTGCTGACCGGCAAGCACCCGTACGACAAGGCCAGCGCCGAAGTGGCGATGAAGGAAGGCCGCAAGCCGCCGCCGGTGAAGGGCCTGACCAAGCATCAGTACAAGGTGTTGTGCGCCAGCGTCGCTTTCACCAAGGGGCAGCGTCTGAAGAGCGCGAGCGACCTGGTCGAGGGCCTGCGCGAAGTCGGCCTGCGCGAACGGGCCATGCCGTACTTCATGTATGGCGTGCCGGCAGTCCTGGTGATCGCCGGTGGCGTCTGGGCGTGGACCAATTACCAGCACAGCCACCATGTCGCCGAAGTGATCGCGCGGTTCACGCCGACGCGGCCGGATCACTACGCCAACGAGAACCAGGCGCTGCAGGCACTGGATACGCTGGGCGACGACGACCGCAAACGCATCATCGTCGACCAGGGCGAGCTGATCCAGAACTACCTGCTGGGCCGGATCGACGCCTACTGGAACCCGGCCAGGGATCGCTACGACTACGCCGGCACGCAGCAGGTGTTCAAGCTGCGCGACGACCTGAAGCTGTATTCGCCGGCACTGGACATCAGGCGCAGCGAGGTGGAGAAGCAGAAGAACGATCTGCTCAACTCGCTGGATACCAAGCTGAGCGAACAGATCGGCGCCGACGCGATCTTCGAGAACCAGCCGGACAATGTCGTCACGACGCTGGCCCACATCCACGCGATCGACCCGAACAGCAGCCTGCTGAAGAACGCCGAGCTCGAGTTGAAGTACGACACGGCGATCGGCAAGTCGCTCGATGCCGGACGTGTCGACGAAGCGGCCACCGAGTTCAAACTGGCCAGCAGCCTGTTCCCGGATTCCGTCCGCCTGAAGCAGCGCGGTACGCAGCTGGACGAAATGGGCAAGGCACTGGCGGCGCAACGGCTGCAGGAGCAGCAGGCGAAGCAATTGCAGCAACAGCGCGAGCAGAGTCTGCAGGCACTGGCCGGCCTGCTCGACAAGGCGAGCAACGCCGATGACTGGCGCACGAAAGCGGCAACGGCATACCACGACGCGGCGGGCCTGCTCGGCGACGACCCGCGGCTGGCCGCGCAGGCCACCCGGTTGAAGCAGGTGTTGGCGGCGCAGGCGGCGGAGAAACAGGGTGCGGGCGATCTGACCGGCGCGATCGGCATCGCCGGTTTCGGCATCGACCTGTTTCCCGGCGACTCGGCCCTCTCGGCAACGCGCCAGAGCCTGCTGGAGCAGCAGAACCAGCTGGCGCAGAAGGCCGCCACCGAGGCACAGCGCAATGCGCTGGCCAAGAGCCGGGTCACCGACCTGCTGGCCAATCCGCTCGGTACCGTGGTCTGGCTGCAGGACGTCAAGAGCGCGTTGAACAACGCGCGCAGCCAGATCGGCGCCGATTCTCCGGACTATGCCGCAGTGCGCAGCCAGGTCGACGCCGGCCTCATCAAGCTGGCGCGCGAGCGGATCGCCGCCGGCGATCTCGATGCCGCCGAACGCATCAGCCAGGCCGGCCAGCAACTCGATCCGGCCGAAGCCGGTCATGCGAAAGTCCTGGCCGATGTGACGAATGCACGCAACGCCGCCCAGCAGAAGAATCTGCAGCAACAAGCGCAGGCCCTCGCCGAGGCGCGCACGGCGCTGGCCGGGTTGAGCGCGAAACCGACGCTGACGCCCGACTGGCAGCGCTCGATGGCGGCGGCGATGGACACGTTGCGCGCCGACACGTCCCCGGAGACCGGGCGTGTCGTCGACGCGCTGGGTGCCGCCATCGCGAGCGAGGCGGCCCGGCTCGCCGACCCGCAGCATCTGCCGCAAGCCAGGATTGCGGTGGATTTCGGTCTCAAGTACGTGCCCAAGTCGACGCAATTGATTGCGCAGAGCGCCGCCCTCGATGCGCTTCAGCAGGAGCTGCAGGCCAAGGCGGCGCAGGAGAGCGCCGATGCCGAAGTGAAGTCGCGCATCGAATCGATGAAAAGCGCGGTGGCCGCTGGCGACGTCGGCAAGGCCAGCCAGTCGCTGGCGCGCATCAAGACGTTGCAGCCCGACAATCCGTTCCTCAAGACCGAGGGGCCGAAACTGCTGGCCGACGCCTATCTTGGTCAGGCCGAGGATTCGTTCCAGAAAGGCCGTTACCAGCGGGCGGCGGACGTGCTTGGGCAGGGCCTCGGCACGCTTGGCGGCAATCCGGAACTGCGCGCGGCGAAGGCGCGCTACGACGTGGTCGCCGCGATCATGGCCGCGGGCAAGCAGCCGCTGGCCAGTGCGGACTATGCACAGCTGAAGAAGCAGCTCGACGGCATCCGCAGGACCGACGCCACGGAGCTTGGCAAGCTGGAAGCGAGCATGAAGATGCGCGGCCAGCTGAGCGCCAAGTCGCTGGCCGAACAGCTCGACAAACTCAAGCCCACCAGCGCCGCGCCAGCGGGGCCGTCCGTCGAGGCGCCGCCACTCACGCCTGTCGCCCCGGCGCCGGCCGTGGTCCCGGGCCAGTCACCCGCGGCTACCGGCAAGCCGGGCGCGGCGCCGGCCACCCGGCCGCCAGCCGTTGCCGAGGCGGCGGAACCATCGGGGGCTGATTCGTGCTCCAAGCCCGGACTGGCCGGGAAGGGCAAGTTCTGTTCCGACAGCATCAGTGGTTCGCGCGGACCGCTGCTGGTCGTCGTGCCCGGTATCGGCGGCGGCAAGGCGTATGCCATGTCGCGCGCAGAGATATCCATCAACGAGTTCAATCAGTTCTGCCGGGCCACCGGCAAGTGCGCCGCCATGACGGTCGCGGACCAGGACCTCGGCAACGCACCGGTGAGCAACATCAGCCTCGACCAGGCCCGCGCCTATGCGCGATGGCTCAGCGACCTCAGTGGCGGATTCACCTATCGCCTGCCTACCGACGCGGAGTGGGTGCATGCGGCGAAGGGTGGCGGTGGCTGGAAGCAGGCCGAGGACAGCAATTGCGTCCTGCCCTCGGCGGGTGGCGGCGACGGCAATGGCGCGCCGGTATCGGCGCGGGGGCGCTCGCGCAACCCATGGGGCCTGGTCAACATGACCGGCAATGTCTGGGAATGGGTCGTCAGCGGCGGCAGCGTGATGGTGCGCGGAGGCAGCTACAGCAGCTACTGGTCGGACTGCAGCGTCGACACCAGCCGTGCCGACGGCGGTTCGCCGCAGCGGGATGTGGGTTTCCGGGTACTCAGGGAGCTGAAATGACCGAACGGGAACGTACCATCAATCGGGATCTGCATGTCCTGGACGAAGCGCATCGACTGGGGCGGCTCTCGCGCGCCGAATACCGCGCCCGGCGCCGCCGCGTACTGCAGTCGCTGTACGACAGCAGCGGCGTCGTCACCGCGCGCAAGACTCTGGTGCCATCGGCCACCACAACGTCACGTACGCGTCGTGTCCATGCCATGCCGTCCGGCGATACTTCGGTCGATGCCGGACATGCATTGACAACGTTGCTGTCGATGCGGCCGGCGATTGCCTGGAAACCCCTGCTCGCATTTCTGGCCGGTGCTGTGTTGCTGATACTGGTGGCGTGCTGGCTGTTTCTCGGGAGTTGAAAATACCTGTCATCGCAGTCGCCACATAAAACCGATCCTGCCCATGGCAGGCATCCGGTTGCTTGCCGCGCGTACGCGTTTGTGCATGGCTGTGGCGCAATGAGGGATGGGGGCTGTGCGAGAGGCTGCGATTCGCGATGGGTGACGGGTTGCCTGCGGTGGAAAGCCAGTTGTGGAGCCGCTTCCGGAGCTGCCGCTCGGCACTGGTCGGATGAGTGGCAAACGTGAAAAACCGGTTCGGCCGAAAGTCATGGGCAGGCGTTTGCGTATCCGGTTTGCAAGCTTTTTTGCAGCCGCAAACGACGCTTCCTTTGAACGCGTAAAGGTGTATCCTGATAGCGGTAACACGAGCCAGCAGGCAGCAATTGCCTGATTACCGGGGGCTTGGAATTTCGCAGTTGGCGTGACCCCGATGTCTCGGGGCGCGCCGTCAATGGAACGATGATGCGACCAGGGGGAATGTATCGTGCGAACTGTTTGCCTCGCGGCAGCGTTGGCGTTGGCGTTGACTGGCGGCACTGCCGGGGCGCAAGACGCCGGCGCTGTTTCGCCTGATCAGGCTTCCCGCAACGAAGTGCCAGTCGGGAATCCTCCGACATCATCACCGGAAGCCACCGCCAGGCCGCCGCAGCAGGTACCCGGCAATGTCGTGCCGCCGGTGAGGGAGCGCGATGCCGCACCCGTGCAGAAGATTGCGGTGCGGGGTTTCCACGTTACCGGCGTTGCGGATCATGCGGGCCTCGGCGTAACGCCGGCAAGCATCCAGGCGCTGGCCGATGCGCAGTACCAGGAACTGGCCGGCAAGGCCGGCAATCCGGTGCAGTTGAGCTTCGAGGAGATGCAGGGCGTTGCCGACAAGATCGTCGAGCGATATCGGACGGCCGGCTTCATCGTCTCCAATGCGTTTCTTCCGGCACAGACCGTCGGCGCCGACCAGGTCGTCGAGATCCGGGTGCTGGAGGGCAAGATCGGCAAGATCATCGTCAAGGGCACGAAGCGCTATCGCCCCGGCGTGATCTCGGCATCGGCGGAAAAGTTGCGCGGCAAGCCGTTGCTGAAGAGCGACGTCGACACCGCGCTGCTGTATGCGCGCGACCTGCCGGGTGTCACAGTGGCATCGACGTTCCAGCCGGGCGAGAACACCGGCGACACCGACCTGGTGATGATCGCCAACGAGGCGAAACGCCCGTACAAATTCATGCTTGGTGCCAACAACTACGGTACCGAGCTCACCGGCCGCTACCGTGCGCAGGCCGGACTCGAGTGGGCCAACCCGCTAGGCATCGGCGACACCTTCAACCTCAATGTGGACTACGCGCTGGACCCGAGCGACAACGTGTATGGCGCGGTGTCCTACCGTGCGCCGGCGCCGCGTGTGCCAGGCCTGAGCGCCGTGATAGGCGCCTCGCGCAACGAGCTGCAGATCAACTCCGGCTCGTTCGCCGCGCTCGACGTCAAGGGTCCGAGCTCGCTTTACTACGGTGGTCTGGACTGGAAGTTCATCAACCGGGACGACCTGCAGGCACTGAGTACGCTGCATTTCATCCGCGAGGAATCCAGGCTCGACAGCCTCGGCGTCAACCTGTCGGACGAGAAGTTCAGCCTGGCTGAACTGACTTACGGGATGCTCCATACCGATCGCCGTTTCCATGGCGTCGACATCCTCCAGGTCAGCCTGCGCAAGTCCATCAATGACGACTCCAGAGAACCGGACCTGGTCAGTCCGCAGCATTCGAGAAATTTCCTGGTCGCCAAGCTGTCGTACACGCGAATGCAGTTCCTGACCAAGTCGCAGCGGCTCAACTTCAAGCTCGTCGGCCAGTACAGCAACGACGCGCTGGTCCCGCTCGAACAGTTCGCGCTGGGCGGCCCGGACAGCACCCGCGCCTACCCGATCGCCGATGCCCTGCGCGATCGCGGCTATTACACGTCGCTCGAATATCACGTCGACGCGCCGGGCTTCGGCGACAAGGTCTCGCCGTTCTACGGCCGCCCCTGGCGCGAGTTGCTGGAATTCCAGGTTTTCGTCGACTACGCCAAGGGCTATTCGGCGGGCGCCAACCGATTCATCACGCCGGAGTCGGCCACGCTCAGCGGCGTGGGTGCCGGCCTGATTTTCCGGCTGCCGCGGTTCAGCCATTTCGAGTTCCATCTCAATGGTGCCGTACCCCTGGGTTCGCAGGATGCGTCCGATGACAAGGGTTACCACATCTATTCCCGCTTCAGCTTCACGTTCTGACGGATGACGACCATGAGCAAGAGCACCCACCAGCGCAAGTCGCGCACCAACGTGTGCGCGCGTTCGATTCCGGCGTCGGGCAAGGCCTTGCCCTTGCGCAGAACCTGGCCGATCAGCCTGTGCGTCGGGTTGGCCGTCGGGTCGATCGTCTTCAGCGGCGATGCGCTGGCCGGTGGTCCTACTGGCGGGGTGGTCGTCGGCGGCGCGGGGTCGATCGCCCAGAGCGGGAACAGCACGGTCATCAACCAGGCATCGCAGAAGCTGGCGCTGAACTGGCAGACGTTCAACGTGGGCGCCAACGAATCGGTGCTGTTCAACCAGCCATCGCGCTCGGCGGTGGCACTGAACCGCATCCTCGACCAGAACCCCAGCCAGATCTTCGGCCGCATCAATTCGAACGGCCAGATCTTCCTGATCAACACCCACGGCATCATCTTCGGCGCCACTGCGCAGATGAACGTGGGTGGCCTGCTTGCCAGCACACTCGACCTTACGCCGAACGACTTCCTCGCCGGACACTACAACCTCAACGCGACCGGAGCCGGTGCCGGCGGCATCGTCAACCACGGACTGATCCAGGCCGCCAGCGGCGGCTCGGTCGCCCTGGTCGGCGGCAGCGTATTGAACGACGGGCTGATCTTCGCCAATTACGGCAAGATCAACCTCGACGGCGCCGATCATGCCGTGCTCGACTTCGACGGCAACGGCCTGATCAACATCCAGATCACCGGCGAGCTGAAGCAGCGCCTGGACCAGCGCGAAGCAGCGGTCACCAACAAGGGCACCCTGCGCGCCGAAGACGGCACCGTGGTGCTGCAGGCCTCGGCGACGAAGGACCTGTTCACCGGCCTGGTCAACAACGCGGGCGTCATCGACGCCAGCGGCATCAGCACCGACGGTGGCGTGGTGCGGCTGGTCGGCAACGGCGGAAACGTCGAGAGCAGCGGCAGCATCAACGTGTCCGGCGTGCACGGCGGCAGCGCGCAATTGCTGTCCGACGCGAATGTTGGCGTGACGGGGCGCATCGACGCTTCAGGCGAGCAGGGGGGCGGCACCATCCGTGTGGGCGGCGGGTACCAGGGAGGCGAGGGCCTGACCACGGCCAACGTCACCTACCTCGGCCCGGATGCCGTGCTCGATGCCGATGCCACCGGATCCGGCAACGGCGGCTCGGTCGTGCTTTGGGGCAACCAGGGCAACAACTTCCTCGGCAGCATCACTGCCCGTGGCGGTGTGCTGGGCGGCAACGGCGGACTGGTGGAGACCTCGTCCCACTATGGACTGAACGCACAGGGCAGCGTCGATGCCTCGTCGCCGCGCGGGCGCGCAGGCACCTGGCTGATCGACCCCTACAACATCACTATCCAAACCGGTGCAGGCACGCTCTCCTCGCCGTTCAGTGCCTCGGCAGATTCCACGATCAAGGCAAGCGATCTCAATGCGGCGCTCAACGGCACCAACGTCACGGTGTTCACCGGCTCCTCCGGTACCAGCAATGGCGACATCACCGTCAATGCAGCAATCAAGCCGAGTGTCGGCGACAACGTGCTTTACCTGAAAGCTGCCGGCGGCATCTACGTCAATGCGGACATCAGCGCGGCTGACGCATCGCACAAGCTCGACCTGTACCTGTGGTCGAACTACGGCGGCACCGCGGCAGGGACCAGTTACGTGAGCAACGCGTCGTGTGCGGCTCTCGTGAGTTGCGTGGTGACGGTTGGCAACGCCAGCAACGCTGCGATCGCCACCAACGGCGGTCTGGTCGATGTCGAAACCGGCACTGGCGGCGGCGCCTTCACCTTGGGTGTCGGCAGCAAGACCGGGTCAATCAATACCGGCACCGGTGCGCTGACGGTGCATGCCACCGGTATCAGCGAGGCCGCCGGCTCCAACACCATCACGGCCGGGGCGGCCACTCTGGATGCCGGCGCTGGGGCGATCGCGCTTGGCAATGCCGGAAACAATTTCTCGGGAGCGGTGGGCCTGAGCAACAGCGGCGCCAACGACGTCGTGCTGAACAACGGCACCCACGCGCTGAATCTGGCCGCTTCGACGCTGGGTAGCGGCGCGTTGACCATCACGGCAACGGGCATCTCGCAGAGTGGAGCGATCACTCAGGCCACGTCGGCAGCAGGCGCGACGTTCAATGCCGGAGCGGGGGTGATTTCGCTCGGCGATTCCGGCAACGACTTCACGGGTTCGGTCAGCCTCAACAACAGCGGCGCCAACGCTGTCACGCTGAACAACGGCACCCATGCACTGGATCTCGCCACCTCGGTGCTGGGCAGCGGTGCCTTGACCGTTTCGGCAGCTGGCATTTCACAGAGTGGAACGATTACTCAGGCCGCGTCGGCGGGGGCCTCGACGTTCAATGCCGGCACGAATGCGATCACGCTGACCGATGCCGGCAATGCCTTTACCGGGTCGGTGAGCCTGGCCGGCAGCAACGTGAGCCTGGTGAACAGCACGGCGACGATCCTGGGCACGACGACGGCTACCGGCACCCTGGACGTGGGCAGCAACGGCGCCCTGAGCCAGAGCGGCGCATTGACGGTGACGGGCGCGGCCACGTTCACCCAGAACAGCACCACGGCGGGAGCCACCCAGGACATCAACCTGGGCAGCCAGAACAACAGTCTCCAGGGCGCGGTGACCTTTGCCGCGGGTGTCGGCCCGGGCGCGGGGATCAACAACCTGTCGCTGAAGAACACTTTCGCGACCCTCGGCACCCTGACGCTACCGGCGAACGTGGCTGGCATCCTGACGCTGAATTACACCAATGCCGCCTTGACGGTACCGCTGGCAGGCGTAGTGGCCGGTGGGCTGGATTTGACGGCCGGCGGTGGCATCACGATCAACGGCAACGTCAGCACCAACGGTGCGCAGGCCTATCACAGCGCGGTGACGCTGGGTGCCGATGCGATTCTCGCGAGCACCGGTAGCGGCAACATAGGCTTCGACTCGACCGTCAATGGCGCGTACGCGCTGACGGCGAACACCGGCGGTGCGACCAGCTTCGGCGGCGCGGTCGGTGGCACGACGGCGCTGACCAGCCTGACCACGAATGCCGGCGGCAGCACCACGCTGGGCAGCAACGTTACTACCAGCGGCGCGCAAACCTACAACGATGCGGTAACCCTGAGTGGTGATGCCACACTGGCCAGCAGCGGTGCCGGCGCCATCAACCTGGGCAGCATGGTCAACGGCGCGCACGCCCTTGCGGTGAATACCAGCGGAGCCACCACCTTCGGTGGGGATGTCGGCGGCACGACGGCGCTGACCAACCTGACCACGGATGCGGGCGGTGGCACCACACTCAACGGCAATGTGAGCACTACCGGCGCGCAAACCTACAACGACGCGGTAACCCTGAGTGGCAATGCCACACTGACCAGCAGCGGTGCCGGCGCGATCAGCTTGAACAGTGCGGTTGATGGTGCGCACAGCCTCACGGTGAACACGGCTGGTGTCACTACTCTCGGTGGTGCGGTCGGCGGCACGACAGCGCTGACCAGCCTGACCACGGACGCGAGCGGCACCACCACGCTCGGCGGCAACGTGGGCACTACCGGCGCGCAAGCCTACAACGACGCGGTAACCCTGAGTGGTAATGCCACACTGGCCAGCAGCGGTGCCGGCGCGATCAGTCTGGGCAGTACGGTCAACGGTGCGTACAACCTTGCGGTGAACACCAGTGGAGCCACCACTTTCGGTAGCGTGGTTGGCGGTGCGACGGCGTTGACCAGCCTGACCACGGATGTGGGTGGCGGCACCACGCTCAGTGGCAATGTGAGCACCACCGGCGTGCAGACCTATGACGATGCGGTGGCCCTTGCCAGTGACGTAACACTCGCAACCATCAACAGTGCAGTGTCCTTCGGCAGTACGGTGGACAACGCCACGGCGGCCAAACGAGCCCTCACCGTCAATGCCGGCACCGGCGCGGTGGCGCTCACCGGTGCGCTTGGCAATGGCGCCAACGGTGCCCTGACCAGTCTGGTAATCCAGAGCGGAACCTTCAATGCGAATGCATTGAACATAGGCAACGGCGGACTTGCGGTGACCACCACGGCTGGTGGTATCGCGCAAGGTGGCGCATTCACGGTGGTCGGTGCCTCCAGTTTCAACGCAGGCAGCGGCGCGATCACGCTGACCGACGCGGGCAACGACTTCACCGGTGCGGTGAGCCTGAGCAACAGTGGCGCGAACGACGTGGCGGTCAGCGATGCGAACGCGCTGGTGCTGGGGGCGTCGACGATCGGCAGCGGGACGCTGGCCCTGACGGCGACCGGGATCAGCCAGACCGGCGCCATCGTGCAGGCGGCCGGTGGCGGGGCGGTGACGCTCGATGCCGGTGCAGGCGACCTGACCCTGACCGATGCGGGCAACGACTTCACCGGACCGGTCACGGCCAGCGGCCAGGCGGTACGGATCACCGACGCCACGGCGCTCGACATGGTCGGGTTCACGAGTGCGCCGAACAAGGACGTGTCGCTGACGGCCAGCGGCCAGCTCACGCTGGCGCCGACGATCACCGCCATCGACACCGGTAGCGGGAATCTCACGCTGTCCTCGGGCACCAGCCTGACGACCCCGGGCAGTCTCAGCGGCAACAACGTCTCGCTGACCGGCGCAAGCGGGTTGACGTTGAACAACGACATCACCGCCACGGGCGCATTGACCCTGACGAGCAGCACGGGTGGCATTACACAAACGGGCGGCAACATTCTTGCCGGCAGCACCAGCAGCCTCTCTGGCGGCACCGGTGCGGTAAGCCTGGCTTCGGTCGGCAACGAATTCGTCGGCACGGTGACGGCCAGCGGCAGCAGCATCTCGCTGACCGACATGAATGCATTGACGGCGGCATTGACGACAGGCGGCAACGCCGCTCTCACGGCGGGTGGCAATCTCGCGGTCAGCGGATCGAGCCACGACCTGACCACAAATGCCGCTGCGACCAGTTTTGGTACGACGACGGTAGGCGGCAACCTGTCGACGACGGCAGCGGGTGCCATCAGTCAGACCGGTGCCCTCAGCGTGACGGGGAGCAGCAGTCTTGCCGCGGGCGCCAACGCGATCGCGCTGGCCAACGCGGGCAACAACTTCACCGGTGAGGTGGGCCTGAGCAACAGCGGCGCGAACAACGTGTCGATCCGGGACGCCAATGGGCTGATCCTGGGCAACGTCAATGTCGGCACGGGAACACTGGGCGTGCAGGCGGTGGGCATCACGCAGGCGGCGGGCACGGCCATCGTGCAATCGGCAGCGGCCGGCGCGGCGAGCTTCAACAGCGGTGGCGGCGTCCTCACGCTGGCGAACAGCGGCAACGACTTCACGGGTGCGGTGAATCTGGCCGGCGGCGCCACGCAGATCACCGATAGCAATGCGCTTGCCTTGGGCACGCTGGGCACGGGTGCGTTGACGGCCATCAGCACAGGTGCGCTGAACCTGGGCAGCGGCACGGTGGGCGGCAACCTGGCCGCGACCAGCAACAACGGCGCGATCAGCCAGACCGGTGCGCTTGCCGTGACCGGCAGCAGCACGATCACCGCGGGCAGCGGTGCGATCACGCTGACCGATGCGGGCAACGACTTTGCCGGTGCGCTGAGCCTGACCGGTGGTGCCACGCAGATCACCGACGCGAATGCGTTGACGCTGGGCACGCTGGCTACGGGGGCGCTGACGGCAATCAGCCATGGTGCCTTGAACCTGGGCAGCGGCGCGGTGGGCGGCAACCTGGCGGCGACCAGCAACAACGGCGCGATCGGCCAGAGCGGTGCACTGGCCGTGACCGGCAGCAGCACGATCAACACGGGCAGCGGTGCGATCACGTTGACGAACACCGGCAACGACTTCGCCGGTGCGGTGAATTTGACCGGTGGTACCACACAGATCACCGACGCGAACGCGTTGACGCTGGGCACGCTGGCTACGGGAGCACTGACGGCAATCAGCCATGGCGCCTTGAACCTGGGCAGCGGCGCGGTGGGCGGCAATCTGGCGACGACCAGCAACAACGGCGCGATCAGCCAGACCGGTGCGCTTGCCGTGACCGGCAGCAGCACGATCAACGCGGGCAGCGGTGCGATCACCTTGACCAACACCGGCAACGACTTTGCCGGTGCGGTGAGCCTGATCGGCGGCACCACGCAGATCGCCGACACGAACGCGCTGACCCTGGGCACGCTGGCTACGGGTGCGCTGACGGCAATCAGCCACGGCGCACTGAACTTGGGTGGCGGCACGGTCACCGACAATCTGGCCGCCACCAGCAACAATGGCGCGATTGGCCAGACCGGTGCCTTGCACGTGACCGGCAGCAGCACGATCAACGCGGGCAGCGCTGCGATTGCGCTGACCAACGCCAATAACGACTTCGGCGGTGCGGTGACGGCCACCGGTACCGGCGTGCAGATCACCGACGCCAACGATCTTGCCATTGCCGGGCTGGCCAATGGTGCCAACGGTGCAGTGAGCCTGATTGCCGGCGGGGTGCTGACTCTGCCGGCCGGTGCCATCGATACCGGCACCGCGGATCTGACGCTGGTATCCAACGGCGGATCGTTGACCACGTCGGGCGCATTGAACGGCGCCAATGTGTCGCTGGCCGGGCACGGCGGTGTGACGCTGAACAGCAATGTGACTGCCGCGGGGACGCTGAACCTGGTGAGCGGCGCAGCCATCAGTCAGGGCGCAGGCATCATCACGGCCGGCACGTTGACAGGCAGCTCGGCGGGCAACACGACGCTCAACCAGGCCAACAGGGTCGGTACGCTGGGCAGCTTCAGTGCGGCCAACTTCAGCCTGATCAATGCGCAGGCATTGACGGTAAATGGCCCACTGACGACGACCGGCAACGCAGGGGATATCGACCTGGAGACGACCGGCGGCGCGTTGGTCGTGAATGCGAACCTTGCAGGCGGTACCGTTGCGCTGACTTCAGCCGGCAACCTGGCGTTGTCGAAGAATCTCCAGGGCTCCACGGTGGCGCTGGTTTCCGGCGACAGCATCAGTCAGGGCGGCGGCGTCATCACGGCGGATACGCTGAGCGGCAGTGCGGTGGGCAGCACGACGCTGAACCAGGCGAACAAGGTGACGGCGCTGGGTGCGTTCAGCAGCACGGGCTTCAGCTTCACCAACGGCCAGACGTTGACGGTGAACGGCCCGCTCAACGGCGGCGCCAGCGCGGCGCTGACGACGACCGCGGGCAACCTGGCCGTCAATGGCACGGTCAGTGGCACCACGACGACACTGAAGTCGGCCGGCGCCATCAGTGAAGGCGCAACTGGCAGCATTACCGCCGGTACGCTGACCGGTCAGTCGAGCGGTGCGACCACACTGAACGGAGCGAATCACATCGGCGCGCTGGGCAGCTTCAGCGCGGCGAACCTCGCCCTGACCAATGCCCAGGCGCTGACGGTGAGCGGTCCGGTCAACGGTGGTGCAAGTACCACGCTGACGACGACCGCAGGCGACTTGGCTATCAGTGGCGCAGTCAACGGCGGTACGACGACGCTGAAGTCCGCTGGTGCGATCAGTGAGGGCGCGGGTGGCAGCATCACCGCCGGTACCCTGACAGGTCAGTCGAGCGGCGCGACAGCGCTGAACGGAGCGAACCATGTTGGCGCGCTGGGCAATTTCAGCGCAGCGAACTTCGCCCTGACCAATGCGCAGGCATTGACGGTAAGCGGTCCGGTCAATGGCGGCGCCAGCACCGCGCTGACGACGACCACAGGCGATCTGGCGATCAACGGCGCGGTCAGCGGCACCACGACCACGCTCCATTCCGCTGCCGCCATCACCGAAGGCGCCGGTGGCAGCATCACGGCAAATCTGCTGACCGGCCATTCGATCGGCAACGCCACGCTGGATGGCAACAACCACATCAACACCCTGGGCAGCTTCACTTCCGACTTCAGCCTGACCAACGCCCAGACATTGACGGTGGCGGGACCGCTCGATGGCGGCCCAAGCGTGGCGCTGACCACGACCGCCGGTGACCTGATAATCAATGGCGCGATCACCGGCACCACGACGACGTTGAAGTCGGCCGGCACGATCAGTCAGGGCGCAGCCGGCAGCATCACCGCCAGCACCCTGACTGGCCAGTCGGTTGGTGCAACCACGCTGAACGGGGCCAACCACATCGGTACGCTGGGCAGCTTCACGGCGGCGGGCTTCGGCCTGACCAATGCGCAGGCGTTGACGGTGGGCGGTCCGGTCAATGGCGGCTCGAGCACCACGCTGACCACGACCGCCGGCGGCCTGACGCTCAATGGTGCGGTGAGTGGCACGCAGACCACGCTGAACTCGGCCGGTGCGATCAGCGAAGGCTCCGGCGGCTTGATCACCGCGGCCACGTTGAGCGGAAGTGCTGCGGGCGGAACCACGCTGGGCAGCGCCACCCATCGCGTCAACAACATGGTCGATACCCTCGGCAACTTCTCGTCGCCGACCGGCTTCAGCATGACCAACAACAAGACGCTGACGCTGGCGTCGGTGGCTGGCAGCGCGTTCACGGTGAATGCCGGCACATCGGCGTTCTACCTGTCGGTGACCAACGGCGACCTGTTCCAGCTCGGCACCACGCCGGTGTACAACGGCATGGGCGTGTGGGGCTCGACGGGCCGCATGGGCACAGGTACGGCGCCGATCTACGTGATCGGTACCGGCCTGCAGACGGTCGCCAATATCGGTTTGCCGCCGGCCTATTTCTACGCAGTCGACAGCGGCGGCAACCTGCTGCCGCTGGGTGGCGGCCTGGCCGTCAACGTGCCTACCGCATCGGGCGCGGGTAGCGCGCAGAACGGCAACCACGGTGACTCCTACGTCGACCCGAGCGTGATCACGGCAAATTACCGTTCCTATGGCATCGTGCCGTCCGGCGTGCGCTTGCCGGCTGATCAGCAGAGCGGTTGCGATCCCGACCAGCCGGATCAGCTCGACTGCGAAGGCGGCGATACCGTAGGGATGGTGCACATGATGATGAACGTGCGCCGATGAGCATGCGCCGACTCGGTGCAGGCATCCTGTTCGGGCTGCTCGCGCCGGGGCTTGCCGGCTCGGCGGCCGCGCAGATTGCCCCGCGGCTGATCGGGACGACCGTCGTCGCCGAACTCGAGGCGGCCCGGCACGAACTGGCCGCCCGCGCGGTCAGCTTGCCGCATTCCAGCCTCGGCGCCACCAGTGAACGTCTTGCCGGCATGACCGATACGCTGCGCAAGACGCTGGGCGGTGATGCGGGCAAGCCGCTCGACATCCTCGACGCCAACGCCAAGGCGAGCGCATACCGGGCTCATGCGGTGGTCCAGCGGATCAAGGCCTTCCTCGATGTGAGCAAGGGTTGCCTCGACGCCGATGCGAATGCGATGGCCGATGCGCTGGGCAGCACCGTTGCGCAGGTTGCCGCCGTATCCGGTTCGGCCAAGCTGCCGCCGGTCATCGATGGCGTCGAGACGGCGGATCACCGGCCGTTGTTCGTGTTGCGCAACGGCGGCAAGGAGATGACCTTCGCCCTGGTTGGCGCGAACCTGCTCGACGCCCAGTGCGAGGACCCCGTGATTACCGCGACCGATGCGCAGGGCCGGCGCCAGGAAGTGCAGCCCAGCGTGACCGGCATATTGCCGAATCGCATCGAACTGAAGCTGGCCGGTGACGCCCGGCTCCAGTCGGGTAGCTACGTGCTGCACGTGGTGCCGAAGCACAAGGCGTTCCTGGTCGGCTGCAAGGCACAACCGGAGGCCGTCGCTGCGGTGCAGGTGGCGCCTTCGGTCAAGGTATCGGTGAGCTACGCATTGACCGCCACATGCCGCGCGGGCAAGGGCGCCGACCAGGTCATGCCGCCAGTTACGGGGACATTGCCGGATTTCACCGGCAACGGCACGGTCTCGCAGCAGGTCGACACGGCGGGCTGCATGGACCCGATCAGTTACGCGATAACTGCGAAGGCGATGTTCGGCGACGGCCATGCCGTCTCGGTCGGGCCGATCAGCCAGATCGCCTCGGCCGGCATCACCGCCGGGCTGCCGGGGGGCCTTTCACTGAGCTGGGACCCCTCGGTGCGCCAGTTGTTCGTGCGCCCCGGCGCGACCAGCTGCAAGGGCGTGTACTGAGCAGCCACCCCGGGGCCATCGCCCCGGGATGGCGCAGAGGCTTATTCGTCGGGTGTCCCGGAAACCACGCGCAGTTCCGAAATGCCGCCGGGTGCGAGGTCCTTCAGCAGGTCCATGAAGTCCATGCCGACCAATCGTTGCGCACGACGCAGCAACAGCGGTACCGGACTCGATGGTTCGTTGCGGGTGTAGTAATCGCACAGCTCGTCGATGCGTCGCATCACATCCTGCGGGCCGGCAATCGCACCGCCGGATGCGCGCACGCCGCCGCCTCCACCGGTACCCTCTTCACCGGCCTCGCCATCTTCGGCGGAGCCTTCCGCCGGCAGGCGGCGTGCGAGCTGCGGTTCCAGAAACTTCTTCAGTTCGTAGATTTCGCTGAGCAGGTTCTTGAAATCCGGCCCGGCCGTGCCGACCCGGTCGTTGAAAATGCCGTCGATCGCCTTGGCATTTTCCAGTGACTGGCTGATGGCGGCCGTCACGGCAACCAGTTCGTCCTCGGCGCAATCCATGCAACAGGCTTCGATCTCGGTCATGCTCGCCTGCGGCTCGCCTTCCGTGGCGGTGACTTTCAGCGTGCCATTGGCGATGCGCAGGTCGCGCAGATCGAATCGGCCCAGGCGTGGTGATTGCACGAAAGGTGTCGTGCGGAAATAGCCCAATACCCCCTGCAGGTCGCCAAGCGGAACCACCGAATTGACGCGCGTGGTCGGGTCGTTGTCGTCTTCGGCATCCAGCTGCGGATGCACGGTATCCCAGAAGTGTTCAAGCAGGCCACGAATCAGGCTGAGGCCTGCGTTCCACCCGGGCATGCCGGATGTGCGCGTCCAGGCCGTGGTGAGGTGGACGGCGGCGCGCAGGTCCTTGGACCGGCCCAGCACGGCGCGGGCCAGTTCGGCGACCTTGTCCCAGTCGGGCTCCTCGGCCGCCTTGACGCTGTCGCCAATGGCGCGTTCGGCCTTCGGCGCGGCGGCGCGTTCGAGTGCGAGAAACTCCGCGTCGTATTCCAGATCGTCGCCTGCCGGAGATTCATCTCCGATCGGTGCCAACAAAGACTCAAGATTATATTGCGCCATGGTCTTGCACCGCCTTCCAGGTGGGATTCTTCCATTATCACAAATTATTCGCGCAAAACCAGTCACCGGGTCCATTTTTAATCGGCATGGGACAACCGGCCATGGCGCCGGCCGTGGATATGCTCATGCGATGAAATGCGCCGGGTTTCGGCAGGCCGAGATAATCGGCTGCGGCGAAGCCCGGGCGTGGCCGCGTGCGGTGGGCGGCGTGTCCCGGCGATTATCCGGCTGCGCGCCGCCGTGACTGCTTCCAGCGGACCCAGCGTCGCTCCACCCAGAGCAGCGCCCGCCGCATCGGACGGCGCAGAAAGGGCAGGTCCTGCGCCAGCAGCAACAGGCCCAGCGGCAGCATCCACACGCCCAGCAAGGGCAGGATGCTGAAAATTCCTCCTGCGATGAGGAGAAGTCCCGCGGGGATACGTACCCAGCGCGACGAAGGTTCCCGCAGCCATCGGATGCTTCGGCTGACCCGTTTCGGCAGCTCCCGCTCGAAGCGGTCGAGCTGGCGGTTCAGCCTTTCCTCGTCTTTGTCGATCATGCCTTTCCAGTCAAGCGTACCCACGAACACGCGCCATCCTATCGGCAAACCGCGTCAGGTGCGTCTGCGGGCCAAGCGGTCCTATTCATCTTCCGTGGAAGCGGGCGATACGTAGTCCGGGTCTTCCGAGTCGCGCGCGTGGCGGATGGCATCGCGCAGGCGCAGGTCCAGGTGGTCGAAGTCCAGGATGACCTTGTCGGAATGGACGGCTTTCACTGCTGAAAGCGGGATCACGAAGTCGCCCGCGTTCTCGATGTAGACAAGCAACTCGGGCAGGCCGTGCCTGATCTCGCGGACCGAGCCGACGCCTTCGGCCCCGTCGGAGACGAAAACCATGAATCCTTCGCTGATCTGATCGTGCATGATGCGATCTCCCTGCGACAACTGGGCGGGTTGAGCTTCGCGTTGCGATGGCATGGGCAGCGACAGTGCTGCGACCGGCCTTCGCAATGCGGGCTGCGGCGAATGATGACCACACCCGCCGTTTCGAATCGGTGAAAACGCACAGGGTCGCGCTGCACCCGGCGATACCCGTGCCCTGGCGCCGAAGGATTCGGAAACGTTAGCCCCCAAGCGGCTCATTTCCGGCGCCGGGGCGGGGTGTGGAAGAATGGGCATGCGTACGCTTTCCCCCGACGCGTGCGGTACGCGGATGAACCCGGCTGCGGCAACCATGACTGCAGCATGTACTCTTTGCGGCCAGCCCGGCCGACCGGCTTCCACCAGCGAATGAATCCCATGCAAGCCATCGAAACCCTGATCGACGACGCCTTCGAACGCCGCAATGCGCTGACCCAGGCCGAGATCGAGACCCATCTGCGGCCCGCCATCGACCAGGTGCTCGATCTGCTCGAATCCGGCGAGCGACGTGTTGCCGAGCCGGATGGCCGGGGTGACTGGAAGGTGAACCAATGGATCAAGAAGGCGGTGCTGCTGTACTTCCGCATCAACGACAACCGCGTGGTCGACGGCGGCCCGGCGCAGGCGTTCGACAAGGTGCCGCTGCGCTTCGCCCACGGCAACGATGCCGAACTGCAGCAACTCGGCGCGCGCGTGGTGCCCGGTGCGCTGGTGCGCCGCGGCGCGCACATTGCGAAGGATGCGGTGCTGATGCCCAGCTACGTCAACATCGGTGCGTACGTCGGTGCCGGCAGCATGATCGACACCTGGGCCACGGTGGGTTCCTGCGCGCAGATCGGCGCCGGCGTGCACCTGTCCGGCGGCGTCGGCATCGGCGGCGTGCTGGAGCCGCTGCAGGCCAATCCCACCATCATCGAGGACAACTGCTTCATCGGGGCGCGCTCCGAAGTGGTCGAGGGTGTGGTGGTGGAAAAAGGCAGCGTGATCGGCATGGGCGTGTTCCTCGGCCAGTCCACCCGCATCTACAACCGCGCCACCGGCGAAACCAGCTACGGCCGCGTGCCGGCCGGCAGCGTGGTGGTGGCCGGCAGCCTGCCGGCAAAGGACGGCAGCCACAGCTTGTACGCGGCGGTCATCGTCAAACAGGTGGACGCGAAGACACGCAGCAAGACCAGCATCAACGAACTGCTGCGCGCCGCCGTGTAGGAGCCCGCTTGCGGGCGATGCTGTTGCTTGCACATATTCAAAACCATCGCCCGCCAGCGGGCTCCTGCAGGAACATGGCATGACGACCCTCTACGGCCTTCCAAACTGCGATACCTGCAAGAAGGCGCACAACTGGCTCGCCCGCTTCGAGGTGGCGCATGACTTCGTCGACTACCGCGCCAACCCGGTGCCCGCGGCGACGCTGAAGGACTGGGCGGCGCAGCTCGGCGGCTGGGAAAAGCTGGTCAACAAGTCGTCCACCACCTGGCGCAATTTGCTGCCGCAGCGCAAGAACCCCGGCAGCGATCCGGAGTGGACCCTGTTGCTGAAGGAATACCCCGCGCTGATCCGTCGCCCGGTGGTAGTGCAGCCCGATGGTGCGGTGAGCGTGGGTTTCACCGACAACGGCTTCAAGAAGCTGTTCGGGCGTTGAGGCGCCAATGCGTCTTTCGAAGATCCTGCTGATGGCAGCGATCGCGCTGTGGCTGGCGCTGGTCGCGTTCGGCAACATCACCGACTACGGCAGCAACTGGGTCTTCGTGCAGCACGTACTGGCGATGGACTCGATTTTCCCCGACGCCGGCATCCACTACCGCGCCATCCATGCGCCGCTGCTGCAGCACATCGCCTATCTGCTGATCATCGCCACCGAAACGCTGGCTGCCGTGCTGTGCGGCTTGGGTGCGTGGCGCCTGTGGCGTGCGCGCAGCGCGCCGGCCGCGCTGTTCCATCGGGCCAAACGCCTCGCCGTAGCCGGGCTTACGCTGGGACTGCTGCTGTGGCTGGGCGGCTTCATGGCGATTGGCGGCGAGTGGTTCGGCATGTGGATGTCCGCGCAGTGGAACGGGCTGGCCAGCGCGTTCCGTTTCGTCGTGGTGCTGCTGCTTGCGCTGGTCCATCTCGGCCAGCGCGACGACGAACTCGACCATTGAAAACGGGTCAGGGATGAGCAACCACCGCACGCGCCGGTTCCGCGGCAACCTGCGCATCGAGCGCGACAACGCCGCGTTGTACGCACGACTGGCCGAACTGGCCACCGATGCACGGCTGGGCCACGTCTACCGGCGCATTGCCGCCGGCGAGCAGGCCAACGCGCAGTTCTGAGAGGCGCGTCTGCGCGAACTGGGCGAGGCCGTGCCGCCACCGCGGATCGGTCTGCGCGTACGCGCGCTGAGCTGGTTCGCGCAGCGCTTCGGCACCAAGTTCGTGATGCCGACCGTGGTGCGCCTGGAACACGCCGACCACGGTGCCACGCTGGTCGACCGCAGCAATCATCGCGATCATTTCATTCCGTCGCGGGGGATCGGTGCGCGCGGTCACCGCCATCGCACGCAGAGCGGCAGCACGTTGCGTGCGGCCGTGCTGGGTGCCAACGACGGGCTGGTCCCCAACGTCAGCCTGGTGATGGGCATGGCGGGTGCCGCCTCGGGTGATCGTGCGGTGTTGCTGGCGGGTCTGGCCGGACTGGTCGCGGGTGCCTGCTCGATGGCGCTGGGCGAATGGCTGTCGGTGAACAGCTCGCGCGAGTTCTACCAGGCGCAGATCACCGAGCGCGCCGAACGCCTGGCTGTGGCGCCGGAGGACGGTCTTGAGCACATCGCCGGCATCTATCGCGACAAGGGGCTGGAGCCGGCCGCGGCCGAACACCTGGCCGAGCACATCGCCGAGACGCCGCGCACGGCGCTGGACATGCTGGTGCGCGAAGACCTCGGCGTCGATCCGGGCGAGCTGGGCGGCTCGGCCTGGGGCGCGGCGATCTCCTCGTTCTGCCTGTTCGCCTGCGGCGCGCTGTTTCCGGTGGCGCCGTATTTCTTCCTCGGCGGCCATGCGGCGCTGCTGGCCAGCGCCGGCTCCACCGCTGCCGGGCTGGCGCTGATCGGCATTGGCACCTCGCTGTTCACCGGGCGCAGCATGCTGTTCTCGATCGCACGCCAGTTCGGCATCACCACCGCGGCTGCCGCCATCACCTATGGCGTGGGTCACCTGCTGGGTGTCGTGCTGGGATAGCGTTGGTATGCTGCGCCATCGCCCAACGTGCGCCGCGTGAGTGCCATGTCAGAAGTTTTCGAACTTGCCTGTGACCTGATCCGCCGCCGCTCGGTGACGCCGGAAGACGCCGGCTGTCTGCCGTTGATCGGCGCCCGACTCGAGCGCGTCGGTTTTCGCGTCGAGCATCTGCGTTACGGCGAAGTGGACAATCTGTGGGCGACGCACGGTTCGGGTGAGCCTACGCTGGCCTTCCTCGGCCATACCGACGTGGTGCCCAGCGGCCCGGAAGCCTCGTGGCAAAGCCCGCCGTTCGAACCGAGCGTTCGCGATGGCCGTCTGTACGGCCGTGGTGCCGCCGATATGAAAGGCTCGGTGGCGGCGATGGTGGTGGCGCTGGAGCAGTTCGTCGTGGCGCATCCCGATCATCGCGGCCGGGTCGGTCTGCTGCTGACCAGCGACGAGGAGGGCCCGACCAATCTCGATGGCGTGCGCAAGGTGGTGGAGCACTTCCGTACTGTTGGCGAGCGCATCGACTGGTGCGTGGTCGGCGAGCCGTCGGCGAAGGAAAAGCTGGGTGATCTGGTTCGCGTGGGTCGGCGTGGTTCGCTGTCGGGCACGCTCACGGTACGCGGCATGCAGGGGCATGTGGCCTATCCGGAGAAGGCGCTGAACCCGATCCACGCGTTCGCCCCTGCACTGGCCGAGCTGGCGGCCGAGCGCTGGGATTCAGGCAACAGCGACTTCCCGCCCACCTCGTTCCAGGTCTCCAACCTCAACGCGGGTACCGGCGCGAACAATGTCATCCCCGGTGAACTGAAAGCGTTGATCAACTTCCGCTACTGCACGGCTAGCCGTGCCGAAGATCTGCGTGCGCGCACCGAGGCGATCCTGCATCGGCATGGCGTCGATTTTGCGCTGGACTGGAACCTTTCCGGCGAACCCTTTCTCACCCCGCCCGGCGGTGTGCTGCGTGACACCGTGGTAGCCGTGTGCCGCGACTTGTGCGGCATCGATCCCGAGCAAAGCACCGGTGGTGGCACTTCCGATGGCCGCTTCATTGCGCCGATGGGCGTCGAAGTGGTCGAGATCGGCCCGGTCAACGCCACGATCCACAAGGTGGATGAGTGCGTCACGGTGGAGGAGCTTGAGCGGTTGCCGGCGTTGTATCGGGCTGTGTGCGAGCGACTGCTGAAATAGACGTCCAGGTGGGGTGAGCGTCGCGAACCCCGACGTTGAGGAGCATGGCGATATGGGGCATCGCTGCGCTCACCCCAACCTGCAGGCCGATCAGGGGGGCGATGTGACCCGCCGAAAGCGATTGACCTTCTGGGGTGCGGACGAAAACGACGACAGCCTTGCGCGTGCCGTCATGGATGGCCGCAAGACTGTCACCGCCGACACGGTCGCGGATTACTACCAGCCGTATGGCGACTACGGCGACGGCCGTTATGCGCCCGGTGACCTCATCGAGGTCTATGACCTGAAGCAGCGGCTACGTTGCATCATCCGCGCGGCCAAGGTCTACACGATCGAATTCGGAAACATCCCGGAAGAAGTCTGGCGCGGCGAAACGTTTGCCAGCGCCGAGGCATTCCAAGCGTGTCATGTGCGCTGCCTGCCGCACCTGGATCTGCCTGCCCGCTTCGAGCCGGTGACCCTACATTTTGAACTGGTCGAGATCGTGGCGCGGGACGTGGCCGACTGATACGGGTGCCGGCTAGCAAGCGGGCGTGGGTTCGCCGTTACATCGGGCATGAAGGCCATGCGTGGGGCTTCATGGGGCAGCGGTCAATCTGCGAGTCGTTCATGCCCCCACGGGCCAGTCCACCGTCTCCATATCGGCCCGAAGATTCCACGCGGCATCTACCTCCGCCCGTATGCTCCTGCAGATCTGGCCAACCATCTGCAACGGACGGGCGGTAGCGGGGCCGACGGCGGCATAGCAAAAGCCGAATTTTCTGTCGCATTGCGGGGGAGGGGGGCTGATGAACTCGTGCCATACCTTTGGCTGCAACTGGTGCATGTGGGCAGCGAAGGCGACGACCATGGCGACTTCGGCTTCTTCTGAGTCATGGTGGCTCTCCCAGACCTTGCTGCGGACTCCGTTGTTCTGGCCTATGAAGGACATATAGGCGAGGCAGTACTTGCCGGGTTTCGCGGCTGGCGCCGCTGCGGTGTCTGCCAGCGGTGCGATGCTGGGAGCGGTGGCTGTGGCAACCACCGCGGGGGATCCCGACAACGCCAACCGCACTTCATGCTCGCCCCTCTCTCGCCACAGCTGCAACGCAACCGGTGCACCCGCGGGCAGGCGGCTGATGATCGCCGTCAGGTCGGCGAACACGTTTACGGTTTGCTGGTTGACGCTGAGCACGACGTCGAGTGGCTTGATGCCCGCCGCTTCCGCCGGGCTGCCTTTCAGCACATTGACCACCAGGGCGCCGCGCGCGCGATCCATGCCGAGGGCGAGCGCAAGGGTAGGGCTGACCTCGCCGACCTCGACGCCGAGTGTGCCTCGCGCGGGCGCTGGGCTGGCCGCGGTGGTGGTAGGCGCGGGCGCAGCGGCGGTCGGCGGCATTGCCGCTGCTTCCGGCGTGGGATGCCAGGTGACATCCGTGAATTTCAGATTGAATCCGCTGAACAACTTGCGGTAGTCGTGCAGCGCCTTTTCGGCCTCCGCGCGGGTGTCCTTGTAATGGCAGCTCGGGTACGCCTGGGCGAGGCCGTTTGGCGCGGCCACCTCGCGGGTGAACTGCTTGCCGTAGGCCTCGGACTGCGTATAAGGCGCTACCGGATCGGAGGTGTCCACGCTCATCTCGAACACCAACGCGGCCACGGTCTTGCGCAGGTCTGCATCGGTGGCGACACAGTAAAAGTACTTGGTGACGGCGGCGGGTTTCGTCGCTTCGGCGGCTGGACTCCAGGGCTTGGGTGTCCAGGTCACATCCATCCATTTATGGGCGCGTACCACGCCCATGAAGCGCTTGGTCAGGATGGCACGCGACTCGTCGCGGAACGCCTCGAGTTCGACTTGACCACCGTTGGCAAGTTGACAGCTTTTGTCGCCCGCGCCACCCATGCTGCCGACGAAGGTGTGGAATTCAGTGGCCATGTCCTGGGTGCGGGAGAATTGATTTTTGCCATCGGGCAGGTATTCGTACTCGAACACGGGAGACGCCCAGACCTTGTGTCCCGCCGTGTCGATAACGGAGCAATAGGTGAAGGCGTGTTGTGTAATGGGTGGCGCGGGCGCGGGCGCGGGCGCGGGCGATTGCGCGCGGAGCGTTGGCGACAGACAACCCACGAATACACAAGCGACGACGGCGGCGAAACGCTGCATCTGAAAACTCCCGCAAGGTCAAATGGGCGAAGCCGCACGCAGCTGCGCTGGGCAGCTCCGCCGGTTTCGCATGTCATGGCCCCAAGGCCCCCTGCGGGTACAGTACTTGCTGCCGGTGCCGATCACCATGGGGTGCCCGGGCGAATCCCGACGGCCGCTCCGTCAGGAAAATGGGCGGATTGGATGGGTTGGCGCCAGCGGTTTCCGGGTGTCACGATTCGTTTCAGTGTCTTGGTTGCAACACCAGCGTGTGCTGCGTCGCGCCCGGCAGCAGTGGCGTCGGTCGCCCCTCGACCCAATCCTCGTGCCCCGCACCGAAGTAGGGCGACAGCGGGTGGTCGCTCTGGCCGCCGGGCATGTTGAGGATGCCGTCGGCTTCATGGCCGGGCGAGACGTCCAGATGCTCGGAGGCGCCGAAACCGGGCGAGGCGACGTGCGGCATGTTGTTGTCGCCGGGGATGGGCTGGTCGGGCATGTCGATGAAGCGGCCCAGCCAGGACGGCAGGGCGGCGGACAGCGGGTGGCGGATGCCGGCGCGGTTGCGTTCGCCCTGCACGGCTTCACGGCCCTGCCGTTCTGGCTGATGCTGGCCGGGGCCGGCACCGCAGCGGTGTTCTATCT
>LNAP01001525.1_pt1 | contig 26096 bp, 19 predicted proteins | sample 602601 | NCBI WGS metagenome assembly LNAP01 (sample SAMN02440304, study PRJNA202911) | soil metagenome | biome: Subtropical and temperate rainforests or woodlands; isolation source: soil samples (1 kg each in a 20% v/v slurry with milli Q water) were... ...
TGTCCTTCTCGACGATGGCGAAGACGCCGGCCGGCGTCTCGCGCCCCGTGGTGCCGGTCGACACCGGCGCGCGCAGGATCCAGCCATCGGCGTCGTAGAAGGTGACCTGCTGGCTCTTGATCGACACGATCGCCATGATCGGCTCGCCGGCTTCACGCGGCGCCACCGCCTCGGCCGGCTGGCGCGCCTGCTTGGCCGCTTCGGCACTGCCGGTCAGCGCCGTCAGGACGGCGACCGCGGCGAGCGCGACAAGTCCGGGAGGCCGCCAACGCCGCATCGCCGGGGTGGATTGCGCCGTCGTCATCAGGTCTTTCATGCCATACCCCGGTCCGATACCAGTCCGCGCCAATCTCGATCAGATTGCGATCTTTGGATTAAGAAATCGCAGCCACCTTGCGTTCCGTATCCGGCAATATTCCGACCTGGCAGGCGGCAAATCTCTCATATACGAGGGCTTGCGCAGGAGGAAGGTGGCGCGGGGCCGGGGCTGGCCCGAGGCTGGTCACGAATCGCTGCGGCACGATGTCCGCTGGTACAATGAACGGCGTGTCAGGCCCGTGCTTTGGGCAGCGCGATGTGACGGTCATCACAGAGAATTGTGTGACGGTTCCTGAACGGCTTACGACGCGACGCCGACCGCCTTGCTGTCGACCGCCGCCTGGATTTCCGCATCGCTCAAGCCCGCCTCGCGCAGCACCTCCCGCGAATGCTCGCCGAGGCGCGGCGCCATGCGATGGAGGCCGGCCGGGCTTTCCGAGAATTTCGTCGCGGGGCGCGCCTGCCTGATCCGGCCTTCGGTGGGATGATCGATATCGGCGAACAGCCCGACGGCAGCCAGATGCGGCTGCTCACCGATCTCGGTGAGCTTGGCGAACGCCGTGTGCGGCACGTCCAGCCGCAGCAGCAGTTCCTCCCACTCCGCGGTGGTGCGGGTCGGCCCGATCTCGCTCATCCGGTCGTAGATCTTGTCGATGTTTTGCGAGCGCAGCACAGGATCGCGCACGCCGAGTTCGTCGCTTAGCTCAGGACGGCCGACGGCGTCGAAGAAGGCGCACCAATTGTCCCCGGAATAGGGCAGCATGGTCAGCCAGCCATCCTTGGTCCGCACCGGGCGCCGGTTCTTCATCCGCTTGTAGCCGGTCGGGCCGATCGGCGGATCGAACGCGTGCCCGCCCAGCATCTCGATGCTGTTGAAGCCGGCGATGGTTTCCAGCATCGGCACTTCCACCATCTGGCCCTGCCCGGTGCGCTCGCGCCGGAACAAGGCCGCAGAGACCGCGCCGACCATCGCCATCGCACAGATCTTGTCGCCGATCAGGCTCGGGACGAAGGCCGGTTCCTCGTCCGATCCGATCGACGACGCGAGACCCGAGGCGGCCTGGATGATCTCGTCGAAGGCGGGACGCGCGGCCCACGGGCCGTCCTGGCCGAAGCCGGTCGCCGCGGCATAGATCAGCCGCGGATTGAGCTTTGCGCAGGCCTCATAACCGAAGCCGAGGCGCGCCATCGCGGCGGGCCGCACATTGGTGACGAGGGCATCGACCGTCGGAATTAGCCTCGCCAGCGCCGCCTTGCCGTCCGGATGCTTGAGATCGAGCGCGAGGCTGCGCTTGTTGCGGTTGACCGCCATGAACTGCCCGCTCATGCCGCGGTTTCGAAACACGCCGGTGTAGCGCCAGGTGTCGCCCGCGGGCGGCTCGACCTTGATGACGTCGGCGCCCCAATCGCCGAGCATTTGCGCGGCATAGGGACCGAACAGCACGCTCGTCAGATCGAGAACGCGGATGCCGCTGAGGGGACCGGTTGCTGTCGTCATGTCTTCACTCGGGCTGGAGCAAGGGCAATTGCAAGCGGGCAAGGTTCGCACCCTGCCCGCCTGTGATGATGTATCGATCCTATTCGCCGATCACGTCGCCGAACAGCTCCCATGACTTGCCGTTGAAGCGCGCCATCTGCAGCTGGCGGATTGGCGTGACCTGCTCGGCCGAGGTGTTGAGCCTGATGCCCGGCAGCAGCATCGGCAGCTCGACGTCCTTGAAGGACTGCGTCTGCTTCATCAGATTGGCGCGCGTCAGATCGTTGCCGGCGCGCTGCAGCACCAGCTCCATCATCTGCGCCATAGTGTAGCCGGTGACGTTGAAGATGTCGGCGGGGTCAGCGCCCGAATTGTAGGTCTTCATCCATTCGCGCCAGGCCTTCATGCCGGGATCGTCGGCCCAGCGTGGATCGCCGGGGTCCTTCTGGAAGGCGCCGGTGACGATGCCGACGGCATTGTCGAGGCCGGCCGGCGTCAGCACCGAGCCGACGGAATTGGAGACGGCCGGAAGAATGATCTGCGGCTTCCAGCCGAGCTCCGCGATCTTCTTGATGGCCTGCGCCGCGAATTTCGGCGTGCACTCGTTGAAGACAACGTCGGCGCCGGCGGCCTTGAACTTGACGATCTGGGAGTCCACGGTCGGATCGGAGGTCTCGTAGGTGGCCTCCGCAACGATCTGGCTGACGTGCTCCCCCAGCCCTTCCTTGAAGCCCGCGAGATAGTCGCGCCCGGGATCCTCATTCGGCGTGATGACGGCGATCTTGGCGTCCGGCTTGTTGGCCAGAATCCACTTGGCGTAGATGCGGCCTTCGGTCCGGTAGGTCGGCTGCGAGCCGGTGGTCCACGGGAAATGTTGCGGATCGTTCCAGCGGCTGGCGCCGCTCGACGGGAACAGCTGCGGGATCTTCCTGGCATTGAGGTATTTTTGCGCGGCGATGTTCGGGCCGGTGCCGAGCATCGAGAACATCGCGAACACCTCGTCGCTCTCGGCGAGGCGCCGCACCTGCTCCACCGTCTTCGCCGGCGAATAGGCATCGTCCATGCTGAGCAGCTCGACCTTGCGGCCGTTGATGCCGCCCTTGTCGTTGAGCATCTTGAAATAGGCGATCTCGGCGCGGCCGATCGCCGAATAGGCCGAGGCCGGCCCCGAATAGGGCATGGTCTGGCCGAGCTTGATGGATGTATCGGTCGCGCCGGTGTCGTAGTTTCCGGCCATCGCGGCCGAAGCGCCGCTCAGGACTGCAAACAGAGCAACAGCTCCACGGACCAGTTGTTTTCCCGGCATGCCCGGCATCTCCTTCCCTGGCAGAGCGCATCGACGCGGGCCCGAAAGGCCGTCGCCAACGTCCTCCACTTCTGTTCTTGGTTATCATCGGCCGCATCGATCGCGATGTCGGCAATTGCGACGATAGCCTGAATATGGAGCGGGAGATGTAGCGAAGAATTCAGATGCGTATGCGCAGCTTGCAGCCGTTCTATTCTGCGAGCCTGCCGCCTGAAGGTAAGGTCAGACCTCGAGCCATTCCTGCCGCACGGCGGCATTCGCCTTGAGCTCGTCCGGCGTGCCCTCGAACACGACGCGGCCGTGGCCCATGATGTAGACGCGCTTGGAGATGCGCATCGCGATCGACAGCTTCTGCTCCACCAGCAGGATCGCGACGCCGGCCTGCGCGATGCGCGCGATGAGATCGCCAACCTGCTGCACGATCAGCGGCGCCAGACCTTCGGTCGGCTCGTCGATCATGATCAGGTCAGGATCGCCCATCAGCGTCCGGCAGGTGGTGAGCATCTGCTTCTCGCCGCCGGACAGCACGCCCGCCGCGGTGTCGGCACGCGCGGCAAGATTGGGGAACATGTCGAGCATGTCCTGGAGCCGCCATTTGCCGGGACGGCGCGTGTCCTTGACGCCGAGCAGGAGATTCTGGCGAACCGTCAGGCTCGGGAAGATGTCGCGATGCTCCGGCACATAGCCGAGCCCGAGGCGCGCGATCTTGTAGCTGGGCAGGCCGACGATGTCCTTGCCCTTGAAGCGGATCGTGCCCTGCGGCGCGACCTCGCCCATGATCGCCTTGACCGTGGTGGAGCGGCCGACGCCGTTGCGGCCGAGCAGGCTCACGACCTCGCCGGCGGCGACGTCGAGATCGACGCCCTGCAGGATGTGGCTCTTGCCGTAATAGGCATGGAGATCCCTGACCTCGAGCATCAGTGTGCTTCCTCGCCGAGATAGGCTTCCTTGACCTTCGGATCGCGCCGAATCTCTTCCGGCGTGCCCGAGGCGATGATGTGGCCGTAGACCAGCACCGAGATGCGGTCGGCAAGGCCGAACACGACGCTCATGTCGTGCTCGACGATGACGAGGGTCTTGCCCTCGGTCAGCCGCCGGATCAGCGCCATGGCGCGCTCGGTCTCCGCATTGCTCATGCCGGCGGTCGGCTCGTCCAGCATGACGACGGTGGCGCCGCTGGCGATGGTGATGCCGATCTCGAGCTCGCGCTGCTCGGCGTAGGTCAAGAGACCGGCCGGGACATCGCGCCGGTGCGTCAGATGGATGTCGTCCAGGATCTGCGCGGTGCGCTCGCGTACCTCGGGCAGGCTGTCGACGTTCTTCCAGAAGGCATAGCGATGTCCGGTGGCCCAGAGCACGGCGCAGCGCACGTTCTCCCAAACCGACATGCGGGCAAACACGTTGGTGACCTGGAACGAGCGCGACAGGCCACGCCGGTTGATCTCGAACGGCTGCAGGCCGGAGATGACGTCGCCGTTGAGCTTCACCTCGCCCGAGGTCGGCTTGATATGGCCGCTGATCAGATTGAACGTCGTGGATTTTCCCGCGCCGTTCGGACCGATGATGGCGTGCCGCTCGCCTTTGGCGACGCTGAAATTGAGATCGCGAATGATGCTGACATTGCCGAAACGCTTCTCGACGGCGCGGACTTCGATCGCTGCGCTCTTATCAGATACCGCTCCGCTGTTTACAGAAACCGCTCCGCTCATGCCAGATACCCCCGGTCACGAGCGACCGTCGCAGCCCTGTCCCACGCATCGGCGATCCGCCGCCAGGTGAGCCGCGCGAGGAACCCGCCGCCGAAGACCAGAACCGCAGCACTGAGCCAAGTCATCGGAGACTTTGGATTGAAGGCAATGCCGAACAGGTTGATGGCCTCCCCGCCGGAATAGCGCGCAACCGTCTCGATGGTCAGGATGACGCCGCACGCGAGCGCCACGGTCGGCACGACGGCGACGAGATAGGACGGGATCACCGTCCACAGCGTTCCGGCGCGAACCAGCGGCCGGTGCATCATCAACAGGCCGGCAATGCCGCCGGGCGAGAACATCACGATGCCGATGAAGATGATGCCGAAATAGAGCTGCCAGACGCTGGTGAGGCCTGTGAGGCCAAGCTGGAGATAGGTGACGAGGATCGCACCGAGGATGGGGCCGAAGAAATAGGCGGTGCCGCCAATGAAGGTGGAGAACAGCACGAGGCCGGACTGGATCGCGCCGAGATAGGCGGAGTTTGCGATCTCGAAATTGATCGCGGCCAATCCGCCGGCAATGCCGGCAAAGAAGCCGGCAAAGCAGAAGGCGAGATAGCGGACCACGTGGGGATCGTAGCCGATGAACTGGACGCGCTCCGGGTTGTCGCGGACCGCGTTGCTGATGCGCCCGAGCGGCGTGCGGGTCAGCGCGTACATCGCGATCGCCGCCAGCACCAGCCAGAATGCGATCAGATAGTACACCTGGAGCTGCGGCCCGAACGACCAGCCGAACATCTTCGGCAGCGCGGTGCGGTCCGTGGTGATGCCGGCTTCGCCGCCGAACACCGAGCGCAGGATCAGCGAGGACGACGCCACCAGCTCGCCGATGCCGAGCGAGATCATCGCGAACACGGTGCCAGCGCGCTTGGTCATCACCCAGCCGATGATCATCGCGAAGATCAGGCCACCGAGCCCGCCGAACAGCGGAATGAACGGCAGCGGGATCGGCCAGCCGTGCGACACCACCGCATTCATCATGTGGCAGGCCGCGAAGCCGCCGAGGCCGTAGTGAACGGCGTGGCCGAACGACAGCAGGCCGGTCTGGCCGAGCAGGATGTTGTAGGACAGCGCGAAGACGATCGCGATGCCGATCAGGCTGAAGGACGTCAGCGAACCGCCGGAGGAGAAGATCATCGGCAAGACAATCAGGGCGATCACACCGATCAGCCAGACGCCGTAGAAGCGCAGGGCGTCGCCAGCGGGCTTGCCCGTCATGTTCGATGTCGAAGTCGTTGCAGTCGTCATGACTCGCGCGTCCCCATCAGGCCCAGGGGGCGAACGATCAGAATAAGCACCAGCAGCATATAGGGAACGATCGGCGCGACCTGCGCGATCGTGACGTTCCAGATGTCGGTGAGGACGGACGGTCCCGACGACGGATCGAGCGGGCCGAATGCGCTGGCCAGCGAGCCATCGAGCGCCACCGCGAACGTCTGCACCAGCCCGATGACGAGCGAGGCGATGAAGGCGCCGGGCAAGGAGCCGAGGCCGCCGAACACGATGACGACGAACAGAATGGGTCCAAGCGAAGCGGCCATGTCGGACTGCGTCACCAGAGCGGGACCGGCAATGACGCCGGCAAGGCCGGCCAGCGCACTGCCGACGCCGAACACCGCCATGAAGACGCGCCCGACATTGTGGCCGAGATGCCCGACCATGTGGGGATGCGTCAGCGCCGCCTGCACGATCAGGCCGACGCGAGTGCGCTTGAGCACGAGCAGCAGCGCCACGAAGATCACGACCGACACGGCCAGCATGAAGATCTTGTAGGCGGGATAATTGGTCGAGAAGATCGTGAAGGCCGGAAAGTCGAGCAGCGCCGGCACGCGGTAGTCGACCGGGCTCTTGCCCCAGATCATCGACACGATCTCTTCGATCGCAAAGGCAAGACCAAAGGTCAGCAGCAACTCCGCGACATGGCCGTGCTTGTGGGTATTGCGCAGCCCGTAGCGCTCCACCGCCATGCCGATGGCGCCGACCAGCAGCGGCGCCAGCACCAGCGCGGGCCAGAAACCGATCCATTTGGTGAGCTGGAAGCCGAAGAAGGCGCCGAGCATGTAGAAGCTGGCATGGGCAAAATTGAGCACGCCCATCATGCTGAAGATGACGGTGAGCCCGCTCGACAACAGAAAGAGCAGCATGCCGAACAGCACGCCGTTCAAGGTCGAAATGACAATCAGTTCAAGCACAGCGCACTCGTCTCTGGCCGGGGCCCGGCGGTCCCGGTGAATCCGATCAAACGTCGTCCGGCCGCCATTCTCCCGCCGCCCATGACGGCCGCGGGAGAACGACGAGCTCAGCGATTACGGCCGCGCCATCTTGCAGGTCGTGGACACCATGGCCTGCGGCGTGTCGACCTTGGAGACCAGATGCCAGCCCCAACCGGTGCTCTCCTCGTCGAACGGCTCGTTGGCGGCGAGCTTGCCGAAGGAGGAGATGTAGATCGGCTGGAAGAACTGGTGGTCGTCCTTGCGCATGAGGCCCTGGCCACCGTCGAGAACATCGAACTTCAGGTCTTCGAGGGCAGCTGCGACCTTCACCGGGTCGATCGAGTTGGCCTTCTCGGCCGCTGCCTTGAACATCCGCATCTCGTTGACCGCACGCGGATACCACAGCGAGATACCGACCTTGGCGCGGAACGCCTTCTCGAAGTCCATCGCGGTCTGGTTACCGGAATTGGCAAAACCTTCGGTGATCTGGAAGACCTGATGGTCGAGGCCGGTCTGCTTGATCGCGGTCGGACCGCCGGCGCCGCCGGCATAATAGGTGTACCAATTGACCTTCAGCCCGGCATCGGCGGCGGCCTTGAGCAGCAGCGCAATGTCCTGACCCCAATTGCCGGTGATGACGCTGTCGGCGCCGGACGCCTTGATCTTGGCGATGTAGGGCGAGAAGTCGGTGACCTTCAGCAGCGGATGCAGCTCGTCGCCGACGATCTGGACGTCGGGCCGCTTGGCACCCAGCATCTTGCGCGCGTCGGTGCGTACCGACTGGCCGAACGAATAGTCCTGGTTGATCAGGTACACCTTTTTGACCGAAGGCGTGTCCTTCACGTAGTTGGTGAGCGCTTCCATCTTGATGTCGGAGCTCGCATCCCAGCGGAAATGCCAATAGCTGCACTTCTCGTTGGTCAGGCTCGGATCGACCGCGGCGTAGTTGAAGTACAGCACTTCCTTGCCGGGATTGCGCGAATTGTGCTTGGTGACAAAGTCCGAGAGCGCGGCGCCGACGGACGAGCCGTTGCCTTGCGTGATGTAGTGAACCCCGGCGTCGATCGCCTTCTGGGCCTGCACCAGGCTCTCCTGCGGATTGGTCTTGTTGTCGAGACCGATGATCTCGATCTTCTTGCCGAGGATGCCGCCCTTGGCGTTGAGCTCGTCGGCCAGATACTGGAATGTCTTCAGGCCACCTTCGCCGACGCTGGCGCCGCCGCCGGAGAGCGGATCGATATAGCCGATCTTGATGGTATCCTCGGCCGACGCGGCATGACCGAGCATCGGGGCGATCACGGCAATGGCCAAAGTGAGCTTGCGCATTGTTTTTGTTTCCTCGCTGGATTTCGACTTTAGTCGATAGTGCATGCGCATATTGCTGCGCAATTTCAGACCCCTAATGAGCAGAACGAGCTTTGATTGACAAGCACAACAGGACATGGCTCCGGCCGCCGCTACGGCAAAATGTAAAGGCGCCTGCCCATCTCTTTTGCAAGAATTTCCACATTGAGAAATAGATCGCAGGCCGGATCACACTGGCCTCTTACCATGATACGGGCGGGCGTCAGGTCCCGACAGATCGAGCGTGGACCCGAGCGCGTGCTTCGGCAAAGGAGACGAGCTGCAGCCGCTCCTCATCCCACAAAACCAGCGGCACGGACCTCAAACTCTGCAACAGCGTCATTCGTCCGATGTTCGCAAGCTGCGGATGGTCACGCAACACATCCGGCAATCGATAGCAGGGAATTCGGCTGGATAAATGATGGATGTGGTGGATGCCGATATTCGCTGTGAACCATCGCAACACGCCCGGCAAATGGTAGTGGGAACTGCCATGCAGCGCAGCTTCGTGGAAGCTCCAGTCTTCGCCGTGGGACCAGTACGTGTCCTCGAACTGATGCTGGACGTAGAACAGCCAGACACCGATCGACGCCGCCAGAACCACGATCGGCAGATGCACCAGCAGGAACGGACCGTATCCGACCAGCCACATCGCCGCGGCGACGAAAACCGCGATCGCGGCATTGGTGCCCATCGTACTCAGCCAGGGCTTCCAGCCGCCACGCATCATCCCCACCGGCAATCGATGCTTCAAGATGAACAGGTAGGTGGGGCCGACGCCAAACATGACGAGGGGATGCCGATAGAGACGATAGAGCAGCCGACGCCATCGCGACTGTGCGTGAAACTCGCGCAGGGTCAACGTATCGATGTCGCCAAGACCTCTGTGATCGAGATTGCCGGAGCCCGCATGATGGTGTGCATGGTTGTGCCGCCAGTAATCATAGGGCGTCAGCGTCACGACGCCGATGGCGCGTCCGACCCAGTCGTTCACGAACCGGCTGCGGAAGAACGAGCCGTGTCCGCAATCGTGCTGGATCATGAAGAGGCGGACGAGCAAGCCGGCGGCAGGCACCTCGAGCAGCAAGCCAAGCCAGTAGCCGTTGTCAAAGGCATTCCAGGCCAGAACCCAGATGGCCAGGAACGGCACCGCGGTGATTACGAGTTCGAGGACGCCGCGAGCGCTATCGGGCTCGCGATAGCGGGCAAGCAGCTGCGCCAATGCGCGGATGTCCGGCGTCTTTTGCGTCATATCTGGCAGGCTCCCGAATTTGCCCGCCCAGGAAAGCATGGCTCTTGCGCACGGACGCCTTCGGCAGCAGCTCTGAGGTCGCGCTCCCCGCGCACTCTCATAATGATCCGTGCGAGGACATCTTGCTGAGCAATATTGCACAGTCCAAGGTCCAGCATTCGCCTCCGCATGTCCCGAACCGCAAGCAAATCTTCCCAAGTATGAGCTATAATGAACAGTGGCCGACGCCGGCACGCCGCATGCTCAGCCGTCGCAGCCGGCGAATCGGCTGCCATCGGCGGCTTCTGGTACAGCATACCCCGCCACATGGACAGGAACTTCACATGTCCGAGGTCTATGCTCGTCCGGAACCATCGCTTATTCCGATCCCCCGGCCACTCTGCCCGGCCTGCCAACGCCGCATGATGCTGGTCCGCATCGGATCAAGCTGCAACGGCCCGGATCTGCGCATCTTCGAATGCTCCGGCTGCGGGCACGTCTGCGGAAGACCCGCCAGCGATCCGGTAAGCTCGGCCAAGTAGCCCCAAACCGGAAGCGGCCCCAGCACGGGGGTGCGAACCGGGGCCGCCATTCATCGGATATGATGGGTAGGCATCATATCCGGTCGCTATCATCAAGCGACCCTGGCGACGTTCGTTCCAAGCAGAGCCCTGGAGGGAGGCGGTGCGAGCACGCCTTGGGATAGTTCATTTTCACGCTCTCACCTGCGGACAGAGGAACTTCTGCCGCTGTTCAGAATAGACCTGAGGGACAGCAGGGAATGCGCAAAACTGCTCAGGTGCCAATCATCTGAGCTGAGCGCTGCTCGCCCGGTTGCGAACGCTCATCCTACAGAACTGAGCAATTTTGCTCTGCGGAGACGCCACCCAACCGATAGGTTGGTTGACCGCGCTCACGACCGGGAGTGAGCCGGATTGCCAAATGGCGCGGCGGCCGCCAATGCGGGCTCGCCCAGGAGACCAACCCTTGACGATCAGAACTACACGGACGACCGTTTCATTCGCCAACGCCTTCACCCTTCGCAACCTCGATGGCGTTCAACCTGCCGGTGAATATGTCGTCGTCGTCGACGACGAGCAGATCGAGGGGCTGTCGAGGATCGCCTACCGGCGCGTCGCGACGCTGTTTCAGACGCCCGCAACGTCTGCCTCCCGACCGCTAATCCAGTCGTTCTCGATCAGCCAAACGGAACTGGATGCGGCACTCATGAAGGACCGGGATCAGACGATCGCGCGACATTGAGCGCAGACGAGCCGGTGAGCCCGAAATGGCCCCCAACGGGGGCTTGGACCACAAACGACAAGCAAGATTTGCCTAACGCGCCGGGCACCGACCCTGCTATCCTCCGTGAGGATCGTCCCCATATCAGGCCTTCATGCCAAAAGCGCCGAAAAGCACGTTTGATCCAAAGATCTTTCTCGCCAAAGTCGGCGACGGCAAAGCCATATTGCAATTCGACAAGAACCAGGTCGTGTTTTCACAAGGCGACGCTGCGGATGCCGTTTTCTATATCCAGAAGGGGAAGATCAAAGTTCTCGTCGTCTCCGAGCAAGGCAAGGAAGCGGTGGTCGGAATCATGGAGCCCGGGCAATTCTTCGGCGAAGGTTGCCTGAACGGGCATCCGCTGCGGATTTCAACAACGGTGGCGATGGAGCAATGTGTGATCACGGCCATCGCGAAATCCGCGATGCTCGACGCGCTCAAGAGCGAACCAAAGTTTTCCGAGTTGTTCATGGGCTACCTTCTCAGCCGAAACAGCCGCATCGAAGAAGACCTGATCGACCAGTTGTTCAATTCCAGCGAGAAGCGGCTTGCGCGTCTGCTCCTGCTGTTGGCGAATTTTGGCAAGGAAGGCGCCCCTCAGCCGATTGCGCTGCAGATCAGCCAGGAGACGCTCGCCGACATGATCGGGACAACCCGATCCCGGGTCAGCTTCTTCATGAACAAGTTTCGCAAGCTCGGATTCATTAGCTACAACGGCAAGATCGAGGTTCACAATTCTCTCCTGAACGCGGTCTTGTATGACAAACCTGAGATCGTGAGGGACGACTGAGACAGTTTTGGGCCAGCGCCTCGAGCCGCCTCCTGCAATGACATGAAGGTACCGATGAAAAAGCCGCTTACAACCGCAGACGAGATCGAGCCGAGAATCATCCAAAGGGCTGACGTGGCGCCGACCAGCGGCTTCTCGCTGGTGGTCGACGGTCACTTCAAGACGCATTACGACGACGCAGATGCCGCTCAAAAAGCCGGCGCCGAGCTGTTGGGCAGGTTTCCCATGCTGCAGATCCTGATTTACGATGCTGCGACCAGGACCAGATCCCCGCTGCAATAGTTGCCGCGCCCTGCTGCGCGCGATCATCCTCTTTCACGACGATTGAACGGCGTGCCGGAAACTATCCGGCGTAGATCTTCCCGCCGGCAAGGTCGAAAATCGCCGCACCTCACTGGATATCCGGCGTAGACACCTTTTTGATTGCGGTATACCCGCTCGCCTCACGTCAGAGGTTCCTTGCCGGTGCGCCGCTCGTCGCCCATCCGGTCGCGACCGAGACTCTCGCCTCTTCCTCGGCGAGACGCTTCGTGAGCGATTGCCGTCTGGCGTCGTCTTTCGCCAGCTCGAGCTGCCTCTTGAAGATTTTCAGGTTTTCGCGGTGAACGAATTCTTCCAGATTCTCCATTCGGGGCACTCGCTCAGGCCGGCGGCCTGAGATCGTGACTGGCGAGCCAGAGAACCGCGGTCGATTTGATCGGGTCGGTCTCGGCTTCCGCGGTATGGACGGGATGACAGCCAGCACACGCGGACGCACCGGCGTCAAACGCGGAGAAGCCCGGGATTCTCGTCCGGCTCAGGCGTTCGCCGCAGTCGGGACTGTGCGCTCGCTGGACTGGCGTCAGTGACGGACCGAATAGATGGGAATATTGCAACTGCATGCGATGCACCCTGATCACAGGCGGGAGCCCTACCACGCTCTCAGTCACCGATAGATGCCGATAAGGGACGGTGATAGGCACATTATGTGCCTTCAGACCGGAAGTTGCTGGTCAATATTGCTCACCCCGCCGGGCAGCCAGGCCTGTCGGTGCCCGGGACCGTCCCGCCGACATTGCCAAGCGGGTGGCGGCAGAAGGCGGCTAGACGCCCAGCGCCTTGCGGTTGAACGTCCGCAGGAAGCGCAGCGAGAGCGTTCGCACATTCGCGACGTTGAGCAGCCACGCCGCGGCAACATAGGCGAGTCCGCCCGCGAGACTCACGACGATCAGCGAGACGATGCCGGTGCCGTTGACTTGCGATCGCGCAACGAGGATGGCGCCTGCCATCGCTGCAGCCGATGCCGCGACGCCGGCGAGGCGATTGAAGTCGAACGGCACGGGATGGGCACGCCTCATCAGGGCGACGGCGACGACGAAGCCGATCGCCTCGGTCGCGAGCGTCGCAAGCGCCGCGCCGTAGAGGTCGTAGCCGGCGACCAGTGCGAGCATCAGGACCACGCTGACGACGAGCGTGAGGAAGGATTGCGCCGCCAGCATGAAGGGCCGTTCGGCGAGCTGGAAGCTGATCTGCACATAGAACTGATTGGCGATGCCGAACAGCCGGGCCAGCACCAGGGTCGGCAGCAGGGCCGACACGCCGGCGCGGAAGTCGATACCTACGAGGGTGCCCGCGACCTGGTCCGCCGCAAGCGCGAGCCACACCGCGACCGGCGCAACGACGACGAGCAGCAGCTCGAGGCTTTCAGTCAGCCGCTGCCGCGTCGTCTCGTGGTTCTTCTCCGACAATGACCGGAACACCAGGGGCACGGTCGCCGCGGCGACGCTGGACGCGATCATGACCATGAACTGGCGCGGCAGGTCGGCGGCCACACCAAAGATGCCGGCGGCATCCTTGCCGAGCAGATAAGCGACGATGAGCCGATCGCAGGCCGAATAGACCGCAACGGACAATCCGGCCAGCGTCAGCGGCAGGCCATAACGCGCCAGCCGCATGAACTGGCTGCGCTCGAAGCGTGCGATCCTGGTGCGATCGCCGACGAGGTTGAGGACGATGCCGGTGAGCGAACCGAGACCGAACGCAGCGAGCAGCCCCAATCCACCCCAGCCGAGCCAGATGCCGAGCAGGCCGAAGCCAACGCTCGCCACGCTGCGCACGATCGAGATCGCGGCAAACCGATAAGGCCGCAATTTGGCGCGCTCGAACTCCTGACCGACATCGACCGCATTGGCCATGATCGCGACGAACATGCTGGCGAGCAGCAGCTCGACGCTGACATCGCTGCGGAACAGGAAGACCAGCGGCGTGGTGGCACAGAGAACCGCGGCCGTGAGCCCGAAGGCGACCATCGCCGTACCGCGAAAATCCACTTCCGCCGACATCGCCTGATAGCGCGACACCGACAGTTTGATCCAGGCGAAGAAGATCGCGCCCAGAATGCCGGCAAGGCTGATGCCGACGACATAGACGCCGTACTCGGCCGGCGTCAGCAGCCGCGTGTAGGCCGTGACCGCGAAGAAGCCCACCGCCGCAGGCAGGATATAGGCGACGAGATAGATCGAGAAATGTCGGTTCAGCATGCGGACACGGGACCGGCGGCGCGGCTTTCGCAGCCGTTCATCAGTTGGACCTTGGCTTGACGATCGGAGGCCTTGACGATCAGGGGCTTGGCAATCGGACTGCGGCGCAGCATCCCCGAAGAGTGTCACATAAGTCTGCAAATCGGGCCGCGAACGGGACCATCCGGGGGATTTCGCGCGTTAGCGTTAAATTTGCCCTTTCCTTGCACGGCATGGCGCGATCACAGAAAAGAAACCATGATTTTTAAACGTCGTCCGACGTTTCCAGTGCCTGGACCTGACTGACATGGACGTTGCCGAGCGAACTCAGGCAAACCCGGCCTCGCTGCCGCACGGCGGCACCGAAGCTCCCCTGGTTCCGGCGGCCCCAGACGGCGGCGAGCGGATGACGCTCAACCTGTTCTTCGAAGAGCGGGACGACCGCTGGTTTCCGGGCGACCGCCACATCCGGCCGCTGCTGCGACGCGTGCTGCTCGGCAGGTCCTGGATCAGCGGCCAGAGGCGCGTGTTCCTCAATCTCTGCGCCGGACTCGACAGGATCGGCGTCCGCTATCGCGTCAACGATTACGGCCATATCCGCAAGCATCCGGAAGAGCTGGCCTGCATCATCGGGCGTCCCTTCGTGCTCGACTGGTTGGCATGGAAGAACCCGCTCCTGCTCGGAGTGGCCATGTACGACCATCCGATCGAGGCACCGGACAGCCTGAAAGATCTGGACGTCAAGGCCATCCTGGTGCCCTGCACCTGGTATGCCGACATGTGCCGTCCCTATTGGCCGCGTGTCGAGGTCTGGCCGGTCGGCATCGAGACGGATGTGTGGCCGCCTGCGCCCGCCGAACAAAAGAGCGTCGACGTGCTGCTCTACGACAAGGTGCGCTGGGACCACGCGCGCTATGAGACCGAGCTGATCGAGCCGATCCGCAGACATCTTGCAGCAAGCGGCCGCACGGTCGAGGTGATCCGCTACGGCCACTATAAGGAAGACGATTACAAGGCGGCGCTGGTGCGAAGCCGCAGCATGATCTTCCTCTGCGAGCATGAGAGCCAGGGCATCGCCTGCCAGCAGGCATTGTCGAGCGGCGTCCCCGTGTTCGCATGGGACCGCGGCGGGCCATGGCAGGACCCCCAGTATTTTCCGAACAAGGTGAGATATGAAGGCGGCGTGTCATCGGTGCCCTATTTCGATGCCCGCTGCGGCATGACCTTCACCGATGCGGATGGCTTCGCCGCCGGCTGGGTCGAGTTCTGGTCGCACGCCGGCGCCGGTGACTTCGCACCTCGCGATTATGTGATGGACAATTTGACGCTCGAGAAGGGCGCGCTTCACTATTGCGAGATCGCGGAAGCCGTGATGCAGCGTCACGCGCGTTGATGCGCGACGCCCCGGGGCAACGGTTAACCCAACCACGGGAAACCCCGGCTTCGCGACGCGACGCTTGGTACATTGGCGCGTTGCTTCCCAAAGGAACGTCCCAAATTGGTCAAGCTCGACAGACGCGAATTTCTGATCGGCGGCGCCGCAACGCTTGCAGCGGGTGCATCGGCGTCTGCGGTGCCAGCGTCGAAACTTGCCCAGCGCCGTCCGGGTTTTGGCGCCGCGGCCACGCTCTGGGACCTGCAAGCCGATCCCAGACTCGGCGAAGCCATCAGCACCTATTGCACGCAGGTGGTGCCGGTGCTCGAGCTGAAATGGCCGATGCTGCGGCCGAACGCGCACACGTTCAACTTCGAGCGCGCCGACGCCATCCTGGATTTCGCGCGGGACAACGATCTGACGATGCGCGGCCACGCGCTCGCCTGGTATCACGACATTCCGGACTGGACCAAGCAGATCAAGGATACCAAGGGCGTCGAGCGCGCTTATGTCGACCACATCGGCACCGTCGTCTCCTATTACAAGGACAAGCTGACGTCGTGGGACGTCGTCAACGAGCCGATCCCGGACAATCCCAGGAAGGTCACCGACCGACGCGACACGTTCTGGACCCAGCACCTGGGCAGCAACTGGATTCCGCTGGCCTTCCGCACGGCAGCCGCGGCCGATCCCTTCGTCAAGCTCGCGATCAATGAATACGACATCGAGTCGGCAAAGGACTCGTTCATCGCCAAGCGCGCGGCCTACCGCAATCTCATCATGGACCTGCTCGACCGGGGCGTGCCATTGCACGCCGTGGGACTGCAATCGCATCTGCACGCCGAGCTCGATATCGACACGCATGGGCTGGCCGAGTTCGTCACCGAGCTGCGCTCCTGGGGCCTCGACGTCCTCGTCACCGAGCTCGACGTCGACGACCAGAAGCTGGCGGGCAGTCCGGCGGAGCGCGACGCCATCGTCGCCAAGCGCGTCAACGATTTGCTCACGGCGATTTCGACCAGCGGACCGGTACGCTCGATCCTGACCTGGGGCCTTTCGGATCGCTATAGCTGGATCAACGGCACCTTCGCCCGCGCGGACAAGCAGCCGAACCGCCCGCTGCCGCTCGACGGCGAGTTCAAGCCGAAGCCGTTCATGGAGGTCATAAGCAAGTTCACCAAGGATGCTTGAGCTGCGGCTTTAGTCCAGCTCTAGCGCGTCTTCGGCGTCTCGAATTCGGCCACGTCCCCGATGTGATCGGGAGACAGGCTCGGGCCGCGCCGGTCGCGCGAACTCAGCCGGAAGACGTCGCGGATATCGTCGATCGAGGTCGACGAATAGGACTGGATGCAGAGCGCGACCTGCTCGGGCGAAGCGGCAAGCATCATCGCCTCGATCGCAGGACGGTCGAGACGCGTATCGTCCCAGTGCGAGGCCGCGATGCTGTCTTCCGTCACCCGATGGGCGGCCAGATGCTTTGGCGAATTGGCGACGAAGTGACCGTAGAGCAGATATTCGGAAAACTTCTTCTTGCGGCACAGCGCCAGAGCCCAGTTCAATCCCGTCGCCGACTTGATGGCGCCGGTCATGGCGCGCGCGGTGTCCTTGTCCCAGACCAGCGCGTTGCCGACATAGTCGTCAGCGGGGAAGGATCGCTCCTTGATACCTAGAAGCTGATCGACGGTGCGGAGCCACAGGACATGCAAGGGGTGATCGGCGTCGATGTCCTTGCGGGTGACGAACAGCGGCGTCTTCTCGGCACCGGCATATCGGCTCACGTCGAATTCGCGGAAGAACAGATTGTCGGAGTCCAGGATGCAGACACGCTGCTCCGGCGCATTGAGGACGCCGGCGATCTTGAGGATCTGCTGGATGTGCCAGCCGTGGACGGGCGACGACAGCAGCGACAGCCAGATCCGGCGGCTGCTCATGAACTGGAGCGCCGGCGGCAGCGCGAACAGCCATTTCGGCAGATAATGCGAGGCCGGAACGATGACGCGCTTGTCGGAAGCGAACGGCGCGAACAGCGGCACGTCCTCATCGTTAACGAGAACATAATGCCGCGTATATCCCGTCAGCCAGGTGTCGATGCTCTCGCTGAGCAGCGAAAACCGCTCGATATCCTTGGCGTAGCTGGCTGTCAGCAGGGCAACGGAATGCATAATGCGTGCTCAAATGGCCATGACCCCGCACTCATACAGGCGCCGGGTGACGCCGGAAACTCACAATCTGAATCAAGGTAAAATGAATCGAAGCATTAGCGATCCGACGGCAGCCCCTGCTCTATTCCCCGAAAACGCAGCGGCGCCAAAGCGGAGGCGCGCTGCCACCAGTCGGCGACGCGGTCATCCAGCGCGGTCGTACCGCGGCCCCGGCCGGGAAAGATCCGGATCTGCTGCACCGCTTCGGCCTCGAACCCCTTGCCCTTGCGCGTGATCTTGAGGGCGGCACCTTCGCGGTCGCGCTGGGTCAACGGCACCAGAAGGCGGCCGCGCGGGCGGAGCGACTGTAGCCAGAGCGGATGCGGATGCGAGAAACCGGCATGCACGATGATCACGTCGGCCGGTTCGCCGAGATACCGGCATCCGTCACCGTGGACGACCTCGACATTGCCATAGGCGCGAAGGTTGGTCGCGGCGCGAGCGGCGAGCCGCTCGTCGCATTCGATGGCTTGCACCCTGCCCCTGGGACCCACGATCTTCGACAGCACCGCCGAGAAATAGCCGAGCCCGCAGCCGATCTGGACCACGCGGTCCTTCTCCCCGACGTCGAGCAGATCGACGAAATGCGCCCACAGGCTCGGCAGCCCGGTGTCGAGCTTGCGCCGCGCGTCGATCGCGACCAGCACGTTGTCGTAGAGATGAACCGGATCGGCGTCAGGCGTCAGCCGGTAGCTGCGCGCCGCCTCGCTCTTGATGCGCCAGGGACCCTTCGCCAGAAAGTCCTCGCGCGGCACGGCACCGAGCGCCGCGAGCAGGCGCGGCGAGGAAATCCGCTCCCGCCTGGCAATCACCGCGACGTAGCGCGCACGCGCGGCGACAGCATCGCTCATGTCAGGGAGCGGCCTGTTCGCGAACGGGCGCGCTCGCACCGAGTTCGTTGACCAGCTCCATCGCCTGTTTCAGGTCCGGCGTGTAAAAACCTTCGCTGAATTTAGCGACGATCGGCACGAGCAGGAGGCTTGCGTGCTCGCGCTTGCCTGTCACATGCGACAGGCGTGCGAGGCTGACGGCGGTGCGAAGCTCCCAAGACAGCGCGCCCTGCTTGCGCGCGGTCTCGAGCGACAGGGCGAACAGGTCCTCGGCTTCTTGCTCGGAAGCGGGATCGCCGTCCGACAGCGTGATCTCGCCCTGCAGACGGTACACTTCGGCGAGATAGGAATGATCACCGGTCCTTCTCGCGGTCGCGAGCGCGCCGTCCAGCGCGCGCAAGGCGGCATCGCGCATCCCGACCTTGGCATAGGCTTCCGCGAGCAGGCAGCGGAACCAGCAGCCGGCGAGCCAGGAATCCATCGCCTCGTATTCGTCGAGGCCGAGGCGCATCTGGCTGATGCCTTCATCGGCCTCGCCCAGTTGCGTCAGCGCCCAGCCACGCAGGATCGCGGCCTGCTGCTTCCAGTGCAGGAAATTGTGCTCGGTGGCGATGATCATGGCGCGATTGGCATAGTCGCGCGTGCCCTCGATATCGCGCAGGTGCTGGCAGAGATAGGCGCCGAACACCAGCGCGAAAGCGAGTGAGAAGGGATGGCGAATCTTCTCCGCATGCAAAATCGCCTGCTCGCTGTGCTGGCGCGCCGCGTCGGGCCGGCCAAGGAACCACAGGAGATAGCCGAGATAGGACAGCGAGACGACACCGGGATCGGTGCCGTGCCGCTCCATCAGATCGGAGTGCCGGTCGGGGCTGTAGAGATTGATGCAACGGTGGAGGTGATGTTGTGAGGCAGCAAAGCGCCCGCGATAGAGCATGGTCATCGCGATCGAGCGGTGCGCCTCGATCAGGTAGCCGGTCTGCTGCGCCGGCTGCGTCCGCTCGTTCAGCCGCTCGCGCTTGGCGAACTTCAACAGCTCGACGCTGAGATCGTGCGCGCGGGTCAGGTCGGCGCGGATGAAATGGCAGACCCAGAGCCCGCGGGTGGCGGCGAAGGCCTTTTCATCGTCGTCGAGTTGCTGGCCAAGCTCGAGCGCGCGGATGTAGTTCTCCTCGACCTCCTGCACCGCATAGCCCTTGGCTGCGATCAGCGCGTTGCCGAGCGCGATGCGCAGCTCGAGCTCGATCTCGTCGGCGCCCTGCATGCGCGCATTGGCCTGCACCACGCCGAGGCCGCGGTGCAGATGGCCGATCGCCTCCAGATTGGCGCCGCTCCTGGCCGCCTGCTTGCCGGCCTTGAGCCAGAAGCTCGCGGCGCCCTCGCTCTGGCCGGATTCGGTGAGGTGATGGGCAAGCAGCTCCGGTTCGCGCTCGGTCTTCTCCGGATACATCTCGGCGAGCACCTGCGCGATCCTTGAATGCAGCTTGCGCCGCTCGCTGTGCAGCAGGCTGTCATGCGCGGCGTTCTGGATCATCACGTGCTTGAAGGAGTACAGAGCATCGGGCGGATGGCCGCGCCGCATGATCAGCCCCGCCTCTTCCAGATGATCGAGCGCGGCCTCGATCTGCTCCGCCGGCGTGTTGGCGACGGCGTGCAGCGTCTCGTAGGAGAACTCGCGGCCGATGGTGGCGCCGATCTGCGCGATGCGCTTGAACGGTCCCATCCGGTCCAGCCGCGCCATCAGGGAATCCGTTAGCGTCGCCGGGATCGCGAGTTGCCGCCACGGGCCCGACAGCACGTAGCGCCCATGCCGCTCGGTCAGCAGGTTGGATTCGAGAACGGTCTTGGTCAGTTCCTCCAGGAACAGCGGCACCCCGTCGGTCTTGACAATGATCTCCTCCACGACCTCCTTGGGAAGCTCGCGGCCCGCGACGCGCTCGACCAGCGTCGTGCGCAGGTGCCGGCTCAGGCGGTTCAGCACCAGCGTGGTGATATGCGAGTGCGCGCTCCAGCTCGGCTGGAACTCGGATCGCGCGGTCATGACGACCAGGATCGGCCGGTTCTGCACCCGGTCGACCAGGAGATCGATCACCTCGCGGGAGGTTGGGTCGATCCAGTGCAGATCCTCGAACGCGATCACCAGCGGCATCTCGCGCGCAAGGCCGAGGAAGTGATCGACCAGCGCCACGACGGTCGCATCCTTCTGCTGCTGCGGCGACATGTCGAGCGGTGGATAGCGATCTCCGGTCGGAATCGACAACAGCGCGGCGAACAGCGGCGTGACCTGCTCGATATTACCATGGGCGGCGGCGATCGCGGTCTCCAGGCCGGCCAGCGACAACGCGGACGGGTCCTCGCGATCGAGACCGAGCGAAAATTTGAGCTGCTCGGAGAACGGATAGAACGCCGTGGAGGTGTAGTAGGGCGAGCACTGGAACGAGATCTGTCCATGCCGATCTCCCGAGATCCGCTCGAAGATCTCCTGGATGATGCGCGACTTGCCGATACCGGGCTCGCCGAACTTGACCACGACCTGGCCGTCGCCGTCCTTGACCTGCTGCCAGCGCCCCATCAGCAGTGCGATCTCTTCCTCGCGATTGACGAGCGGCGTCAACCGCCCGCCCATGGCGGCGGCGAAGCGGGTCTCCACCCGCGATGCCCGCATCACGTGCCAGGCCTGCGCCTTCTCAGAGATCCCCTTCAGCGCATGGGCGCCGAGATTGCGGTAGTCGAACTTCCCCTTCAGCAGCGACTGCGTCGACGCGGAGATCACGACGCCATTGGGCGGCGCCAGGCTCTGAAGGCGCGCGGCCAGATTGACGGTTTCTCCGACCGCGGAATCGCGCTCCTCGGTGCCCTGTCCGACGAGGTCCCCGACCACGACGAGGCCGGTCGCGATTCCGATCCGGACGGCCGGAGCGTGGCTCAGCGCGCCGCGCGGCTCGACCGCGCGCGCGGTCGACAGCACCCGCACGATCTCGAGCCCGGCACGCACCGCGCGCTCGGCGTCGTCCTCATGCGCGGTCGGATAGCCGAAATAGACGAGGATGCCGTCGCCGACGAAGCGCGCGGCAAACCCTTCATAATGCTTCACCACCCGGACGCAGGTCTCGCGAAAGCTCGCGATCATGTCGCGCACGTCTTCCGGATCGAACTGCACCGAGAGCGAGGTGGAGTCGACCATGTCGCAGAACATGGTGGTGAGCTGACGCCGTTCGGCGCCGACCTCCGTCCGCGGTTGCAGGCCTGCCGCCGGTTCGGGCTTCTCCGCAGTCTCGGCCTGGAACAGCGCGGCCATGGCCCGCTGCAGCCGCTTGCGATCGCCCAGCGGCAATCCGAGCTCGACCAGATCGGACTCGGTCAGGTCCGCCATGACATCGAGATCGAGGCGGTGCTGCGCGAAGAGATCGGTATAGTAACCAAGACCGATGCCTTCGAGCCAGCGATTCAGCCCGCCTTCCGTCCCCGTGCCCGGTTCATTCTCCAGCATGGTGATTCTGCCCGACCATCACTCCGTCGAAGGGCTTTAGGCCCCTCAACCACAGATTTTGGGGCCCGAACTTCACCTCAGACTGGACGCGTTCCCTAACTCTTGGGAAGAATAGCTCAATCAGATCAAAAGGGAATGGCATTGTCGGACATTGCATCCGGAGCGGGAGAGGGATCGGACGGCAGAGGCGCCGAAACCGGGACTTTTGCCCATATCAGCGGCTTTCTCGACTTTCATGCGCGGAAGACGCCGGCGGCGCCCGCGCTCCTTGCACCGGGCCGGCCGGCCCTCACCTACGGCGAGCTGGACAAGCTGATCCAGCAATTGGTCCGCACCCTGCGCGGGCGTGGCATCACCCCGGCCGACCGGATTGCCGTCGCACTGCCGCGCGGCGCCGACAGTGCGCTAGCGCTGATCGCCGTCGCCTCGGCCTGTGCCTGCGTCCCGGTCAACCCAGATCTGACCGCAGACGAGCTGCAACGCTATTTCAGCGAATTGAAGCTGAGGGGGCTGGTCACCCGTGCCGATATGAACTCGGCCAGTCGCGACGTCGCCAGGGCGCTGGATATCGCGGTGATCGATTTCGTGCCGGGGCCGGACGATCGTCTCGGCGCCTGCACGTTCGCCGGACCGGCGGTTGGTCCGGCAGACGCCAGCGGCGCTTCGAGCGGCGACGATGACGCCTTCATCCTGCTGACCTCGGGCACCGCGGCGCGGCCGAAAATGGTGCCGCTGACCCAGCGCAATGTGTGCCTGTCCGCTCACAATGCCGGCCGCGTGCTGTCGCTGGCGTCCCATGATCGCCTGCTCAACATGTTGCCGCTGTTTCACGCCCATGGCCTGATCTCCGGCCTGCTGACGGCACTGGCCGCGGGCTCCAGCGTGATCTGCACCAACGGTTTCGACGCATCGTCCTTCTTCGGATGGATGCGAGAGCTGCAGCCGACCTGGTACACGGCGGTGCCGACCATTCATCGCGCGCTGCTGACGGCGGCGGAAGCCGACCCGGATCGCGCCCGGTCCTCGTCCCTGCGCGTGATCCGCTCGGCCTCGTCCTCGCTCGCGCCTGCGATCCTGAGCGGGCTCGAGGCCATGTTCGGCGTCCCCGTGCTCGAGACCTACGGCATGACAGAAGCGGCCTCGCAGATCGCCGCCAATCCATTCGAGCTGCGCAAGGTCGGATCAGTCGGCCGCGCCGCGGGCCCCGAGATCGCGATCATGGACGAGACAGGCCGGGCGCTTGCGAGCGGCGAGCATGGCGAGATCATGCTGCGCGGACCGAACATGACGCGCGGCTATTACAACGACGACGCGGCGACGCAGGCTGCATTTCGCGGCGGCTGGTTCCGGACCGGCGATCTCGGTTACCTCGATGCCGACGGCTATCTCTACATCGTGGGCCGTATCAAGGACGTCATCAACCGCGGCGGCCAGAAGATCTCGCCGCTGGAGGTCGAAGAGGTCCTGCTGAGCCATCCGGCGGTGCTCGAGGCCGGCGTGTTTGCCGTCCCGCACCCAAAGCTCGGCGAGAACGTCGCCGCCGTCGTGGTGCTGCGGCCGAATTCCGAGGCGACCTCGGACCAGTTGCGCCAGTTCGCACGCAAGCGCCTTGCCGCCTACAAGGTGCCGAGCCTGATCCGCGCCGTGGCGGCGCTGCCGAAGGGCGCCAGCGGCAAGGTCAAGCGCAATGCGCTGGTCGATCTGATCGCGAGGACCGAGGATAGCGACGAAGCGCGGCTGCCGCGCACCGCGCTGGAAACCCAGCTCGCGGATATCTGGGCCGGCCTGCTGGAGCTGCCGCAGGTCGGTGTCGACCAGGACGTGTTTGCGCTCGGCGCCGACTCGCTCGCGGCGACCCAGATGCGTTCGCGCCTGCGCGAACGCTTCAACGTCGACTTCTCGTTCGAAGACATCTTTGATTGCGCCACGGTCTCCGCGCTCGCGGCCCGGATCGAGACCGCGACAACGCATCGCGAAACGATGCTGCCGGCCTGGCGCCAGGCGGCGGCACCGGAGGCGCCGCTGTCGTTCCAGCAGCAGCGAATGTACCTGCTCTCGCGGCTCGACAAGACCCGCTACAACTACAACGTCGTCGAAGTCGCCGTGCTCAAAGGCCTGGTCGACGTCTCTGCGCTCCAGGCGAGTCTGACCACGATCTGCGCGCGCCACGAGGCGCTGCGCTCGGTCTTCGTCGAACGCCACGGCGAGCCGGTACAGCATGTGCTGCAGTCGCCGCCGCAGTTCGAGCGGATCAAGCTCAAGCCCTGCCCCGCGGACAAGCGGGAAGCGGCGATCAGGCGCGCGGCGCTCGAGCTTGCGCAATATCCGTTCGATCTGGCGAAGGAGCCGCCGCTGAAGATCACGCTGCTGTCATTCGACAAATCCAGCCACGCGCTGGTGGTCAACGTCCACCACCTCGTCACCGACGGCTGGTCGCAGCGCCTGTTCTGGGAGGAGCTCGCCGCCCATTATGCCGCCGCGCGCAAGACGAGTGCGGCGGCGCTGCCCTCGCCCGCTTTCCAGTATCGCGACTTTGCGCTCTGGCAGCAGAGCTGGGCGCTGACAGAAGCGGCGAAGGAACAACTCGACTACTGGCGGGCGCAGCTCGACGGCGTCACCACACTGCCTCTGCGAACCGACCGGCCGCGACTGGAGGTCTGGAGCGGCCACGGCGCCCGTCACTATCTCGAATTCTCCAAGGCACTGTCGGCCGATCTGCGCGCGCTGAGCCAGGACCAGGGCGTCACGCCTTTCATGACGCTGCTTGCGGCCTTCCAATGCCTGCTGTTCCGGCACACCGGGCACGAGGACGTCGCGACCGGATCGCTGATCGCCAACCGCAACCAGATCGAGAGCGAGCGCCTGATCGGGCTGTTCGCCAACACCCTGATCCTGCGCAACGATTTTGGCGGGGATCCGAGCTTTGGCGAAGTGCTGCGGCGGGTGCGGCAGGTGACGCTGGATGCTTACCGCAACCAGGACCTACCGATCGAGGAGGTGCTGCGCGCGTTGCAGGTCGCGCGCCGGAGCGACGGCAATCCGCTGTTCCGGATCATGTTCATTCTCCAGAACGCCTCGATCGAGGCGGCCCGTTTCCCCGGCCTGTCGACACGGCGGCTGGAAGTGGACCCGAGGGTCGCGCGCTTCGACATCACGCTCGAACTGGTCGAGGCCGACGGCCGCTTCACCGGCTTCTTCGAATACGCCACCGATCTGTTCGATGCGGCGACGATCGAAGGCATGGCGGCGCAGTTCAAGACGCTGCTCAGGGCCGTCATCGCAAATCCCGAGCAGCGCATCTCGCGCCTGCCGCTGTGGACCGAGGCCGAACGCCGGCAGTTGCTGGCGCAAGGCCACGGCGCTCCGGCCGATTTCCCCAAAGACGGCAATCTCGGCGAACGCTTCGATCGCCAGGCGAGGAAGAGACCGAATGCGATCGCGGTGTCGGTGCGGCTCAGTTCTACCGAGTCCAGTTGCTTGAGGATTTCGGACCAACGGTGCATACCGCGTCCGGTCGGGTTTTTGCGGGAACGGTTGTACAGCGCCAGAACTCGGTGCCCGATGCGTTCGATGCTGCCGGGATTCTGGGCTACGTATCGCAACGCCAGAAACAGTGCCGCCATGCCGACGAGCGAAATCGTGAGCGTCACCGGGCTGACCTTGGTGCCGAATGCTATTGCGCCGGTGGCGCCGAGGAGTGCCAAAGTGGCGGCGGCGATGACACCGCACATTGCCAACTGCCACGACGCGACTACCGGCGTCGCCCCCCACTTTCGAGTCTGCTTGTACGTGAACGCAGTGGAGAAGACTTGGCCGGCAGGCAAAGTCAGCGCCATCGCCGTGCTGGCGTAAATGACCGAGAGGTTCTTGACGTGACCGGCGACCACGCCGGCCGCATTGAGAAGACGTTGCTGAACGGACGCGTACCCACTGAGCGACAATGCCTGAGCCGCCACACAGGCAGCCACCCAACCCCAGTGAATCTCAGTGAG
>LNAP01001365.1_pt1 | contig 26087 bp, 23 predicted proteins | sample 602601 | NCBI WGS metagenome assembly LNAP01 (sample SAMN02440304, study PRJNA202911) | soil metagenome | biome: Subtropical and temperate rainforests or woodlands; isolation source: soil samples (1 kg each in a 20% v/v slurry with milli Q water) were... ...
CCTACGCCCGCTGCCGCAGCCCCGGCGTGCCGCCGTGGCGCTGCTGCGTCCGGTTCCCGTGGCCAAGGTCGGCCGTCATCCAGGCAAGAAAGAGTCATGACTGACAGCGTCGAGATCTATACCGATGGTGCCTGCAAGGGCAATCCCGGCCCCGGTGGCTGGGGGGCCTTGCTGATCTACAAGGGCGTCGAGCGCGAGCTGTGGGGGGGGGAGTCGCCCACCACCAACAACCGCATGGAGCTGACCGCGGCCATCCGTGCCCTGGAAACCCTCAACCGGCATTGCCGGGTGCAGCTGACCACCGATTCCGAATATGTCATGAAGGGCATCAAGGAGTGGCTGCCGAACTGGAAGAAGCGCGGCTGGAAGACTGCCGCGCGCCAGCCGGTGAAGAACGCCGACCTGTGGCAGGCGCTGGACGAGCAGGTCAATCGTCACGAGGTGCACTGGCATTGGGTGCGCGGGCACAATGGCCATCCGGGCAACGAGCGCGCCGACCAGCTGGCCAACCGGGGCGTCGGCGAGGTCAACGGCTCCCGCCAGTCCGTGTGAGCGCTGTCGCGTCCTTCCCTTCCGATCCACTTTCGAACAGGTCATCTCCCATGCGCTATGTCGTCCTCGACACCGAGACTACCGGCCTTGAGGCCCGTGAAGGGCACCGCATCATCGAGATCGGTTGTGTCGAGGTGATCGGCCGGCGTCTGACCGGGCGGCATTTCCATGTCTACATCAATCCCGAACGCGAGGTCGACGAGGGGGCGCTGGCGGTCCACGGCATCAGCACCGAGTTCCTCGCCGACAAGCCGCGCTTTGGCGAGGTGGTCGACGAGTTCTTCGAGTTCATCAAGGGCGCCGAGCTGATCATCCACAACGCGGCGTTCGACATCGGCTTCATCAATCACGAGTTCGCCCGCCTCAAAGACCGTCCGCAGCTGGGCGAGGTGCTCGACCATTGCAGCGTGCTCGACACCCTGCTGATGGCGCGCGAGCGGCATCCCGGCCAGCGCAACAGTCTCGACGCCCTGTGCAAGCGCTACGGCGTCGACAACTCGGGGCGCGAGTTGCACGGCGCACTGCTCGACGCCGAGATTCTCGCCGACGTCTACCTGGCGATGACCGGCGGCCAGACCAGTCTGTCGCTGGCCGGGCAGAACGGCGAAGGCGAGGGCGGCAACGGGCCGCAGGTTGCGGAGATTCGCCGGCTGCCGGCCGACCGGCCGCTCACTCGGGTGATCCGCGCCAGCGAAGCGGAACTGGAGCTGCACGCCGCGCGTCTGGCCGCGGTGGCCAAGGCCGCGGGCGGGCCGGCGCTCTGGCAACAGCTGGAGCAGGCCGCCGAGGACGTGGCGTCGACCCTGCATTGACGGCAGGTTTCGCCCGGCAGGCGCAGCTACTACCCTGAAGGCATCGGCAGGTGGAGCCTGTCTGTTTCGGGGGCTGGAGCATGTACAAGGATCTGCGCTTTCCGGTACTCATCGTCCACCGCGACATCAAGGCCGACAGCGTGGCCGGCGAGCGGGTGCGCGGCATCATCCACGAACTGGAGCAGGACGGCTTTACCATCCTGTCGACGGCCAGTTCCCGCGAAGGGCGCATCGTTGCTTCCTCGCAGCACGGGCTGGCCTGCATCCTGGTCGCTGCCGAAGGCGCGGGTGACAACCCCCGCCTGCTGCAGGATGTGGTCGAGCTGATCCGTGCGGCACGGGTGCGCGCGCCGCAGCTGCCGATCTTCGCCCTCGGCGAGCAGATCACCATCGAGAACGCGCCGCCGGAGGCGATGGCCGAGCTCAACCAGCTGCGCGGCATCCTTTACCTGTTCGAGGACACCGTACCGTTTCTTGCTCGCCAGGTGGCGCGCGCGGCGCACAACTACCTGGACGGCTTGTTGCCACCGTTCTTCCGTGCGCTGGTGCAGCACACCGCCGAATCCAACTACTCCTGGCATACGCCGGGTCACGGTGGCGGCGTGGCCCACCGCAAGAGTCCGGTGGGGCAGGCCTTCCACCAGTTCTTCGGCGAGAACACCCTGCGCTCCGACCTGTCGGTGTCGGTGCCGGAGCTGGGCTCGCTGCTCGATCACACCGGGCCGCTGGCCGAGGCCGAGCGCCGCGCGGCGCGCAATTTCGGTGCCGACCACACCTTCTTCGTGATCAACGGCACCTCCACGGCCAACAAGATCGTCTGGCAGGCGATGGTCGGTCGCGACGACCTGGTGCTGGTCGATCGCAACTGCCACAAGTCGGTGGTGCATGCGCTGATCATCACCGGCGCCATCCCGCTGTACCTCAATCCGGCGCGCAACGAGCTGGGCATCATCGGGCCGATTCCGCTGGCCGAGTTCAGTCGCGAGTCGATCGCCGCGAAGATCGCCGCCAGCCCGCTGGCACGGGGGCGCGAGGCGAAGGTCAAGCTGGCGGTGGTCACCAACTCGACCTACGACGGCCTGTGCTACAACGCCGAGCTGATCAAGCGCGAGTTGGCTGACAGCGTCGAGGTGCTGCATTTCGACGAGGCCTGGTACGCCTATGCCGCCTTCCACGAGTTCTATGCCGGGCGCTACGCCATGGGCACCTCGCGCGACGAGGGCGGGCGCGAGCCGCTGGTGTTCAGCACCCACTCCACCCACAAGCTGCTGGCCGCCTTCAGCCAGGCCTCGATGATCCATGTGCAGGACGGCGGCCAGCGCCAGCTGGACGTGGCGCTCTTCAACGAGGCGTTCATGATGCACACCTCCACCTCGCCGCAGTACGGCATCCTCGCCTCGCTGGATGTGGCCTCGGCGATGATGGAGGGCGCCGCCGGGCGCTCGCTGATCCAGGAAGCCTTCGACGAGGCGCTGGCCTTCCGCCGGGCCATGGCCAACCTGCGGCGCAACCTGCCGGCAGCGGACTGGTGGTTCGACATCTGGCAGCCGGAGAGGGGCGAGGCGGCGCTGCAGGTGCAGACCAGTGACTGGCTGCTGGCCCCGCAAGCGCCCTGGCACGGTTTCGGCGAGGTGGCCGAGGATTACGTGCTGCTCGATCCGGTCAAGGTCACCCTGGTCATGCCCGGACTGTTCGCCGACGGCCGACTGGACCGGGAGGGTATTCCCGCTGCGGTAGTTGGCAAGTTCCTCTGGGAGCGTGGGGTGGTGGTGGAGAAGACCGGGCTGTACTCGCTGTTGGTGCTGTTCTCCCTGAGCATCACCAAGGGCAAGTGGAGCACGCTGCTCACCGAGTTGCTGGAGTTTAAGCGCCTCTACGACGGCAATGCGCCCCTGGGCGAGGCGCTGCCCTCGATTGCCCATGCCAAGCCTGCGCGCTATGCCGGCATGGGCTTGCGCGACCTGTGCCAGCAACTGCACGCCTGCTACCGTGACAACGCGGTGCCGCTGGCCTTGCGACGGATGTATACCCGTCTGCCGGAGGCGGTGCTGAAGCCGGCCGACGCCTACGATCAGCTGGTGCGCGGTGCGGTCGAGGCGGTGCCGCTGGATGCCCTGGAGGGGCGCATCGCGGCGGTGATGCTGGTGCCCTATCCACCGGGCATTCCGCTGATCATGCCTGGCGAGCGGTTCACCGAGGACAGCCGGCCGCTCATCGACTACCTGACCTTCACCGGCCGCTTCGAACGGCAGTTTCCCGGCTTTGCTGCCGATGTCCATGGCTTGCAGCGTCGCGGCGGAGCGAAGGGCAAATGGCACACGGTGGATTGCATTCGCGGCTAAGGGGCGGTGGTCGTGACCTGGGTCACTATGGTCGATTCGACTTTTAAGGGATGCTTGATATAGTGCAGCAACTCAAAGAAGGGCAGCACAATCAGCTGCACTCAGTCGAACAACCGCCAGGAGCCGAATCTGTGTCGCGATGGATCGAGACGGGCATGCCGGGCATGGGCAGGGAAGGAAGTTGCCAGCATGGTGATGAACAGGCTTTGGATGTTGTCGGACTGATGGATTCCTATCGCGTGGGAGGCGCACAAGGCGCATGGTAAGTGGAGCCACGTCCCTGGGGCTGGTGCGCAGCGAGCTGTTCGCCACCATCGAGCAGGCGGAACAGAGTCTCGAGCAGTTCATCGCCGAGCGGCACAACGTCAGCCTGCTGCAACAGGCGGTCGAGTACCTGCAGCAAATTCGCGGCATTCTCAAGCTGATCGAGCTGGTTGGTGCCGAACTCCTGGCCCAGGAGGTTCTCCTGCTGGCCACCGATATTCCGGCTGGCGCCGGCCAGGAGCGCGACGGTCAGTTGTCCGCGCTGGGCAAGGCGCTGTTCGTCCTGCGCCGCTACCTCGAGGGACTGGACAATCATCGCCAGGAAATTCCCGAGCTGCTGCTGCCGATGATCAACGAGCTGCGCCAGTCCACCGGGCAGCCGAGCCTGCCGGAAAGCTATTTCTTCAGCGTCCGCCTGGATCAGCCGCGCCCCGCACGGCGCAATGTGGAGATCCAGCCCGGCGTGGCGAACCGCGACGGCACCCGTCTGCGCCAGATGTATCAGCTGGGCCTGATGAACGTCTTGCGCGAGCAGAACCTGGGCGCGGCGCTGAAGCTGATGTCGCGCTCGCTGAGCCGTCTGGATGATCTGCTGGGGGCGCGCGAGCGTTCGCGGTTGTGCTGGATCGGCGCTGCGGCGCTGGAGGCCATGGCCGAGGCGCAGCTGCGCCCGACCAAGACGCGCAAGCAGTTGTTGGCGCGCATCGACCGCGATCTTCGGCAGCTGTTGTCCAATCCGCAGTTCGAGGCGCCGCGCAGCCTGCTCAAGGAGTTGTTGTACCTGGTGGCCCTGGCCGGCAGCCAGGGCGAGCGCGCCAGCGAGATGCGCCGCGTGTTCGGGCTGGCCTCGCTGCCGTTTACCGACCACCTGCTGGACGAGGAGTCCCGGCGCCTGAGCGGCCCAGGTCAGGAGGTCATGCGCTCGCTGTCGCTGGCCATTCGCGAGGAGCTGGTGGCCGTCAAGGATATCCTCGACCTGATCGAGCGCGGTGCTGCGCAGGTGGAGAGCAAGGTCGAGCTGCATGCGCAGATCGGCAAGCTGGCCAAGACGCTCGGCATGATCGGCCTGAGTTCGGCGGCCAATGCCCTGCAGGCGCAGGTGGCGACGGTCGGTTCCTGGGTCGAGCGCAGCGACAATCCGGCGGCTGCCGAACTGCTGCGTCTGGCCGATGCCTTGCTCTATGTGGAAAGCATGGTAGCGACCCTGGAGCAGGGCGATCAGCGCCAGCGTCAGGTGAATGTGGCGCAGGCGAATGGGCAGGGCGATGGCGAGTCGTTCGCCACGCACCAGCTGTTCGAGGCGCATGTCGTGGTCATGGACGAGGCTCAGGCCGGTCTGGCTCTGGCCAAGCGTGCCATTACCGCCTATCTGGAATCCAATGGCGACAAGCTCAACCTGGCCAACGTGCCAACCAGCCTGCAGGCGGTGCGCGGCGGCCTGTGGTTCCTCGGTCTGGCGCGTGCCGCCGAGCTGGTCGGGGCCTGTGCCGACTACATCCAGAAGCACATGATCGAAATCACCCAGATGCCGTCCGAGCAGATGCTGGAAACCCTGGCCGATGCGCTGACCAGTCTGGAGTTCTTCCTCGAGGGGGGCGCCAATCTGCGGCCTGAAGGTCAGCAGGATGTGCTCGATCTCGCTGCGGACAGCGTGCGCGCACTGGGCATGCAGGTCGCTGCCTGATGGGGGGCGACCTCTGGCAGCCGGCGGTCATCGACCCCGCGCAGGCCGGAGGGTGGGCCGTGGCGCATTGCCACCAGCGCTTCCTGGGTGACAGCAGTGGTGTGCTGTTTCCCCGCGAGTGGCTGAAGGCCCGGTTGCCGGCTGCACTGGCCGAACACGGGATCGGCTATTTCCAGGGGCAGTCGGTGTTCGTCCTGGAGCTGGCGGAGCCTGTCGACGGCCTGCTGCCCGGCGGCCAGTGGAAGGGACTGCGTCAGTTCCTGCTCGAGGGCGACATTTCTACCTACCGCATGCTGGGCTACGCCGCGCAGATCGGCACCTGGGCCCGACAGCATCGTTTCTGCGGCAGTTGCGGCGGCCCGTTGCAGCCGTTGTCCGGCGAGCGGGCGATGCTCTGCCCGGCCTGCGACCTGCATCTGTATCCCCGGCTGTCGCCGAGCATCATCGTGTTGATCAGTCGCGGCGAGGAGCTTCTGCTTGCGCGTTCGCCGCGCTTTGCCGCCGGTCTCTACAGCACCCTGGCCGGCTTCGTCGAGCCGGGGGAGTCGATCGAGGAATGCGTGCGCCGCGAGGTGCGCGAGGAGGTGGCGCTGGAGGTCGACAACCTGCGCTACATCGCCAGTCAGAATTGGCCGTTTCCCCATTCGCTGATGTTGGGCTTCCATGCCGATTACGCCGGCGGCGAGATCGTCCCCCAGGCGGAGGAAATCGAGGATGCGCGCTGGTTCCGGGTCGACGATCTGCCGCAGTTGCCGCCACACGGCGCCATTTCCCGCTACCTGATTGAGCTGTACCTGGCGCGTCGTTCAGGCGTGGCCGAGCCGCTGCTGCCCGGCTAGCGCCCAGCCAGGCCTCGCTTCATCCAGACCTCCCCCCTTGCCACGGCGTTGGCGTACTTGAGCATGGCTTTTCGCCGCATTTCTGCCGTCCTGAGGCATAACAAATCTTGATCTGTTAGCGATTGTGCGCAGCTCGCGCTGGCCGCTCGTGGACGCGCGTCCGCATAATGCCGGCATCTTTCGTCGGAGAACTCCTGTCATGCAATACAACGGACTGGCCTGGGCGACCGCCCTGGCGGCACTGATGGTGCTGGCGATAGCCGGGCGCATCCTGGGCAATCGCAGCTGGTTTCTCGGCTGGTTGCGCGGTACCTGCGGACTGGCCTTGCTGGCGCTGGCCCTGCTGGCCGGCGTGGTGGCTTACGATCTGCACAGCTATGCGCCTTTGCCGCGGCAGGGGCAGGCGTTGCTGACCCTGAGCTTTCAGGCCGAGGGCGCGCAGCGCTATCGTGCCACGGTGCGTGAAGGCGGGCGCGAACGCAGCGTGATCCTGTCCGGTGATCTCTGGCAGCTGGATGCACGCGTGTTCGACTGGAAGGGGCTGGCGAGCCTGATCGGCCTGCAGCCCGGCTATCGTCTGGAACTGCTGGCCGGGCGTTACCTGTCCGCGGAGCAGCAGGCCGCTGCCGAGCCGAGTCGCATCGCCTTGGCGTCCAGCCCTTATGGTATCGACGTGTGGCGCTGGCTGCGCGAGGGCCGGCATGACCTGTTTCTGTTCGATGCCCGCGGGGCGCGGGTGACCTTCCTGCCGATGGCCGACGGTGCGGTCTATTCGGTCAGCCTGGGTTCGGCCGGCCTGGTGGCCGAGCCGCAGACTCAGGCTGCGAGGGCTGCGCTGTCCCGGTAGAGGTTGCGCGCCGCGGCTGTTTTTTCGAATCCCAAAAAGAAAAACCCCGGTCAAAGTGACCGGGGTTTTTCTTTTTAGCAGTCTCGGCCCCGAGGGGCCGAGTGAGCCGGTTCCTTAGGAGAACTGGTTCATGGTGTTGTCTTTACCGCTTGCCTTCAGAGCAGCTTCGCCAGCGAAGTACTCCTTGTGGTTGTCGCCGATGTCGGAGCCAGCCATGTTCTGGTGCTTGACGCAGGCGATGCCCTGACGCAGTTCCTGACGCTGAACGCCCTTCACGTAGGCCAGCATGCCTTCTTCGGCGAAGTAGCCCTTGGCCAGGTTGTCGGTGGACAGCGCGGCGGTGTGGTAGGTCGGCAGGGTGATCAGGTGGTGGAAGATGCCGGCATGAGCGGAACCGTCGCGCTGGAAGGTGCGGATCTTCTCGTCAGCGATCTGAGCCAGTTCGGTTTCGTCGTACTCGACGCTCATCAGCTTGGCGCGGTCGTAGGCGGAAACGTCCTTGCCTTCGGCGGCCATGGCGTCGAACACCTGCTGACGGAAGTTCAGGGTCCAGTTGAACGACGGGCTGTTGTTGTACACCAGCTTGGCGTTCGGGATCACCTTGCGAACTTCGTCCATCATCGCAGCGATCTGGCCAACGTGCGGCTTCTCGGTTTCGATCCACAGCAGGTCGGCGCCGTTCTGCAGCGAGGTGATGCTGTCCAGGACGCAGCGAGCTTCGCCAGTACCCTTGCGGAACTGGAACAGGTTGCTCGGCAGACGCTTCGGACGCAGCAGCTTGCCTTCACGCTTGATCACGACGTCGCCGTTGCCCAGTTCGGCTTCGGTGATTTCTTCGCAATCCAGGAAGGAGTTGTACTGGTCGCCCAGGTCGCCCGGCTGCTTGGTTACGGCGATCTGCTTGGTCAGGCCGGCACCCAGGGAGTCGGTACGAGCAACGATCACGCCGTTGTCGATGCCCAGCTCGAGGAAGGCGTAACGAACAGCAGCAACCTTGGCCAGGAAGTCGGCGTGCGGAACGGTCACTTTGCCGTCTTGGTGGCCGCACTGCTTCTCGTCGGAAACCTGGTTTTCGATCTGGATGCAGCAAGCGCCTGCTTCGATCATGCGCTTGGCCAGCAGGTAGGTGGCTTCCGGGTTACCGAAGCCAGCGTCGATGTCGGCGATGATCGGTACGATGTGGGTTTCGTAGTTGTCGATCTGCGACTGGATTTCGGCTGCCTTGGCCTGGTCGCCAGCTTCACGAGCGGCGTCCAGAGCGGTGAACAGCAGGTCCAGCTCGCGGGAGTCGGCCTGGCGCAGGAAGGTGTACAGCTCTTCGATCAGGTTGGAAACGGCAGTCTTCTCGTGCATCGACTGGTCCGGCAGCGGGCCGAACTCAGAACGCAGGGCAGCAACCATCCAGCCGGACAGGTACAGGTAGCGCTTGTTGGTGGTCTTCAGGTGCTTCTTGATGGAGATCAGCTTCTGCTGACCGATGAAGCCGTGCCAGCAACCCAGCGACTGGGTGTAGACAGAGGAGTCGGCATCATACTCGGCCATGTCCTTGCGCATGATGTCGGCGGTGTACTGGGCGATTTCCAGGCCGGTCTTGAAGCGATTCTGAGCGCGCATGCGAGCGACGGACTCAGGGTTAATCGCGCTCCAGCTGCTGCCAAATTGTTCTTTCAGGGCGGCAATGGCCTTGATGTCGTTTTGATAAGCGGACATGGTCAATCCTTCAAAAAGAGTGTTTCGTTGAGCACCGACATTCCCATTCAACACGTGGGTGTTGACGGTAGTGTTGCAAGAGCTCACCGCAGAGCGTCGAGGTGGAGACTGGTACGGCAGGAGGCCGTTGAGAGGGGATGTAGTGACGACCGGTGGGGTGACTACAACAGCCGGATAGGTTGTGTTCGTCATGCCGGTTGAAACCTTGCTTCCCCGTCCCTCGGGACAACTTCGTTCCAGTCGCAACCTTGTCGCACCGCCGTGTGGGTGGTACTGACACGAACCGATTCCAGGGATGGTCTGGACTGCGATCCGGAAGCCATTTCGGGCCTCTGGTCAGCGGGAGCGAGGTCATGATGCTAGGAGCGCGGCGGGGCGTCAATGGCTTTTGTAGTTTTTTTTTGGAGCTACTACAAAAGTTCTAGATCAGTCGAGAAGCTCGACCTTGAGGCGCAGCGCCTGGTTTTGCCGGGCGTTGCGGGCGTCCTGCGAGAGGATGGCGGAGCGGTTGCCGGAGACGCTTTCGCTGACCCCACCCAGCTCGATCCATTCGCCGAGGCGGCCGTTGATGCGGGTATCGGTGTCCTGGGTGTCGATCACGCCGGGCCGGCTGCCCAGGCGATCCTGCTGACTGCGGATGCTGAGCTGGACCATCTCGCCGTGCACGCTGGCCACCACCTCGAAGCCCCGGTTGAGATCGCGGTATTCGGTGTATTCGCGGGGGTAGCCGTAGGCGTCGCGCTGGATACGGGTCAGCGGCACGCTCTGGCCGGTCTGGATCAGCGCCGGATAGCCTTCGGTGGCCTGGACCTGCTGCAGCGAGCCGCTGCTGCCGCGGCTGCTGCGGTTGATGATGCGCAGCTCGTCGCGGCCGTGCTGTTCGCCACGCCCGCCGCTGATCTCGACGTTGCCGGCATCGATACTACCGTCGACCCGGTAGCCCTGGCGGTTGCTGCTGCTGTCCTGCTGGCTGTCCACGCTGATCAGCAGGCGGCGCGGGCGGGTGTCCAGTTGCTGCAGCAGTTCCTGCAGTTCGGCGAGCTTGGCTGGCTCGGCATTGACGATCAGCTGGTTGCCGTAGGCGCTGACGCGGCCCTCGTGGCCCAGTACGGATTGCACCAGCGGCAGCAGTTCTTCGGCGGTGCGGTACTGCAGCGCCAGGATTTCGGTACGCGGCGCGGCCTGCAGGGCGAGACTGCAGACCAGCCCGAGGAGCGCCAGCCATGGCCGCAGGTTCATAGCAGCAGGCTCCGCAGGTTGGGATCGCCGAGGCTGGTGTTCCAGGCCTGGTCGAATTGGCGCCGCAGCTGGCGCACACGCGCCGCGGCCTGGTAGTGGACCTGGCTGGCGGGCAGCAGCGGTGCCGTACGCAGCAGCAGGCCGCAGTCGTCGACCAGCAGGTAGGCGAGGTCTTCGGCGGGGTAGTCGGGGTGCAGCTTGCGGATCTGGCAGTTGCTCGACAGCTGGCGGGCGAGTCTGAGCAGGTGATGGCCGTTGCGCACGGCCAGGCTGCTGTCGCGCAGCAGGATGCGCAGGCGGTTGCGCGGATGGCCACGCAGGAAGCGACTGCAGGCCTCGGCGATGGCGGGATGATCGTACAGCCAGGGCTCGAGATCCGGCGTGTACAGGCACAGGTCGCGGCGTGCCTGGCCGAGCAGGGCGAGGGCATGGCTGCGCAGTTGCTCGCGTGCCGTGCAGGTTTCCACGGGCGCATGTGCGCCGAGGAGGAAGGGCGCCGGCTCTAGGTGGCCGGCGTCTTCGCGCGTCGCCGCTGGCGGGTTGTGGATGGCAAAACGCCCCGGAGAGCGGAATTCGACAGCGGGCAGTTCGCTGGCGTCATCGTTGGCTTGCTCCGGGGCGTTGCTCATGGGGGCCTCTCAGGCGCTGTCGCGCACCATTTCGACGTGGGGGATGCCGGCCTCGAGGAATTCCTCGCTGGCCACCCGGAAGCCTAGCTGTTCGTAGAAACGAATGGCATGGGCCTGGGCGGTCAGTTTCTGTTGCTTGAGGTCGCGGCGCTCGGCCTCGGCGATGGTCGCCTGCATCAGTGCCTCGCCGATGTGCAGGCCGCGCCAGTCCTTGAGTACCGACACCCGGCCGATCTGGCCGTCCGGCAGCAGGCGGCTGGCGCCGACGGCAAAGTCGCCCTCGAAGGCCAGGAAGTGCACGGCGTCAGTGTCGTCGGCATCCCATTCCAGCTCCGGCGACACGCCCTGTTCGACAATGAACACCGCCTCGCGGATGCGCCGCAGGTCGGCGTTGTCGGCGTGCCAGTCGGCAACCCGTACGCTGATCTTATTCATCGGCGGCAAACTCCAGGCTGCCCTGCTTGACCAGTTCGTGAATCAGCGTCAGCGCCTCGTCGCTTTCCAGCCAGGGCTCGAGGTTTTCCAGGTGCAGGGCGTCGGCACTGCACACCAGCTTGAGCAGGTCGCGCAGCGAGGCGTCGACGCGCCGGCTGTTGCCGCTGGCAAACAGCACCAGGTAGTCGTCGACTTCGCTCCAGGCCAGGCGGGCGCTGGGGTTGCGCACCAGCACGGCGCCGTCGCCGAGGGCGGTGAAAAACTCCGCTTCGTCGATCTCTTCGCCGGCGACCATTTCCGGGTAACGCGGTTCGGTCATGAACTGGCCGAACCAGGTCAGCAGCAGTTTCTCGTCGCTCATGTGGCGGTCGATCAGACTGCGCAGGCGCTCGAGGGCGTCGCGCTGGATCTGGTTCGGGTCGCCCGCGGGCTGGCAGCCGGCGTCGCTGTAGCGTTCCTCGTCGGGGAGGAACTGGCCGAGGAAGTCGGTGAAGTGGGTCAGTACTTCGCTGGCGCTGGGCGCCCGGAAGCCGACCGAGAAGGTCATGCACTCGTCCTCGGCAATGCCGTAGTGGGCCAGGCGCGGCGGCAGGTAGAGCATGTCGCCGGGCTCCAGCACCCACTCGTCGGTCTGCTCGAAGTCGGCGAGGATGCGCAGGTCCGGGTGGTCGAGCAGCGGGCTGTCGCTGTCGCACATCTGGCCCAGCTTCCAGCGGCGCTGGCCGTGGGCCTGCAGCAGGAACACGTCGTAGTTGTCGAAGTGCGGGCCGACGCCGCCGCCCGGGGCGGCATAGCTGATCATCAGGTCGTCGATGCGCCAGCTGGGCAGGAACAGGAACTGCTCCATCAATTCGCGCATGTCGGGCACGAACTGGTCGACCGCCTGCACCAGCAGGGTCCAGTCGCGCTCCGGCAGGTGCTGGTAGGCGTCTTCGGCGAACGGGCCGCGGCGCAGCTCCCAGGGGCTGTTGCCGTGCTCGAGGACGATGCGCGACTCGACTTCCTCCTCCAGCGACAGGCCAGCCAGCTCGTCCGGGGAGATCGGGCTCTGGTAGCCGGGGATGGCCTGACGGATCAGCAGCGGCTTCTGCTGCCAGTAGTCGCGGAGAAATTCGCGGGGCGTCAGGCCGCCCAGCAGTTGCAGCGGGGTATCGGGTGCCATATCCAACTCTTCAATAATGAAAACGCCCGACCTCGAGACCGGCTTGGTGGCTGCCAGTCTGGACGGTCGGGCGAAGGGCCGTTCAGGCTGGGATCAGATGCGCTTGGCCTGGGCCACCGCGTTGCCGATGTAGCTGGCGGGGGTCATGGTGCGCAGTTCGCTCTTGGCCTGCTCCGGGATCGCCAGGGTGTCGATGAACTCGCGCAGCGCCTCGGGGGTGATGCCCTTGCCGCGAGTCAGCTCCTTGAGCTTCTCGTAGGGGTTCTCGATGCCGTAGCGACGCATCACGGTCTGGATCGGCTCGGCCAGCACTTCCCAGCAGGCGTCGAGGTCGGCGGCCAGGCGCTGGGCGTTGAGCTCCAGCTTGCCGATGCCCTTGAGGCTGGCCTCGTAGGCGATCAGGCTGTGGGCCAGGCCGACACCGAGGTTGCGCAGTACGGTGGAGTCGGTCAGGTCGCGCTGCCAGCGGGACACCGGCAGCTTGCTGGCCAGGTGCTGGAGCAGGGCGTTGGCGATGCCGAGGTTGCCCTCGGAGTTCTCGAAGTCGATCGGGTTGACCTTGTGCGGCATGGTCGAGGAGCCGATCTCGCCGGCCACGGTCTTCTGCTTGAAGTAGCCGAGGGAGATGTAGCCCCAGACGTCGCGATCGAAGTCGATCAGGATGGTGTTGAAGCGCGCGATGGCGTCGAACAGCTCGGCGATGTAGTCGTGCGGCTCGATCTGGGTGGTGTAGGGGTTGAACGCCAGGCCCAGGTCGCCTTCGATGAATTCGCGGGCGTTGGCTTCCCAGTCGATCTCCGGGTAGGCCGACAGGTGGGCGTTGTAGTTGCCCACGGCGCCGTTGATCTTGCCCAGCAGCGGTACGGCGGCGACCTGGGCGATCTGCCGCTCGAGGCGGTAGACCACGTTGGCCAGTTCCTTGCCCATGGTAGTCGGCGAGGCCGGCTGGCCGTGGGTGCGCGACAGCATCGGCACGTCGGCGAACTGCACGGCGAGGGTGCGGATCGACTCGGCCACCTGGCGCATCAGCGGCAGCAGCACGTCGTCGCGGCCTTCGCGCAGCATCAGGGCGTGGGACAGGTTGTTGATGTCCTCGCTGGTGCAGGCGAAGTGGATGAACTCGCTGACCTTGGCCAGTTCCGGCAGCTTGGCGGCCTGCTCCTTGAGCAGGTACTCCACGGCCTTGACGTCGTGGTTGGTGGTGCGCTCGATGTCCTTGATGCGCTGGGCATGCTCGAGCTGGAAGTTTTCCGCCAGCTCGTTGAGCAGGGCGTTGGCTTCGGCGGAGAACGGCGCCACTTCCGGGATGCCGGCGTGGGCGGCCAGGCGCTGCAGCCAGCGCACTTCCACCTGCACGCGGCAACGGATCAGGCCGAATTCGCTGAAGATCGGACGCAGGGCGTTGGTTTTGCTGCCGTAGCGGCCATCAACGGGGGATACCGCAGTGAGCGAGGAGAGCTGCATGGGGACGTTCTCGGACAGTCGGGCTACTGGAAAGGGGCGGAATTATACACGGAAAGACGGCGGCCGGTCCGTGCTCGGGCTGAGCGGCGGCGCAGCGGAGGATCAGGCTGGCGGCCAGGAGCGGTGCCACGCCCCGGCCTGGGCTGCCGGGCCGGGGGCTTGGGGCTCAGTCGCGCAGCAGCGGATACAGCTGGTCGAGCAGCTTGCGCCGGCTGAACAGCAGCTGCCAGCGGCGACCGCCGAGCTGGTGCCAGAGCATGGCGCTACGGATGCCGGCGAGCAGCAGGGCGCGGATCTTTTCGGCGTTGCGGCTGTTCTGCAGGTGCTGCATCTCGCCGTGCACCTGGATGCGCTGGCGGAAGGTGCTGAGGGTGTCCTGGTACAGGGCAGCGCAGGCGGAGATCACGTTGTCGTGGGTGATGCCGAACATCTGGCTCTGGCTGTCGATCTGCTGCAGGCGGTTGCCGATCACCTGCAGCATGTCGCCGCGCTTGTCCAGCTGGCGCTGCAGGGTGAGCAGGGACAGGGCATAGCGCAGCGATTCGCGCGGCAGGGTGCCCGGGTTGCGCTCGAGGGCCCCGGCCAGGGCGCGCAGGCCGTCGCGCAGGTTGAGGTGGTCGCCGCCGTAGACTTCCAGGGTGTCCTTGGGGTTGCGCACCAGCAGGCTGCCGAGCATGCAGGCCAGCGGGCCTTCCTGGGCCTGGCCGGTCTTGGCCAGGCGGTCGACCAGCGCGGCGGCTTCGAACACGCCGGCCAGGGCGATCAGGCGTTCCTGTTCGCGGGTCATGGGCGCTGGATCTCCGCATCCCAGGGGGAGGCGGTCTCGATCACGCCGCCGCCCAGGCAGATTTCGCCGTCGTAGAACACCACCGACTGGCCTGGGGTCACGGCGCGCTGCGGCTGGTCGAAGATCGCGTGGTAGCCGTTGGCGGTCCGTTCCAGGGTGCAGGCCTGGTCCTGCTGGCGGTAGCGCACCTTGGCGGTGAGGCGGCGCGGCTGGTCGAGGTCGACGGGGTTGACCCAGAAGATCTGCGAGGCTTCCAGGCTGCGCGAGAACAGCCAGGGATGCTCGTTGCCCTGGCCGACCACCAGTACGTTGCGGGTCATGTTCTTGGCCAGCACGTACCAGGCGTCGTCGCCGGCATCCTTCATGCCGCCGATGCCGAGGCCCTGGCGCTGGCCAATGGTGTGGTACATCAGGCCGTGGTGGCGGCCGATCACCTGGCCGTCGGTGGTCTCGATGTCGCCGGGCTGGGCCGGCAGGTACTGCTTGAGGAAGTCGCTGAAGCGCCGCTCGCCGATGAAGCAGATGCCGGTGGAGTCCTTCTTCTTCGCGGTGGCCAGGCCGTACTGTTCGGCGATGGCGCGTACCGCCGGCTTCTCCAGCTCGCCGACCGGGAACAGGGTTCTGCCGATCTGCTCGCCGCCGACGGCGTGCAGGAAGTAGCTCTGATCCTTGTTCGGGTCGAGGCCCTTGAGCAGCTCGCTGCGGCAGTCGACGTCGCGGCGGCGCACGTAGTGGCCGGTGGCGATCAGGTCGGCACCGAGCATCAGGGCGTAGTCGAGGAACGCCTTGAACTTGATTTCCCGGTTGCACAGGATGTCCGGGTTGGGCGTGCGGCCGGCCTTGTACTCGGCGAGGAAGTGCTCGAACACGTTGTCCCAGTACTCGGCAGCGAAGTTGGCGGTATGCAGCTGGATGCCCAGCTTGTCGCAGACGGCCTGGGCGTCGGCCAGATCTTCCCTGGCGGTGCAGTATTCGGTGCCGTCGTCCTCTTCCCAGTTCTTCATGAACAGGCCTTCGACCTGATAGCCCTGCTGCTGCAGGAGCAGGGCCGAGACGGAAGAGTCCACGCCGCCGGACATGCCGACGATCACGCGGGTACGGGCTGGGTCACGCATAGTCATCCGGAGAAACCGTTGCTGGGTGGCGAAACGCCAATTCTATCAGGCAGGGGCATGGGCGGCGATCAAGCTGGCGTGCGGATCAGTTCCAGCGGATAGCTGCCGCCAGCCAGATAGTCGTCGATGCAGCGGGGTACCAGATCGCTGCGCCACTGCTCGTGGCGGGCTTCCAGCTCTTCGCGGGTCAGCCAGCGCGGGCCGATGATGCCGTGGTCGAGCGGCAGTTCCGGGCGGTGGCGCAGCGGGCGGGCCGCGAAGCACACGCGCTGGTAGGTGACGCCGTTGGCCGGGGCGGTGTACAGGTAGATGCCGGTCACGCCGGTCAATTCGACCTCCCAGCCGGTCTCCTCGAGGGTTTCGCGCAGGGCGGCCTGGAGCAGGCTCTCGTTGGCCTCCAGGTGGCCGGCCGGCTGGTTCAGCACCATGCGCCCTTCGGCGTGCTCCTCCACCAGGAGAAAGCGGCCCTGGTCTTCGACCACGGTGGCCACGGTAACGTGCGGAATAAAGCGTTTCATGCGGGACTCCGGTTTCAGTCTTGCGGATACAAGAACCCCGGCGCTAGGCCGGGGTTCTTGTGGTGCTAATGGCGACTCGCGTCGCCAGTCAGGCAGTCGTCGCGCTTATGCCAGTGCGGCCAGGGCCGCATTGAAGGTGGCGCTCGGGCGCATGGCCTGGCTGGTCAGCTCGGTATCGGCATGGTAGTAACCGCCGATGTCCACCGGCTTGCCCTGGGCGGCGTTCAGCTCGGCAACGATCTTTTCCTCGTTGTCGGCCAGCGCCTTGGCCAGGTTGGTGAACTGCGCCTGCAGCTCCTTGTCCTCGGTCTGCGCGGCCAGGGCCTGGGCCCAGTACAGTGCCAGATAGAAGTGGCTGCCGCGGTTGTCGAGCTGGCCGACCTTGCGCGACGGCGACTTGTCGCTGTCGAGGAACTGGCCGTTGGCCTGGTCCAGGGTCTTGGCCAGTACCTTGGCCTTGGCGTTGGCGCAGGTAGTGCCGACATGCTCGAGGGAGGCGGCGAGAGCGAGGAACTCGCCGAGCGAATCCCAGCGCAGGTGGCCTTCTTCCAGGAACTGCTGGACGTGCTTGGGTGCCGAACCGCCGGCGCCGGTTTCGAACAGGCCGCCGCCACTCATCAGCGGAACGATCGACAGCATCTTGGCGCTGGTGCCCAGTTCCATGATCGGGAACAGGTCGGTCAGGTAGTCGCGCAGGACGTTGCCGGTCACAGAGATGGTGTCCAGGCCGGCGCGGATGCGGTCGATGGAGAACTGGGTGGCTTCCTCCGGCGACATGATGCGGATGTCGAGGCCGCTGGTGTCGTGGTCCTTCAGGTACTGCTGGACCTTCTCGATGACCAGGGCGTCGTGGGCGCGAGCCGGGTCCAGCCAGAATACGGCCGGGGTGTTGCTGGCGCGGGCGCGGTTGACGGCCAGCTTGACCCAATCCTGGATCGGTGCGTCCTTGGCCTGGCACATGCGCCAGATGTCGCCGGTCTCGACGGCCTGCTCGAGCAGGACCTGGCCCTTGTCGTCGGTCACGCGGACCACGCCGTTGGACGGGATCTGGAAGGTCTTGTCGTGCGAGCCGTACTCTTCGGCTTGCTGGGCCATCAGGCCGACGTTGGGCACGCTGCCCATGGTGACCGGGTCGAAGGCACCGTGCTTCTTGCAGTCGTCGATGACGACCTGATAGACGCCGGCGTAGCAGCGGTCAGGGATCAGGGCCTTGGTGTCGTGCAGCTTGCCGTCGGCGCCCCACATCTTGCCGGAGTCGCGGATCATGGCCGGCATCGAGGCGTCGACGATGACGTCGCTCGGCACGTGCAGGTTGGTGATGCCCTTGTCGGAGTTCACCATGGCCAGCGGCGGACGCTGGGCATAGACGGCCTGGATGTCGGCCTCGATCTCGGCCTGCTTCTCGGCGGGCAGGGTCTTGATGCGCGCGTACAGGTCGCCGATGCCGTTGTTGAGGTTGAAGCCGATTTCCTTGAGGACATCGGCGTGCTTCTCGAGGGCGTCCTTGTAGTACTCGGCGACGATGTAGCCGAACATGATCGGGTCGGAGACCTTCATCATGGTGGCTTTCAGGTGGGCCGACAGCAGGACGCCTTGCTTCTTGGCATCTTCGATCTCGGCGGCCACGAAGCTGCGCAGGGCCTTCTGGCTCATGATCGAAGCGTCGATGATTTCACCGGCCAGAACGGCGGTTTTTTCCTTGAGGACCTTGCTGCTGCCGTCTGCGGCGATCAGTTCGATCTTGACGCTGCCGGCGGCCTCGATCAGGGCGCCTTTTTCGGTGCCGTAGAAGTCGCCGCTGTTCATGTGGGCGACGTGGGTCTTGGAGTCTGCACTCCAGGCACCCATCTTGTGGGGGTGCTTGCGGGCGTAGTTCTTGACCGAGAGCGGGGCGCGACGGTCGGAGTTGCCTTCGCGCAGGACCGGGTTCACGGCGCTGCCCTTGATCTTGTCGTAGCGGCCGCGGACGTCCTTTTCGGTGTCGCTGGCGGGGGCTTCGGGGTAGTCAGGCAGCTTGTAGCCCTGCTGCTGCAGTTCCTTGATGGCGGCCTTGAGCTGCGGCACCGAGGCGCTGATGTTCGGCAGCTTGATGATGTTGGCTTCTGGCGTGGTGGCCAGTTTGCCCAGCTCGGCGAGGTGGTCGCCGATTTTCTGGTCTTCGTTCAGGTATTCGGGAAAGCTTGCGAGGATGCGACCTGCGAGGGAGATGTCCCGTGTTTCAACGGAGATGCCCGAGGAGGCGGTGAAGGCTTGGATGATCGGAAGCAGGGAGTAGGTTGCCAGGGCAGGTGCTTCGTCGGTAAAGGTGTAGATGATCTTTGAGCGAGTGGACATCTTTTAATCTAACCCTCAGTTTTGCTGTGGTTACAGAAAGTCTTGATGCGCGCAAGAGGATGCTTCTTGAGGCGATTTCGGGCGCATCGGCTTTTGGCCATGGGCGGCTATTATTAAGTGGCGTAGACCAACACGCACACTGGACTATAGGCGCAGAACCCCCACTCCAGTGCAGCTCAGTCCCCTGTGCCACCGCAGTCGCGGCGCTAGGATATCACGATATGCCGCTGGCTTTCATGAGGGCTGATCGGCGTCTAGGGGGCTTCCTGCCGGCTTTTCATGCACTGGCGAGGGCAGCAGATCGTTTGCGTGCATGGGGCCGCCAGACCTGTCCGAGAGGGGCGTTCCGGCCCTTGATATTGATGAAAAAAAGGCCGGTCCTGGTTGGTGGTCGGCCTTTTGTCGCCGTACGCCGGCGTGCCTCGGCTCAGTACCCGCTGCTGCGCGGTGGTGTGGTGCTCACAGGCAGCGGCTGGATGTTGACGGCATGCAGCCCCTTGGGGCCTTGCAGGATCTCGAAGTTGACCGATTGGCCGGCCTTGAGGGTCTTGTAGCCATCGCTCTGGATGGCCGAGTAGTGCGCGAACAGTTCTTCATCCCTGCCTTCGGCCAGGATGAAGCCATAGCCCTTGGCGTTGTTGAACCACTTGACCTTGCCGCTCAGCATGCTGACTTCCCTCTGCAAAGGACTCCATCGCTGGAGTATCATCCGTCATGAATTACGCGGATGGATGGGGCGCTCCGCGCTTCAATCCCCTTCACCCTTTATGGGTATGCCTTTCTGTTTGTAACACTGTTTTGCCGAGAGTCAAGGCGAGGCGGCATTCGCCGGCCGAATCGCGCAAACTGGTTACAGCCATTCCATTCACCAGCCAGTGGTGACCACGCCAGCATGCATGCACGCAGCCAGATTCGACTAACATTCAATCAGGACTCGCCAGATCCGTCTGGAGGCGAGGATTCGGGTGTCGCAATCCAGGAGGCCAAGCCGGCACTCAAGGCGCCGCCGATGTACAAGGTCCTCCTGCTCAATGACGATTACACTCCGATGGACTTCGTGGTCGAAGTACTGGAGAGCTTCTTCGGGATGAACCGGGAAACGGCAACCCGGATCATGCTGGCGGTGCATACCGAAGGGCGGGCAGTGTGCGGGGTCTATACCCGGGACATTGCCGAGACCAAGGCGATGCAGGTCAATCAGTACGCTCGCGAGTGCCAGCATCCGCTGTTGTGCGAGATCGAGAAAGACGAGTGACATGGCCTATGGCTTGGGCTTTTGAGGAATGAGGTGAAGTTATGTTGAACCGCGAACTTGAAGTCACCCTCAACCTCGCCTTCAAGGAGGCTCGGACCAAGCGTCATGAGTTCATGACCGTCGAGCACCTCTTGCTGGCCCTGCTGGATAACGGTGCCGCCGCGACCGTGCTGCGTGCCTGCGGCGCCAACATGGACAAGCTGCGGCATGACCTGCGTGAGTTCATCGACTCGACCACGCCGCTGATCCCGCTGAGCGAGGATGAACGCGAAACCCAGCCGACCCTGGGCTTCCAGCGCGTGTTGCAGCGCGCGGTATTCCATGTGCAGAGCTCCGGCAAGCGCGAGGTGACCGGGGCGAATGTGCTGGTGGCGATCTTCAGCGAGCAGGAGAGCCAGGCGGTATTCCTGCTCAAGCAGCAGAGTGTCGCGCGCATCGATGTGGTCAACTACATCGCCCATGGCATTTCCAAGGTGCCGGGTGAAAGCGAGCCGCACGAACAGGAGCAGGAATCCCAGGACGAGGAGGGTGGAGAGAGTCCGGTGTCCGGCAATCCGCTGGATGCCTACGCCAGCAATCTCAACGAGCAGGCGCGGCAGGGGCGTATCGATCCGCTGGTCGGCCGCGAGCCTGAGGTCGAGCGCGTTGCGCAGATTCTCGCGCGCCGCCGCAAGAACAATCCGCTGCTGGTCGGTGAGGCCGGTGTCGGCAAGACGGCGATTGCCGAGGGCTTGGCCAAGCGCATCGTCGATGGCCAGGTCCCCGACCTGCTGGCCAATAGCGTGGTCTACTCGCTCGACCTGGGTGCATTGCTGGCCGGGACCAAGTATCGCGGCGACTTCGAGAAGCGCTTCAAGGCGCTGCTCAACGAATTGCGCCGGCGGCCGCATGCGATCCTGTTCATCGACGAGATCCACACCATCATTGGCGCCGGTGCGGCATCCGGTGGGGTGATGGATGCTTCGAACCTGCTCAAGCCGCTGCTGTCCTCTGGCGAGATGCGCTGCATCGGTTCGACTACTTTCCAGGAATTCCGCGGCATCTTCGAGAAGGATCGGGCCTTGGCTCGGCGCTTCCAGAAGGTCGACGTGCTCGAGCCCTCGGTGGAGGATACCGTCGGCATCCTCCGTGGGCTGAAGAGCCGCTTCGAGCAGCACCACAAGATCAGCTACACCGACGAGGCGCTGCGTGCCGCCGCTGAGCTCGCAGCGCGCTATATCAACGACCGGCACATGCCGGACAAGGCCATCGATGTGATCGATGAGGCTGGCGCCTACCAGCGGCTGCAGCCGGAGAGCCGGCGTGCCGCCTGCGTCGACGTGCCGCAGATCGAGGATGTGGTGGCAAAGATTGCCCGCATTCCGCCCAAGCATGTCACCACTTCGGACAAGGAGCTGCTGCGCAATCTGGAGCGCGATCTCAAGCTGACGGTGTTCGGCCAGGATGCGGCGATCGATGCGCTGTCCACCGCCATCAAGCTGTCGCGGGCCGGCCTCAAGGCGCCGGACAAGCCGGTCGGTTCGTTCCTCTTTGCCGGCCCGACCGGCGTCGGCAAGACCGAGGTGGCGCGCCAGCTGGCCAAGGCGCTGGGGGTGGAGCTGGTGCGTTTCGACATGTCCGAGTACATGGAGCGGCACACCGTGTCGCGCCTGATCGGCGCGCCACCGGGGTACGTCGGCTTCGATCAGGGTGGCCTGCTGACCGAAGCGATCACCAAGACACCACACTGCGTGCTGCTGCTGGACGAGATCGAGAAGGCGCATCCAGAGGTGTTCAACCTGCTTTTGCAGGTCATGGATCATGGCACGCTGACCGACAATAACGGGCGCAAGGCCGATTTCCGCAGTGTGATTCTGATCATGACCACCAACGCGGGGGCGGAAACGGCGGCACGCGCGTCGATCGGCTTCACCCTGCAGGACCACTCCAGTGACGCCATGGAAGTGATCAGGAAAAGCTTCACCCCGGAATTCCGCAATCGCCTGGATACCATCATTCAGTTCGGCCGGCTTGACCATACGATCATCAAGAGCGTGGTCGACAAGTTCCTCACCGAGTTGCAGGCACAGCTGGAGGACAAGCGGGTGCTGCTGGATGTCAGCGAGGCGGCGCGTGGCTGGCTGGCCGAGCGCGGCTACGATGCGCAGATGGGCGCGCGGCCGATGGCGCGGCTGATCCAGGACAAGATCAAGCGACCGCTGGCCGAGCAGATCCTGTTCGGCGAATTGGCCGAGCAGGGTGGCACCGTGCACATCGATGTGCGGGAGGGTGAGCTGGTGTTCGATTACGAGACGGTGGCCTTGCCAGCCTGACAGTGCGGAAGGCTGTAAAAACGACAACGCCCGGCAATGCCGGGCGTTGTCGTTTCATGACCTTGCGTCGATCAACGAGCGCGATAGGTGATGCGACCCTTGCTCAGGTCGTAGGGCGTCAGTTCCACGCGGACCTTGTCGCCGGTCAGGATACGGATGTAGTTCTTGCGCATCTTGCCGGAGATGTGCGCGGTGACGACGTGCCCGTTTTCCAACTCCACGCGGAACATGGTGTTGGGTAGGGTGTCGACGACAGTGCCTTCCATTTCGAAGCTGTCTTCTTTCGACATGCAGTAAAGCCCTCAATTACCTAAGGATGGCCCGATTGACGTGCTCGGGCAAAATCGCCTGGCATTGTGCCCGAAAAACCCCTCCGCAGCCAAGTAGCCTCAGTCGAGGGTCACCCAGTGCTGGTTCACGTACAGCTCCAGCGGACGATACTCGCTCTTGTAATTCATCTTGCGGCAGTTGCGGATCCAGTAGCCGAGATAGACGGCCGGAAGCGCTCGGCGGGATGCTTCGGCTACCTGCCAGAGAATCGCCACGCGCCCGAGACTGCGCCTTTCCTCGAGTGGATCGAAGAAGGTATAGACCGCAGACAGGCCGTTGGGTAGGACGTCGGTCACGGCGACGGCCAGCAGTCGTCCCTGCAGGCGAAACTCGAAGAACACGCAGAACGGCAGGTCACTCACCAAAAAGGTGGTGAACTGTTCGCGGCTGGGTGGATACATGTCGCCGTCCGCGTGGCGCTGCTCGATATAGCGGGCGTAGAGGTCGTAATACTCCTCGCGAAATTCCGGACGAACGGCGTGCACGCTGAGGTCCCGATTGCGCTTGAGGATGCGTTTCTGTTGCTGGCTGGCCTGAAAGCTGGCGGTGGGAATGCGCGCCGGAAGGCAGGCCTGGCAATGCTGGCAATGGGGCCGGTACAGATGTTCGCCGCTGCGCCGGAAGCCCAGTTCCGACAGGCCGGCATACATGCCGGCATCGAACGGGTGGCGCGGATCGAGAAACAGGGTGGTCGCCTGCTGTCCGGAGAGGTAGCTGCAGTCGTGCGGCTGGGTCGCATAGAACTTCAGATGGGCCAGTTCGGTCATGACGTAACCCCCGGTAGTGCAGGTCGAGCGGGATCGCCTTTACCAGTGTAAGTCACGCCGGGGTGCTCGCCCAGGATGTCGGGCCGGACTGGTCAAGGTAGCGCTCGAGGTAGCCGGCAAAATCGGCACGAGGTATCTCGCGGGCTCCGAAGCTGGACAGATGCTGGGTGTGCATCTGGCAGTCGATCAGCACGTAGCCGCATTCGCGCAGCTGTTCGACCAGGGTGACGAAGCCAATCTTCGAGGCGTTGTCCGTGCGGCTGAACATCGACTCGCCGAAAAACAGGCGCCCCAAGGCCAGTCCGTAGAGACCGCCGACCAGTTGGTCTTCCTGCCAGACCTCGACCGAGTGGGCGATGCCGCGGCGATGCAATTCCAGATAGGCAGCCTGCATCGCTCGGGTGATCCAGGTGCCGTCAGCATAGCTGCGTGGCGCGGCACAGGCGCGAATCACCGCGGGAAAGTCACGATCAAAACTGACCTCGAAGCGTCCCTGGCGCATCAGCTTGCGCAGGCTGTGCGAGACGTGCAGCTCTGCGGGGAACAGGACCATGCGTGGGTCGGGCGACCACCAGAGGATGGGCTGCCCTTCCTGGAACCAGGGAAAGCAGCCGTGCCGGTAGGCGCTGATCAGTCGCTCGGGGCTAAGGTCGCCGCCTGCGGCGAGCAGGCCGTCCGGCTCGCGCAGTGCCTGCTCCAGCGGGGGGAACTTCAGGGAGTCGCGTGCCAGCCAGTTGAGCATGCTGGGGGATTACTGCTCGAGGAAGCGTTCGGCGTCGAGTGCCGCCATGCAGCCGGCGCCGGCGGAGGTGATGGCTTGGCGGTAGACGTGGTCGGCCACGTCACCGGCGGCAAATACCCCCTCGATGCTGGTGGCAGTGGCATTGCCTTCGCCGCCACCCTTTACCTTCAGGTAGCCGTCGTGCATCGCCAGCTGGTCGGTGAACAGCTCGGTGTTGGGCTTGTGGCCGATGGCGATGAAAACGCCGGTCAGCGGCAGCTCCTGGGTGGCGCCGTTGTTCACGTCCTTGAGGCGCACGCCGGTCACGCCGCTGGCGTCGCCGAGCACTTCGTCCAAGGCCTGGTTCCAGTGAAGGCGGATATTGCCGGTGGCGGCCTTTTCCAGCAGCTTGTCCTGGAGGATCTTCTCGGCGCGCAGCTTGTCGCGACGATGGATCAGGTGGACTTCTTTGGCGATGTTGGACAGGTACAGCGCCTCTTCGACGGCGGTGTTGCCACCGCCGATCACGCAGACCACCTGGTTGCGATAGAAGAAGCCATCGCAGGTGGCGCAGGCGGATACACCCTTGCCCATGAAGGCTTCTTCGGAGGGCAGGCCCAGGTACTGGGCAGAAGCGCCAGTGGCGATGATCAGGGCATCGCAGGTAAAGGTGCCGCTGTCGCCCTTGAGCACGAACGGGCGCTGTTGCAACTCGGCGGTGTGGATGTGGTCGAACACGATATCGGTGGCAAAGCGTTCGGCATGCTCGCGCATGCGCTCCATCAGCGCCGGTCCGGTGAGGCCTTCGACGTCGCCGGGCCAGTTGTCGACCTCGGTGGTGGTGGTCAGCTGGCCGCCAGCCTGCAGGCCGGTGATCAGCAGCGGCTTGAGGTTGGCGCGCGCAGCGTAGACGGCAGCCGTGTAGCCGGCCGGGCCGGAACCGAGGATGATCAGCCGCGAATGCTTGGCGTCACTCATAAAACACCCCATAAGTCTTTGTCACGAAAGAGAATGCATGCTCCAATTGAGCTGCCATGCGGTCAATGCGGAGCATGCTACACCCCTCTGGCTGGGGCGGCAAAACCCGGCGTTGACGGCCTTCATGGCATCCTCCGGGTAAAGTCTTACAATAGTCTCTGATTTTTTCTCTACCGATTTCGAGCGCCGGACTAGCGCAGGAAAAACACGTTTTGAAGAGCTCTGCCAATACCGCCAAAGCCGATGCCTTGCGCCAGCAGCTGCATTACCGTCTGAAGGAAGCAGCGCTGATTGCGCTGGGGGCGCTGTGCATCTATTTCTGGATGGCTCTGTTGAGCTACTCCCCGATGGATCCGGGCATCGATGTCTCCACCAGTGCGGGCCATGTGCAGAATGCGGCCGGGCGGGTAGGGGCCTGGGTGGCCAGTTTCTTCCTGTTCGGCTTCGGCTATTCGGCCTACCTGCTGCCGCTGCTGATGGGTATCAAGGTTCTCGAGCTGTTCCGCACGCGCCATGAGCCGTTCCGCTGGAATGGCTGGCTGTTTTCCTGGCGGATCATCGGCCTGTTCTTCCTGCTGACCTCGACGGCAGCCCTGGCTTCCATCCAGTTCCAGGCGCTGGAAATGAATCCGCAGGCGCCGGCCGGCGGGATTCTTGGCAAGAGCCTCGGCGAGTGGGCCGAGGACGCCTTGAATGTGCAGGGCAGCACGCTGATGTTCATCGCGCTGTTCCTCTTCGGGCTGACCGTGTTCACCGATCTGTCGTGGTTCCGGGTCATGGACCTCACCGGCAAGATCACCCTTGACCTGTTCGAGCTGATTCAGGGTGCCGGCCACCGCTGGTGGGAGGGCCGCCAGACGCATCGGCAGCTGAAGCTGAAGTTGCGAGAGTCTGACGAGGCGGTCGAGCCCGCGGCGGAACCGGTATCCGGGCGGCCACGCTCGGCAGCCAGTGCCCCGGCGGCGAAGCCGGCGCCGGAGCGGCCGGCTGC
>LNAP01003632.1_pt1 | contig 26078 bp, 23 predicted proteins | sample 602601 | NCBI WGS metagenome assembly LNAP01 (sample SAMN02440304, study PRJNA202911) | soil metagenome | biome: Subtropical and temperate rainforests or woodlands; isolation source: soil samples (1 kg each in a 20% v/v slurry with milli Q water) were... ...
CTCTTTGTAGACGTCTTCGAACATGGTCGCGGCGCTCGGAATCTGGCCGCCGGCGAGGGTGCCGTACTGCTCGGCTTCTTTCTGCGCGGCGATCACTTCGGCTTCCAGTTCGGCGCTGACGGCGACGTGTTCCTCTTCGGACCACTGACCGATTTTGATCAGGTGCTGCTTGAGGCGCGCAATCGGGTCGCCCAACGGGAAGTGGCTCCAATCGTCGGCAGGACGGTATTTGGACGGATCATCGGACGTCGAGTGCGGGCCGGCACGGTAGGTGACCCATTCGATCATGGTCGGGCCGAGGTTGCGGCGCGCACGTTCGGCGGCCCAGGCAGAGGCGGCGTACACCGCAACAAAATCGTTGCCATCGACCCGCAGGGAGGCAATGCCGCAACCGACACCGCGACCGGCGAAAGTAGTGGCTTCACCACCGGCAATCGCCTGGAATGTCGAGATCGCCCACTGGTTGTTGACCACGTTGAGGATCACCGGCGCACGGTAGACGTGGGCGAAGGTGAGGGCGGTGTGGAAGTCCGATTCAGCGGTAGCGCCGTCGCCGATCCAGGCCGAGGCGATTTTGGTGTCGCCCTTGATCGCCGAGGCCATGCCCCAGCCCACGCCCTGGACGAATTGAGTGGCGAGGTTGCCGGAAATGGTAAAGAAACCGGCGTCCTTGACCGAGTACATGATCGGCAGCTGACGGCCCTTGAGCGGATCGCGCTCGTTGGACAGCAGTTGGCAGATCAGGTCCACCAATGGCACTTCGCGGGCCATCAGGATGCTTTGTTGACGGTAGGTGGGGAAGCACATGTCGTCGATGTTCAAGGCCAGGGCCTGGGCGCTGCCGATGGCTTCTTCGCCAAGGCTTTGCATGTAGAACGACATTTTTTTCTGACGCTGGGCGACCACCATGCGGTTGTCGAAAATCCGCGTCTTGAGCATGGCGCGCATGCCTTTACGCAGGATCTCGACGGGCACGCCTTCTGCCCATGGGCCGAGGGCATTGCCCTGGTCGTCGAGCACGCGAATCAGGCCTTTGGCCAGATCAGCCGTGTCGGCCGGTTCAACGTCGATTGGGGGTTTGCGCACCAAGCCTGCGTCGGTCAGATGCAGGTAGGAGAAGTCGGTTTTGCAGCCGGGGCGGCCCGAAGGTTCGGGAACGTGCAGGCGCAGCGGTTCGTACGCTTGGTTCATGGCTTCTACGCTCGATCTTGTGAATTTCTTGTAGTGAGCTGGCAGTCATTCTTCGATAAAAGAAATCTTGTCCTACAACAATCATAGGCCGGGCCCAGAAGAATATTTCTCTCTGTTTCGTTGCGCTTGAGGTCATTTGAGGATAAAAATTCTGCATAAACATAAAAAGCAGGTGGTTTTGTCTCATGCGCAAACTGGACCGTACCGACATCGGCATTCTCAACAGCCTTCAGGAGAACGCGCGCATCACCAACGCCGACCTCGCGCGCTCGGTGAACCTGTCGCCGACGCCCTGCTTCAATCGGGTCAAGGCGATGGAAGAATTAGGGCTGATTCGTGAGCAAGTGACCCTGCTCGATGCCGACCTGCTGGGGCTGCATGTGAATGTGTTCATTCACGTCAGCCTGGAGAAACAGGTGGAGGAGGCGTTGCAGCATTTCGAAGAGGCGATCTCGGATCGCCCGGAAGTGATGGAGTGCTATTTGATGGCCGGCGACCCGGATTACCTGATCCGCGTACTGGTGCCGACCATTCAGTCGCTGGAGCGCTTCATGATGGACTTTTTGACCAAGGTACCGGGGGTGGCGAACATCCGTTCGAGCTTTGCGCTCAAGCAGGTGCGGTATAAGACGGCGTTGCCGTTGCCGGCGAATGGGTTGACGTTGGCCAATTGAAGATCGCAGCTGAATGATCGTTCCCACGCTCCGCGTGGGAATGCATCCCGTGACGCTCTGCGTCAATATCCGGAAGCGGGACGCGGAGCACCCCCGGTGGCGCTCCCACGAGGCGCGGGGGAACGATCGGTTTACAGCTTGTTAATCGGAATCTTCAGGTAAGTCACGCCATTCTCTTCCGCCGGCGGCAAATTCCCCGCCCGCACATTCACCTGAATCGCCGGCAACAACAGCGTCGGCATGCCCAACCCGGCATCGCGTCGGGTGCGCATGGTGACGAAAGCGGCCTCATCAATGCCATCGTGAATATGGATGTTGCTTTTGCGCTGCTCGCCAACCGTGCTCTGGCATTGCGGGGCGCGGCCCGGGGGCGGGTAATCGTGGCAGACGTAGAGGCGCACGCTGGCGGGGAAGGCCAGCAGTTTGTGGATCGAGGCAAACATCTGGTTGGCGTTGCCGCCAGGGAAGTCGCAACGCGCGGTGCCGACGTCCGGCATGAACAACGTATCGCCCACCAGAATCATATCGCCGTCGATCAAATAGGCCATGTCCGCCGGGGTATGGCCGGGCACATGCAGGGCTGTGGCCTTGAGATTGCCGATCCGGAACGACTCGCCCGGCGCGAACAGGTGATCGAATTGTGAACCATCGACGCTAAATCCCGGTTCAAGGTTGAACAGCGTCTTGAACACGTCCTGAACCTTGCTGATCGACTCACCAATCGCAATCTTGCCGCCCAGTTCCCGACGCAGATAAGGCGCGGCCGACAGGTGATCGGCATGGGCGTGGGTTTCCAGCAGCCATTGCACCTGCAACTGATGTTCGCGCACGAAGGCGATGATTTTGTCGGCCTGGACGGTCGCGGTGCGCCCGGCGGCGGGGTCGTAATCCAGCACCGGGTCGACAATCGCGCAGTGCCCGCCATCGTGCTCGTAGATCACGTAGCTGTAGGTCGACGAGGCGGGGTCGAGGAAGGCTTCAATCAACGCAGACATGGGGACGAACCTGTGGAAAGGGGCGGGAGGACAATAACCGGTTGCAACACTTTATGTTTAAACATAATGTCCGCAGCTTAAGTGACGTCGAAGGCATCCTGCAAATGCAATCCAGTCTGACCGAATGTGAAGTCGCCCAGCTCCGGGCCTCGGCCTCCAAGGCTTGCGCGCTGCTCAAGGCTTTGGCCAATGAGGACCGCTTGCTGATTCTCTGCCAACTGACCCAGGGCGAGCGCAATGTCGGCGAACTGGAAAAAATGACCGGCGTGCGCCAGCCCACACTGTCCCAGCAGCTGGGCATCCTGCGCGACGAGGGATTGGTCGCCACCCGTCGTGAAGGCAAGTACATATTCTATGGTTTAGCCAGTCACGAAGTGATTCAGGTGATGAAGACGCTGTCCGGCCTGTACTGCGGAGCGGTGCTGAAAAGCTGGGGCTGAGCCTGATAGCCGTAATGCGGGACTGAACCCGGCGCCATGCGTGCAATAACAAGGAATGAATGATGAACGATCAACACTGGGGCCCATCCATCAGTGCCGACATCGTGGTAATAGGCGGCGGGACCGCCGGCATTGGTTTGGTTGCCAGCCTGCTGAAACGCGATCCTGGTTTAAACATCACCGTCATCGAACCCGACAGCCAGCATTACTACCAACCGGCGTGGACGCTGGTGGGCGGTGGTGCTTACTCGGTGAAAAACACTGTGCGCCCGATGTCCTCGGTAATGCCGCGTCAGGCCACCTGGTTGCAGGCGTGCGTGACCGACATCGCCCCCGACAGCAAACAGCTGACCCTCGACGATGGCCGCACCGTCAGTTACCGGAACCTCGTCGTCTGCCCCGGTTTGCGCCTGGCCTGGGAGAAAATCGAAGGCTTGCAGGACACCCTCGGCCAGAACGGCGTGACCTCCAATTACAGCTATCGGCACGCGGCCTACACCTGGGAACTGGTCCGGGGATTGCGCGGCGGCAAAGCGATCTTCACCCAGCCAGCGGTGCCGATCAAATGTGCGGGTGCACCGCAGAAAGCCTTGTACTTGTCTTGCGATCACTGGCGTAAAACCGGCGTTCTGAACAAATTCGACGTCGAGTTCAATCTGGCTGGCGCTGCGTTGTTCGGCGTGGCGACATTCGTGCCGCCGCTTATGAAGTACATCGAAAAGTACAACGCCCGGCTGGCCTTCAATTCCAATCTGGTCAAGGTTGACGGGCCATCGAAAACCGCGTGGTTCGAGGTCAAGGACGCTGCAGGTGTCGTGACCGTACAAGAAAAAACCTTCGACCTGCTGCACGTCGTGCCGCCTCAGGTCTCGCCGGATTTCATCCGCCGAAGCCCGTTGGCCGACGCCGCTGGCTGGTGCGAAGTGAACCCGCACAGCCTGCAACACGTGCGCTATCCAGACGTGTTCGCGTTGGGCGATGTCTGTTCCACCAGCAACGCGAAAACGGCCGCCGCGGCGCGCAAGCAGATCGTGGTGGTGGCGCAAAACCTGCTGGCCCTGCGCAAGCAACAGCCGTTGCCACTCAAGTACGACGGCTACGGTTCCTGCCCGCTGACGGTGGAGAAGGGCAAGGTGATTCTCGCCGAGTTCGGTTACGCCGGTAAGTTGTTGCCGACCTTTCCCCTCGACCCGACGGTGGCGCGCCGTTCAGCCTGGTTCCTCAAGGCGACCTTGCTGCCGTGGTTCTACTGGAATGGCCTGCTCAAGGGCCGTGAATGGCTGACCCATCTGTCCAAGGTTGACTGAGAGAACCCTATGTTGCTGGCCAGTTTTTTCGGCGTTGTCATGGGTCTGGTGCTGGGTTTGACCGGCGCCGGTGGCGGTATTCTTGCGGTGCCGGCCTTGGTGCTGGGGCTGGGCTTGACCATGACCCAAGCGGCGCCCGTCGCCTTGTTCGCGGTGGGCAGTGCGGCGGCGATCGGTGCGATCGACGGTTTGCGCCATGGCCTGGTGCGCTATCGCGCCGCGTTGTTGATTGCACTGCTGGGCGCGGTGTTTTCGCCGGTGGGCATCTACTTCGCCCATCAGTTGCCGGAAAAGATCCTGATGGTCCTGTTCAGTCTGCTGATGGTCATGGTGGCCTGGCGGATGCTGCGCCGGGAAAAGCCCGACGATGGCCCGAGCGATCACGGCCACGCCAACTGGGGCCAGAAGAACTGCATGCTCGATCAGCAGACCGGGCGTTTTTCCTGGACCGCCAAATGCACCGCCACCCTGGCGGCACTCGGCGCGGTGACCGGTGTGGTCTCGGGGCTGCTCGGGGTCGGTGGCGGCTTTCTGATTGTGCCGGCGTTCAAGCAACTGACCGATGTGCAGATGCGCGGCATCGTCGCCACGTCGTTGATGGTGATCAGCCTGATCTCGGTGATCGGCGTGATCGGCGCATTTCATGCCGGGGTGCGGATCGATGGTTTGGGCGGGGCGTTCATTGTTGCCAGCATCGTCGGGATGATCCTCGGTCGAAAACTCTGCGCGCGGGTGCCGGCCCGAGGGCTGCAGATCGGCTTCGCCAGCGTCTGCGTGGTGATTGCCGTTTACATGCTGTTCAGGGCGAGTTTCTGACCGATAGCCTCCGGGCTTGTCGGCGAGGGCAGACTGAAGGACGCCTTCGCCGGCAAGCCTGGCTCCTACAAAAAGCGGCACCTGAGGTGCATAGGCCTACACCCTAAGTTCCGAGCCTTGCCGACCAGCGGTCTTACGCCGAATTTGCCGCGCGCTACCCGCCAATCCAAAGCAGCTCACAACCGCCCCCAAGGCAGCGTATGACGCCGCCGGTCCACTTTCGATAATCGCCTCCGACATCAAGTCCCCCGTTGCGGAGCGCGTCATGCACAACAATAAGAACTTTAAGCATCGTTTCTTGCCGGCCTTCATCGCCAGCCTGTCGTCCCTTGGCCTGAGCTCAATGGCCGAGGCCGAGATCATGCTGTACGACAAGGACCAGACCACGTTCTCCACGGATGGCTACATCAACGCTTTCTACGTGAACAGCGACGTGGACCGGGCCGGCGAGCAGTACGACCGGCGCCAGGCGCGGGTGAAGATGGGATTTCTGCCCAACTACCTGGGCTTCAACATGGGCAAGCAGGTCGATGACCTCAAGCTCGGCGCCCGCGCCTCGTTCTGGGTGACTATCAACGACAGCGAAACCAACGGCACCGACACCGCTATCGACGTGCGGCAGTTCTACGGCACGGTGGCCAATCCAGAGTGGGGCGAGGTGTTGATCGGCAAGGACTTTGGCCTGTTTGCCCGCTCCAACATCCTGCTCGACGAATTGCTCGCCGGCTATGGTCAGGTCAGCGATACGTTGGGCCTGGTGGACGGCGGCGGGGTGTCGTTCGGCAACATCGGTAGCGGCTATCCATACCCGTTCCCGACATCGCAGATTACCTATCGCACCCCGGTGATGGATGGCTTGCGGGTAGCGGTCGGGATCATGGACCCGGTCGATACCAACGACAGCAGCGCGACGGGCAAGGCGTATCAGGAGAACCCGCGCACCGAGAGCGAGATCACCTATCAGTTCGACGTCGGCGGGGCGAAGATTTACAGCTGGCTCAACGGCAGCTATCAGACTTCGGACAACACCGATTCCAGCGTCGAGTCCGTCACCTCCAAAGGCGTCGGCTACGGCGTGCAGGCGAAGATGGGCGGGCTGTCGCTGACCGGCTCCGGCTTCCAGGCCAAGGGCATCAACCCGTTCTTCACCAACAACGCCGGCGAACCGACCCTGCGCAATGTCGACAGCGACGGTTACCTGTTGCAGGGCTCCTACAAACTGGGCAAAAACCGCTTGGCACTGTCTTACGGCAAGACCGAGGACGACGGCAACGGCGTGGTCGGCAGCGGTGCCGATTACGAGACCCGCGGCATCGCGCTGTTCCATGACGTCAACGACAACCTGAAGCTGGTGGCCGAGTACAACCAGTTCGAAATCAATGGCCACGACACCACGGCCCAGAATGAAGACACCGATACGTTTGCGGTGGGGGCGGTGTTGACCTGGTAACGCAAATCCTTTGTAGGAGCGAGGCTTGCCCGCGAAAGCGGTGTGTCAGTCGACATTAATGTTGAATGTGACGGCCTCTTCGCGGGCAAGCCTCGCTCCTACAGGGGAATGTGCTGTTTTGCAGATGCCGTCCGGCTCTCATCCCATCGAACCACCCACCCACTACCCAAGTAGCATTCGCCGCCCCCCGCAGGCTTCGTACACTCGTGCCTCATACAGGCGCACCGGCGAGGGGCGAGGAATGGAGCAGGTTCAGAACGACGGTGTGGTCAGCGCCATGTCCCAGGCCACGGATGCCCAGCAAGCGGCTCAGGATCTGGCGCGACAACTCTTGCACCCCCACTTGGGTTTCGTGCTGTTCTTCTGTTCCGCCGAGTACGACTTGCAGGCGCTGGGGCAGGCATTGCAACAGAGCTTCGGCGGCATTCGTCTGGTGGGCTGCACCAGTGCCGGAGAAATCACCCCCCAAGGCTATGGCCGCAGCTGCGTGACGGCGGTGGGCTTCGATCATCGGCACTTTTCCATCTCCACCGAACTAATCGACGAGATGGAGCATTTCAGCCTGATCGATGCCCAACAAATGGTCGAGCGACTGGTCAGCGGCTGTCGCAGCAACACCCTGGCGCCGATCAAGGGCAACAGCTTTGCCCTGACCCTGCTCGATGGCTTGTCCAGCCGTGAAGAAATGGTTCTGGCGGCCTTGAGCGCGGCGTTGGGCGACATTCCGCATTTCGGCGGATCGGCCGGTGACGACAACTACCTGACCCATACCCATGTGTACTTCGGCGGCGAGTTTCACAGCGGCGCGGCGGTGGTGGTGCTGGTCAATACCTGGCTGGACTTCGAAGTCTTCACCACCCACCACATCCTGCCCAGGGCCGAGAAACTGGTGGTCACCGCTGCTGACAGCGCCTCGCGCCGGGTGTTCGAGCTCAACGCCGAACCCGCCGCCGAGGAATACGCCCGGCACATCGGCGTGGCGGTGGCCGACCTCGATTATCGGATCTTTGCTGCGCACCCGTTGGCGGTGCGAATCAACGATCAGTATTACGTGCGGGCGATCCAGCAGGTTCATCCGGACCTGAGCCTGAGTTTCTACTGCGCGGTGGAAAACGGCATCGTCCTCACCGTCATGACCCCCGGCCCCATGCTGCCAAATCTGCAAAATCTGTTCGACGGTTTGCAGGAGCGTCTCGGGGACCTGTTGCTGACCATCGGCTGCGACTGTTTTCTCAGGCGTCTGGAACTGGAAGACGGCGGCAATCTCGAGCAGATCGGCGCGTTCTTGCGGGAGCAACGGGTGATGGGTTTCAACACCTACGGAGAACAGTTCAATGGCATGCACATCAACCAGACCTTCACCGGGGTTGCCATTGCCCGAGGCCGCTCCCCTGGACAGCGCTGACCTTCAGGCGCAGATCGCCAGCCTGCGCCACGAAAACCACAAACTGCAGCGCATCAATGGCGCGCTGATCGAGCGCATCGAATCCGGCATCACCCGGGGCAACGACCCCTACGCGGCGTTCCAGCATTCGGTGGTGCTAGCCGAACAGGTGCGTGAGCGCACCGATGCCCTGAACCAGGCCATGGCCGAACTCAAGGCCGGCAATCATCTGCTCAGCGAGGCACGGCTGCGGGCCGAAACCGCCCATCAACACTTGATCGACGCCATCGAAAGTATTTCCGACGCCTTTGTGCTGTTCGATGCCGAGCAGCGGATCGTGCTGTTCAACAGCCGCTTCAAGGCGTTTTGGGGCAACAGCCGGGTGCGCATCAATGCCGGCATGCGCCTGCGCGAGGTCAAACGGTTGATGACCGCGACCGGACTGTTCAGCGAAGAACCCCGCGGGCATGCCGACGAAAACCTGCTCTATCGCCTGCACAACGGCCGCTGGCTGCAAGTCAGCGAACGGCCGACTCAGGAAGGCGGGCGGGTGATCCTGTTCACCGACATTACCGACGTCAAACTCAGCGAAACCCTGCGCCGCGAGCAGGCGGTGGCGCAGAAGTCGCACTTGTTACAACGGGCGGTCGACAACCTGTCCCAAGGCGTTGCGATGGTCAACGCCGAGGGCATTCTGGAACTGTGGAACCGGCGCTTCCTGGAACTCAGCGGCCTGGCCCCGGTGGCGGCTCATCGACCGTTCGCCGAAGTGATTGCCGACAGCGAACTGAACCTGCTGACCCCGGCCAGTCGCGACCCGAACGGGCGGCATGTACAGGAATGCGAGCAGCGCCTCTACGATGGCCGGGTGCTGGAAATCCGCACCCATCCGTTGCCCACCGGCGGTTTCGTCAACACCTTCACCGACATCACCGAACGCTACCAGCACGCCGAAGCGCTCAGCGAAAGCGAGCGCTGGATTCGCCTGATCACCGACCATGTACCGGCGCTGATCGCCTACCTGAATGCCGATCTGGTCTATGAATTCACCAACAAAGTCTACGAAGAATGGTACTGCTGGCCCCGGGGCGTAATGCTCGGGCAGAGCCTGCGCGAAGTCCACAGCGAACAGCACTATCAGCGCCTGGAAGCCTACGTGGCCCGGGCCCTGGCCGGCGAGAGCGTGACGTTCGAGTTTGCCGAAACCAACATCAACAATCAGGAGCGCTACATGCTGCGCTCCTACGTGCCCAATCGACTGGCCACCGGGGAAGTGGTGGGGATTTTCGTGTTGATCCGCGACATCACCGAGCGCCGCCGTACCGCCGAAGCGCTGCATCAGGCCTATCAGAACCTTGAACTGCGGGTGCGCGAACGCACCACCGAACTGACTACCCTTAATGACCAATTGCTGCGCGAAATCGACGAACGCCGCCGGGTGGAATCACGCTTGCGCGAGGCCAAGCTCGAGGCCGAGCAGGCCAACCTGTCGAAGACCAAGTTTCTTGCGGCGGTCAGCCACGATTTGCTGCAACCGTTGAATGCCGCGCGGCTGTTTACCAGCGCCTTGCTGGAGCGCCGGGAGCCGGTGGCCAACGAGACGCTGGTGCGCAACGTCAGCAATTCCCTGGAAGACGTGGAAAACCTGTTGGGCACACTGGTGGACATTTCCAAACTCGATGCCGGGGTGATCAAGGCCGACATTGCGCCATTCGCCCTGAGCGAATTGCTGGAAAACCTCGCTGCCGAGTACACCCAAGTGGCCCGCAGCGAAGGCCTCGAGCTGCATTTCATTCCGTGTTCGGCGTTGGTGCGCAGCGACATTCAGTTGCTCGCGCGGATTTTGCGTAATCTGCTGAGCAATGCCATTCGCTACACCTACAGCGGGCGCGTGGTGCTCGGTTGCCGACGTCATCATCAGCGGCTGACCATTGAAGTCTGGGACAGCGGCATGGGTATTGCTGAAAACCGTCTGGAGGAGATTTTTCAGGAGTTCAAACGCGGTGACGTGCAGCGTCCCGATCAGGATCGCGGCTTGGGGCTGGGCCTGGCGATCGTCGAGAAAATCGCGCGTATTCTCGGCCACCGGATTCATGTGCGTTCGTGGCCGGGCAAGGGCTCGATGTTTTCCGTCGAAGTACCGTTGAGTGCCACGGCGCCCAAGGCGTTGCCGAACCTGTTGATGAGCGAACCGATGCTCGAGCGCCTGCGCGGTGCGCGGGTGTGGGTGCTGGACAACGACGCGGCGATTTGCGCCGGGATGCGCACCTTGCTCGAAGGTTGGGGCTGCCGGGTGATCACGGCGCTGTCGGAAGAGGACCTGGCGCGGCAAGTGGATAATTATCACGCCGAAGCCGACCTGCTGATCGCCGACTATCACCTGGATGACGAGAAGAATGGTGTCGACGCCGTGGCCCGCATCAACGCCCGTCGCGCTTCAGCGATCCCGGCGATGATGATCACCGCCAACTACAGCAACGAACTCAAACAGCAGATCCGCGAACTGGGCCACACCCTGATGCACAAACCGGTGCGGCCGATGAAGCTCAAGACGGCGATGAGTCATTTGCTTGGTCGGCCTTGAGGTGTGCCTGAGAGAGTTGGGTGATTTTTAGGGCCCCTTCGCGAGCAAGCCCGCTCCCACATTGACCGAGTCGACTCAGATCTAATGTGGGAGCGGGCTTGCTCGCGAAGGGGACGACTCGGTCTTCTGGTTGCCTGCGAACTCAGCGCCGCAAATACGACCCGAAATCAATATCCCCGGCACTCAATATCGCCTGCACCCGATTGTGCACATTGAGTTTGCGCAATATCGCCGAGACGTGGGCCTTGACCGTGGTTTCGGCGATTTCCAGGGTGTAGGCGATCTGTTTGTTCGATTCGCCCTTGGTCATGCGCTCAAGCACCAGCAGCTGTTTGCGGGTCAGTGCCTGGAGCAATTCGGGCGGGAAGCTCGGGGTGTCATTCATCCGGCGATGAGTGCCGCTTTTTTGCGTGCGGATGATGTCCGGCGGCAGGTACACATTGCCATTGAGGATCTGCTGGATGGCCTCGGTCATCTGCATCCGAGGCGAGGACTTGGTGATGAACCCCACCGCGCCATAGGTGATGGCTTGCAGCACGATTTGCTTGTCCTGCTCGGCCGAGACGATCACCACCGGAATGGTCGGCGCCTCGTTGCGCAGATTGATCAGGCCATTGAGGCCGTGCATGCCGGGCATGTTCAGGTCGAGCAGGTCGTGTTCCTGGGTCAGGGCCAGGGCACTGTCGAGGTCGGCGGTTTCCATGACCTCGCTGCCGGGGAAACCGTCGCTGATGACGTTATGAATGGCTTCGCGAAACAGCGGGTGATCGTCGGCAATCAGAATTTTGTACATGGCCTTTCACCTCATTATTTTTGATTCGGGTGTGGCAACAACACGCAAGCGCTCACGTCAGGGAAAGGGCTCGGGCCGGGCCAGCGTCACGGGCAGGTTCGCCGCTTGCCAGGCATCCAGTCCGTCGCGGTACCAATACAGTGTTTTATAGCCCATGGAAGCGGCGCGTTTTACCGCGTTCCAGCTCAACCAGCAATCGGAGCGGCAGTAAAAGACCAACGGTCGCGTCAGGTCGCCTGCCGTCAATTGCTGCAGGTGGCGCGCGAAATATTGCTGCCACGGGGGCGTCAGGTCACCGTCACCGGTATTGGCCAGCCAATGGCTGCCGGGCAGGTTTTCATGGGCCTCATCTTCGATGAAATGGCCTTGCAGCCATTGCCGGCGGTAGACATCGATCAGCACCGGCTGCGGCGTCTGCTTGAGCAGGTTTTGCAGGGCCGGCGTGTCGATGATACTCGCGCCCTGAAGCTGAGTCGGAGTTGGGCTGCGGTATAGACCGATGCGATAACCCTCGGCGGAGAACAGCGCCGTTTCGGCCTGCGCCGCGCCCAGCAACAGGCTCAGCGACAGCGCGGCGAGAGAAGGGCACAGCAGAACACGTCGTGCACGCGGCATGGGGTTCAGTCCTTATAGTTATGAACCCATTACATGCCAGTAGCGGTGCGTTGTGAATGCGACGATAGACAGGTAAACCAGTACTAAAGTAGTAATTTGTCTGGTTTTATGGGACCCGCGTCGTACACCAATGCTGTGTTCAATGAAGATCCAATGTGGGAGCGGGCTTGCTCGCGAAAGCGGTGTGCCAGTCGACAAAGATGTTGAATGTACTGGCCTCTTCGCGAGCAAGCCCGCTCCCACAGGGGAATTGGGTTGTCAGTTGGTTTTGCGCAGGGCCGCATGCTGGGGGTTGAAGGTGAGTACGGCGAGCAGAGTGAATATCAGTGTCAGCCCCGTACATACCGCCAGCGCCACCGGGTTGAAGCGTTCGTACAGCGCGAACCGCACCAGTTCCACCGCATGAGTAAAGGGGTTCAAGGCGCACAGCCAATACAACCACTCGCTGGACTCGCGCATTTTCCATAGCGGATACAGCGCCGACGACAGGAAAAACAGCGGGAAGATCACGAAGTTCATCACCCCGGCAAAGTTCTCCAACTGGCGGATGGCGTTGGACAGCAACAGGCCCAGCGCGCTGAGCATCAACGCCACCAGCAGCAATGCCGGCAAGGCCAGCAACAAACCCATGGCCGGCGGTTGCACACCGTACAGCCAGGCAATCGCCAGAAAGGCATACACCTGCAACAGTGAAATCAGCGACGTCGCCAGCAATTTGCTGCACAGCAGGAAGGTCCGGGGCAGGGGGCTGGTCAGCAGCACGCGCATGCTGCCCATCTCCCGGTCGTAGACCATCGACAGCGAACCTTGCATGCCATTGAACAACAGGATCATGCAGGCCAAGCCCGGGATGATGTAAACCTCATAGGGAATGTAAGTGTCGTAGGGCTCGATGATGGCGATGCCGAGTGCCGCGCGAAAGCCGGCAGCGAACACCAGCAGCCACAGCAACGGCCGCACCAGCGCGCTGAGAAACCGCGAGCGCTGCAACACAAAACGCAGCCATTCGCGCAGTACGATACCGCTGAAACATTGCCAGTAGGCGTTCATTGGGCGGCTCCTGAAGTCGTCAGTCGAGTGAAGGCCGAACCGAGGTCGCCGCCATGTTCCAGGCTCAACGCCTCAGCCTGTCCGCTGGCCACCAACCGCCCTTGGTGCAGAATCAGCAAGTCGTCCCTGGGCTGCACTTCATCCAGCAAATGAGTGGTCCAGAGCACGCTGATGGTGTGCTCGCGGCACAGGCTGCGGATGTGTTGGTTGAGCGCCAGGCGACTGGCCGGATCGAGGCCGACGCTGGCCTCGTCGAGCAGCAACAGGCTTGGCTCGTGCAACAACGCACGGGCGATTTCCACCCGGCGGCGATGGCCGCCATTGAGCTCGCGTACCCGTTCGCGACGGCGCTCGGTCAGGGCCTGGCGTGCCAGTTCGGCGTCGACTCGCAGGTTGGTCTGGCGCCGGGACAGGCCATGCAGCGCGGCGTGATAACGCAGGTTTTGCTCAACACTGAGGTCCAGATCCAAAGTGCTTTGCTGAAACACCACACCCAATTGCTTGAGCGCCGGACGTGCCGAGGTGCGCAAGGAGCAGCCGCCGACCCGAATATCACCGCGCTGCACATCATAAAGGCGGGTGAGCAGCGCAATCAGCGTCGACTTGCCCGCGCCGTTCGGTCCCAACAGCGCCGCAAAACGCCCCGCTGCCAGATTGAAACTCACCTGACGCAAGGCCTCGCGCGCGCCGTAAGCGAAACTCAGGTCGCTGACTTCAAGGGCGTTCATGGTGTCACCACCACGCCCCACGGATAGCGCCCGACTTTCACCGATTTAGTGACCTTGAGGCTGTCGACATCGATCACCGATACGTCGCCGCTGACGCCATTGGTGGCCAGCAATTGCCGTTGATCCGGGGTAAACGACATCTGCCAGACCCGTCGGCCCACCAACAGGTAATCAAGGATCTCGAAGGTCTTGGCGTCGATCACCGCCACATGATTGGCCGGGCCGAGCGCGACGAAACCGTACTTGCCGTCGGCGCTGAGTTTGATCCCCACCGGCTGGACTTTGTCCGGGTGCACGCCTTTGATCTGGAAGGTCAGGGTCTTGAGTACCTTGCGGCTGGCGACGTCGAGAATCGTCACCGTGCCGCCGATTTCCGCCGAGGCCCAGAGCTGCGAGCCATCGGGATTGAATTCGACGAAACGCGGCCGCTGATCGACCAGGGTGTTGTCGGCCAGGGTCTGAGTGCTGGTGTCGATCCAGTGCAGCATGTTAGTGGTTTCACTGGTGTTCACCGCCCACTTGCCGTCGGGGCTGACGGCCATGCCTTCAGGCTCGACGCCGACGCTGATCTGCCCGAGCACTTTGGAAGTTTCGGTGTCGATCACCGTCACCAGTGCATCGTCCTCGTTGGAGACGTATAGCCAGCGACTGTTGGGGTGCAGGGCGAATTGCTCGGGGTCTTTGCCGGAGGGCAGTTCCTTGATGATCTTGCGCGTGGCGATGTCCATCACCTGGACCCGATCCGAATCACTGGCGCAGATGTACAGCAGCGTGTTGTCGTGGGACAGCAACAAGCCGCGCGGACGCTGACCGACGGGCAGGGTCTCGGTGACTTGCAGGGTCTGCATATCGATCAGGCTCAGGCTGTTGTCCTTTTCGTTGGAGACCCAGGCGGTGCTGGCAGCGGCGTGCCCGGCGGTGAGCAGCAGGGCGCAGGAAAGTAGGGCACAGGAAAGCAGGGTGCGGCGCATGGCAGATTCCTTATTGTTGTTGTCATGAAAAAAGGATCAGAGAAAGCGGCAGCGGACCTCGGCTTTGTCGTAACCCAGGCTGTCCATTTCGTTGACGGGGTGCAGGAAACCGTCTTGCGGCGAGGTGCTGACCAGCGCCCGGGGTTGCACGATGGGGATCGGCTGGCGCAACTGACCGTTCCACGGCCGATAACTGAGCTTGCGACCCTTGAAGCCGTCCAGCGGCAATTGATCGCTGATTTCAAGAGTACGAATCGCCGTGGCATCGGCCTGACGCAGTTTGCCCACCGCACTGGCGATGCTGCGTACGGCAATCCACGCGGCGAAATCCCGGTCGTTCATCCAGCGCCCGGCCACGGCTTCGAAGCGTTTCTGCAACTGCGCGGCGCCGTAGGTTTCCACGGTCTTGTGCCAGCCCACCGGGGTCAGGCCCTGGGTGCCGGCGACCGGCCGTGGATACCAGGTCTGGTAGGGCACGTACTCGCCGAAGTCACCGCGTTCATCAGCCACCAGCACCACGTCGTACTCGGCGGTCTGGGTGAACAGCGGCATGTCGGCCTGGGCGCTGCGGCGCTGATCGTTATCGAAGCTCCAGGCTTTCTCCGCCACCAGTTGCAGGCCGAAGCGTTTGGCCGCCCGGCGCAGGGCGGCGGCATAGGCTTGATCGTCCGCGGTCGGGCCGACGATCAGCAGTGCCCGTTGCCATTTACGCAGCACCAGAAATTGCGCCAGCGCATCGGCCAGCATCGCCCGGCTTGGCAGGCTGTGTAGCACGTTCGGCAGGCAGTCGGTGCTGCGCAGGCTGTCATCCGCGCTGCCGGCGTTGAACAGCAGGCTGTCGGGTAGCACGGCGCTGAGACGGCGCAGTGTTTCCACCGGTGCATTCACCACAAACAGGCGCAGGCCTTGTTCGTGTTGGGCTTTGGCCGCTTCGATCAGCGCATCCGGATTGTCGACGCTGGCGCTGACCAGGCTGTAGCTGTGATTGAGAAAACGCCCGGTACTGTTGCTGTCGGTGATTGCCAGCTCGGCGCCGCGCAGGCCGGCATCGGTCGGTTCGGGAATGACATTCGACAGCAATGGCCCAGGATCGGGGCGATAACCGAGGTAGCCGATCTGCACTTGCAGCGGTGCATCCGCCGCCTGAACCTGGGTCGCCACCCCGGCGGCGCAGGCAATCGCCAGCAAGTAGATCAAGGCGTAAGGGGCGAGCTGGCGCATAAGGCACTCCATCACAGGTAGCGTCAGCATAGGAACCCTGGGCGGGCGGGGAAATATGCAGAAAGTACCGATGGGCCAGTACCAAGGTAGTAACTCACCCCGGGCGGCGCGGTTTTAGCATGGATTACAACGGCCATCACTCAAGGGGGGAGATTGACCATGCGAATTCTCAAAGCACTGCTCCTGCCGTTTTTGCTGATCCTGACCCTGATCGGCGTCGACAAGCTGCACGGCGCCCGCCCCGTATTGGTTGGGCCTGCGCCACAAGCCCTACTACCAAGGGAGTAGGCTGCGACCACCAAAGCAGCATGGGGTTGGCGCAAAGCCGTTCCTAAGATGGGTGCCATAGCCTCTTCAAAGAGGTTTTGCGTGCAATCTTGAGGGCAGAACAATGACAACAAAACGCAGCGCCTTGCTCGTTGCCGGACTGCTGGCCGGTTTCATCAACGCAGGTTCGGTCTGGGCCCACGGCAACGTGGTCCCCCAAGCCGTCGAAACCCAGGGACTGACCCCGATCAAGGATGCCGGTGTGCAGGTCGATGCCGATGGTTGGGCGGCGGCGAACCCTTACCGTTCCTCCCCGGAACGCGAAAAAGCCGTGCAAATCGGCTCTTCGGCCTACAACCAGAACTGCGCGGCCTGTCATGGCCTGGAAGCCAAGTCCGGCGGCATCGCCCCTGACTTGCGCATGCTCGACGTCGGCGAGGCCGGTGATGAATGGTTCGTCGAACGCGTGCGCCATGGCGCGGTACGTGACGGCCGGGTGTACATGCCGAAGATGGCTGATTACCTGAGTCAGGAAGCCTTGTGGGCGGTACGCACCTATCTGGACAGCGTGCGCGTCGAGGAGTGACCCATGCGTTTGCTCGCGGTGTTGATCAGTGCGGTGTGGCTGTGTTGCCAGGCAGCGCAGGCGCAGGTCCGTACCTATGACGAAATGATCGCCGCCGCCGAGCTGAAAGTCGCGGTGTACAAGGACTTCGCGCCCTACAGCTTTGAAGACGCTGGTCAGGCTCGCGGGGTCGATGTTGAACTCGCCCAGGCGCTGGCCAAGGCCATGGGGGTACGCCTGAAACTGATTTGGGCACCCGCCGGAGAAAAGCTCGACGACGACCTGCGCGATTACATCTGGCGGGCCAGCCAGTTGCACAATCAGCAACTGGCCGACCTGATGATGCGCGTGCCCTACGATCGCGATTACGCACAGAAACGCAATGAACTGGGTGAGCTGGAAAACGGCCATGTGGTGATGTTCGGGCCGTACCAGACCGAACAATGGCAAGTGGCTTATGACCGTCGTCGATTGGACTCAGTGGCCAGCGTCGCGGTGTTCCAGCAACACCCGATCGGCGTCGAAGTCGACAGCGTGCCGTCGTTTTACCTGACCTCGGTGTTCAACGGCATGCTCGCCGCCAAGACCCATCACTACCCGGGCGTGCCCCAGGCCTTTTCCGCGATGAAGGCCGGTGAAGTCGACGCGGTAATGGCCATGCGCGGCGAGATCGACTGGCAAGTCCATCAGGCCGCCGACCCGCAAGTGGCGCTGGCGGAAAACGCCTACCCGAACATGGGCAAACAGCTTTGGGAGATCGGCATGGCAGTGCATGAAAGCAATCGGCAACTGGCCTACGCCGTGGAAGAGGCGCTGGAAGCGTTGATTCGCGAGGGCTCGGTGAAAGCCATTTATGCCCGTTACGGCCTGCGGTATGACGTGCCCGAGATGTATCAATAGTGAACTGGCGAGCGAGTTGTCTGTTGGCCTGCTGGTTACCCTTGGCCGCGAACGCGGCGGACGTCGAGCCGGGTAAAGACCCGGTGCCGTCGGTGATGTGGGGGTTCTATCACAAGCAGATGCTCGGCGACGCACCGTTCGTGTTCGACGAGCGGGTCAAGTTGCTCGCGCCGCCATTTGCCGAAGACGCCCGGCAAGTGCCACTGGAAATCGACGCTCGGGCGTTCAAGGGGGAAGTGGTGCGCATCCTCGCCTGGGCCGAACTCAATCCGCTGCCGAGAATCGTCGACTTCGAACCCTTGACTGGTGTGCTGCCATGGCTGTCGATCCGCATCCGCGTTGAACAGGCCACGCCATTACGTGCGGCGGTACTGACCCGCGACGGGCTGTGGCATGTCGGCTCGACCCTGATCGATGCGGCAGGCGGCGGTTGCACGGCGCCAAGTGTGGTGCGCACGCAACCGGGTTGGGAGGAACGCATCGGCGAAGTGCTGGGTGGCCGTTATCCCCGGGGTGAATTCAGTCGCGTGCGTTTGCAGGTGGCGCATCCGATGGACAACGGCATGGTCAGCGGTATTCCGGAGTTCTTCATCAATCACGCCGAGCTGCGCGATCAAAACGATCAATTGTTGGCGCGTCTGGAGTTGTTCCCGGCGGTCAGCGAAAACCCCAATCTGGCCTTTGACATCGAAGGAGCAGGGCAGACGCGCCTGGTGTTGCGCGACAACAGCGGCAATCAATTCGATGCGGCCATACCCTGACCCAAGGAGCGAGTGATGCGCTGGATGCTGCTGTTGTTCATCAGTCTGAGCCTGCCGACCCTGGCCGATCCCGATTACGCACTCAAGCCCCGGCAGATCGCCGAAGGCACCTGGCTGCTGGAAGGCAGTACCGACAACTTCGCCAAGAGCAACGGCGGCAACATCCTCAACACCGCGTTCATCGTCACCGGGCAGGGCGTGGTGGTCATCGACACCGGGCCGTCGAAACGCTATGGCGAAGCCCTGCGCAAAGCGATTGCGGCGACCACCGATAAGCCGGTGATCCAAGTGCTGCTGACCCATCACCATCCTGATCATGTATTGGGCAATCAGGCTTTCACCGACGTGCCGATTGGCGCCTTGGCCGGTACCACTGAACTGTTGCGACAACAGGGTGATGCCATGGCTGAGAACATGTATCGGCTGGTGGGTGACTGGATGCGCGGCACCGAAGTGGTGTTGCCGACGCAGGTGCTGACGCCTGGCATGCACAGTTTTGGGAACCACGATTTGCGCCTACTGAGTCTGGGTGGGCACACTGGCGCGGATCTGGCTATTCTCGACCAGAAAACCGGCGTGTTGTTTGCCGGGGATCTGGTGTTTTATCAACGCGCCCTGACCACACCCAACAGCCCGGGGCTGTCGGTGTGGCTGGCCGACATCGCGACCCTGCAGGGCTTGCCGTGGACACTGATCGTCCCCGGCCATGGGCCGGTGGCCACGGATATAAAACCGTTCGAGCAGATGCGTGACTATCTCACTTGGCTGGACCAACTGATGCGCGACGGCGCGGCCCATGGCAGCGACATGGCCGAGATGATCCGCAGCCCCATCCCCGAGCGTTTCGCCGGGATCAGCCTGAGTCGCTATGAACTGATCCGCAGCGTCAGCCATTTGTACCCGCGTTACGAACGGGGGCAGATGAGGCGGGTGGATTCCGCCGCGGGCAAGTGAGCAACACAGAGCCAGTGTGGGAGCGGGCTTGCCCGCGATAGCGGTCTGACAGCCGACATCAATGTTGAATGTTCTGACCCCATCGCGGGCAAGCCCGCTCCCACAGGGACCGATGTCGATCACAAAATCCGCGACCGACCCGGTACTAAGGAACTAGCAATCTCCGCACTGCGGGTAATTGTTGCAAGGGCGGTGGCGCCCAAGAATCTGCACCAGACCGGGAAAATTTCCCGGGTATAACAAAAAACCGCAGAGGCAGCCGTCATGACCCAACCCGCACGTCGCCAACCCTTCGTTTTGAGCATGCTGCTCAGTGCCATGCTGTTGTCTGGCCAGGCATTGGCCGCAGTCTCCGATCAAGACATCCTCCAGGACCCGAAGAACCCGGAGCAGGTCGTCACCAACGGTCTGGGCGTCCAGGGTCAGCGCTATAGCCCGCTGGACACCCTCAATGTCGACAACGTGAAGGACCTGCGACCGGTCTGGGCCTTTTCGTTCGGCGGGGAAAAACAGCGCGGTCAGCAAGCGCAGCCGATGATCAAGGACGGCGTGATGTACATGACCGGCTCCTACTCGCGGGTGTTCGCGGTGGATGCGCGCACCGGCCGCAAGCTCTGGCAATACGACGCGCGCCTGCCCGATGACATCCGTCCGTGCTGCGACGTGATCAACCGTGGCGTTGCGCTGTATGGCGATCTGGTGATTTTCGGCACCCTCGACGCCAAGCTCGTGGCCCTGAACAAGGACACCGGCAAAGTCGTCTGGAGCAAGAAAGTCGCCGACCACAAGGAAGGCTATTCCATCAGCGCCGCGCCATTGGTGATCAACGGCAAATTGATCACCGGTGTGGCCGGTGGCGAGTTCGGCGTAGTGGGCAAGATCGAAGCCTACGACCCTAAAAACGGCAGCCTGCTGTGGAGCCGGCCGACCGTCGAAGGCCACATGGGTTATGTCTACAAGGACGGCAAGGCTGTGGAGAACGGCATCTCCGGCGGCGAAGCCGGCAAGACCTGGCCGGGCGATCTATGGAAAACCGGCGGCGCGGCCCCTTGGCTGGGCGGCTACTACGACCCGGAAACCAACCTGCTGCTGTTCGGCACCGGCAACCCGGCGCCGTGGAACTCGCACCTGCGCCCTGGCGACAACCTCTACTCGTCATCGCGCCTGGCGCTGAACCCGGATGACGGCACGATCAAATGGCACTTCCAGAGCACACCCCACGACGGCTGGGATTATGACGGCGTGAACGAATTGGTGTCGTTCAACTACAACGAAGGCGGCAAGGAAATCAAAGCCGCGGCCACCGCGCCCGACATCCATATCCACGCCGATCGGGGCGACGTTTCCCGCTTCCCGCCTCCCCCTTTCCGCTTCCCGCGAGCTTCGCGGATCCGCGTCCACATCTCGTCGCGCGGCACTCCGCCGGGCGCGTTGTAGTCGCGAGCACCTTCGATCAGCAGCTCGTCCATCTCGTCGTCGTTCATGCGATGTGGTCTCCCGCAAAGGCAGCGAGGGCAAGGCGGAGCTTGGCCCGGGCGTCGAACAGCCGTGCTTTCGATGTCCCGGTTGGGATGCCAAGGGCTTCGCCGATCTCGTCGTGCGTGTAGCCCTCGACGTCGTGCATCAGGAACACCGGGCGAAGCTTCTCGGAAAGCGCGTCGATGGCCGTGTGGAGCCGAGTCTTGAGGTCCGGCGTCAGACCCCGGGGCTCGACCGACAATGCCGGCGAGTCCTCCAGGGTGTCCGTGCGGCCGCGAATGCGCTTCACCTTTCTCATTCCGTTCAGTGCTACCGAGACTCCGATCGTGTGAAGCCAGGTCCCGAGCGACGAGTCGCCGCGGTACTGCTCCAGTCGTTCGAAGGCACGGATGAAGGTTTCCTGCGTGAAGTCCGCGGCCATGTCCGGGTCTCCGGCCATTCGGTGCATCAGTCGATAGATGCGCTCCACATGGGCGTCGTAGAGATCCCGCTCGGCGATTGCATCGCCGGCGAGACACCGATTCACCAGTTGTCGGTCGAGGAAGCGGGGAGAGTTGGTCACTTCGATCACAGCTGTGTGGTTCGGAACCACACCCTAGACACGAGGCATCCGGGAAGGGTTGGGTCGCGAGTCGTGCTGAAATATCAGCAGCAGGCGCAAAGGTTAGAGGTCGGAGGTTGGAGGTTGCGTAGCATCTCCAGCCACTCCAACCTCCAACCTGCAACCTCCTACCTCTTAGAGCGCGGCCGCGAACTCCCGAACCACGTCGCCAGCGGATTGAATGGAGTCGATTCCCGCCACGCTCTTCCCGGCCTGCCAGTAGTCGTTCGCGCCCGCGGAGCTCAGCGACGTTCGCTTGAGGCGACGGAGTGATTGGAGTGCGTAGATGCTTCGCATCCAATACTTCATCTTCCGATGCCGGAGCATGTATCGCGCGACCGGCCCGGCGCGGGTGCCCAACCGTCTGATGTAGTCGTTGTTGATGACGGCGACCGGAACGCCGGTCAGTCGTTCGGTCAGGACGATATCGTCCGGAGTCGCGTCCAGGATCGCCTGCTTATAGTCGGCGTGGGCCTGGCATTCGTTCGTCGCGATGAACCGTGTGCCCATCTGGACCCCGGCGTAACCCAGGTCCATCATGCGGCGAAATGTCGCCGGATCGCCGACGCCGCCGGCGCAGATGACGGGCAATCCGAGGCCGCCGACCTGGTCGAGAAGGGCCTCAGGAGATAGCCGCCCGGCGTGTCCACCGGCGACGTTGTTGACCGCGATCAGCCCGTGGACGCCGCCCTGGATCGCCTTGTCGGCCCACTTCCGTTCCGTGATGTCGTGGTAGACGATGCCCCCAACCTGGGCTGCTTTGTCGACGACCCAGCGTGGATTTCCGAGCGACGTGACGAAGAACCGGACGCCCTCCTCGAGCGAAATATCCACCCATTTTTCGACGCGTTCGCGGTAAGCTTTCGACGACTGCTCGATGAGAGCGTTCATGCCAAAAGGGCGGGACGTGGCTCGCTTGATCGCTCGAAGTCCCTCGCGATAGTCGTGGCCGTACACGTAGGTCATCGAGACCGGTTGGACGACGCCGATGGCGCCGGCGTCCGAAACGGCGGCGACCAGCTCAGGGTTGGAGCAGGGGTACATGGCGCCGCAAATCATGGGAATCTGGATTCCCACTTGGCGAGTGAAGGCAGTCTCTCGGCTCATTTCCACGTATGCTGATTAGTCAGCATTGATCGAATTCGATGTAGATAACGATGTGCTAATCTAGTTCATCACATCACGCCTATTCCAAAGCAGAAACACGAGTTGCCGCTCGATCACAATTGTTCGAAGCGGCTGTTCGCGAGCTGAGCAATAGGTGCGTTTTCGCCTCTTTTCCTACTCGAGCTCGGATCCTGAAAGACAAACGAGGCGGGCCGATGGTCGGCCCGCCTCGTTTGACTCGGATCGAGACTCGGTCACGGGAGCGTCGCGAGGTTCGTCCCGTACTTGGTGTTGATGACGGCGATCAAATCCTTAGCGATCTGGATGTGCGCCGCCGCCGTGGGATGGATCCCGTCCAAACTTACGAACGCGCCAAAAGTGGCAGTCGGGCTGGCGAGGTTCGGAACCTTGGTGCTGAGCACCGGATCGAGTGGGGTCAATCGAGCCAGGGTCGTGTTCGGGTCGTAGTACGCAAACCCGATCGCGTCCGCCTTCGATTTGATGAAGGTGTTGTACCCGTCGACAATGGCCTTCGCCTGCACTTGCTCGGTCGCATCGAGGATGAAGATGTCGCCGATCGGGGGCGTCGACGTCTTCAGGCAGGCAATGATCGGCGGCAGTGCGCGGGCTCGGATCTGTGCGATCAGTGGGAACCCGATCAACGACTGAATGCCGGTGGGACTCGAGCACGAAGCGTCAATCGTGAGCGGCATGCCAGCGGCCGCCGTCAGCCCGTCGCGGAACGCCTGGATCTGGAGCGCGGCTGCGGTGAACAGCACCGGCGCGTTGGACGTTTGGACTACGCCGATCAGAACGCCTTTGACTCCAGGTGCGCCCGTTACGAGTTCGGCGATCATCTTGTTGTAGTTCGCCTCGAAGGTTGCTTGCGGCGTGGCGGTGGAGGGCAGGCCGGTGATGGCCGGCTGCAGAACATCATTGTTTCCGACCCAAACAGTCGCAAACGTCGGCCGCGCTTCGAGCGCCTTCTGTACCATCGTTTTGCCCCCGAGGATCAGCTCCATCAGGGGGTTGTTGTTCTGCGTGTAGCCTGTCGCTCCGCCGGTCAGTGTTGGGTCGAAGCTCGTGATGCCGGGAACGGCCACGTTGTTGAGCACCGTCGTGGCCGAGGCACCCGTTCGCAAGAGACAGGTCGTGGCCGTCGAGGCCGGCTGGCCAGGAAGCGTCACGCGGGTCTGCGTCTGGAAATTGTTGATCGGTGGACGGCAACCCGGTTTTGCCAGCGCGGGGATGGCGAATCGCGTTCCCATCTGCCCGGCGACGAGGACCGCATAGGACTGCGCCTGCGTCGAGTCATTGATGCCGTCGGACTGAAAGCCGGCCGTGATGCTGTTTCCGATCGCGACGTAGTTCAGAAAGAGCTCGTTTGTAACGCGCGGCGACACGACCGTCGCGTCCGAATTGCAGGCCGACAACCAGGCTAGCGCACCCACGAGGAGGGCGCCGCGAACTCCGACTGCTTGCGTGCGAAACATCTTGGTCTCCTGGTGGTTGGTTGTCAGAACGAAGCCTTGACGCTGAGTGAGATGACGTTTGCCGTCAGCGAGTACACGCCCGTGTTGAGCTGGGCGGCAGTCTGCTCCCGAGAAAGCCGTTCGACGATTCGGCCGCGCGCGCCAGGCGTAAACACGTGGGCGTAGCCGGCGTCGAGTGCGAATGTCTTTCCGAACGGAATGCTCGCACCGAACGTCCAGTACGCACGATCCTGTTCCGGGAGTAGCGGCGTAACCGTCTCGTCGGGTGCGGCGCTCGCAACGCCGGAGTATCCTGTACGCAGTGTCCACCCGTCGGTCGGAATGGTGTATTCGGCGGCGAGCCGGAACGCGGTGGAGTTGTTGTAGTCCTCGATCAAGACGCGATCGAGTGCGTTTGAACCCGAGAAGTCGAGCGGAAGCTCTTTGAAGCGTTTCCAACCGACCCATGCGACGTCTGCTTCGAAGAGCCAGTTCTTCCAGCCGCTATAGGCCACGCCGCCTTGGATCTGTGCCGGGTGGGTGATCTTCGTCGATGCATTCTGTGGGACTAGCAGGCCACCGCTTCTGAATTGCGGAGCGACGATCGAGTCGATTGGGGTTCCGGCCTGAAATGGCGTCCCGGGGAGAGTCCCGCCCACGATGAGACCAGTAAACACCTGCGAGAAGCTTGCGTCTGCGTCATCGTACTTGAACTCGAGTGGCGTGAGGAACCGGAGTCCCACGTTCCACCCCCGGGCAGGCTGACCCAAGACCGCGATCTGGGCGCCGAATGCCGTCGCGCTGCCCTCGAGCTTGGCACGAGCGAACTCCGTTCCACGTGCGATGCCCAGGTTTGCGAACGTCACACCGGGGAGTGGCTGCTGCGTCGAAAGATCGACGGCCTGCGTCAACTCGACGCTCGAGTGCCCCCAAATGGGACCGCCGCCGACCGACCATTTCGAGTTGATCTGCCACGCGATGTTGGGTTGCACGTACACCGTGCGGAGCGATGCCCGAAGCGCGACGAAGCGGCCTGGGAAATCATTGTTCCACTGCGTCGTGAGCCCGTACGGCACATACACGCCCAAGCCATACGCCAATTTGGTGTTGGCCTTGTGATAGTTGACGAACGCGTGCGGGATGTACTCGGTTGGGACGTTGCTCTCGAAAACCTTGCGGGTCGTGTCTTCCTTGAAGCTGCCCTGTAGAGAAACGGCTGCGGCACCAGCGGTGACGTTCCATCCTGTCAGCTGCGTCGCTGCCGCGGAGTTCCAGAAAATTGTGGAGGCGTCGCGGCAGGGAGAGGCTGTCGCGGCGAATGCGCGGCCCACCGCGCACGAACCAATCTCGTTCAACCCAAAGGCCTGCGCGGAAAGCGCGGCGGGAACTGCCAGGCCCGCGGAGACGAGTACAAACCGTTTGACACGGTGAACCTTCATCGTCCATCCTCCTGAAGTGGCGCAAGTTGGGCCCAATATAGAACGGACCCGCTTGGCTGTCGCTAGGGCGCCGAGCGGACGCTGGCCCATAACTGGCCTGCCGACATAGGCTTCGTCCTTACACCCACCTACCGACGAATGACCATTTCCGTGGCCGACGGTATCGACGTCCGTGATGAAGGGATCGCCAACGCCCAACGCGTCCTGACGCCAGACGCGGTCGCGTTCGTCGCTCGGCTCCATCGGGAGTTCAATCCGACGAGGTACGCGCTTTTGGCTCGGCGCGCCGACCGGCGGGGGCGGGGGGCAGCGGC
>LNAP01001358.1_pt1 | contig 26077 bp, 18 predicted proteins | sample 602601 | NCBI WGS metagenome assembly LNAP01 (sample SAMN02440304, study PRJNA202911) | soil metagenome | biome: Subtropical and temperate rainforests or woodlands; isolation source: soil samples (1 kg each in a 20% v/v slurry with milli Q water) were... ...
CCTTGCCGATGCCATAAAGCTCGGCCAGCACCTGGTTGGAGGGGATCAGCACGGCGGCCAGTTTGGCAATGTCCATCGACGAACCGCCGCCCAGGCCCAGCACCAGGTCGACGTTTGCGGCTTTGGCCTGACCTACGCAGTCGTACAGCACTGCTTCAGGTGGGTCGGCAACCACGTCGTCGAACACGCTGACCGCAAAGCCGGCCTCAACCAGTGAAGCCTTGGCCGCGTCGAGCAGGCCTGCGGTATGGAGGAATTTATCGGTGACGATCAGCAGATTGCGCCGCTCGGTCCAGTTTCCCAGGATTTCGCCCAGGCGACGCGCGGCGCCCCACTCGGCGACGATCGAGGCAACGGTGTCAAAGGTGAAGGGTTTGAAGATGCTCATGAGTCCGGATTCCTCACAGGAGTGGGTTCGTAGTCGATGGCCCATTTAAGAGCACCAGCTTCTGGCGAGCTTCAACCTGAAGGTGGAATTTGCCTTTGGACAGGGTGGAGAAAGAGGGTTGGTCAAGGGCGGGGCGCAGAAATTTGTCCACCTTGAACCTGTTGCAATTCCACCCTGGGGTTGAAGATCGGAAAACGGCATCGCGCTATAAAAATGGCCAATAACGACAAGACTCAATGCCACTGGAGGAATGATGAATCTGCCTCATCAACCGAAGTTTCTGGCGAACACAGAAAGCTTTAGATCGTCGCCCCTGCTGATTGCAGGATTGCTCGAGGCGGGTGTACGCGCAGCGGGAAACAACGAGATCGTCTATCGCAATATCACCCGTTACGACTACCCGACGCTGAATCGCCGCGTGCACCAGCTGGCTCATGCGCTGAGCGAATTGGGGGTCAAGGCGGGGGATACAGTGGCCGTGCTGGATTGGGACAGCCATCGCTATCTGGAATGCTTTTTTGCCATTCCGATGCTTGGCGCCGTGCTGCACACGGTCAACGTGCGCCTGGCCCCCGAGCAGGTACAATTCACCATGGCGCATGCCGAAGACACCTTTGTGCTGGCGCACCGCGATTTCATTCCGTTGCTGGAATCGATTAGCGCACATCTACCTAGCGTTCGCGGGTATGTGCTCTGCGAGGATGAGGGGCTAGGACCTGAAACGTCGCTCACTGTGCTTGGCGAATACGAAGCGCTATTGGGCCGCCAACCGACGCATTATGACTTTCCCGAGTTTGACGAAAATGCGGTGGCGACCCTGTTCTATACAACGGGGACCACCGGCAACCCCAAGGGCGTGTACTTCACCCATCGCCAGTTGGTGCTCCACACGCTGGTGGGTGCCAACGCACACGCCAGTGCCGGCGCACCATTGCTCAATCGCGACAGGGTCTACATGCCCATCACCCCGATGTTCCATGTGCACGCCTGGGGTGTGCCCTACATCGCCACGATGATGGGGTGCAAGCAGGTCTATCCAGGGCGATACGAACCCAATGTGTTGGCGTCGCTGGTGGTGAACGAGCGCGTCAGTTACTCGCATTGCGTGCCCACTTTGTTGGCCATGGTCCTGGGTGCAGCTGAAGCGACGGGCGCTGATCTCTCGGGCTGGCATGTGCTGGTGGGCGGCTCAGCGTTATCCGCCGGCCTGGCTCGCAAGGCGTTGGCCATGAACGTGGATGTGCGCGGCGCCTACGGCATGTCGGAAACCTGTCCGATCATTTCGCTGACCAGTTTGCCGGCAGGCTTTGCCGAGGATGATGAGGAGCAGCAGTTGCACTGGCGCTGTAGCGCAGGGGTAATAGCACCACTGGTTCAGATGAAGCTGGTGGATGAGCAACATCAGCCTTTGCCCCAGGATGGCCACCAGGTCGGGCAGTTGCTGGTCCGCAGTCCCTGGCTGACGCCTGGGTATTACAAAGATCCCGACAACAGCGAAAAACTCTGGCAGGGCGGTTGGCTGCACACCGGCGACGTTGCCAGCATCGATCCTGACGGGTTGGTGCGCATCCATGACCGCCTCAAGGATTTGATCAAGACAGGCGGGGAGTGGATTTCGTCATTGGACATCGAAAGCCTGATCAGCCGACATCCACACGTAAACGAATGTGCAGTGGTGGGGATACCGGATGCCCGCTGGGGGGAGCGTCCAGTTGCGCTGCTGGTTCAGGCCCCGTCGACCGATACGCTGGATGCCGATTCGATCAAGGCACATCTGATGAGCTTTGTGACTCTTGGCGCGCTGTCAAAATGGGCCATTCCGACCGAGGTTCGTGTCGTGGGGGCGATTCCGCGTACCAGTGTCGGCAAGCTGGATAAAAAATTGATTCGCACACAGTTCTGAAACCCCCAGGGGTAAGATCGCAGTCAACACTTGTAGTCCCAAGGCAATTGTCGTGAAGATACCGATCGATACGAGCAAGTTCCGACCTGCAACCTTGCCCCGCACCCTGATAGCGAGGCCCAGGGTGATAGGGCAAATCGCCGTTGCGCTGGACGAGGACACCGCGCTGACGTTGCTGCGGGCGCCTTTGGGCTACGGCAAGTCTGTGCTGCTGAGCCAGCTGCTGGAGCAAATGGGCACACCCCAGGGGTTTTACCGTATCGATCGCTCGGACAACGAACCCATCAATTTTCTGGGGCACCTGTATCAGTTGTTGCTCAAGCGCGTGCTGCCAGAAGGCACGGGCACGGAGCAGTCCTGGAGCGCTATCCGCAGCCATCTCGATAGCCTGACCGCGCCCTTTACGCTGTGTATCGACGATCTGCATCTGTTGCGCTCTGCGCGTGTGCTCGGTTATCTGGACGCATTGTTGCACCATCCTCCCAGGCAGTTGCGGATGGTCGCGGCGAGTGAAGGCCTGCCCGCGCTGGGGTTGACTCACCTGCGACGGGACAATCGGTTGCGAATGCTGGGTCCGCGCGAGTTGGCCCTTGATGGTGAAGAAACCCAGCAATTGTTGTTGGCCCAGGGCGTGGAGCTAGAGCCTGCGTTCGTCTATCGCTTGCAAGCGGGCAGTGATGGCTGGATCAGTGGTGCGCTGTTCTGGTGTGCGGCCTATCGCGACTTGCACATCATCGACAGTCAGCCTGAACGGCTGCAGCAAGCCATTCAGGCGTCCTACCAGCAAATAGCCTTGTTCATCGAAGAGGAGTTGCTGCGCCGATTGCCTCAGGGGCTGGTCGGGTTTATTGAGCGCACCTCGGTAGTGAATGCGTTCGATCTGGAACTGGCAAGGGTGCTCACAGGGGATCCGCACGCCGAGGGCATGCTGCGCAAGTTGTTGCAACTGGACCTTTTCATCGAAGAGCGTGTCAGTGAGCGCCTGCGTTATCAGTACCATCCAGCCCTGCGCCTGACAGCGCAACAACGACTGCGCCGTCGTGATAATTCCAGCCTGTTGCAACTGCATCAACAAGCGGCAGACTGGCTGTTGGCCAATGCCTATTATGCACAAGCGGTCTATCAATTCGGTCGCGCAAAAAACACCAAGGCGCTGTTTCGAACGGTGGAGCAACACACCTTTGACCTCCTGCGTGAAGGCGAAATCAATGCGATCGTCGACTTCCTCAGCCATGCGCTACGTGGCAGCGATTCCGATCATCTGAATCTGGCCATGACCGAAGCGTCGACCTTGATCGTGACCAACGACATCGAGCGCACGCGCGCGTGTATGAGTGCGCTGAAGCGCTTGAGCGGGCAGTCCGGGCACCATCGCCAGGATCGCGTCATGCAAACGATCGCATTCCTGCGCAGTCATCTGGCGTGGTTGGGCGGTAACCTGCGCCATGGTGTGGATGTGGTGCGTGCTGCTCTTGAGCGTTATCCCGCAGCCAACGCGGCGACTGCCATCCTGCATGCCAATAGTGCCGGGTGCCTGGCGGCGCTGGGTCGCCTGGACGATGCCCAACGCCAGAATGACGAGGCCCTGAAGCAGTTGTCGGCATTGGGCTTCAAGGGCTATACCCATCGTTTGCACTTGCAGGCCGTAGAAATCGAGTTGGCGCAGGGCAAAACCGATCAGGCTCGGCAACGTTTCTTCGAAGGCTCGCTCGACCACGTCAGGGGCAAGGTGTCGGGCAATTTCTACGACGCGTTCTTGCACTTGGGGCAGGGGCTGATTCTGATGCAGCGCAATGAGTTGAGCGCCGCGTCAGTCAGTTTCGCCAAGGCGGAAAAAATAGCGATGGATTTCCCCCAGAGTGCCGCGCTGGCGCTGATTTTCCATCATCAGGCCTGTCTGTTCGACGCACTTGGCGATTCAGCCCGAGCGGTGACGCGGTGGGACCAGGCCAGGCGCCTGGCCGAGGAGTTCGGGCAATGGCGCGTGTATCGTCTTGCGGGTGCCTGGCGGGTTCGGCACGCCGTACGTCATGGCGATCAGGAGTTCCTGTTGAGCTGGCTGCGGGAGTGGCACTGGTGCAAACGGCAATACGCCGAGGACGTGCAGCCCGACGAAGTGCTCGCCTATGCCTGGGTGCAGCGTCACCTCGGACAAAGAGCCGTGGTCGTGCAGCGCTTGCAAGCGCTGAACGAGCTGGCTGAAGAGCAGCATCACCGCCGCCTCAAGCTCGACCTGTTGCTGCTCGAAGCAAGCATGGCCATGGACCAGAGCGATCAACCGCAAGCCATGCGTCTGCTCGACGAGGCGGTTGCGCTGGCCTGTGAGTTCCAGTTGGGCCAATTGCTGCATTTTGAAGGGGCCGCCCTGAGCGATCTGTTCCAGCAGTTGATCGCCCCCGAAACCCGCAAACAGTACGAGTTGCAACGGGACTTGCCCGACCCGCAACAGTTGAAGAGCTTGATGCCTGACCTGATGAGGCCTGTGCACAAGGGCCAGCGCCTGGTCGAACCGGTTACCCGCCGTGAGCGCGAGGTCTTGCAACGCATGGCCAAGGGGCAGGGCAACGCGCAAATCGCCGAATCCCTGTTTGTCAGCTTGAGCACGGTCAAGACCCATATCAACAATCTGTTTCGCAAGCTGGAGGTCACTGACCGCGATGAAGCCTTGCGCAAGGCCCGCAGTGTTGGCTTGTTGAGCTGACGCCCGGGGCACTCCACCCTGGGCGGGTGGACAACTCCATCCCAAACTCCACCCTTGGTTTGACGAATTGCCAAGCCTGCGCTGATACAACATCAAAGTCGTTTTCGCTCATGACTCTTCACGGCGGGATTCACTTTTATGTTGCTCAACGAACGCGATTTTCAGTTTCTGCTGTACGAATTTCTCGATACCCAGGCCTTGCTCGAGCGCGAGCGTTACGCCGAACATGATCGTGCGGTGTTCGATGCCACGCTGACGACCGCACGCCAGGTGGCGGCGGAGTTCTTTGCGCCGCATAACCAAAAGGGCGACCACAACGAGCCCACGTTCGATGGTGAACGGGTCAGCCTGATTCCTGAAACCAAAGCTGCCTGGTTTGCTTTCGCCAATGCAGGGTTTCTGGCCGCGCACCATGACTTTGCGGACGGCGGACTGCAGTTGCCCGAAGTACTCCTGCGTGCCTGCATGGCGTATTTCAATGCTGCCAATATCGCCACCACCGGTTACCCGTTCCTGAGTATTGGCGCGGCCAATCTCATCAAGAGTTTCGCCTCCACTGAGTTGCAACAGCGATTCCTGCCGGTCATGTTTGCCGGTCGCTTCAGCGGCACCATGGCCTTGACCGAGCCGGGGCAAGGTTCGGCGCTCGGTGATCTGCGCACCCGCGCAGTACCGGCCAACGATGGCAGCTACCGGGTGTTCGGACAAAAGATGTTCATCTCCGGTGGTGATCACGAGATGACCGAAAACATCGTGCACCTGGTATTGGCCCGTATCGAAGGTGCACCTGCCGGGGTGAAGGGGATTTCGCTATTTGTGGTGCCCAAGTTCAACGTGAACGCGGATGGCTCGCTCGGGCCACGCAATGACGTCGCCCTTGCGGGCCTGTTGCACAAGATGGGTTATCGCAACACCACCTCGACCGTGCTGAGTTTCGGCGAGCGTGACGGCGCTGTCGGCTACCTCGTGGGCGAAGCCAACAAAGGCCTGGCGTACATGTTCCAGATGATGAACGAAGCCCGCATCGGCGTAGGCCTGGGCGCCGCCAGCCTCGCGTATCAGAGCTATCTGCATGCGCTGGATTACGCCCGCGAACGACCTCAAGGTCGCCTGGCCAGTTGCAAGGATCCCTTGACGCGCCAGGTCCCAATCATCGAGCACGCCGATGTGCGACGCATGTTGCTGATGCAAAAGGCCTATGCAGAGGGCTCCATGGCGCTGTGCCTGTATGCCAGCAGCCTGGTGGAGGATGCGCACACCGGTGGCACCGAACAGTCCCGTGATGATGCGGCGCAATTGCTTGATTTGCTGACCCCGATGGTCAAAACCTGGCCTTCACGCTACGGCCTGATGGCCTCCGAACTGGGTATTCAGATTCTCGGTGGAGCGGGCTACACCCGCGAATACCCGTTGGAGCAGTTGTACCGCGATAACCGTTTGAACCCCATCCATGAGGGTACCGAGGGTATCCAGGCGCTTGATTTGCTCGGCCGCAAGCTGGGTGCGAAAGGCGGCCGAGGTTATGCCTTGTTCCTTGAACAAGTCGGGCACAGCCTGCATCAGGCCAGCAGCCTGAGTGAATGCGGTCCGCTGGGTCAGCAGTTGGCCGAAGGCCTGGCGGTGCTGCAAGACGTGACCGCCTCACTTCAGCAACAAGTCGCGGCCCACGCAGACCTGGGCCTGTCCAATGCCACGGCGTACCTGGACCTGTTCGGTCGGGTGCTGGTGGGTTGGGTGTGGTTGCGCCAGGCGATGCTTGCCGAAGGCGCCTTGCAGCGTGGTGTCGTCGGTGACGAGGTCGATTTCTACCGCGGCAAGTTGCACACGGCACGCTACTACATGCAGTGGGAGTTGGCGCCGTTGCACGGTATTGCCCAATTGCTCTGCGCCGGTAACAGCGCCTGCCACGACATGCAGAACCGCTGGTTCTGAGCCTCATTTCATCAGCCTTCAGCTTTCAGGAATACAACCATGACAACACTGATTGACTACCGGTTGGACGGTGAGGTGGCCCTCATCGGACTGGCTCGACCTCCGGTTAACGCGTTGGGCCAGCCATTGCGTGAGGCGCTGGCCGAAGCATTCGAGCGGGCCATCGCCGAATTGCAGGTACGCGCCGTGGTTATTCATGGGCAGGGGCGAGCGTTCAGTGCCGGCGCCGATATCAGCGAATTCGGTTCCCCAGCCGCGTTCGCGGCGCCTGATCTGGCAAGCTTACTGAACAGACTGGCCGCGTCGCCCAAACCGCTGATCGCCGCCATTTCTGGCACCGCACTGGGCGGCGGTCTGGAAACGGCACTGGCTTGCGGTTACCGCATCAGCACTGCACAAGCCATCTTGGGATTGCCGGAAACCCGGATCGGGTTGTTGCCTGGCGCCGGCGGCACGCAACGCCTGCCGCGTCTGATTGGTGCCGAAGCGGCGTTGGAGATAATCCTGAGCGGTGAGCCAGTATCGGCGTCCCAGGCCTTGGCGCTAGGATTGATTGACCGGTTGATAGCAGGCGGCGAAGACCTGTTGGCCGCAGCGACAGAGTTTGCCAGAAACCTGATTGCCGAATCGGTCCCTGCGCAACGACCTTGGCGCTTTAGCGATCCAGCCCAAGGTTTGCCCGCCAGTTTCTTCGAGGATTACGCAGCGGCACGAGCCCGTCGCTGGAAGGGGCAGTTGGCGCCTTTAATGGCGCTGGAGGCGGTGAGGGCAGCCTGTGCAGGTTCGCTGCAGGAAGGCTTGGCTATCGAGCAGGCGCTGTTCAAACAGGTCGAGTCGTCTGCACAGTCGGCTGCCCTGCGGCATCAATTCTTCGCCCAGCGTGAGGCGTTGAAAATCTCCGGGGTAGACAAGAACACACCACTGTTACCGGTGGGCCATGTTGCAGTGATTGGCGCAGGCACCATGGGAGGCGGCATCGCCATGAACTTTGCCAACGCTGGCATCCCGGTCACCCTGCTGGAGCTCAAGGGCGAAGCGCTGGACCGAGGGCTGGCGCATATTCGCAAGCAATACGACAGCAGCGTCAAACGCGGCAAGTTGACCCCGCAGCAACTTGAAGGACGTATGTCCCTGATCACGGGGACCCTGGAATATGCAGACATTGCCCAGGTCGATCTGGTGATCGAGGCGGTCTTCGAAAGTCTGCCGATCAAACAAAACGTCTTCCGCACCCTGGATGAGGTGTGCAAGACGGGTGCAATCCTGGCTACCAACACCTCGACTCTGGATGTGGATCTGATTGCCGCCGTCACGCGACGCCCGCAAGACGTCATCGGGCTGCATTTTTTCAGCCCGGCAAACGTCATGAAGTTGCTGGAAGTAGTACGTGGCCGTGAGACATCGCCGCAAGTGTTGGCAACCACGCTGGATCTGGCGCGACGAATTGGCAAGACCGCGGTTGTTTCAGGTGTCTGCTTCGGCTTTATTGGCAACCGCATGCTGGAACCCTATGCGCGCGAAGCTCACCGACTGGTCCTCGAAGGCGCTACACCCGCCCTGGTGGACGGCGTGCTGACCGAGCTGGGTTTTGCCATGGGGGTGCTGTCGATGTACGACCTGGCCGGGATCGATGTCGGCTATCTGGTGCGTGAGTCCCGTCGTGAAGCGATTGCCCATGACGCCAGCTATTTCAAACTGGCGGATGAGCTTTACGCCCTGGGCCGTCATGGACAAAAGACCGGTCGCGGGTTCTACCGCTATGAAGGTCGTGAACGTGTCGAAGACTATGAAGTGGTGGCCAGTGCAGAGGTACTTGCCAGCGAACTCGGAATTACCCGGCGAGTGATTTCGAACGAGGAAATTCACGACCGCTGCCTGTTCATGCTGATCAACGAAGGCGTGCAGTTGCTGGATGAAGGTATCGCCGAGCGCAGCGGTGATATCGACCTGGTGTGGATCAACGGTTACGGCTTCCCGGCCTGGCTGGGTGGTCCCATGCATTATGCCGAGCAGTTGGGCCTGGGCCGTGTACTGGCAGGTATCGAGCGATACCGCGAACAGCTGGGTGAATACGGACAGATGTGGTTTCAACCGGCGTCCTTGCTGCAACGCCTGGTAGCCGCCAACCAAGCTCGCATCCAGCGCCTGTAAGGCACTTGCTCAAGGAATTCTGCACATGTCAGACGCTGTCATTCTTTCAACCGCCAGAACACCGATCGCCAAGGCCTTCAAGGGGGCATTCAACACCCTCAAGTCCCCCAGCATGGCGTCGTACGCGATTGCTGCTGCAGTCGAGCGGGCGGGTATCGAGCCGGGCGAAATCGAGGATCTGGTCATGGGCACCGGGATGCCCGGCGGTACGGCGGGGTGGAATCTGGGGCGTATGAGTGCGTTGGCCGCGGGGTTGCCGTTGAGCGTGGCCGGGCAAACCATTGATCGCCAATGCGCCTCGGGACTCATGGCCATCGCCACGGCTGCCAAACAGATCATTCACGATGGCATGCGGGTGACCATCGGCGCAGGGCAGGAAAGTATCAGCGCCGTGCAAACCAGGAACATGGAGTGGGTGTTCGCTGAGCGCGATCCTCGCGTAGAGCAGCATGCCGTGCATGCCTATATGCCCATGTTGCAAACTGCAGAGCGGGTTGCCCAGCGTTATGGCATCACCCGTGAAATGCAGGATGCCTACTCCCTGCAATCCCAGCAGCGCACCGCCATTGCCCAGCAGGAGGGGTTGTTCGCTGACGAGATCATTTCGGTCAGCACCACTAAGGCGGTGGTGGACAAGGTCACGGGTGAGCTCAGTCATCAACCGGTGACCCTGAACATGGACGAAGGTAACCGCCCGGGCACCAGCTTGCAGGACCTGGGCAACCTCAAGTCAGTGGTTGAGGGTGGCAGTATCACCGCTGGCAATGCCAGCCAGTTGTCTGACGGTGCCAGTGCTTGCGTGCTGATGGACGGGCGCCTGGCGCAGCAACGCAACCTCGAGCCCATCGGCCTGTATCGGGGTATCGCCGTGGCCGGGCTGGCGCCTGAGGAGATGGGGATCGGGCCGGTACTGGCGGTGCCCAGGTTACTCAAGCAGCATGGATTGAAGGTAGACGACATCGGCCTCTGGGAACTGAACGAGGCGTTTGCCTGCCAGGTGATCTACTGTCGGGACAAGCTGGGGATCCCCAACGAGCGACTCAATGTGAACGGTGGCGCCATTGCCATCGGCCATCCCTACGGGATGAGTGGCTCCCGGATGGTGGGCCATGCACTGCTGGAAGGACAACGTCGCGGCGTCAAATACGTCGTGATCACCATGTGTGTGGGCGGCGGCATGGGTGCCGCCGGCCTTTTCGAGGTGTTGTGATGAGTACTCTATTTTCGTTGAAGGACAAGGTTGTACTGGTGACCGGTGCTTCCAGCGGGTTGGGCGCGCACTTCGCGCAGGTGGTCAGCGGGGCCGGTGCAAAAGTGGTGATTGCCGCACGGCGAGTCGAGCGTCTGCAGGCGCTGGCCGAACAACTGCGCGGTAAAGGCGGTGAGGTGATTGCAGTGGCCCTCGATGTTACATCGCGCGCGAGTGTCGAGAGCGCCTTCGACCTGGCCTGGCAAACTTTCGGTGTCGTCGATGTGGTCATCAACAACGCTGGGGTGGGCGGTGCGGTCAAGGCGCTGGAAGTGACCGAGCAGGATTGGAGCACCATGATTTCCACCAACCTCGACGGTGTCTGGCGCGTGGCCCAATGTGCCGCTCAGCGCATGGCCAAGGAAGGGAAGGGCGGTAGCATCATCAATATCGCCTCCATACTCGGTGAGCGCGTGGGCACAGGTTTGAGCCATTACTGCGCAGCGAAGGCCGGGGTATTGCAGCTGACCAAGGCGCTGGCACTGGAGTTCGCGCGTTATGACATCCGGGTCAATGCCATTGCGCCCGGGTATTTCCAGACCGAAATGAACGACGGTTACTTCAATTCGGAAAAAGGCCAGGCCTACATCAAGGCGGCTGTGCCAATGCGCAAGCTGGGTCAACTGGAGCAGCTGGAAGGCCCGTTATTGCTGCTTGCCAGTGCGGCGGGTAGTTTCATGACGGGGGCTACGTTGGCGGTGGACGGCGGGCATCTGGTGAGTTCGCTGTAACCGCGGCGGTTTGGTTTGAATGCCTGGCGCAAACGCCAGGCATTTTTTCTGTGAATTTCCGAGCCGTGAATGCGCCGTCCATTGGGCGTTATCCGAGGCGCCGGATGCTACGGCCTTGGCCGCGTCCCGGGCCGTGCCAATGTTTCTCGATGACGAACCCGGCCCCCCGCGTCCGCACGAATCAGACCGAGTAGCGCGAAAGGGTTTCACCGCCATCGATGCGCACCAGTGCGCCATGGATGTAGCTGGAGCGATCGGAAGCCAGGAACACCGCCAGATCGGCGACGTCGGCGATTTCACCCCAGCGCTTGAGCGGGATGCTTTCGCTGAAGTCATCGACATAGCCTGGCTGTTCCATCAGCGCGCGGGTGAGTGCGGTCTTGGCGTACGTCGGGCAGATGCCATTGACGCGAATGCCTTCATGGCCGTATTCGATGGCCAGGCAGCGGGTCATGTTGGCCTGTGCGGCCTTGGAAATGTTGTACACCGACTGCCATGGGTGACCTTGCAGGCCCGCCGTAGACACCAGGTTGATAATGTTGCCGCCGCCACCCTGTTGCAGGAATGTCCTGACCGCGGCTTGGGCACCAAAGAAGGTGCCCTTGACGTTGACGTTCATGCACAGGTCCAGGTCTGCCTCGGAAAACTCGTGGATCAGTTTGCCGTCGCGATAGACCCCGGCATTGTTGATCATGATATCGATGCGTCCGAACCGGCGGGTAGCGGCTTCGATGAGCGCGCTGAAGTCTTCGCTGCGAGTCACGTCGCAACGCTGATACAGCGCCTGGCCGCCTCGCCGGGTGATCAACTCGGCGGTTGTGAACTCAGGTTGTTCGTCGAAGCCACCCGGGTTGCTGGCCTCGTTGATGTCGCCTATCACCAGAAAGGCGCCTTCCTCTGCCAGCCTCAGCGCGATGCCCCGACCCAGGCCCGTGCTTGCACCGGTAATCACTACGACTTTCTCGGTCAGTTTCATATCCATCAAAGGACTCCTTATTCTTGTTGAATCAATGGAGACGCAGGCGGTTGTTATCGACATGGCTGTGCTTGTGCGCTTGAGCGCGCACAGCCAGGGGCATGACAAAGACGGTAAACGGGTGATTAACTGGAGAACCGGCACCGAGCCTCTTATTCGTGGAAGAGGTCGGTACCGGGGTGCCTGCGTTCATCGCTAATCGATGAACGCGATGCGCTGTCGAAGTCGTCAGGCCAAACCCAGGGCGCTTGAACGGCCCAGGCCGAGGCTGCTCTTGCCTTGGCCATACCGTGAGGCGTACTTGCCGCTGTTGTTGAGCACGCGGTACTCGCGGGGCGAGCGTCCTGTCCAGCGCTTGAAGGCGTGCCGGAAGTTCGCCGCATCGCTGTAGTTGAGTTGCTCCGATATCGCCTCGGTGGTCATGGGCGTGCTGAGCAAGTAGCGAATGGCCAGCTTCTTGCGTACTTCCACCAGCAGCGAGTTGTAGGAAGTGCCAAGCGCGTCGAGGCGCCGGCGCAGCGTACGAGGCGAAAGATGCAGGTGGTCGGCAATTTCGGACAGCGAAGCAATGCATTGACCGGAATTGAGCAGCAGGTTCTGCACCTGAAAGCTGATGTCGTATTTCTGCAGGATTTCGCGCAGTTGCGCCTGGCAATTCGTCTTGCAACTGGCGTGCGTGATGCTATTGGATTGCGGCAGCTTGTTGTCGAGCCAATGGGGTGAGAAGCGGATGGCAGTGCGCTCACAATTGAAGCGAACCGGCACACCAAGGCTTTCGCGAATCTCGGCCTGCTGTTGAGGCGCGGCATCAATGCTCAGCTCAATGCCTTCGCAACTGAAATCGCGGCCCAGGATGTCCTGGAGCAGCGTCACCAGCTTCGACACTTCCAGGTAGTACCAGAAGGCATTTTCCGGACTGATCAAGCCGTATTGATCGTTGAGCTCAAGCAAGGCGACGCCGCTCTCGCAGCTCAGTTGCAGGCCCATCTTGAGGTTGATCAACAGCCCGAACTGACTGGCGGTTTCCAGGGCGTCGCGCAGTGTGGCACTGCTGAGCATGGCAAAGCCGACGATGCCGTAGGAGGTCAAATGCAGGCGTTTGCCAACCTGCAGGCTGAGCAACGGGTTGCTCGCTTGCTGGTTGAACGCGGCGTGAATCAGCGATTGCTGGTTCAACGAGATCTTGGTCATTGGATTACCCAGGTCAAACAGAGTCATGGACCCTGCAGCCAGGCATTCGCTCACCAGTCGTTCGTCACCGCCCACCAGGCTGGCTGCCGCCAGAATCTCCGCCGTGGAAAAAACCTTGTCGTCCAATGTGATAGGTGTTGTTTCGATCAGTCCCATGGTACTGCCCTCACTGGTGTAGCCAAGCCAAGATGACCGCGTGAAAACGTGCTGACGCAACGCATCCTCCGCGTGGGTTTATTTGGGAATAAAAAGCAGTGGCGTGGGCAGGCCGGGGACGTTCGTAGAACGGTGCAGGGGTGAAGCGCGGCACCAAACCCATGGAATCGAACTGAGCGAATCCATGAAATTCAGGCTTTATAGGGAGTAGCTTCGCTACTGTCCCGCTTTGGGTCTTGGACCTCATTTGTTATCTCCTGACCTTTCGGGGCTGTCGTGCAGCACCCTTTTTTTGTTGGTCTATCAGGTAGGGATCGATGTGAATCAGACCGAAGAAAACGCGGTTGCATTTATTAGGTCATGTGACCGATTAAATACGGTCGAGCGACCTAGGTCAAGTGACAGATAAGTGTCGCGAGAATAAATTTCGACGAACGGAAGAAATGGACTATCCGGTTCATTTGTTCTGGGTCAGAGGGGGGCACAACTGCTGGATTTTTGGTGTGACGAAGTTGACCCGGCGGACCGGGTTTACTTGGACGGAAGGATTGGTATCCCCCCATCACTGAGGGGGAGTCAGGCAAATTCAGGGATGCATGGCTTTGAACAGCGATGCGATGTCCAACTCACCCATGCCGGCGGTCTGGGCCAGCCTGCAGTAGCTCAGGTAGGCGTCAGTGCTGGCATGGGGCGCGTTCGCACGCTGCAACGCATCGAGCACCACCTCTTGACCGGCGACGTGCACATCGACTGACGCTTGTTCGCCGCTGAAATCGCTGGCGGCAATGCGATCGGCCGCGGTGTTGATGCCATCCACCAGCATGTCGCTCATGATCGGCGACAGGGCCTTGAAGTCCTGTACCGAAACACCGGCGCAGGAGGCGAGTACCGCGCCTTCGAGCCAGGCGGCAAAGGCACCGAAGTAAAAGGCATAGAGTGCGAGGTAGGTGGGCGTGCACGCAGTGGGGTCGGCACCGAGAAACTTAGGGTTCCCCGCCAACACCTTCAGGGTCGACACATGGGCATGGTAGGCGTCGCTGTTGCCTGAGTAGAGGATGGTGGTGTGTTGCCCGCCAATGTCCTTGGGGTAGCACATGATGCCGGCGTCCACATACAGACCGTTGTGCTGGCTCACTCGCTTGGCAATGCGCTGCACATCGTCCACGGTACCGGTGCTCATGTTGACGATGGTTTTGCCGCTCATGTCCAACAATGGGTCAAGGCTGCTCAACACGTCCTGCGAGACGGCCTTGTCGATCATGCAGATGATGATCAGGTTACTCGCATTGATCGCTTCGCTGGCTTCCCGCGCCAGGCTGGCGCCTTCTTGCATCAGGGCAGTTGCGCGCTCCGGGCTGCGGTTCCAGACGGTGACGTCATATCCGGCTTGCAGCAACGTGCGCGCCAGCACACTGCCCATGGCCCCCAGGCCCAGGACGCTGACGCAAGGCTTGTTTGATCCAGACGTTGACATGATGTGCCCTCAAGACAGTAGGGGATTGAAGAGGTCAAAGCCACGCATTGAGGTCGAGTAGATCGGCGCGTGGCAGCATGGTGTTTGACATCAGCGAGGAGGGTTTAGTCCGATGTAATCGGCGATTTCCTCGTAGTTGACTTGCCACAGGCCCGGCAGGCCGTAGAGGTCTGCGGTGAAGGAGCGGAAGCCGAGGATTTGCTGTACGCGCGGCGACAGGGTGCGAACCAGTGCCATGTCGACCACAAAAGGATAGGCTTCCTCTGGTACCAGCCAACCGAGGTTGAAGGTAAAGGCCACTGCTCGGCGGTACTGGTCAGTCGTCACGTTGGCGCCCCCGCCATGCGCGATCTTGCCGGTGAAAAACAGCGCATCACCCGGTTCCAGCTCGGCGGGCACGGTCATTTCCGGTGTGCCCCGGTCATTGTAGTCCGGCCAGTTCTGGCTACCGGGAATGATCCGCGTTGCCCCGTTTTCTTCAGTGCAGGGGCTCAGGGCGATCAGGAAATTGCAGATAACGTCCGGGGCTTTGATTCCCATCTCCTTGAACGCCATGTAGTTCTCGAAATCGCGGTGCAACGGCTGGGCTTTGTTGCCAGGTCCGATCTCGATGACTTGCGCAGTTCCCATCCAGTAGGTATCGCACCATGGGCTCAGAATCGCGTGAGCCAACTGGTGAACCTTGTCGTGGTCGATGATTTCCTCACGGAAGGTTTTGCTGTGGGTCACCAGGTTGGTCAAACGCTTGGTGTTGGCACCATGGAAATCCTGCGCGCCTTCGTTGGTCTTGGACGAGCCTGCGGGAATCTTGTCCATCTGCGGCTGGACGTCGGCGTTGAATCGAGCGACCTGATCCAGGGTGAGCATGCCTTTGATGATGACACCGGCGTCTTCCTTGAGGATCTTCAGAACTTCTTCTTTCGGGGTGTCGAGGGTGATTTTCTTGAATGCGCTGGCCATGGGAAGAACCTGAAAAGCGTAATGGAGTGATCTCAGTGCGGCAGGTGATGACCGCACTCGAGGGGCCGACTAAACGTTGACGGGGGTGCTGTAGTCCACGGCAGTGCCGAGCCAGCCGTCCCAGCGTTTGGTCCAGTAAAGGTTGTGCAGTCGAGTGGTCAATTCGCCGGGGCCAGCCTTGCCGCCCAGTACGGTGTCGTCGACGCTGTTGATGGGCATGATCCCGCCGGCGGTGGACGTCAGGAAGGCCTCGTCGGCATTGAGCAACTGTTCGACATGGACCCGCTCGACATGGATGGGCATGCCGATTTCCTTTGCCAGCTCCAGCGTGGTTTTGCGCGTGATGCCTTCCAGGCAACCCGAATCCGGTGTGTACAGCGCGCCGTCCTTGATCAGGAAGATGTTGGAGCCGGGTGCCTCGGTCAGATAGCCGTTGGCGTCACACAGTACTGACCATTCCTTGTTGGCGGCCTTGGCTTCGAACAACGACAGCTTGAGGTCCATCCAGTGGAAATTCTTCGCGGTAGGGTCCACCGCTTCGGGCGGAATGCGAATGAATTGTTTGCTCACCAGCAGGTCGGTACCACGGGTCCTTTGTTCGTCATTGGAAATAAATACGTAGGGCACGACAAACGCATAGAAGCGATTTTCGTAGGCCTTGGGATTAGTCCGATCACCACCACCAGGCTTGAAGCCGCGAGTGACTGCCCACCATACGTAAGCCTCCTTGGCGCCTGCTTGCTTGACCAGGTTGGTGAGAATCTGGGTGGTTTGCGATTTCGTGTAGGGGTTGGTCAGTTGAAACTTGGCGCATGCACCCTCAAAGCGCTCCAGGTGGTCGTCGAGGCGAAACAGGTAGCCCTTGCTGACACTGACAACGTCGTAGCAGGCGTCGGCCTGAGTGAACCCCAAATCAGTCATCGGGATCGCCGCGTTATCCAGATCCACATAGGTGCCATTGATGAATGCCGAGCCGTGGCTGTACTTAGGCTCATGGGCGACGCGCACATGGGCGGGGTCGTTCAACATGATGTGTTGTGCCTGGATGATGCTCATCGGTGGCTCTCTATTTCAAGGTGAGGTGGAGGCTGCAGACTACGCAGTGCCTTTCAGCGGTATTGCCGGTGTGCTCATGGTAGGGCGGTGGTGGTTGCACCAAACAGGTGAGCAGGGGCCAAATTACAATGTCTGTGCGGCCACGCTTCAGCGTGGCAGAGCCTTGCGCCAGGCCCGGCAAGCGACTGTCCAGTCGAGGATGCTTTATTGGCCATAAATGACCTTTTTCGCCAAACGTCAGCTGCCTAGAGTCCTTGGGCACCGCGGCCGACGCGGTTGACTTTTCATCAGCAAGAAGGAAATGGCATGAAGCATTCAAAAGCAACGTTTATCGGTCTTGGCCAAATGGGCGCGGCGCTGGTCCCGCCATTTATTGATGCCGGTTTGCAAGTGACGGTCTGGAATCGATCGGCAGCCAAGGCTGCTCCATTGGTTGCATTGGGCGCAAAGGCCGCGGCAGACTTTATTACCGCAGTGAGTGCCTGCGACCTCATCATCGTCTGTCTGGCTGACTACGCCACCAGCAATGCGCTGTTTCACCGGGATGAGATCACGCCTCTGCTCAAGGGCAAGACGATCGTGCAGTTGACCACCGGCGATGGCAGGGAGGCCGAATTTGGCGCCCTGTGGGCGGCAGAAGCCGGGGTGAATTACCTGGACGGCGCGATCATGGATTATCCGACCAAGGTCGGTGATCCAGAATGCCTGCTGCTGGTGTCCGGTGATCGTGCGGTGTGGGACAGCTGCGAGGCACAAATCAAGCTGCTGGGTGGCCGCATGACCTATGTCGGCAGCAAGCCTTCGTCAGCCAATCTGCTGGATGGCAGCTTGCTTACGATGTACTACGGCAATACGTTCGCCTTGATGCAAAGCGCGGCGATGCTGGAGGCCGAGCAGGTCGATCTCAAGGACTTCAAAACAGCATTGAATGCGTTCAAACCCGTGATAGAAAGCACCTGGAAGCGCACCATCGAGGCCATCGACCAGCAGGACTATTCCGGTAACGAGGCTTCCATTCATGTTCATTCACTGGGTGTGCAATCGCTGCTGAAGCGGGCCAAAAATTCAGGCGTAGAGCACAGTTTGCTGCAATTATTTTCCGAGTATGTCGACCAGACAGCGGCGCGCGGTCACGAAGCTGATGAGCTGCCGGCAGCCTTCGAAGTATTGCGCCGCAAAGGCTGATCGATACCGTTCGGCAGCAGGTTGGCGGGGAGGGCGCATCGACCCTCAAAATGTCCCCTTCGCACCTGTTTGCCAAGGTTGGCAAGCCCATAATCAAGGCGTCAACGGATGGCGCGGAACTGGCCGGTCATGGTCAAGGCACGCAGGGATGCTGGCAAACAATAAAAACGATCTTTCCAGACATTCTGCCCTCTACCGTTTTACAGGAGCAGCTCATGCGTGATGCATCCAGCCTTCATATCTCAGGCGAACATTCTTTTCTGGTCGACGACACCATTGGCGACCTTGACCTCGATCTGGTCAGGAGCCTGATCGCGTTGGATTCTCCCGAAAACCTCAATGACGAAACCAGTCTACCGACCGGTTCGATCATCCTGACAGCGGCAGCCTGGTTTGTTGCCGGTATTGTCCTTTGGGCCCTCGTGGGCTTTTACATCTGATAGAGGTTTGCCATGAGCAATTCAGGTGAAGACGTAAGCGGGCTTATCTCTCGGGAAACACTGGCAGGGCGCTTGCCGGTGCCAGGTTCCGCGCGGTTGTACAATGGTTTTGGCACATTGCTGGGTGCTGCCATTGCGATCGGCGCTGCCAGTTTCAACTACTTGTTTGGTGCTTCGATCGCCTACATCGGTAACACGAGCATCGGCATTGCTGGCTATGTTATCGGCCTGATGATGACCTTGGCGCCCATGTACCTGGCCTCCGGGATGCTGAGCTATCGGCATGGTGTCGACCCTGTGGACGCAGCAAAAAGTGCGTTGGGCACCCGGGGTTCCGCATTGTTGCTGTTGATGATCCTGGTGACGACGCTGGGCTGGTCGTTCGTGCTGGTCGCCATGACGGGGCAGGCAGCAGGGCGGCTGCAACAGGTGCTGTTCAATCCGGGCGGTGGTATCGACAACACGTTCGTGGCGGTTGTTTCGATTTTCATGCTGGTGCTGATCTGGGTACTGCTCAGAAAAGGCCCGGCCATGATCGCAATGCTCACGCGCTTCACTTCACCGGCGATTCTGATCATTGCGGCAGTGGTGTTGTATCTCGTCACCCGGGACGTCAGTTTTTCAACGTTGTTGCATACCAATGTCGACCCGAAACTGGCCTATACCACCGATCCGTTATTGCAGTTGGCCTACGGCGTTGAATTTGGTGCGTCCAATGCACTGACCATCGTGCCGTTTTTTGGCGGAATGGCGCGGTTGATCCACAAACGCAAACACCTGGTCACGCCGTGCCTGCTGGGCGCTGGATTGATTGGTGCGGGCTTTACCACCGCCGTGGGTGCCCTGGCAGCAGTGGCCACGGGGTCTACCGAGCCCGCGGAGTGGGTGGTCAAGACCGCTGGAAATGGCCTGGGTACGTTGATCGTGACGATCCTTCTGCTGGCCAATCTCGGGACCTTGGTGAGCTTCTTTTACCTGGCCGGCGTGTCGGTTCAGCAGATCAGGTTTTTCGCCAGGATGCGCTGGGACATGATCATCGCCATTCTGTTACTGCCTGGCATAGTCGTCGCGTTTGAAACAGATTGGTTGATCGCCCATGTGATGAACTGGCTGGCCTACAACGGCGCGATGTTTGTCGGTATCGCCGCGATACTACTCACCGACTATCTGCTGCTGCGCCAACAGAAAGTCCTGCCCGGCCACTTGTTTGTCAAAACCAGTGACAGCGCTTATTGGTTCTGGGGAGGGGTGAACTGGGTTGCGATGGGCGTCATTGTGTTGGGCGTGTGTTCCTACCTGTCATTGTTCAACCCGATGACACTGGAGGTTGGCGGCTCGTTTCGCTACATCGGTGCGGCCATGCCTTCTTTTGCGCTGTGTATCGTGACGTACTATGCGGCCATGCGCCTGGTGATTGCATCGAGTGACAAAGGTGGTTATCGAAATGTTGCCCAGTTGGCCTTGAAGAAGGTCAGTGTCGGGCTGTAAGTCAGACTTGCCGGACCAGGCCCTGGCGCAATGCCGGGGCCTTTTCGTTTATGGGATCGAGCTGATTTTGCCGTTTGAGCGGTGCGTCGCTCACCGGTAATTTGTCCGCGTCGCACCTGTTGGGCTATCGCCGCCGGCTCATAATTCGAGCCTGTCTTGTCGGCGGTAGATCAGGGGAGTTCCATGAGTAATTCGGGTGCGGATGTGAGTGGCGCGATATCGCGTGAAGCCTTGGCAGGGCGCTTGCCCGTGCAGGGCTCAAACCGGTTGTACAATGGCTTTGGCTCGTTGTTGGCGGCATGTGTTGCCATCGGTGCTGCCAGTTTCAATTATCTGTTTGGTGCTTCCATTGCCTACATCGGCAATACCTCCATCGGCATTGCCGGTTACCTGATCGGCCTGATAGTGGGGCTCGCGCCCGTGTATCTTGCTTCAGGAATGATCTGTTTTCGCCACGGCGTCGATCCGGTTGATGCCGCCAAAAGCTCGATGGGCACCCGTGGTTCTTCATTGCTGCTGGCACTGATCCTGATGACTACCCTGGGTTGGTCATTCGTGCTCATCGCAATGACCGGACAAGCCGCCGGTCGCCTGCAGCAGATCCTGTTCAACCCTGGCGGGGAAATCGATAATGGCTTTGTCGCCGCGGTATCGGTGCTCATGCTTGCCCTGATCTGGGCGCTGCTGAGAAAGGGCCCGGCGATGATTGCCTTGCTGACAAGGTATACCTCACCGGCCATTCTGATCATCGCTTGCATTGTGCTTTACCTGATCACGCGTGATACCAGTTTGACGACCTTGCTGCAGACCAACGTCGATGCGAAGTCAGCCTACGCCACCGATCCTTTGCTGCAACTGGCCTATGGCGTCGAGTTCGGGGCATCCAATGCCTTGACCAGTGTCCCTTTTTTTGGCGGAATCGCTCGGCTTATCCATAAACGCAAGCATCTCATCACGCCTTCGCTTTTGGGCGCAGGGCTGATCGGTGCAGGTTTCACCTCTGCCGTAGGGGCGCTGGCGGCGGTGGCGACTGGTTCCACCGAGCCTGCGGAATGGGTGATCAAGACTGCTGGCAATGGCGTTGGCACGGTTATCGTATCCGTACTCCTATTGGCCAACCTGGGCACCCTCATCAGCTTCTTCTACTTTGCCGGGGTCTCGGTTCAGCAAGTACGGTTCTTTGCCAGGATGCGCTGGGACATGATCATTCTGGTACTGCTGTTGCCGGGATTGGTGGTTGCCTTCAATACCCAATGGTTGATCGCGCATGTGATGAACTGGCTGGCCTACAACAGCGCCATTTTTGCGGGCATTGCAGCTGTTTTGTTGACAGATTTTCTCTTGCTGCGTCGTCAGGTGTTGTTGCCGACCCACCTGTTCGTGAAGAGCGAGGAAGGTGCCTACTGGTTCTGGGGCGGTGTCAATTGGGTTGCCATGGCTACAATCGCCCTGGGGGCGGCGGTCTACCTGATGTTGTTTGATCCGCTGACGTTGGCGGTAGGCCCCAGCTTCCGTTACGTTGGGGCAACGATGCCGACGCTCGCCGTTTGTGTCCTGGCCTATTACCTGGCCATGCGCCTGGTGATTGCCACCAGTTACAAGGGCGGTTACCGCAACATAGGCCAGTTGGCACTCAAGAAGGTCACTGTCGGCCTTTGATAGAAGTAGACAAGGCGGCGAAACTCGGTCGCTTGACCTATATCACGTGACCTACCTACAATTCTTAAAATCTGCAGAGCGCCAGGGAACGGCCAATGCCCGCGAGATTGGATCGCGGCCTTGGCAGCAGGCATTCTGTAAAAATGGAACATGCGCTATTGGAGCATTACGCGATGTCGAGTGAAAGCACACGGGCCGAGTCGCTGTTCGACAGGACCGCCAGCCCCCGCGAAAAGAAACGCGTTCAGCGGATCGAGGACATCATTGAAGCAGCCGCCATGCTTTTCGTACGTGATGGCTACGCTCAGTTTTCTGCCCGGCGGGTTGCCAGTGAGTTGGGCATCAGCCTCAGTAACCTTCAGCATTATTGCGGTACTACCGAAAACCTTCTGCTTTCCATGATACGGGCAAAAATCGAGGTCTTCGTCACTCGCTTCTACGACATTGCCAATGAGACGTCGCTCACCCCCGAGGAGCGCTTCCTGAAGGTAATCGATGAAGACATGGCCGCGACGCTGGATCCCTGGATTGCATCGTTCTCATTCCAGACTTGGGCGCTGGCCGAACACGACAAAGCCATCAATGAGCATCTCAAGCATATCTACAGTGAGTTCTGCCGCATCCTGGCGAACCTGATCAGAGACGTGAATCCGCAGGTGACCACCAGCAAGGCTGATGTCTACGCGACGCTTATCGCTTCGCAAATCGAAGGGTTGTTATTTTACAATAAACAGATCGCTGACGATCAGCGACATTGGGATGAAACGCTGGAGACGATGCGCACGATGTGGGTCAACATGATTCGCGTCGGCCATTAAATTGTAGCGAGGCCGTTGCGCCCCTGTATTTGGTCTTTTGGCACCTGTTTCTGATTTCCGACCAAGGTTTATGCTCCCCGCTGAATCAGCATGGGGAGTGGATATCATGGGAGGATCCATGGATGACATCGATCGACTGGCGACGTTGCACTTCATCGCACTGGTCGATTCGCTGATGATTGAAGCGGGCCACCCGACGCAAGGGTTGCTGCTGGGCACTGACCTTGGTGCAGAGGAGCTTCAGGCGGGTCTTCGACTGATCGCCCCCTCTCAGGAATACGCCATACTGCGCAACGCGCTTGCCATGACCGGCAATGCGCATCTGGGCCTGGAACTGGGCAAACGTTGCCGATTGGCTGCGTACGGTATCTTCGGCTTCACCCTGCTTTCCAGTTGCGATCTTCGATCAGCGCTGCGCCTGCTGTTCGAATATCCGTTGCCGCTGGGTACAGGCTTCGAGCTTGGTTTGAAGGAAGACCAGGGCGTGGCGACGTTGAACGTCAGCGACACGTTCGACGTTGAAGATGAATTACGTGGATTGGCAATCGAGTTCTGCCTGACGGCCCTGCAAAGCCTTATGGCGGACTTGCTCTACAAGACCTTGCCGGTATTGAGCGTCAATATCGGGTTTCCCGAATTGGCGGATGAACAGGCGTATAAACGTTACTTCGCCTGCCCGGTGACGTTTGATCCGTCCCGCACTCATAGTCTGTCTTTCGATGCACATTGGCTCGATCAACCTCTGCCTTGTGCGCATTCAGTTTCCCATGCCCAGATGAAGAAACACTGCTCCCAGCTCAAGTCTCATCTGGAGAGCCCGCGGGATTTTCTGGCCAATGTGAAATCGGCTATCTGTACTCAGTTTGATTCGGTTCCCACCCTCAACAACATTGCCTTGAACATGGCCTGTTCAGGCAAAACCCTTCAGCGTCAATTGCGAGCTGCGGGCACCAGTTTTCATGAGTTGCTCGGCGAGGTGCGCTATCAGCGCGCGCAGGAACTGCTGTTACAGCAAGTCCCCATCGCACGGATTGCCGAACGATTGGGCTTCAGCGAGGCTGCCGCCTTCCGAAGGGCATTTCAACGCTGGAGTGGGTGCACACCTTCGCAGTATCGCTCGCAGATCAGGCACTGAAAAAACGGTGCCGTTGAGACTTTGAATTGTCGCTTACGATCCCCTTTTTTGACCCGTTTGCGCCTTTAGCCGAGTGCTCTTAAACCAGACAATCGATCCACGTCGCCATGATTGGCTTAACGCATTGATTGAAAGGATAGGGCAGTGATGAGAGTGTCGATTCGCAGTTTGGCGGCAGGTATCGGAACGCTGTATGCAGGTTCCAGTTTCGCATTCGACAGCTTTCAGATCGGGGATGTGTTGGTCGAACCCTCAATGACGATAGGGGCTGCGTACCTGTACCACAGAAACCAGGCATTCGGTGGCCGTACCAGCAGCATCGGGCTTGAGGTGGACCGTACTTCCAGCCGCTTTGAAGGCTTTGTTTTGCCTGGAGTGAAGGTCACGGGTCCAGAGACTGTCTACGGTACAGTGTTCGGCGGAGCCTCGGCTGTCGGCGCTATGACGCGCGGTGGTAGCGATGCCGGTGGATTTACCCATGACGACCCGGAGTCCATCGGCATGGAAACTGCGTACCTCGGCTGGAAAAGCGCGGACCTGTTTCCCTCGCTCGGTAAAGACGCCATCACCCTGAGCGGTGGACGTCAGAATTTCATGATCGACAACGGCTTTCTGATCGGCGACGGTCATGCTGACCAGGGTAAGGATGCGGCTGCCTGGATTGGTCCGCGTACTGCGTTCACCCATACACTGATCGCCCAATTGAACACGGGCAAGATTCATGCGGACCTGTTCGACCTGACCGCGACTCAGGACCTCGACTACGCCGATTACAAGGAAAACCTGCGCCTGCGTGGCGGCAATGTCGAATGGCGCGACACACTCGGTACCCTGGGGGCAACTTACTACCACACGATGGACGCCGACAACGCGGCGCGTGACGGGGTGGATGTCTATGACTTGCGTGCCAAGGGCACGCCGTTCACGGCACTGCCGCAGGTTAGCCTGGCAGCCGAGTATGTCTGGGAGACGGGGGGCGAAGCCAACAAGTCCGCTCATGGCTGGTATGCACAAGCCAGTTATGCCTTCTCGGACGTGGCGTGGACACCGACCCTGACATACCGCCGTACTCAGTACTCCAGCGATTATGACCCGATGACTTATGGCTACGGCGGGGAATACGGTACCTGGTACCAGGGGGAGATCGTCGGTGAATACATGCTGTTCAACAGCAATGTCGACATCGACTTGCTGAGGCTGGCGGTGCAACCCCGTCAGGATGTCGCTGTAGGGTTGATGGGCTACCGGTTCCGCCTGGAGAAGGCCCCCGAGGGCGTTACCAGTCGCGACTTCGGTAACGAAGTCGATCTGTATGTGAACTGGAGCATTACTCCAGCCCTGACGATCAGCACTTTGTATGGCATGACGTTGCCTGGGGACGCTGCGAAGCAGATCTATGGAGATAACGACCGCTCCAGCCTGTTTGAAACCCTCGTGACCTGGAGCTTCTGATGCCAAACTTGTCTACTGTGCTCTAGTCGCTTGGGTCGGTAGCGGATTGTAGGAGCGAGCTTGCGCGCGAAGGATGTGCACAATAACGCGTCTTTTTATTGAACCCGTCGACCTTGGGACTAAACCTGTAGGAGCCGGGCTTGCTGGCGATTGCGGACGTACGGACGAAACAGTTTGTCGCCTGACGAACCGGTATCGCCAGCAAGCCGGCTCCTGCAGTGATTAACGTTTCCTGATTCTTGACTGATCGGGATTAGCTTGCGGGTTGCTTTCTTTTTGGTCTGCGAAATGGCCGTTCTGAAGTGGCACAGCAATGCAGGTACAAAAAAAAGGCGCCCGGAGGCGCCTGTAATGTCACCTGAACCAAGGGCAAAGCCAGGTGAGCTGAACAAACCGGAGGAGCGTTGGTAAGGCGCAAGGTCTGTCCGCCTCGCGGTAAAACGAGTTGGGCAATTTTAGGGGTTTGTACATCATTGAGTAGGTGATGCTCGGCCATTTGTGGCGACGCGGTGGCCAATTGAAGCTTGCGTGAGATTGAACACTGGCAGGCTTACTTTCGCCCGAGCAGTTTTGCGAGTTATCCACTTCCCGTACCCAGTCGCTGTCGACTCCGAAAAGACCTAGGTGGCCGCTGGGGCTGCTTGTCGCATAAAACACCGCATCTTCGATCATTGCCGCACGCAAGGACGGTGTGATCAATGTCGTCATTTCGAAGTGGGATACCAGCCTTTTTTCAATTGTCGTTCTAACAGTAGAATCAAATACTGTATAAAGAATTATGTTGAATAAACGGCCTGCTCAGGCGCACCCCATAAAAACAAAAACGGTAATCACCATGTCATTTCTCAAACGCCTCTCCATCGGCGCCAAGCTCCTCGTGCTGCCCGGGATATTTGTGCTCGCGCTATTGATCGTCTCGGGTCTGGCCTACCACGGGCTGGCCAGGCAACAAGCGGTGATCGAGGAAATCGACCAGTTGCGTTTCCAGCAGTATCGCCAGGTACTGGAAACCGCGTCTGCCTCGCAGGCGGC
>LNAP01001368.1_pt1 | contig 26074 bp, 20 predicted proteins | sample 602601 | NCBI WGS metagenome assembly LNAP01 (sample SAMN02440304, study PRJNA202911) | soil metagenome | biome: Subtropical and temperate rainforests or woodlands; isolation source: soil samples (1 kg each in a 20% v/v slurry with milli Q water) were... ...
TCTCAATCGAAAGGCGCTTGCATTTCTGCGCCTCGCTTCAATCAGACTCATGTTGAGAAAACTATGCAATCCAGCATGATCTCTCCGGACAGACTCTCAAGACCTCGGGGATGCGGCTTTAGTAATCCGATGTCCTTGTCTCCGGCAGATACGATGTAATTTGCGGCTAAACCCAGGGCTTCGAGCTTCGCTTCCGCCGGATAGTCCGAGAGGATGCCGATGGATTTGCCGCTGCGCCGCAAGCCGGTGAACAGTTGGGAGAGGTTTGGGTAACGACAGGCGGCGAGATATCTCAGTGGTCTCTGTTCAATCCACTCGGATACGATAGAGCGCACTCTATCCGGAGAATTGGCTGTCGCCGTGGCGGTCTGCGCGATCAAGGCACGTTCGAAATCGATTCCCCCCTCATCGCCCAGCCGCTCTCGAATACGGCGATACCTGGCGAGCACGGCAATAACGTTCAGGTCCCGTTTCAGAAGCGTATGGAACAGGACGTCCCGCGCCATCCTGAGCCGCAACTGGCGTTGCCGATAGAGCGTGCCATCGACGTCGAATACGACAAGATGCAGCTTATCCCAGTCCAGCGGCATTATTGAACGCTGATATACTGTTGAGTTGTGAAAACTTCGAGCTCGGGAATGTTGACAAATGTCATGATCAGAAAGAGTGCGGCCAACAAGGCAACCAAAACGATCAGGCCACCTTCTCTGAACAATTTCTCCGGCTTCTGTGCCGACGATCCAGGGTCCATCGAAAGGGCAAGATATTTGGCGAACAGTGCAATGACGACTGGCACCGTAAGTATATATTCGATCCGATACTTGATGAGAAAGATCGCAAGAAAGAAAACAGAACAAAGTGCGTAAACCAGGCATGAGACGGCAAGCGACTTCTCCGAGTAGCTGACGAAGCTGGTTCGGTATCGTTCCAATAGCTCCCGGCCGTGCGACTCCACGATTTCGCGGAATTCCGAAAGCCGCTTCGCCGCCATCAGAAATGCACCGCCTGCCCAATATGTCAGGATGACCGAAGAGGGCGGCAAGGTCGTCGGATCCACCATCGCCCATCCGATCATCAACCGCAGAGGATTGTTGATGGATTCCGAGATTACGTCGAGATACGCCCTGTCCTTTGTTCGGAGTGGCGAAACGTTGTAGACGATACCTTGCAGAGCGAAGATGCTCGCAATGATGTACATCGACTTGCTATTGGCATACGCGCAAGCCAGTCCGACGCCAAGAAGGGCGGCCCATTCAATCAGAACGATATTGGGGTCCAATTGGTACCGCACGGCAGACCGCTGCACCTTCGTCGGATGGAACTTGTCAAAGTCCCGATCGAGCCATTCGTTGATGACGTAGTTGGCCGACGCGACACATATCGCCGCCATCAAGCCGAGCCCGATGGAAACTCCCAGAAAATCCGTATGAACGCCCCGAAGCAGATAGGCGAGCATGATGCCGGGAATAATGAAGATGTGCTTGGTGCTGTGGTCCAGGCGAGCCATGGCCAGGTAGGCCAGAGCAGTTTCTTGCAGCTTCACTGCCGCAATACCGGTGTCCTTACTCATGGAATAGCACCACGCAAATCCTGGCTCACTGACGCGCCAGCGGCCGGAAACTTGAGGGCCGCAGCACCCCGACTACAACGCGGGAAGATCATTGCGACGAGGGCAGTAATCGATGGTCGCCTTAGACGGCATGTTTGCCTGAAAGAGATTGCTCAATGGTTTAATGATTGTGTCCAGCCAGACCGATTTTTTTTATAATGAAATTATCATCTTCAAAGACCGGTTGCAGGCGACCGAGCACGTCACGAAATTTTTTCTCACCCTGGCGTCGCACGGCAAGATAGAGCGCACAATCCGGACATATGTCCTGAATCATTCCCAACTTGCCCTCTAAATAAGCTCCGTCCGGAACGCCCCGTATGATGTGCCGCTCAGCATAATAAGTTTGCACCATGCTCATCTCGCTTGTGAGAACCATGGCGCCTGTTGGAACCTCAGCCTTGATGAGGCGGCCGAAATTTGCAAGCTGCCATTCCTCCGCTTCACCACGAACAGTGACGGCTGCAGCGGAAATGCCCGAGAAAAGCAACACACAGGGCAACGCGAGCTTGGTTAACAGGGCGAGATTTTCTCGCGGCCAGGACTCCTTCGTGGCCAGGAGAGTGTCATCCAGCAGCGAATAAAGGCAGGTGACGCCGAGGGCGAGTATCGGACTGGCGAGGATCAACTGATATTCGTGTATGATATAATGCCCCTGCATCATAAACGCCCACCCCAACCAGAATGTGCAGAGCGGCAACAGGAGCGCGATAAAAAAGTTGTCAGGGATACCCCGGCGGCTGCGAAGCGCGGTTAAGAGCAGCGCAAAGATGCCAATGATACCGAGCGATCCGCAGAACACCTGGGTACGGACGACGTAAGCTTCAAAGAAATGAGGCGACGAGGAAAATACGTTAAGGCCTTCTACGGTTTCCAGTTGCCCTTCTACGGGGTGAACCCGCGCCGGCAGGGGCAGATACTGCGTTAGTCCAAGCCGAAACGTGAATATGGACCACAAATCCGAAAAAAACGTGGGATCGGACCAGGAATAGATGGTCAACGTACTCGCACCTGCCGCGGTTGCCGCGATCGCCCAACAAAAGCATGTCTTCAATATCTCCGATCGGCGATTAAGACCGTAGGCGAGCAACAATCCCGGCAGCGCCAGAAACGGCTCCCATGAAGTAATACAAGCAAGAAAAAACGCGAACGTACTGCAGCCGAGGTTCAGAACCTTTTCGCGTCCGGCATCGGCACCTTGCAGGTAACGCAGCATAAACAGCAGCGCGACCGAAACTTCCAGCATGGCCAGGTTGGCCGGGACGAGAAGCAATCCGTACCGGAGTGTGGCGGGCATCAGCAGGAAAGCGCTGGCGCAGACGATCGCCACTCTGGGCTTGAAGAACATCGATGCGATGAGCCACATCACATAGGCGTTCGCGATGGCGATGACCGCCATGAAGAGATGCATTGCTCGAATGGAATCCGGAAAAACGCGCATAACCAGACTTAGGACGTAGTAGAAAAACGGCGGCCAATGCAGATAATTGTCTGGCTGGGTCGTGATGGGGTCAAAGTTCTCGATCGGTATGCCGTGAAGCGCGATGATTCCGTGGGTCGCAAAGGAATGCGCGATTGTCGCGATATGTGCACTGACCCAGGCGTGTGGATAGTAAAAGTCCGTGAGACTTAGCGCCAGCCAGACAAGCAGCAGGCTCGCCAGAGCGGGCAATATCCAGGTGACCACATAGCCGAGCAGCTGAGTTGCTATCCGGGATTCTCCCGCGCCCGCTTTCGTGCTGACAGAGACTTGTGCCACCGCAACCTCGTTCTTCAAACACCAACCCGGTTAACTCAAAGCAACACATCATTAATATTGCGAGAACGTCGAAAACCCATGCGTGTTGACCGACTGCTCATCGTTGCGATGCGGGCGCCATTTGCTGGATTTCAGCACGTGCAACACGTCTACCTTGGCAATAAGATTCTCAAAATATTACGCCCCTCATCAGGGCAAAATATATCAGCGTTAAATCAAACTTAAGATTGTACGTCGCGAGTACTCGAACCGGCTTGAAACGCGAGAGTGCGGAATGAAAAGGAATTGTTGGCTGTGTGGCGAAATCAAGCTGACATGCGTGAAGACGGCCGACGTTCCATCCACCGTCGACGCCACCGCGTTTCGCGTTACGGACGCGAATTACGGTCAATGCGCGGCGATATACCAATGCACGGCCTGCGGCTTTCGCCAGTGTTCGGATTTTTCCCAAGTCTTGTCGTTTTATCAGGCTATGGACGACCCAGGTTATGAGGCGAGCCGCGCGCCTCGCTCCCTGCAAGCCGAACGTCTCCTCCGGTCGATACGCCGTTATCGTCCTGACGGCCGTTTGCTGGATATCGGCGCCGGCAGCGGAATTTTGGTGGAAGTCGCGACCCGTTTAGGATATCGCGCCGACGGGATAGAGCCCAGTGAGTGGATGGTTCAAAGCGCAGCGGCTCACGGCCTGAAGATACAGAAGGGTGTTCTGCCTCACAAGGAGATCACCGGACCCTATGACGTGGTGACCCTTGTGGACGTCATCGAGCACGTCCCCGATCCCATCGAGTTGCTTGTGCAGGCGCGCGCCGTCCTGGCATCAGACGGCGTAGGGCTTGTTATCACACCCGACGTGGCGTCGGTGGCTGCGCGAGTCATGGGCAGGCACTGGTGGCACTATCGGCTGGCCCATATTTGCTATTTCGAACGGAAGACACTTTTGGCGGCGTTGCAGTGTGCAGGCCTGGAACCTGTCGCCATTTTTCGCCCGTCCTGGTACTTTACTGCGGATTACCTGAACCAGCGGCTTGGAGCCTATTTGCCGATGGTTCGAAAGATACAACCGTCCGCATTCAAGCGGATGGTTGTGCCGCTGAACCTCTTCGATTCGCTGGGCATCGTGTTCCGGCCGGCATTGTAGAAACTGGGTTCCTCACCCTGGGGTTTCCCGTTCGCACACCTCCGCTGTTCAACTATCGCAGCCCGACAGCGCCATTGACTGAGTGCTTGCCTCTCGGCACGGAACGAACCTCAACGTCGATTGTTCATTCTGCGCTGCAACACTTCTAGGATAGTCCGGATTTCGTGCACGCCACATTGAGTGCAGACGATGATCGCAGCCCACCTCAAGACTCGCTCGCCAAGATCCCGTACCCACAATGGCCATCGCCTCGCCCAAGCGCATCCTTATCTGTTGGCTGCGGCCGCGGCCGTCGGTGCCTTGGCAATATCGGCCTTGGTGAACCGCCGCCTGGCCAGGAATGCTGAAAACGACAATCCCCCGGCGGGCCAATTCCTGGAAGTCAACGGCGTCCGGCTCCACTATGTCGAACGTGGCGCAGGCACGCCGCTGGTTCTACTGCACGGCAACGGCAGCATGATCCAGGATTTCGAATCCAGCGGTTTGATCGACCTGGCCGCTAAAAATTATCGCGTCATCGTTTTCGATCGTCCCGGCTTCGGCCATAGCGATCGGCCGCGCCGCGTTGTGTGGACGCCGACGGCACAGGCTGAGCTGATTAACAGTGCTCTCCAACGGCTGGACGTCTCGCATGCCATAGTCTTGGGACACTCGTGGGGTGCTTCTGTCGCAGTCGCGCTGGCGCTCAAATATCCGAACTTGGTCCAAGGCCTCGTTCTTGCCTCGGGGTATTACTATCCGACCTTGCGTCCTGACGTGGTTGCTTTATCCGCCCCTGCGGTGCCTTTGCTGGGCGATGTATTGGCCCACACCATCTCACCAATTATAAGCCGAGTGATGTGGCCGCTGTTGATGAGCAAAATCTTCGGTCCGCGGTCCATGCCCAAGAAGTTTGAGGGTTTTCCGAAAGAGATGGCTCTTCGTCCTTCCCAGATCCGGGCGTCAGCCGCAGAATCTGCGCTTATGATTCCAGATGCATTTCAGTTCCGCGACAAATACGCAGACTTGAAGATGCCGGTGGTCATCATCGCAGGCGAGGAAGACCGACTGGTCGACATTGATACGCAATCGACACGTTTGCACCGTGACGTCTCCCAGAGCGGATTTCATCGCGTCCCGGGAACCGGCCACATGATTCATCAGACCGCGACCGGTGTCGTCATGTCTGCAATCGACCAAGTGGCAACTGCGAGCAACAATTCGAGGCCGACCCGTCGCTCGGTCGAGCCGGCCGAAACTAATTAGCGGAGCCTACTCGCGGTTTTAACGGCTTTCGAGGCTTGACCGGGCATGATGTGAGGAGATCATAGGGAGATCGCTCTGGGGTGCAGCGACAACAGAGGAAGCAAAGCGAATGTCTTCTGACGCGGTGTCCGTGCCGGTGTGGCAAGAAAAGCACTTGCGAGCAGCAACCCGTGCCGCCGGCGTGGCTTTGTGGTCCTGGAACGTGGATACGGACGCCATTACGATGGACGAACGTGCCTATGACCTATGGGAAGTTCCGAAGAACGAAAAGAACATCACTTTCGAGATTTTGTCCAAGAATATCCATCCTGCCGATTTGGAAAGGGTCAGGTCGGCTTTCGCCGCTACCCGCGCGGTCGTAGGCGCTTATGAGATTGATTTTCGCATTTTGTCCGGCGGCGAGGATATTCGCTGGATTTCCGCTCGGGGCCAGGGCGACGATGCGGGTATAGCCGATCGAATTATGTTTGGCATCTTCCTCGACGTCACCCAACGCAAGCAGGCCGAGGAAGCGAACGAATTGCTGGCAGGCGAGATGAGTCACAGGTTGAAGAACCTTTTGACCATTGCAACGGCGCTTACTCAATTTACATCACGTTCAGCGGCAACAAAAGAAGATATGGCCCATGAGCTGACCAGTCGATTGATGGCTTTGGGCCGCGCACAGGATCTCATTCGTCCTGTATTTGGTCAGCAGAGTGAGGCAACGCTTCTTGGCGACCTCGTCTCTGTTTTGCTGGCGCCTTACGATGAAAAGGGAGCAAGCGTCCGTATTCGCGTTTCCGTGCCGAAGATGAACGTTGGAGAAAAGTCGAGCACGGCCTTAGCTCTGGTCATCCATGAACTGGCAACCAACTCGGCAAAATACGGATCGCTATCGGTTGCAAGCGGCACGTTGGACGTGTCGTGCAATGCCCATGGCGACGAAGTCGTCGTTATTTGGACCGAACGGGGTGGTCCTCCGATCATGGCTCCTGCCATGCTCGAAGGCTTCGGAAGCAAATTGGTACACCGGAGCATGGCAGCCCAGCTTGGGGGTACTATTGCGTTTGACTGGTCGAAGGAGGGTGTGGTGGCCACCCTGCGGATGAGCAAAGACAGCATCGCGACGTGAGCGATAGCGTTACGAGTTCATGCCTCAATGAAAATCCCGCGACGGCGGCAGGATGCGCACGTTGCGCGGGTGACGGATTTTCTGAGCGGGATGATCGGCGTGGTCGCGCCGGTCGTCATTGAGCGGCTCGACCAGCGCGGGCCCGGCCGGCACCGCGTGTTTGCGGCTGAGGGCGTCGTTGGCGAGACCGATGAGGTCTTGCGAACGATCGAACATCCGCTGCGCCACCAGATGCGTCACCTGTTCCGGACTGCTCTGGATATAGCCTTCAACCAGGATGAGGCGCGCGCCCATCACTTCCTTGCGGTACTGTTCCATCACCTTCGGCCACACCACGATATTGGCGATGCCGGTTTCGTCCTCCAGCGTCATGAAGACGACACCCTTGGCGCTGCCAGGACGCTGCCGCACCAGCACCACGCCGGCACAACGGACCTGGCGCCTGTCATTGGCATGACAGACGTCCTTGCAGGCAACGACGCGTTCTTTTGTAAACATTGCCCGCAAGAATTCCATCGGGTGGCCTTTCAACGACAGCCGGATGGTCTGATAATCGGCGACCACCTGCTCCGGCAGCGGCATCAGCGGCAACGGCCGCGCATTCTCGTCCGGCTGCTCGCGCGCGGTGGCAACCTCGAACAGCGGCAGCGGCACGTCATCCGGCAACCGCCGCACCGCCCACAACGCGGCACGGCGGTCCAGCCCGATGGAGCGGAACGCATCGGCATCCGCCAGCAGGATCAGCGCGCGCTTCGGCAGGCCGGTGTCGCGGGCGAAGTCTTCCAGCGAGGTGAAGGGACGGCGCGCGCGGGCGGCAACGATGCGGTCAGCCCAGTCGGTCGTTTCTCTACCGTCATTCCGGGGCGCGCCGCTTGGCGCGAGCCCGGAATCCATACTCCCGATCGTGGCTATGGATTCCGGGCCTGCGCCATCCAGGTCGGCTATTGCCGACCTGGATGGCGAATCCCGGAACGACATTTGAATCCGCTTCAGCCGCTCCTCGTCCGGATCGGTCCATTTGAACCCGTCGATCTGCCGGAATCCGAGACGCACGGCACAATACTTCCCATCCCCCTGCTCCAGCGTATTCTGCGCGAAACTGTAGGACACATCGATCTCGCGGACCTCGACGCCGTTCTTGCGAGCATCGCCGACGATCTGCGCCGGGGCATAAAAGCCCATCGGCTGCGAATTCAACAGCCCGCAGCAGAATGCGTCGGGATGGTAATGCTTGAGCCATGACGAGACATAGACAAGCTGCGCAAAACTCGCGGCGTGACTTTCCGGAAAACCGTAACTGCCGAATCCCTTGATCTGATCGAAGCAGCTTTTTGCGAACCGGGGATCGTAACCGCGCCGGATCATGTTGCCGATCATCTTGTCTTCGAATTTACCGATGGTGCCGACATTGCGAAACGTCGCCATGGCGCGGCGCAATCCATTGGCTTCTTCGGAGGTGAATTCCGCGGCCTCGATCGCGATCCGCATCGCCTGTTCCTGGAACAGCGGCACGCCAAGGGTTTTGTGCAGGACGTTCCGCAACTCATCCCTGTTGCCGCCCTTTGGATAAGGATATTCAATTTCCTCGGGCTTCATTTTGCGCCGCTTCAGGTAGGGATGCACCATGTCGCCCTGGATCGGACCGGGCCGCACGATCGCGACTTCGATGACGAGGTCGTAGAATGTCCGCGGCTTCAGGCGCGGCAGCATGTTCATCTGTGCGCGGCTTTCGACCTGGAACACGCCGAGCGACTCGCCCCTTTGCAGCATTTGATAAACTTCGTCGTCGTCTTTTGATTTGATATCGGCCAGTTCGTAACGCCTGCCTTTATGGTCCGCGATCAGGTCAAAACATTTACGGATGCAGGTCAGCATGCCCAGCGCCAGCACATCAACCTTCATCATGTTCAGCGCATCGACATCGTCCTTGTCCCATTCGACGAAGGTGCGGTCGTCCATCGCGGCATTACCGATCGGCACATAGGTGTCGAGCCGGTCCTGCGTCAGCACATAGCCGCCGACATGCTGCGACAAATGCCGCGGAAATTCGATCAGTTCGGTGGCGAGTTCGACGGCCAACTCGACCATCGGGTTATGGGGATCGAGCCCCGCCTGCTTGACCTGCATCTCGTTGAGGCCCTTGCCCCAGCTTCCCCAGACGGTATCGGCCAGGGCCGCGGTCACGTCCTCGGTCAGCCCCAGCGCCTTGCCGACATCGCGGATCGCGCTGCGCGGCCGGTAGTGAATGACGGTCGCGATGATAGCGGCGCGGTGACGGCCATAGCGGCGGTAGACATATTGCATCACCTCCTCGCGCCGGGAATGCTCGAAATCGACGTCGATATCGGGCGGCTCCAGCCGTTCCTTGGAAATGAAACGCTCGAACAGCAGATCGACCTTGGTCGGATCGACCGAAGTAATGCCGAGCACGTAACAGACGGCGGAATTAGCCGCCGATCCCCGGCCCTGGCACAGAATGTTCTGGCTCCGCGCATAATGGACGATGTCGTGCACGGTGAGAAAATAGTGCGCGTATTTCAACTCCGCGATCAGATCGAGTTCCTTGCGCAAGGTGGTTCGGAGCACGTCGTCAATCCCGCCGGGAAAATATCGATCAACACCTTCCCGTGTCAGATCTTCCAGATGCTGTTGCGCAGTCTTTCCCGGCGGCACAGGTTCGTCAGGATACTGATATTTGAGCTGATCAAGCGCGAACGTAATGCGGTCGGCAAACCGCATGGTTTCCGCGATCGCCTCCGGGAGGTCGCGAAACAATCGCGCCATTTCATCCGCCGGCTTGAGATATCGCTCCGCATTGGCTTCGAGACGCTTGCCGATGGCATCGATGGTCGTCTTCTCGCGGATGCAGGTGAGAACATCCTGCAGGGGGCGGCGCGCGGGATGGTGATACAGCACTTCATTGGTTGCGAGCAGCGGCACTTTTGCCGTAGCCGCGATCCGGTGGAGCCGCGCCAGGCGGCGCCGGTCGTCTCCGCGATAGATCAGGCTCGCGGCCAGCCATACCCCATCGGCGCTGCTGCGTTTTAATCGTTCGAGCACATCAAGGACTTTCGTCGCCTCAAACCGATGCGGCAGCGTCAGCACCAGAAGCTGGCCTTCGGCGAATTCCAGGAGGTCACCGAATTTGAGATGGCACTCGCCCTTTTCGACCTTCTGGATGTCATCTCCACGCTTGCCACGCGTCAGGAGCTGACACAGCCGTCCGTAAGCCGCACGGTCACATGGATAAACAAAAATGTCCGGCGTGCCGTCCATGAAGACGAGGCGCGAGCCGATCAGAAGCTTTGGCTTATGGATGACCTCGTCATTATCGAGTTCCTTGTAGGCGCGCACCACGCCGGCCAGCGTGTTGTGGTCGGCAATGCCGATGACGGGAATACGCAGCGCGCTCGCCTGATGCACATAGGCGCGCGGGTCCGAGCCACCGCGCAGGAACGAAAAATTCGTCGTGATGCCGATTTCGGCATAAGCAATCGTCATGCGAACAGTCCATGCACGAACCAGTTGGAGGGCGCCGGCTTGCCGTCATCGGTGACGAGTTCGCGGCCATAAAGCCCGTCGCGGTAAATCCAGAAGCGCAGCCCGGCCTCATCCTCGATCCGGAAATAATCGCGTGTCAGCGTTTGCCCGTTCTGCTGCCACCATTCCATGGCGATGCGCTCAGGGCCTTCCACCCGCACCACGGCATGGACGGCACGCCGCCACGTAAAATGATGCGGCGGCCCGTCAGGGACCGTGGCGAACGGCACCTTGATGGGCTCCGGCTTTTCGAACAGCCGCAGCGGCCGCAACGGCGGCTCGCCCCCCACCTGCGCCGGCCAAACGGCCTGCATGGCGGCGGCAAGGTGATGCTGCGCCGGTGCAGCCCACACCGCACGTTCCGGAATATGGGTGTCCTGCGGCAGGTGCACGACCACGCGCCGCCCGCCGATGCGCGCGGCGATGCGATCGATCAGCGCCGCCAGTTCGTCATTGTCATGCACATTGGCATCGAGATCGCGCTGCTGCTGCACGACGATTTCGGTGCGGCTGGCGGACAGGCGAATGAGATCGAAGCCGAAGCCGGGATCGAGCGGATCGTTCAGGGCCTCCAGCCGCTCGCGAAACAAACGGTCGATCACCTCGCCGCGGGTCACGGGGCGTCCGGTGTCCACCACGATCGCGCGGACCGCGCCGTCGGTGCGGAAAAAGCTCGCTTCCAGCCGCCGCGCGCCTTTGCCCTGCCGCTCCATCGACTGGACCAGCATCTCGGCCAGCCGGGACAGCGTCGCCGAGATCACGTCTTCGGTTGCGACCGGTTCAGCAAAACGTTTCTCAACGATGTAATCCGGCAACGGTTTTCGAGGACTGATCGGCGCATCGCCCTGCCCCAGCGCGTGCTCCAGCAGCGTGGTGAAATCAGCGCCGAACCTTGCCGTGATTTCATGGCGTGCGCGGGAAGCCACATCGCCGATGGTTTTCAAGCCCGCACGGCGCAGGCCGCGGGTGATGGCCTCATCCGCGCCGAGCGCGAACACCGGCAGCGGCCCGACCGCCCCGGCCTCTGCGCCGTCCCGGATGATCTGCCCGGAGGCATGGCGCGTCATCGTGCGCGCGCAGATCGAGGTGCCGGCAATCGCCGCGCTGACGGCAAAACCCCGCCGCGTCATCGCATCGCATAGCATTCGCATCAGCGCGGCCTCGCCGCCGAACAGATGGGCGCAGCCGGTGATATCGAGGAACAGGCCATGCGGCGGATCGAGCGCGACCAGCGGCGTGAAGCGGTCGCACCAGTCGGCGATGTCGTTCAACAGCCCGGCATCGGCCGCTTCATCGGCATCGAATACTGTCAATTCAGGACAGATGGCGCGGGCATTGGCGAGCGGCAGGCCGATCGCAAGACCGAGATGCACAGCGGCATCATCGAGCGCATAGATTTGCAGTGCGTTGTTCTGCTTGGCGACGACGACACTCGGTTCGTTATTACCCTGCTTGGCGTTGCCGCGCGCGAGCTGACGCTTGATACGGTCGATGGGCAGGCGCGGCAGCCACAGGCTGAGGATACGCCGCCGGTTCGCTGAAAAGGCACTCATCACATTTCCATTCCATGATCCACCGGCCGACAGGGCCATGACGGTTACGAACCAGCTGCGCGTCGAACACCGGCGCGCCCCATGCACTCCAAGGCGCCGCAGGCGGCGAATGCGCAGCGCGCACGATCCATCGTGTCTCCGCCGTTGAAGGCATCGGTTCTGCCGCCAATCGCAACAATAATCCCGTGACGCCCGAGGCCTGCGCGGCCAATGTCAGCTTGCGGCTGGCGACGAGGTCGAGTTGCCGCGCCTGGCCCCAGACTTCCAGCACCACGACGCCGACTGCATCGCAGGCCAACGCATCGGCGGCGGTCCGCAACGCGGTATCCACATCGGCGGCACGCACCGTCACCACAAGGCGCGGATCGATGCCGAGTTCAGCCAACCCGCCCATCGACAGCGCGCCGGATTCGATTTCGGAAAAATCCTGCCGCACCCAGACCAGCGGCCGGCACGGTGTTGCGCGCCGCGCAAGGCCTGCGATGAATCCGGTTGCCGCGGCGCTCTGACGTCCCTCGGCAAACACTTCGTGCATCGCGGCCACAGCAAGGCCGCCACACAACACCGCATCCACGTCAGCGTGGCCGAGCGCCACCCGGTTGAGGACATTCACATCGCCATTCGCCTCGATGCGCTCGATGCTGCCGCGCAAAGTCGCAAGCGTGCTTGTGCGTGCGCCGGTCATGCGCCGCTCCTTGGAATTTTGGACCACCATCGGTTCAGGGGAGAACCAGAAGCTGGCTCATTTGTTCATGATATGTTCTAATATAAAGCTAACATGGCCCGCGGAGTCAATCGGGATTGGCGCATCTGCAATTCATGAATGGAATCAAGGGGATTTAGGGATGGATGTGCAACGCAAGCTGGAAATCCTGGCGGATGCGGCCAAATACGACGCGTCCTGTGCCTCCAGCGGCACCGAGCAGCGGGACTCCAGCGACGGCAAGGGTCTCGGCTCGACCGCGCCCGGCATGGGCATCTGCCATTCCTACGCGCCGGACGGCCGCTGCATCTCGCTCTTGAAGGTCCTGCTCACCAACGCCTGCAATTACGATTGCCTTTATTGCGTCAACCGCGCCACCAGCAATGTGCCGCGTGCCCGCTTCACCATCGACGAGGTGGTAAAATTGACGCTCGACTTCTATCGCCGCAATTACATCGAGGGATTGTTTCTCTCCTCCGGCATCATCCGCAGCGCCGACTATACCATGGAGCAGGTGGTGAGCGTCGCGCGCAAGCTGCGCGAACAACATCACTTCCGCGGCTACATCCATCTGAAAACCATTCCGGAAGCCGACGATGCGCTGATTGCGGAAGCCGGCAGATATGCCGATCGCCTCAGCATCAACATCGAAGTCCCCGAAGAAACCAGCCTCGCCAAGCTTGCGCCGGAGAAAGACGTGCGTGCGATCCGCCGCACCATGGGGCGGTTGCGATTGAAACTCGATGAAGCGCAGGAGAACGCCACGACCGCGAAGGCAAAACCTCCGCGCTTTGCACCGGCCGGACAAAGCACGCAGATGATCGTCGGCGCCGATGCCGCCAATGACAAGACCATCCTCAATACCAGCGCCAATCTCTACGGCTCCTACAAACTCAAGCGTGTCTATTATTCCGCGTTCAGCCCGATCCCTGACGCCAGCCGCGCGTTGCCATTGGCTGCGCCGCCACTGGTCAGGGAGCACCGGCTCTATCAGGCCGACTGGCTGATGCGGTTTTATGGTTTCGATGCCGGCGAGATCGTCGATGAGAGCATCGGCATGCTGTCGCTCGAGATCGATCCGAAACTCGCCTGGGCATTACGTCACCGCGACCGCTTCCCGCTGGACGTCAACCGTGCCAGCCGCGAGGAGTTGCTGCGCGTGCCCGGCTTCGGCGCCAAGGCGGTCGACCGCATCATCGCGACGCGCCGGGTGACCTCGATTCGTGCGGCCGATCTGGCGCGGCTGCATATCCCGGGGAACAAGGCGCTGCCGTTCATCGTTCTCAGTGACCACCGGCCGTATTCGCATCTGCTCGATAGCGTGCAGCTGGCGGAACGATTCAAGCCGAAGGCGAAGCAATTGGGATTTGGATTTTAACGTCATTGCGACCGCAGCGAAGCAATCCATCTCGCCAAGAAAAGAAAGAATGGATTGCTTCGCTGCGCTCGCAATGACGAGGGAAAACAGATGTACTTCATCACTCTCGAAAGTGAGACCGATTTCGAAGGCTGGCGCAAAGCGGCGCGTGCGCTGGCCCTCCACAACGTGACGCCCTCCGACGTGACGTGGACTGTGCAAGGCAACGAGCCCGAACTGTTCGAACCGTCCGCGCCGCCACTCGAACCGCCACAAGGCACCTTCAACGTCTCGGCCAAATTCGTCGAACTGGCGCAGTCCGCCATCCTGCACCGCGACCCCCAGCGCTTTGCGATTTTGTATCGCCTGCTGTGGCGGATGCGGAGCAACCACGACCTGTTGAACGTCGCCACCGATCCCGACGTGTCTCTGGTCACGGCCATGGCGAGAGCCGTGCATCGCGACGAGCACAAGATGCAGGCCTTTGTCCGCTTCCGCGAGGTCGGGCGCGAGAGCAAGTCGCATTTCGTCGCCTGGTTCGAGCCCGAGCATCACATCGTCGAGGCCACCGCGCCGTTCTTTGCCAGCCGCTTCGCCGATATGCCCTGGTCGATCCTGACGCCGGACGTTTGCGCGCATTGGGACGGGCACGCCGTCGCGATCACGCCAGGCGTCGCCAAGGCCGAAGCGCCGACCGAAGACCGGCTGGAGGAAACCTGGCTGCGTTACTACGCCAGCATCTTCAATCCGGCCCGGCTGAAGGTGAAGGCGATGCAGAAGGAAATGCCAAAGAAGTATTGGCGGAACCTGCCGGAGGCCTCAATGATTAAACCGCTGATCGAAGGCGCCGAACGCCTGACCGGCGAAATGATCGCCCATGCCGCAACCGAGCCTCACAAATCACAGAAACGGCTGGAACCTTCCATGACACGCAAAGCGTCCGCCGGCGATCTCGAAACGCTCCGCGCCGAAGCCGCCGACTGCCGCGCCTGCCATCTCTGGAAGGACGCGACGCAGACGGTGTTCGGCGAAGGCCCGCAAGCTGCCCGGATCATGCTGGTCGGCGAACAGCCCGGCGACAAGGAAGACCTCGCCGGCAAGCCGTTCGTCGGGCCGGCCGGCCAGATGCTGGATCGCGCGCTGGAAGAAGCCGGCGCCGACCGCACCAAGGTGTACGTCACCAACGCCGTCAAACATTTCAAGTTCGTGCCGCGCGGAAAGATCCGCCTGCACCAGAAGCCGAATACGCCGGAGATCAAGGCGTGCCGGCAATGGTACGAGCGCGAACTGGCTGCCATCAAGCCGGACCTGGTGGTGGCGATGGGCGCGACCGCGGCGCAAAGCGTGTTCGGCAAGATCACGCCGATCAACAAAAATCGCGGCCACCTGATCGATCTCGACGAGGGGATCAAGGCGCTGGTGACGGTGCATCCGTCCTATCTGCTGCGGCTGCCCGATGCGGAGGCCAAGGCGCGGGAATATGAGCGGTTCGTGGATGATCTCAGGATTGCGGCGAAGCTGTTGAAGCGGTCGGCGCGGGCGGCTTAGGACCCTGTGCAGCACACCCGGGTCCGCGCTACGCGTCCCGAGTACAGGCTCCGTGATGCGCTGCCGATCCGGGGTCCATCTTGCTCAACAGAATGGGGCCCGGCTCTGCGGTGCAACGCGAAGAGCGCTGCACCGCGTCCGGGACACGAAGAACAATCAAGCCGCCGCGGCGAGATTGACTGCGGCTGCCGCGAGCGTCGTCAGGCTCTCGTCGGTTTTCTTTTCTTCCTGCAAGGTCTGATCCAGCAGGCGAACAGCGTCCTTCATGCCGAGTTGCTGCGCCCACTGCTTCAACGTGCCGTAGCGCGAGATCTCGTAGTGCTCGACCGCCTGCGCGGCGGCCAGCATGCCGGCATCCAGCGACGCGGTTCCCTTGTACTCATCCATGATCTCCTTGCCCTCGTCCAGAATGCCCTGGATCGCATCGCAGGTCTTGCCGCGTGCGGGCTTGTCGATCAGTTCGAAGATCTGTTCGAGGCGTTCCACCTGGCCTTCGGTTTCGCCGTGATGCTTTTCGAACGCGGCGCGAAGCTTGTCGGAACTGGCTGCCTTGGCCATCTTCGGCAGCGCCTTCAAAATCTGTTTTTCGGCGAAATAGATGTCCTTGAGCGTATCGAGGAAGAGGTCGTTGAGGTCTTTGTCCTTGGTGGCCATTGCGTACTCCGTTGAGACGTTTTGAGAAATCATTGTGTCCCCGCGGCTCAACGCCACCTCATCAGCAATGTTCCAGCAATCTCAAAAAGGAAGCTGCGGCGGCGCCAGCCGGTCTCCGGCTCTCGGCGACCAACCGCCTTTGGATATCCTTCGCTGTCAGCGTCGCCAATGCGCCGAGGCGCGGCCGTGACCGCACCTCGGACGTCGACTGGAGCAAGGCGAGAAAGACAAGGGTGGCCGGGACAAGCCCGGCCACGACGCGATAAGTCACGCCGCCAGCGTGTTCTCGACCAGCTTGATCCAGTACGACGTGCCGAACACGATCGCCTCGTCGTTGAAATTATAGGCGGGATGATGCAGGCCGGCGCTGTTGCCGTTGCCGCAGAAGATGAACGCCCCCGGACGCTGCTCCAGCATGTAGGCAAAATCCTCCGCGCCCATCAGCGGCGGCATTTCATGAACATTGGCATCGCCGGCAACTTCCTTGGCCACCTGCGTCGCGAAGTCGGTCTGCGCGGCATGATTGACCACCACCGGATAACCACGCACATAGTCCAGATCGATCCAGGAGCCGGTCATTTGCGCAACGCCGGCCACGACTTCGTGCACACGCTTCGAAACCAGATCCCGCACCTCCGCGGTCAACGTGCGCACGGTACCCCTCAGCTCGGCGGTTTGCGGGATCACGTTGCGGGCATTGCCGGCATGGAACTCGCACATCGAAATCACAGCCGATTCCAGCGGATCGACGGTGCGGGAGACGATCGACTGCAAGGCCGTGATCAACTGCGCGCCGACCAGAACGGAATCGATGCATTTGTGCGGGCGCGCCGCATGGCCGCCGAGGCCTTCGATCCTGATATCGATGGAGTCGGTCGCGGCCATGATCGGGCCCGGCCGGATGGCGAACGAGCCGACCGGGATGCCCGGACCATTGTGCATGCCGTAGACCTGATCGATCGCGAAGCGGTCCATCAGCCCGTCCTTGATCATCGCGGCAGCTCCGGCGCCGCCCTCTTCGGCCGGCTGGAAGATCACGACCGCATCGCCCGCGAAATTCCGCGTTTCGGCAAGATAGCGGGCGGCGCCGAGCAGCATCGCCGTGTGACCGTCATGGCCGCAGGCATGCATCTTGCCCGGCGTCCTGGAGGCGTAAGGCAGATCGGTTTCCTCCTCGATCGGCAGCGCATCCATGTCGGCGCGCAGCCCGATCACCTTGACGCCGCCATGGCCGGCCGCCGGCTTGCGGCCCTTGATGACGCCGACCACGCCGGTGAGACCCAAGCCGGTCGCCACCTCGTCGCAGCCGAATTCCCGCAAGCGGTCCGCCACGAATGCCGCAGTGCGGTGAACGTCGTACAGCAACTCGGGATGCTGATGGATATCGCGGCGCCAGGCCTGGATATCGGGTTGCAGATCGGCGACGCGGTTGACGATGGGCATGGGAAATTCTCGACTTCAGGTTGGAACGCTTGGCCATGTCTAGCATGCAAGAGGCGGTCCACCCAATGGGCCTGACGGCACGCCTCCCCTCGCAGCCGTCATGGCAGGGCAATAGCGCGAAGCGCGTCTCCGCGCTAAGTGTCCAGGCCATCCGCGTCTGAATAAAACCAGGAAAAGACGCGGATGCCGGCATAAAGCCGGGCATGACGACCCATGACGGACCGGGCAGGAAACAAAAATGCCGAAGCGGCTTGAAGGTGATTTCGATTACATCGTGGTCGGCGCGGGTACCGCCGGCTGCATCGTCGCCGACCGGCTGTCGGCCGATCCCAGAAACCGCGTCCTGATCCTGGAGGCCGGCGGCAACGACAACTGGATCTGGTTTCACATCCCGGTCGGCTATCTCTTTGCGATCGGCAATCCCCGTTCGGACTGGATGTTCAAGACCGAACCGGAGCCCGGCCTCAACGGCCGCTCGCTGGCCTATCCGCGCGGCAAGGTGATCGGCGGCTCCTCCGCCATCAATGCGATGATCTCGATGCGCGGACAGGCGGCCGACTACGACCACTGGCGACAGCTCGGCCTTACCGGCTGGGGCTATGATGACGTGCTGCCGGCGTTCCGGCGGCTGGAAGACCATTTTCTCGGCGAGAGCGAGCATCACGGCGCCGGCGGCGGCTGGCGGATCGAAGCGCCGCGGCTATCCTGGGCCGTCCTCGATGCCGTCGGCAACGCCGCCGAAGAAATGGGGATTCGAAAAATTCCGGATTTCAATACCGGCGACAATGAAGGCGTCGGCTATTTCCACGTCAACCAGAAGCGCGGACGCCGCTGGTCCGCCGCGCGAGGCTTTTTGAAGCCCGCATTGCACCGCCCCAATCTTCGTCTCGAAAAGAATGTGCTGGTCGAGCGGCTGATCGTCGAGCAGGGCCGCGCCGTCGGCGTGCGGTTCGCGCAAGATGGCGAAACCGTCGACGCCCGCGCCAAAGGCGAAGTGATCCTGAGCGCCGGCGCGATCGGCTCGATCCAGGTGCTGCATCGCTCCGGCATCGGACCTGCGGACTGGCTGGCGCCGCTCGGGATCGAAACCGTGCTCGACCGCCAGGGCGTCGGGCACAATCTGCAGGACCATCTGCAGCAGCGCGCGATCTACAAGGTCGATGGCGTTCGCACGTTGAATGAGACTTACTATTCACTGGTGAGGCGCGGCCTGATGGGCTTCGATTATGCCTTCCGCCGCCGCGGACCGCTGACCATGGCGCCCTCGCAACTCGGCATCTTCACGCGCTCCGATCCACACCGCGAGCGCGCCAACATCCAGTTCCATGTGCAGCCGCTGTCGCTGGACAAGTTCGGCGATCCCCTGCATCGTTTTCCCGCCATCACGGTGAGCGCCTGCAATCTGCAGCCGACCTCGCGCGGCACGGTGCGCATTCGCTCCGCGCAGCCCGATTCTGCGCCCGCGATCGCGCCGCACTACCTCTCGACCGCGGAAGACCGGCAAGTCGCCGCCGACGCCATCCGCACCACGCGGCGGCTGATGAAGCAGCCGGCGCTCGCGCCCTATCATCCGCAGGAATTTTTGCCGGGTCCGTCCGTCGGCGACGACGATGCGTCGCTCGCAAAAGCCGCCGGCGATATCGGCACCACGATTTTCCATCCCGTCGGCACCGCCAAGATGGGCACGGCCAGCGACCCGATGGCGGTGGTCGATGAACGGCTGCGCTTTCATGGCCTTGCGGGCCTGCGCGTGGTCGATGCCTCCGTGATGCCGACCATCACCTCGGGCAACACCAACACGCCGACCGCGATGATCGCGGAGAAAGGTGCTGCGATGATCCTCGAGGATTCGCGCAAGGCGCCTTCATGACGGACCGGCAGCGGGTTTGGGTCGAACACGCCGGTGCCCGGATCGCGCTTGCGCGATGGGGCGAGCCGGATTCGCGCAAACCGCCTGCCCTTCTCGTGCACGGCACGGGCTTCGTCGGCGAAGTCTGGGACGAGGTCGCAAGCGTCCTCGCTTCGGGATACACGGTCTATGCGCTCGACCGCCGGGGTCACGGCGCCAGTCACAAGCCGGCCCCCGGCCACTATCACTTCCTGGATTTCGCGATGGATGTGGGCGCGGTGATCGAGGCGCTCGATCTCTCCGAGATCTACGGCATCGGCCACAGTGCGGGCGCGACCGACCTGATGCTTGCCGCAAGGCTGCTCCCGCAGCGCTTCTCGCGCCTGTTCGTGATGGAGCCGACCGTCATGGATCCACGGGCGGGCCGGAGCGCGGTCTCAGGGTTGACCGACAAAGCAACAGCCTCCGTGCAGGGAGTGTTACGCCGCCAGGCGGAGTTTGAAAGTGCTGCGGCTGCATTCCAGCGCTTTCGCATGGCGCCCGCATTCGCTGACTGGTCGCAGGACGCGCTGTGGACCTATGTGCGGCACGGCTTCGAGCCGTTGCCTGACGGCCGGGTGCGGCTGCGCTGCAGGCCGGAGATCGAAGCGGCGATGCTGCTGCCGATCTTCGAGGCGATGGAACAGGTCTACACTGGAGACCATCGCGGCAATCCGTTCGGCTGGCTGTCCGAGATTGGCTGTCCCGTGCGCATCGCCACCGCCGAACGGTCCTGGCCGATCTACAAGGAGATGGCGGCGCGCGCCGCCGCGCTGATCCCGGCCGCGAGCCCGTGGACATTCGGCGGTGCCGGGCACTGCGTTGCGCAGGAAGCGCCGGCGCTGGTGCTGGAAGCCTTGCAGGCGTTCGCGACCGCAGAGAGCTAAGTTTGCCTATGCCATCGTTGATGATTTTCTGGGAACCCCGTCCGGTTTCCCGAAGTTGACTCGCGGGGCGTCCGCAGCTGTTGGAGGCGTGATGAACAATCCCTTTCGGCGCCCGAACAAGACCGCTGTGATCGTGCTCGTTAGCTGCGTCCTGCTGCTGGCAGCAAGCGTGGTGCTGGCGGCCGCTGTTCTTTGGCGACCCACGATGATGACGTCGGCAAACCTCGCGCCACCCAATGGCACGCCGGGATCGGCGCAACCGGGAACAATCGGTCTGGCACGACCGCATGTGCCGCTGCCGACGAAATGAACGGCGCGCCATCGACGGGCTCACCCCCACCACGCACAAATGGCGCAGCGGGAAGCTCCGGGCCCGCTGAACAAAGCCGGACGCTAATCGTTCGACGGAATCGGATGCAGCTTTGCCAGTTGATCGAGCGACAATTCCGCTTCCCGATCGGTCAGCGTGAATCGGACGATTACATCCTGGCGGCCGAGCTGGCCCCAAAGTCCGTCCGAAGACCATTTCTGCGGCGCCGGTCCGCGTGCACCCTCGATCCAGACAAAATACCACTGCGCCATAACAGCACCTCCTGGCGCCTCGCGCCGGAACAGGTGAGACGGGGCTTGATCGCGTGGGTTACGCCGATTTCCGCACTGCGTTATCCACCAGCGTCTTGCCGAGCGACCAGATCGCGCCGGGGACCTTGTGGCTGGAGGCGATGACGGTGTCGAACGCCTTTTCGACCCAGTTGCAGTCTTCTTCGGTGATGGTCAGCGGCGGCAACAGCTTGATGGTATGGCTGCCGTGGCCGGAGACTTGAGTAAGGATCTTGTGGTCCTTGAACAGCGGCACCGTGATGAGTTGGCAGAACAGGCCCTTGTTGGCGGTCTCGAGCACGTTCCACGATGCTTTCAGCCGCAGCGACTTCGGCGGGCCGAACTCGACGCCGATCATCAGTCCCTTGCCGCGGACTTCCTTCATCAATTCATAGCCCGGCACCATGCGGGTCAGCGCCAACCGCAATTCGGCGCCGCGCTTGGCGGCCTGCTCGACCAGCTTCTCCGACTCGATCACCTCGAGCGTGGCGATGCCGGCCGCCATTGCCAGATCGTTCTTGGCAAAGGTCGATCCATGCACGACCGCACGGTCCATCTGGTTGAAGATCTTGTCGAAGATGTTCTTGCGGGTCAGCAGCGCCCCGACGGGGACATGGCCGCCCGACAGCGCTTTTGCCAGCAGCACCATGTCGGGCTCGACATTCCAGTGCTCGACCGCGAGAAACCGTCCGGTCCGGCCGACGCCGGTCTGAATTTCGTCGGCGATGAACAGCGTGCCGTATTTGCGGCACAGCGCAGCCGCGCCCGGCAGGAACTCATCGGTGGGCAAGTTGACGCCCTTGCCCTGAATCGGCTCGACGATGAAGGCCGCCACCTGGCGCGACGATAGCGCCTGCTCCAGCGCGGCGAGATCGTTGAAAGGGATTTGCGTGCATCCCGGCAACAGCGGCTCGAAACCAGTGCGGAAATTCGGATCATCCATCAGCGACAACGCGCCATAGGACAGGCCGTGGAAGGAATGCGAGCAGGAGACGATGCCTGGCCGGCCGGTGGCGCCGCGCGCGAATTTGATCGCAGCTTCGACACATTCCGCCCCTGAATTGGCGAAAAACACCTTGTCCAGATATGGCACAAATTCCAGCAGCCGTTCGGCCAGCACGCCCGCAAGCGTCGAAACGTCCAATTGTACGAGATTGGGCAGATCGCTATCGAGAACGCTCTTGAGCGCCTGACGCAGCGCCGGGTGATTGCGGCCAATCGCAAAAACGCCAAATCCGCTCAGTAAGTCGAGATAACGTGCGCCCTCACGATCAAACAGGTACTGGCCTTGACCTTTCTGAAAGCCGACATCGTAACCGATTGTCTTGAGAACCCTGACAAGTTGCTCGTTCAGGTAGCGGGCGTGCATGGAACTGCGCTGCGCCTGCCGGTCCACAAACATCTCGGAAACGTCTAGATTTGAATATAACATCAGCTACATACTTCGGTTGATGGCTATTTCGTCAACTGAAAACGCTCGATGCGGCGTTTTGACCCCTGCCCCGGATCGTCGACTTAAGCACAGGTTTGAATCATGTTGCACTGCTCCCGAAGTATCATGCGTACCATAGCATATTCCGGATTTTTTTTGGCGACAGGACTTGCATCGGCCCTGGCGGCGGATCCGACCGGCGACTGGAAGGTCGCGGACGGTGTCGCCAACATCCGAGTCGCCGAATGTAACGGTAGCATGTGGGGCGTGGTTGCATGGGAGAAGATTCCGGGCGGCCGCGACAAGAACAATCCCGACGCATCCAAACAGAGCAGGCCTACCCTGGGAATGCCGATCCTGATCGACATGAAGAAGAAGGCCGGCGCGGATCAATGGGAAGGCCAAGTCTATAACGCCAAGGACGGCCAATCCTACAGTTCGACGATCAAGCCGGTCGGTCCGGATCAGCTTGAGATTCAAGGCTGCGTGCTGGGCTTTCTCTGCGGCGGCGAAACCTGGACCCGTATCTCCCCTCCGATTCCTTCCAGTCCCAGCAACAGCATGGCCAAGGGCGCCGCTCCGAAGACCACGGGCGCGCTTCCGAAGACCCCCTCGCCTGCGGCGCCGACGACAACAGCCACTGCGCCGAAGGCCCATGGCGCCGCCAACCCGGCTTCCAAAGCTCCTGCTCAAAAGCAAGCGGCCGGCCAGCCGGCCGATCCGGTCGGCGATATCTGTCTACTCCCCGACATCGCGCGGTTTGCCCATTAGCGCGGGCTGGAACAGCAACACCGCAGCCAGCGTCGTCAGCAGCGAGAGCGCGAGCAGCTTGCCCATGCTCGCGGTGCCCGGATGACTGGACAGCCATAGGCTTCCGAACGCGGTGGCGGTCGTCAGCGCGCTGAAAAATATCGCTCGCGTCAAGCTTGTTTGCAGCAGGTTCGTTCTCCCCGACCGCCACGCCGTGACGTAGTAGATCTTGAACGCGACGCCGATGCCGAGCATCAACGGCATGGCGACGATGTTGGCGAAGTTCAGCGGCATCCCGATCAGTACGCAGATTTCCAGCGTGACCGCGCCCGCCACCAACAGCGGAACCAGCGTCAGCAGCACGTCGGTGACGCGCCGCAAGGCGAGCCACAGCAAAAGGCTGATCACGACCAGCGCCGCGATTCCGGCGTGGATGAACGCCTTGACGACGGTTTCGCCGGATTTGAGAATTGATATCGGCCCGCCAATCGCGTTCGGTTCAGCGGCCAGAACGGCGGCGGCGAACGCGCGCAGCGTGTCGTTGTCGTTGGGATCGCCGCGCGGCAGCGCCTCGACGCGCATCAGGCCGTCCTTGGTCTTCCAGCCGGCGACCAGATTGGGCGGCAGCGTATTCAGGCTTACCGGCTGCGCCTCCAGCGATGTCTTGACCTGCTCCAGCACCACCTTCAGAGGCGTGACGAAAACAGCCTGCGCTTTGTCGCGCGTGGCCTCGTTCGATTCGGCAAGCTTCGACAGCGCGTCGGCCAACCGCCGCGAGGCCACGGCACCCGGCCCCTTGCCGTCCCCAGCAGTCTTGCGCAGGCTTTCCACCGAACCCTTCAAGGCATCGACGTTCTCCGCATCGGTCGGCGGGGCATCGATCGAATCCGGATTGAGCGCGGGGTTGAGCACCTTGGCAGCTTGCGCGATCAGCTTCAGCTTTGCCGGCTGGTCGTCGGGCACAAAACTGTCCAGCGACATGGTGCGAAGCACTTGGGGCACCTTGGCCAGCTTGGCTTCAATCTGCCTCGCGCCGGCTTCCGAATTCGTCATCACATTGATGGCGTTGGCGCCGGTGTTCGGATCCTTCCTCAGGTCGAGAAAGGTCGCGATCGATTCGACCTTGGAACTTCGCAGATTGATCGGGTTGAAGTCGAATTTCAGAAAATAAAGCAGCGGCAGGCCGGCAACCGCGACCAGAAGCGTGCCGACGATGATGGGGACGCGATGCGTTTCGAGGAAGTCATCAACCGGCGCCAGGAACGCATAACCGACCGGCTCCTTCTCTCCGGGAGGGTTGAGTATTTTAAGCAAAGCCGGCAGCACGGTGATGCTGGTGAAAAACGCAACGAGCATGCCGACACCCGCGATCTCGCCGAGCTCAGAGATGCCCTTGTAGTCGGTCGGCAGGAAACATAGGAAACCGGACGCGGTCGCCATCGCGGCAAGCGAAAGCGGGACGGCAGATCGTTCGGCCGCGTTCTCGAGCGCCGATCGCAAATCCTCGTTCTTGAAGCGCTCCGAGCGGTAGCGGACGCTGTACTGGATGCCGAAGTCCACGCCGAGGCCGATAAACAGCACCGCAAATGCGACCGAGAGCAGGTTCAATGAGCCTACCATCATCAGGCCAGCCGCCGTGGTGATCGAAAGCCCGATGAAGAGATTCAAGAAAACCGCGAAGATGATCTTGCCCGAATGCAACGCCAGCCAGAGAATCACCAGCACGACGAGGAGAGTGCCGATGCCGTTGACGACGGCGCCGTCCTGGACGGTCGCGTATTCCTCGTTGGCGATCGGAACCGGTCCGGTCAACCGGACCCGCGCACCGTACTCGCCCGCCAGATTGAGTTCGGCGGCAGCCTGCCTGATGGCGTCGGTCGCCGCCTTGCCCGGCTCCAGCGCGTTGTAGTCCAGGATGGGCTTGAATTCGATGAAGGCGCGCCGATCGGCGTCGGTCAACGGCTTGTCGCTGACGAGTTCGCGCCAGGAGAACGTCGCGCTGCCTTTGTTCAGGACGTCCTCGACCGTCTGCGCGATCTGGTTGAAGGGCCGTTCGGTGCTGTCAAGCTTGATCTGCCCGCGCTTGACACCGGCGAGGCCGGTTTCCAGCGCACCCGTCAATCCGCGGATGCTGGGATCGCCGGCCATGATCTCGATCAGCGGCGCGGCCGACGTGAGCTGGCCGGTCAACTGGCCGACCTCCTCGACAGGGAGAAACAGCAGTCCGTTCTTTTCGAAAAATTCGCCCGAGCCGAGCGGCTCGACCGAATCGAAATTCTTGGTGTCGCCGGACAGCTTCTGCTCGAGCGCGGCTGCCGCCGTGCTGGTGAGCTCCGGCGTCGGCGCATCGACCACGGCCAGGATCGTTCGTTCCCGATCGAATGCCTGTTCGAACTGGTTGTCGCGCTTGCGCCAGTCCAGATCCGGCGAAATCAGGGTGTTGATGTCGGTATTGATGGAAAAATGCCGGGCCGTATAGAAGCCCGCCGCGACCGCAAGGGTGAGCGCGAACAAAACTGTCGGGAGGGCAAACCGCGTGCAAGCTCTAACAATTGAGACAACAGTACTTGTCAGCACATCTTTTCTTTCTAATGTTAAGGAGCTTGCCGGAAACGCCCGCTATTTACCGGAGTTCCACACGCCGATCTAATGTTGTTTTTGAACGGTTTTTCCTTGAGAACGCGAACAAATAGCGCACAGTGGCGCCAGAAGCGCGTCGAGGGATTGATATAATCCGGATCAAACTGCGGTAAAGTGTGAGCGTCACGATAGGATCACCGATGCCCGGGCTTGACTTGCGCGGAATGCTCTGGATAGCGCGGTCGGGATGATTGACGCCGCCGGGGCGCGGTAA
>LNAP01001977.1_pt1 | contig 26062 bp, 27 predicted proteins | sample 602601 | NCBI WGS metagenome assembly LNAP01 (sample SAMN02440304, study PRJNA202911) | soil metagenome | biome: Subtropical and temperate rainforests or woodlands; isolation source: soil samples (1 kg each in a 20% v/v slurry with milli Q water) were... ...
TGAAGGCTGAACTGGCCCGCGCCAACGGTCTCGATCCCTCGGCGAAACTCAAGCTCGGCACCAAGCTGACCGTGCCCGGTGCAAAGACTGCCGCCGTCGCAGCGCCGGTCGCTCCCGTCATGGCCGCCCCGGTCGCCGGCACGCTGCAGCCCGTTGCTGCCGCTCCCGCTCCTGCCACCAAGATGGCTTCCGTTGCGGCGCCGGTGCAGAGCGCGCGCCTGGCTCAGGCCACGGCCAATGTCGAAGAGAAGCCGGCCGAGGCGTCGGCAAAGGCTGCGGAAGCCACCGGCGCGCTGCCGACCTTCCGCTGGCCGGTGCGCGGCAAGGTGGTCACGAGCTACGGCGCCAAGACCAACGGCAAGTCCAATGACGGCATCAATCTCGCGGTGCCCGAGGGGACGCCGGTCAAGGCGGCTGAAGACGGCGTCGTCGCCTATTCCGGCAACGAGCTGAAAGGTTACGGCAATCTGGTCCTGGTTCGGCACTCCAACGGCTACGTCACCGCATATGCCCATGCGAGTGAGCTGATGGTGAAGCGCGGCGATACCATCAAGCGCGGTCAGGTCATTGCCAAGTCGGGTCAATCCGGGGAGGTGGCGTCGCCGCAGCTCCACTTCGAGATCCGCAAGGGATCGACCCCGGTTGACCCGCTTCAATTCCTGAACGGGGCGTAAGGCGCGAGCCCGGAGTAGGGCGCGCCGTCACCACATCCAAGCTGTCATCGCCCGCCCTGTGCGCAATTGCGCACTGGAGCGGGCGATCCGGTATTCCAGCGACGATTGTTGTTAAGCCGAGAAGCCGCAGCGTACTGGATTCCCCGCCTTCGCGGGGAATGACAGTTGAGCGCGGCGAGATAGCTCCCGCTACTTCCCCGTCAGCTTCACGCCCAGCCGTCCCGCAAGCTCCTGCACGAACTGCCAGGCGACGCGGCCCGAGCGCGAGCCGCGCGTCGTCGACCATTCCAGCGCTTCGCGCTCCAGCGCCTCGTCGTCGATCTTGACGCCGAAATGGCTGCAATAGCCGCGCACCATGGCGAGATATTCGTCCTGGCTGCAGCGGTGGAAGCCGAGCCACAGGCCGAAGCGATCCGACAGCGAGACTTTCTCCTCGACCGCTTCGCCGGGATTGATCGCGGTCGAGCGCTCGTTCTCGATCATCTCGCGCGCGAGCAGATGACGGCGGTTCGAGGTGGCGTAGAGGATGACGTTCTCGGGCCGGCCCTCGATGCCGCCTTCGAGCACCGCCTTGAGCGACTTGTAGGAGGCATCATTGCCGTCGAAGGAGAGGTCGTCGCAGAACACGATGAAGCGGAAGGACGAGGCGCGCAGCTGCTCCATCAGAGCCGGCAGGCTCTCGATGTCCTCGCGGTGGATCTCGATCAGCTTCAGCTTGTCGGAGGCCTTGCGCTGCGCGTTGATGCTGGCATGCGCGGCCTTCACCAGCGACGACTTGCCCATGCCGCGCGCGCCCCAGAGCAGGGCATTGTTGGCGGGCAGGCCATTGGCGAAGCGCTCCGTGTTCTCCATCAGGATGTCGCGCATCCGCTCGACGCCCTTGAGCAGGAACAGCTCAACGCGGCTGACGCGCGGCACCGCCGCAAGGCGGCCGTCCGGGTGCCAGACATAGGCATCCGCCTGCCTGAACGACTCGCGTCCGGCGGGCGGCTTGCCCTGGGCTGCGACGTGCGCCGCGATGGTCTCCAGCGCGCGGACGATGCGGTCCTGGGAGAGGTCGGGGGTTGCCTGTGAGGCCGCCGTGGGGCGTTTTGCCGCGACGCGGGCAGGCTTCCTGGCAGGGGTACGGGGGCCTTTGCCGGCCGGGCTTTTGCTTGGTTTTTTGGGCATGTCCGAAGTTCCTGAGAATGCAGCCTTATCGGGCCTGAGGCCGCGCCGCAAGGTGACCAAATGGGCGGTCTGGCAGCGTTGCAATTGGGACAGTGGCCGCTATAGTCCGCGCGAATTTGACCGAACCGGTCGCCTTTGAGGGCCTGACCGGCTTTCCCCCGTTTCCACGAGGATCGTTCCGAATGCTGATTACCCCTGCGTATGCCCAGGCCGCGGGCGCCGGCGATACCAACAGCATGTTGATGTCGCTGCTGCCGTTCGCCCTGATCTTCGTGATCATGTACTTCCTGATTCTGCGTCCGCAGCAGAAGAAGGTGCGCGACCACGCCGACCTCGTGAAGAACATCCGCCGCGGCGACACCGTCGTGACCTCGGGCGGCCTCGTCGGCAAGGTCACCAAGGTCGTCGACGACGACCAGATCGAGTTCGAGATCGCCGATGGCGTGCGGGTGCGGCAGATGCGCTCGATGGTCTCCGGCGTGCGCGCCAAGGGCGAGCCGGCCAAAGACAGCGCGAAGGAAAGCGCCAAGGAAAACGCAAAGGACGACGCCGCGTCGAAGTGAGCACTTCCGCGAGTCTCTCCCAAGTCTCCTGATCTGACAGGTCCAGTCGATGTTGTATTTCACGCGGTGGAAGGCGCTGGGGATTATCCTGACGGCGCTGATCGTGTGCCTCTGCGCGGTCCCGAACTTCTTCCCGGAGTCGCAGGTCAAGACCTGGCCCGCCTGGGCACAGCGTCGGCTCGTGCTCGGCCTCGACCTCCAGGGCGGCTCCTATCTGCTGCTTGAGGTCGATTCCGCCTATGTGAAGAAGGAGCGCCTGGATCAGGTTCGCGACGACGTCCGCCGCACGCTGCGCGATGCCAAGATCGGCTTCACCGGCGGCGTCACCGTGCGCAACGACGCGGCCGAGGTTCGCATCACCAAGGACACCGATTTTCAGCCGGCGCTCGCCAAGCTGCGCGAGCTGTCCCAGCCGCTCGGCGGCCTGATGGGATCCAGCGGTCAACGCGACCTCGAGGTGACCGATGCCGGTGGCGGCGTGATCCGGCTGACCGTCCCGCAGGCGGCGATGCTCGACCGCATGCGCAAGACCATCGAGCAATCGATCCAGATCGTGGAACGTCGCGTCAACGAGCTCGGCACCGTCGAGCCCGTGATCCAGCGCCAGGGTAACGACCGCATCCTCGTGCAGGTCCCGGGTCTTCAGGACCCGACGCGCCTCAAGAAGATACTCGGCGAGACCGCGAAGATGGAATTCCGCATGGTCGACACGACCGTGTCGCCGGACCAGGCCCAACAGGGCAGGTTGCCGCCGGAATCCGAGTTGCTGATGAGCGCGTCGCCGCCGCCTACGCCCTATGTTGTCAAGAAGCAGGTGCTGGTCGCCGGCAGCGATTTGATCGACGCCCAGGCGACCTTCGACCAGCGCACCAGCGAACCGGTCGTCAGCTTCAAGTTCAATACGTCGGGCGCGCGCAAGTTCTCGCAGGCTACACAAGAGAATGTCGGGCTGCCCTTCGCGATCGTGCTCGACAACAAGGTAATCTCTGCGCCCAGGATCAACGAGCCCATCACGGGCGGGCAGGGACAGATCTCGGGCAGCTTCACGGTCCAGTCCGCCAACGACCTCGCGATCCTGATGCGCGCCGGCGCGCTGCCGGCCCCGTTGACCGTGGTCGAAGAGCGCACGGTCGGTCCGGGCCTCGGCCAGGACTCGATCGAGAAGGGCGAGCTTGCGGCTTACGTCGGCTCGATCCTCGTCGTGATCTTCATGCTGTTGACCTACCGGCTGTTCGGCGTGTTCGCCAACATCGCGGTGGCCATCAACGTCGCCATGATCTTCGGCCTGCTGTCGCTGCTCAACGCCACGCTGACACTGCCCGGCATCGCCGGCATCGTGCTCACCGTCGGCATCGCGGTCGATTCCAACGTGCTGATCTACGAGCGCATCCGCGAGGAGCTGCGCGGCGGTCGCAACGCGATCTCGGCGATCGACGCCGGCTTCAAGCGGGCGCTGGCGACCATCCTCGATTCCAACATCACGACTTTCATCGCCGCCGCCGTGCTGTTCTACATCGGCACCGGCCCGGTACGCGGCTTCGCCGTGACGCTCGGCATTGGCATCATCACCACGGTGTTCACCGCCTTCACCCTGACCCGGCTGATCGTTGCCTGGTGGGTGCGGTGGAAGCGGCCGCAGAACGTGCCGATCTAGGAGCCTGATTGTGACTCAGACCGTTCTCATCGGGCTCGGCGTCCTCATCGCCATTCTCACCGTAGTCGCGGCCCTCGGCCTGCTGCCGTCGCTGCGTATCGTCCCGGACGACACGCATTTCGACTTCACGCGCTTCCGTCGCATCAGCTTCCCGATCTCGGCGGCGCTGTCGATCATCGCCATCACGCTGTTCTTTACCCACGGCCTGAACCTCGGTATCGACTTCAAGGGCGGCACGCTGCTGGAGGTACGGGCCAAATCCGGCGCCGCCGACATCTCGGCGATGCGCACGACACTGGATGGTTTGCGTCTTGGCGAAGTCCAGCTGCAGCAATTTGGCGGTCCCGAGAACGTCTTGATCCGCGTCGCCGAGCAGCCCGGCGGCGACAAGGCGCAGCAAGATGCCGTGCAGAAGGTGCGCACCGCTCTTGGCGATTCCATTGAATACCGCCGTGTCGAGGTGCTTGGCCCGCGCGTCGCCGGCGAGCTGCTTGCCTACGGCATGCTCGGCCTGATGCTCGCGATCGTCTCGATCCTGATCTATCTCTGGTTCCGCTTCGAATGGCAGTTCGCGCTCGGCGCCATGATCGCCAACGTGCATGATATTGTGCTGACGATCGGCTTCATGTCGATCAGCCAGGTCGATTTCGACCTGACCAGCATAGCCGCGCTTCTGACGATTCTCGGCTATTCGCTCAACGACACCGTCGTCATCTACGACCGCATCCGTGAAATGCTGCGGCGGTACAAGAAGATGCCGATGCCGCAGCTTCTCAACGAATCGATCAACTCGACGCTGTCGCGTTCGATCATCACCCACTTCACGGTGACGCTGGCGCTGCTGGCCCTGCTGCTGTTCGGCGGCCATGCCATCCACAGCTTCACCGCGGTGATGATGTTCGGCGTGGTGCTGGTCGGCACCTATACCTCGATCTTCATCGCGGCTCCGATCCTGATCTATCTCGGCGTCGGCGAGCATCGCGAGGATGCGCCCGATACGGCTACGCCGGCGAAGAAAAACAAGGCATGATCCGAACCGCATGCCGGGGCAGTAAGCTCATTCGGACGAGGCTGATGGCCGGCGATCCCAACGCACCACATTTCCCGCGCTCCGCGCCGATCGAGGCCTATGGCAAGGGCGGCTTCGCCTTTGCGGGCATGTCCCATCGCGGCTCGCTGCTGTGCCTGCCGGACGCGATCTGGGCCTGGGACGTGACCGACCCGGCGAAGATCGACCGCTATTCGCTGGATCGGGTGTTCACGGCCGCCAACAGCATCGACACGCTTTTGATCGGCACTGGAGCGGGGGTCTGGCTGCCGCCGCCGGAACTGCGCCAGGCCTTGAAAGCGGTGAGGGTGGTGCTGGACACCATGCAGACCGGCCCCGCCGTGCGCACCTACAACATCATGATCGGCGAACGGCGGCGCGTCGCGGCCGCGCTGATCGCCGTGCCATGAGCGGCGCTGCTGTTCCGGCCGATTCCGTCACCTTCTGCGCCGATCTCGTGCGCAGTCATGACTTTCCGCGCTATGCCGCGACCCTGTTCGCGCCCGCGACCGAGCGCCGCGCGCTGCTGGCGCTCTATGCCTTCAACGTCGAGATCGTCCGCGTCCGCGACCAGGTGAGCCAGCCACTGCCCGGGGAAATCCGGCTGCAATGGTGGACCGACATGCTGTCGGGCCAGGTCCATGGCAGCGCCGAGGGCAATCCGGTGGCGTCCGAGCTGCTGCGTGCGATCCGCGATTTCGATCTGCCGGTCGAGCCGCTGTCGCTGCTCGCCGACGAGCACCAGTTCGATCTCTACAACGATCCGATGCCGACGTTGACGGCGCTGGAAGGCTATCTGGCGGCGACCTGTTCTGTGCTGTTCGCGCTCGCTGCGAGGATCATGGCGCCGCCTTCGGAGGCAGCCGAGCATCTGGCAAGGCATGCCGGGCTGGCCCAGGGCATCGTGCAGATCATATCGAGCCTGCCGCGCGATGCCGCGCACCGGCAGTTGTTCCTGCCGCAGCAACTTCTGACGAGCCATGGCTGCAGCATGGAGGACGTGTTCGCCGGCAAGGAGAGCGCCAATCTCGATGCCGTGCTTGAACAGCTCATCAGCGAGGCGCAGCAACATTTGACCACCGCCTTGTCGCTGCTGCCGGAGGTGCCGGTATCGGCGCGGTCTGCGTTTCTGCCGCTCGGCCAGGTTCGGGCCGACCTCAAGCGCCTGTCGCAGCCGGGACGTCATCCGTTTACGCCGCAGCCGTCGTCGCGGCTGCGCACGCTCTGGACGTTGTGGCGAGCCTCACGATCGCGGGAATTTACCAAATAGAGGTTGGCTTATCGCCTCGATTTGCCAAATGCTCTATGCTGTTCCATGGCCGAGTTGTCCCAAACCATGTCCTCCGATCCGAGCGACTTTTCGGTCGCATCTGACGACATTCTCGCTGCCGCCGAGACCATCCGGGGCGCTGTCGTCGAGACGCCTTGTAGCTACAGCCGTACGCTGAGCAATATTTGCGGCTGCGACATCTGGCTGAAATTCGAAAATCTCCAGTTCACGTCCTCGTTCAAGGAACGCGGCGCGCTCAATCGCCTGACTGCACTGACGGCGGAGGAGCGCGCCCGCGGCGTCATCGCGATGTCGGCCGGCAACCATGCGCAGGGCGTCGCCTATCACGCCAAGCGGCTCGGTATCCCCGCCACCATCGTGATGCCGGTCGGCACGCCGATGGTGAAGGTCGAGAATACCAAGCATCACGGCGCCGAGGTGTTGGTGACAGGTGCGACGCTGGAGGAGGCGGCCGCATTCGCGCGCAGCCACGGCGAAGCCCGCGGCCTGATCTTCGTCCATCCTTACGACGATCCGCTTGTCATCGCGGGGCAGGGGACTGTCGGGCTCGAGATGCTCAAGGCCGTGCCGGAGCTCGACACGCTGGTCGTCCCGATCGGCGGCGGCGGCCTGATCAGCGGCATCGCCATCGCCGCGAAATCGATCAAGCCCTCGCTGCGTATCCTGGGCGTCGAGGCATGGCTCTATCCCTCGATGTACAATGCCATCCATGGTAGCGCTCTGCCTGCGCGCGGTGATACGCTCGCCGAAGGCATAGCGGTCAAATCGCCCGGCAAGATCACGACTGAAATCGTCCGGCGCCTCGTCGACGACATTGCGCTCGTCAACGAAGCCGAACTCGAGCGCGCGGTCGCGACCCTGATCTCGATCGAGAAGACCGTCGTGGAGGGCGCCGGCGCCGCCGGCCTCGCCGCGCTCATGTCCGATCGCTCCCGTTTCGCCGGCCAGAAGGTTGGCCTGGTCCTGAGCGGAGGCAATATCGACACGAGGCTGATTGCGTCGGTCCTCACGCGCGAACTGGCCCGCGAGGGGCGGCTGACCCAGCTGTCGCTCGACATCCCGGACCGTCCCGGCCAATTGGCTGCCGTGGCCGCGCTATTGGCCGAGGCCGGCGCCAACATCATAGAGGTCTCGCATCAGCGGACCTTCTCCGACCTTCCGGCCAAGGCGACGCTGCTGCAACTCGTCATCGAGACCCGCGACAGCGCGCATCTCGACGAGGTCATGGCACGGCTCAGTGCATCCGGATTGAGCGCGCGCTGCACCTGAGCGGCGCGCGACCACGCGCTATCGCGGCGCCAGGCTCGCCAGATGGTCGATCAGCCGATCGATCTCGGCTTCCGTGTTGTAGTAGTGCGGGGAGGCGCGCACGAGCGGTGGCAGCGCGCGGACTTCGGCATCGATGCGTGTGCTGGCGGGATCCGACGCGCCGATGATGATGCCGGCGGCGGCAGCGCTTTTGACAATGGCGCCCGCCTCATGTCCATCGACCGTGAAGCTGACGATGGCGCCCGGACGTCGACCGAGGTCGCGAATTGTGACGCCGCGAATGCGGGCGAGGCCGCCGCGAAGACGGTCCGCAAGCAATCGGCAGCGCTGCTCGATAGGACCCAAACCGATGGCGAGCGCGTAATCGACGGCCGCGCCGAGTCCGAGTCTGGCTGCATAATTGTTCTCCCAGGTCTCGAAACGTCGCGCGTCGTCGCGCAGCCGATATTCATCGCGCGAGACCCAGGGTGCAGCGAAGTGGTCGATCATCGGCGGCTCGAGTTGTTGCAGCAGCGCCCGGCGGACATAGAGAAAGCCGGTGCCGCGCGGGCCGCGCAGGAATTTTCGGCCGGTTGCCGACAGCATGTCACAGCCGATGGCTTCCACGTCCACCGCCATCTGGCCGACCGCCTGGCAGGCGTCGAGCAGATAGGGAATTGCCTGCGCCCGCGCGATCCGGCCGATCGCCGTCGCCGGATTGACCAGCCCGCCATTGGTCGGAACCCAGGTGATGGCGATGAGCTTCACCCGCCCGTCGATCATGCGTTCTAGCGCGTCGATATCGAGCTCACCGCTGGCATCGCTCGGCACGACGTCGATGATCGCGCCCGTGCGCTTGGCGACCTGAAGAAAGGCGACATAGTTGGCCGCATACTCAGCCTCGGCGGTCAGGATGCGATCGCCTTGACGAAATTGAAGCGCGTAGAACGCCATCTGCCAGGCAACGGTCGCGTTCTCCACGAGCGCGATTTCATCGGGCGCGGCATTCAGCAGCCGGGCGACCGAGCCGTAAACCGATTCCAGCCGATCGGCTTCGCGATCAGCGGCGGCGTAACCTCCGATCTCGCTCTCCAGATCGATGTGCTCCTTCATTGCTGCGACGACGGGCGCCGGCATGAGAGCCGCGCCCGCATTGTGGAGATAGGCAAGCCGGGAGGCGGTGGGCGTGTCAGCCCGTATTCGGTCGATGTCAATCAAATGAGCCTCCACCTCTCGCGATGCTCCTGCATGAATTAGGCGCACCTGAGACTGCTAGCAAGTTGCGGCCGGGGGTCGATGCCTGGCTTCGTCTCAGATGCAGAGCCCGAGCAGCTTGACGTGGCAGTTGCTCGATTTGGGCCTGCTGGCAGGCGCGGCCTCGCGCTTCACGGCAACCAGCGGCTCCGTGTCCTTCTTGCCCTTGCCCTTCTTCGGCTCGTAATCGCCGGCTATCACCATCGCCCAGTAAGTGCGCTTGCCGCTGGCATTCCTGGCGTTCGCGATCCCGACGCGGGAAGCGTTGTGCAGCAAGAGGTTCTTGCGGTGCCCGGACGAGTCGATCCACTGTCCCAGCGTCTTCTCGAAATTGTCGTAGCCATAGGCGATGTTCTCGGCGGCGCGCCCCGCGCCGGCCGGCGCGACGCGGCGATTGAACGGGCCGAGTGCATCGTGACTGAGATCGTCCTTCGCCGCCATCGCGCGCGCCTGGTCCATGGCAATGCGGTCGAGGGTTGCGTCGCGCACGACGCGGACCTCACCGTGCTTGAGGCGGAAGCTGGAGATCAATTCGGCCGGGGATTCGGCCATCGCGGGCGCTGCCGCAAGCAGAACAAGGCCGGCGATCATGCCGCCAACCACCCGATGTGTCGTTCTCTGAATGCCCATAAGCCCGCCAAGCCGCATGATCCGACCGCTTCTCTATCGCCAATGTGGAGGCTTCATGGCGCGGACCACGGAGCTAGCTCGCCGGCAGGTCCGCCTCGAAGTTGAAGCGGTCGCGCAGGTTCTTGCGCTGCTCCAGGATGTCCTTGAGGAATGCGCGGTCCTGGTCGTTCTTCATCATCGGCTCGATCAGATCGAGCTGGTTCATGGCGACCAGCTGCAGGATCTCGGTGCGGGGCTTGCCGCTGCTGTCGCGCGGCAGCGCGTGCACGACCTGGATGTGTTCCGGCGGCTTCGGACCTTTGACGGCGGCGAGCTCGTTGCGGAGCTGGCCCTCGAGCGCAGCCTGATCGCCTTCGACGAACGCGTAGAGCCCGACGCCGGACCGTCGATCGGCGAACGCGACGATGGCGGTGTCGCGCACAGCCGGGTTCTTGCGGATCAGTTCCGCCAGCACCGGGGCGTCGTTGACGAGCCGGCGGCCACCGCCCTCACGGTCGGTGAAATTGAACAGGCCGCGTGTGATCGCCCGGTAGACCTTCTTGCCGGTGGCAAGCCACAGGCTCGCTGCGAAGGATTTCTTCGCCAGGATTTTGCGCTCGCGCGGCGTCAGCGCTTCGGGCGCGTAGGAGCGCTTGTGCTTGAGCAGATGCCGGAGATCTTCATAGGCCAGGATACGATAGAGCCGGCCGCGCCGTTCAAAGCAGGCTGCGAGCTGGAAGTCGGTGACATAGGCGCGGCCATCACGGCCAACCAGCCAGTTCTGTTCCTTGGCCAGATCGTTGTGGCAGATGCCGGCACGGCGCAGCCTGCGCAGCGCCGCCTTGGCCGAGCGGAAATAGGCGAGGTCGCCATGCGGTTTTGCAAGATGCAGCGCGACGCCGTCCACGAAGCCGCGCACCAGCGCGCGGCGGCCGGCCCACAGCAACTCGGGACCGACGTTCAGGCCCTTGGCCAACCTCAACGCATACTTCTCGCGCGCGAACAAATGGCGCGCGAGCAGGAACGACCACCACGGCACCTCGTCGAGCCGGCGCAGCACGGCGTCGACCTCGCCATTGTCACTACGAAAGCGGCCGCGCTCGACGGTCGAGAACACGTCGCGCTTGAGCAGCACGCCCTCGGTCCAGCGCGCCGACAGTGTCGCGGCGTCGTCTTTCGGCAGACTCATGAGGCTCACGCTGCTGCGGCGATGCGCAGGTGATCGGCGATCCAGCGATCGAGATCGGCGAGCGCCAGCGCGCTCATCGCCTGCTTCTTGGCCACCGTCTTCTCGTTGCCGCGCAGGCGCGTGCCGTCCGGCTTCTTCGTCGGTGCGCTCGCAAGTGGCGGAAACAGGCCGAAATTGATGTTCATCGGCTGGAACGAACGCGTGCCCGGCTCGATGGTCTCGATATGGCCGCCCGTGATGTGGCCGAGCAGCGATCCCAACGCCGTCGTGCCCGGCGGGCTCGCTAGGGTCTCGCCGCGGGCTTCTGCTGCGGCATAGAGGCCGGCGATCAAACCGACGCTGGCGGATTCCACATAACCCTCGCAGCCCGTCATCTGGCCGGCGAAGCGCAGTCGCGGCTGCGCGCGCAGGCGCAACTGACTGTCGAGCAGCTTCGGCGAGTTGAGGAAGGTGTTGCGATGCAGCCCGCCGAGGCGGGCAAATTCGGCGTTCTGCAGCCCCGGAATGGTGCGGAAGATGCGCTGCTGCTCGCCGTACTTCAGCTTCGTCTGGAAGCCGACGATGTTGTAGAGCGTGCCGAGCTTGTTGTCCTGCCGGAGCTGCACGATCGCGTAGGCTTTGGTGGTGGGATCGTGCGGATTGGTGAGGCCGACCGGCTTCATCGGGCCGTGGCGCAGCGTCTCGGGGCCGCGCTCCGCCATCACCTCGATCGGCAGGCAGCCGTCGAAATAGGGCGTGTTGGTTTCCCACTCCTTGAACTCGGTCTTCTCGCCGGCGATCAGCGCGGCGACGAAGCCGTCATACTGATCCTTGGTCATGGGGCAGTTGATGTAGTCGGCGCCGGTGCCGCCGGGACCGACCTTGTCGTAGCGCGATTGGAACCAGGCCACCGACATGTCGATGGATTCGCGGTGCACGATCGGCGCGATCGCGTCGAAGAAGGCGAGCGCGCTCTCGTCGGTCAGTTCGCGGATGGCGTCGGCCAGCGGCGCGGAGGTGAGGGGGCCGGTTGCGACGATAACGTTGGTCCAGTCGGCCGGCGGCATGCCAGCGACCTCGTCACGGACGATTTCGATCAGCGGATGGTCGTTGAGCGCCTTGGTGACGGCCGCCGAGAAGCCGTCGCGATCGACTGCCAGCGCGCCGCCGGCGGGCACCTGATTGGCATCGGCCGCTCGCATGATCAGCGAGCCCAGTCGGCGCATTTCGGCATGGAGCAGGCCGACAGCGTTGTTGGCGGCATCGTCCGAGCGGAATGAATTGGAGCAGACGAGCTCGGCGAGCCCATCGGTGCGGTGTGCCTCAGTCATGCGGCTCGGCCGCATTTCGTGGAGCGCCACGGGCACGCCGGATTGGGCCACCTGCCAGGCGGCTTCGGAGCCTGCAAGGCCGGCACCGATGACGTGCACGGAATTGGATTGGGGTCCTGTCATGTGCGGACAGGTAGCGCTTTTCGGCGGTCAGTGGAATCGCCGAGATCGAGTTTTCTGCCACCGGATACGACAACGCCCGCACGAGGCGGGCGCTATCGGTTGGTCCCGTGAGGGCTGAACGATATCAGCCCTGGTACTGACCGGCGGCAACGCGCGGGATGTCCGAGCGATCGAGGCCGATATCGGCCAGCTCGCGATCGCTGAGCTGGGACAGCTCGGCAACATTGCGCTGATAGTCCCGGAAAGCCTGGATCATGCGGATGAGCGAGAGCAGCATTGGTAGTCTCCTGTAGTTCGATTCAGCCCTTGCCCGGGCGTCATCGTTGAAATGAACATAGGTGAGCGTGGTGCACTGCGAAAGTTCCGATGTTGCGATGCAGCTAAGCGAAAAGCGCATGGCATCGGTAACGGACGATTAACCCGATGGCAGGCCCGCCCAAAGGTTGGGCGAAACGAGGAAGTAACTGCCATAAATGTCCGTGAATACACGGAGTTATAGCTAAGTCGATGGTTCTGGTCGAAGGAGAAATAAGTTGCGCACGGTTCGCTCGCAAGCCGATCAAGCAGCTTCTACGCCCAAGTCTCGTATGCATAAATCGCATGATGCAGGAACCGTACAAGTGAATTTATATTCATTTATATGGGATTTGGTCCGCAATCTGATGGACGACCGATTCGTCACCCCCCCGCTAGGGCAAGTGATCCAGCGAAGGAGGCGGCTGGGCGGGGCTAACTGGATTCGTACCGATTTACCGTCGAGAATCCACCCGAGTGCAGTGCACGCACCTCGGACATGCGCGCTTGATTACACAGCCGTAATGAAAGTCAGAAATTTCGCATGCGGCTCTGCACTTCACGCAACATCACGCAATTCTCGCGGGGATTTTATTGCGGCATGTTGCCGCGGCAGGAGGAAAGTGATGTCGCAGATTCCGGCAATGTCGCTGGTTCTGCCTCAAGAAAAAGAGAAGGAAAGTAACATCATGACGAAGTTACTCGGGGTTATCGCAATTGCCGCCGTCGCATTCGCCGTCGCGCCGGCCCAGGCCGCCAAGCACGCCATGGGCGGCTGCAGCTCGGCCAATCTGGAGAAGACCGAGACCGCGATCGAGAACATGGCCGACGGTGACGGCAAGATGGTCGCGCAGAAGGAGATCGCTTCCGCGCAGGACTCCATGCTCAACGGAAAAATGGGTGCGTGCGGCGCGCACCTGAACAAGGCGATGCACGCCACCATGGGGAAGTAAACGGGTAGGCAAGCGCACCAAGAGAGGGCCGGTCGCCGGGCGATCGGCCCTACGCGTTTGATTGAGCGTCCGCTTAAGGGGCGCGCGCGAGTTGGGTCGCGAAATAGGCAACGGTCTTGGAGTAGACCTCGCTCTTGTTCCACTGCTGGAGCACAGCAAAATTCGGAGCGCCGGGCTGCCAATCCTTGCCCTTCTGCCAGCCATAGCCGGCGAGATAATTGGCGGTGGAGGCGAGCACGTCGGGCGCGTTGTGCAAGAGGTCGCGCTTGCCATTGCCGTCGAAATCGACGGCGTATTTCATCCAGGACGACGGCATGAACTGGGTCTGGCCGAGTTCGCCGGCCCAGGCGCCCTTCATGTCGGCCGGCGCGAGATCGCCGCGTTGGACGATGCGCAGCGCATCCAGCAACTCGGCGCGAAACTGCTCGGAGCGGCGGCAATCATAGGCCAGCGTCGCCAGCGAGCGGATCGTCGCGAACTTGCCGGTGTTGACGCCGAAATCGGTCTCGAGCCCCCAGATCGCGACCAGCACTTCGCCCGGCACGCCATAGGTCTGCTCGATGCGGGAAAGCACCGAGCCGTATTGCTTCATCATGTTGGAGCCGCGCGTCATGCGGGGCGGCACCATGCGGCCGGAAAACTCCTCGAAGGTCTGGGTGAAGACCTTCTGGGAGCGATCGCGATTCAGCACGGCCTGATCGAGCGTCACACCTGTCAGGCCCGAGGCAATGGCCTGTTGCGAAATGCCCTTGGCCGCTGCGTCGGTTTTGAAGTCCGCAAGCCAGGCGTCGAAATTGCCCGATCCGCAAGCGACGGCGGCTAGCGCGGGCTGGGCTGACAGGATGGATGCGGAAAGGGCGAGGGCTGCGAGAGCGAGACGAGAAATCGTCGGGGACATCAGATGAAATTGATTCCGTGAAGTGATCTGACCGGCAGGCGCAATCTCGATTGTAACCGCGGCCAAAGCAAGGCGTATGACAGGCCGCGGTCCTGCCCGAGCCGGGCCCGGGCAGGATCGCTTGTCACGATATCGTCAGGCGTCCGTCCGATTGCGCCAGGGGAAGAGGTTGGCGGGGAAGTCGGCGGCCGGCTTGCGCGGGCGATGAGGCGGAGGCGGCCCCGGCCGCGCACCGGGATCGGAGACGATCACCTTGCGGTACAGATGCCAGGTGGCGTGGCCGAGCAGGGGGATCACCACGGCGAGGCCGAGGAAGGCCGGGATCGTTCCGAGCGCCAGCAGCAGCGCGACGATCAGGCCCCAGGCCGCCATCGGCACCGGGTTTTTCGCGACCACGCGCAGTGAGGTGACCATTGCCTCGAACGCACCGGCATGGCGGTCGAGCATCAGGGGGAACGATACCGCGCTGATGCAGAGCGCGGTGAGCGCGAACAGGAAGCCGGTGCCGCAGCCGACCACGATCAGCCACCAGCCTTGCCGGGTGGTGAGCACGCGCGTCAGAAAATCGGAGACGCCGGACGCGCCCTCATAGCCGAACGCCGCGATGTAGATGGCCTGCGCCGTCGCGACCCAGGTCACGAACAGGGCGAGCAGCAGCGTGCCGAGGCCGAGCATGGCGCCGAAGGAAGGTGAGCGCAGCACCTCCATGGCATCCCAGGCGCTGGCCTCCTCATAGCGTTCGCGGCGGCTGGAGAGCTCGTACAGACCGAGCGCCGCGAAGGGCCCGATCAGTGCGAAGCCAGCAGCCAGCGGGAACAACAGTGGCAGCACCGAGTAGCCCATCACGACGCGGGCGAGCACGAGGCCGAGTACCGGATAGATCACGCAGAGGATGATGGCGTGGCTCGGAACCGCCTTGAAATCCTCCCAGCCGCGCCTGAGTGCGTCGTGAAGGTCGGAGAGCTGGATGGTTCGGATCACCGGTCCCGCCGCATCCGCGGGCGGGGCCATCGTGGGGACATTGCCCTGGTAGAGTGTGGCCATTGTCGCTAGCTCCCTTGCCGGCGGCCGAATCCTGCGCCAGCAAACGGCGCGAGCGGCCGCTCTTCTCTGAGTTTCGCGATTCCAACCAGACGCGAATTCCGGACGGCTCGCGAGTTGTACGCGAAGGCTACTCTCAATTCCGAGTCCTGTCCCTCACGCTTGGGTGAGATTCGATGCCGCAGTGCAACCTCGACGATGCCATTCGGTCGTCATTTCGCCGCAGATAAGCTGATGCTGTCTGTCGGTTCGCAGAACTTCGCGGGCGCAACGCAGTAACTTCGGCTATAAGTGCCACTCAAGGCCCTTCCAGCGGATCCATTTCGGGGAGAAGACATGAGCATTTTCGGGAAAATCATGGGCGCGATCTTTGGCAGCCACCCGGCTTCCGCCGCGCCTGCCGGTGGCGCACCCGCAGGCGGCGCGCCTGCAGGAGCCGCGCCGGGCGGATCGGCACCCGCAGCAGCGCCAATGGCAACCGTGGACGTGGCGGCCGTCGTCGACAAGCTGGTGGCAGCCCAGAAGGAGAAGCTGGAATGGCGCACCTCGATCGTCGACCTCATGAAGGCGCTCGACATCGACTCCAGCCTCGCTGCACGCAAGGATCTCGCCAAGGAGCTTGGCTACAGCGGTGACATGAACGACTCGGCGAGCATGAATGTCTGGCTGCACAAGCAGGTAATGTCCAAGCTCGCTGCCAATGGCGGCAAGCTGCCGCCGGAGATCAAGCACTGACCGATCGCTAGTTCGTCTGCCAGGGGGCCCGCGCTCGCGCGGGCCTCTTTGCGTCAGGCGACGAGGTCCGCATCCTCCGGATGCTTCTCGATATAGTCGACGACGAAGCCGCAGCCGGCGATCACCTTGTTGCCGTCGCGGCGGATCAAGTCCAACGCGCCCTTGACCAGCTCGGAGGCGATGCCGCGGCCGCGTAGCGCGCGGGGCGTCTCGGTGTGGGTGATGATCACCGCCGACGGCGTCAGCCTGTAATTGGCAAAAGCGATTTCGCTGCCGACATCGAGTTCGAAGCGGCTCCTGTCCTTGTTGTCGCGTACCGATGCGGCCATGCGTGGTCCTTCAGAAGCGGTGTGTACGTTTCCTGATTTAGGCAGTCTCGACCACTTCGCAATGACGGCTACGTCTTCACCAGGTCCTGATAGTCGGGATGCTTCTCGATCCACGCCTTCACGAACGGGCATTCCGGGATCACCTTCAAACCGGCTGCGCGGACCTGGTCGAGCGCGCCTTGCACGAGCTTCGAGCCGACGCCCTTGCCGCCGAGCTCCTTCGGCACGTCGGTGTGCTCGAACGTGATGATGTTGCCGTCGAGCTTGTAGTGCTCGGTCGCAAGATGGCCCTCGACCTCCAGCTCGTAGCGGTGATGGGCCCTGTTGTCGATAATTTCGCTCATGGCGTTCTCCGGTCAGCTCTTCAGCGAGTCCGTCAGCATCTTGCGGATCGACCAGGCTTCGCCGTCGGACGAGCCTCTGATGTCGTCGATCCGCCAGCTATTGGCCTCGCGCACGAAGTCGTAACGCACGATCAAATCGGCGGGTTTGCGGTCGTTGCGATGGCCGGTGATGGTCACCGCGACGATCGCCTTTTCGGCCTCCATCTTCTCGGCGTCAACCTTGAACGATTTCACGTCCGGTTCCTGCGAATTGGTGACGGGATCGAAATCGATCGGCCCGACGTCGCCCTTCGGCGTATGCGCATCCGCCTTGGCCCACAGCGCGATCAGCGCCTTGGAGAGATACTGGCTCTTGGCGACCTTGTTTGCGATAACGAAGGCGCCGCCGCCATCGCCCTTGCCCTTGGCCGCGCGGGTGTAGATCGCGGTCAGGATGGCGACGGGATCGCTGGGGGTGGGTATCACGGCGTATGCCGGGGAGGTCGTGGCTAGCAGGGAGGTGACGACGAAGGTCCGGCGGGTGCGCATGAGATATCCTTGGGACGATGGCGTGCGTCGACAGGCCGGAGAGGCCGGTGTCAGCGCGTATGTTGGTAGACCGATGTGAGGGCGGTTCGGTTCAATCGGTCGCTTTGGCCAGACGTGCGTCTTCGGGCTGCGGCTGCGGGCGCAGGCAGCCCTGGCAGATGACGAGGGAGCGGTTGACCCTGGCGTCGTGCTCGGCCTCGATGCCGTCCTGAGCCTGCCACCATTCCTTCGAATAGGGCTGAAGTCCGGCTTGCGATGTGTCGCGCTCGGATGCGGCGCGCGTCGAACGCGATGATCCCGAGGCAGAACGTGGCTGATTGGGGTTTTCGCCGGCGCCATCCCAGGCATAGCGCGCGGGCCTCAAGGCAGGATCGGTGGCGAGATGAGCCTGCGGGGCCACGGCACATCCGGCGAGCGCCAGCGACAACAGGAGGAGGGCGGGCGCTTTGACCATGATGCGGCACTCTGTACGCGAGAACTGAACGAGGTTGCGCCGATCATGTTTAAAATTCCTTCAACAAGCGCACGAACGCCACACTGGCCAGCGGCCTTGCAGGGGCAGGTTCGATGACGATAAATGGGCTGCAATGAGCGGGCGGCCGGTGCGCCGTCTGCCGTCGAAGAGGAAGCCCGATGCAGCCCCTGCGCATGTCCCGCCGCGTCATGAATCTCGCTCACATGCTGACCCAGAATGCGCGGCGGCATGGGGCGCGTCCCGGCTTCGTCTGGGGTGAGATATCCTGGACGTGGCACCAGATCGAGGCCCAGGTCTCGGCGCTGGCGGCGGCGCTCGCCGCGCGCGGCATCGCCAAGGGCGACCGCATCCTCGTCCATTCCAAGAACAGCGACGAGATGTTCTTTTCGATGTTCGCGGCGTTCCGGCTCGGCGCGGTCTGGGTGCCCACCAATTTTCGGCTGATGCCGGATGAGGTCACCTATCTCGCGCAGGCCTCTGGCGCGAAGGCGTTTCTGTGTCATGTCGATTTTCCCGAGCACGCGGCGAGCGTGAAGGGCGGTGCGCTGGAATTCACCTGGAGCCTCGACGGCAAGGCCCCGTTCGGCGAACGCTCGGTGGCCGACGCTATCGCCTCGCAGGCAGGCCGCGTGGTCGCGAACGTTGCGGTTGAGCACGACGATCCCTGCTGGTTCTTCTTCACGTCCGGCACCACCGGCCGCTCCAAGGCCGCGGTGCTGACCCACGGCCAGATGGGCTTTGTCGTCACCAACCATCTCGCCGATCTCACCCCCGGCGTTACGGAATCGGATGCGTCGCTGGTGGTGGCGCCGCTGTCGCACGGCGCTGGCGTGCATCAGCTGGTGCAGACCGCGCGCGGCGTCTGCACCGTTCTGCTGCCCACAGAGAAGTTCGACATCGACGAGGCCTTCCGCCTGATCGAGACGCATCGCGTCGCCAATCTCTTCACCGTGCCGACCATCCTGAAGATGATGGTCGAGCATCCCGCCGCCGACAAATACGACCACTCCTCGCTGCGGCACGTGATCTATGCGGGCGCGCCGATGTATCGTGAGGACCAGAAGGCCGCGCTGAGGAAGCTCGGCAAGGTCATCGTGCAGTATTTCGGGCTCGGCGAGGTCACCGGCAACATCACGGTGCTGCCGGCGGCGCTGCATGATCCCGAGGACGGGCCACATGCGAAGATCGGCACCTGCGGCTTCGAGCGCACCGGCATGCAGGTCTCGATTCAGGACGACGAGGGTCGCGAGCTCGTGGCCAACCAGAGTGGCGAGATCTGCGTGATCGGCCCTGCCGTGCTTGCCGGCTACTACGACAACCCCGACGCCAATGCGAAGGCGTTCCGCAATGGCTGGTTCCGCACCGGCGATCTCGGCCATATGGACGAGGAAGGCTTTCTCTACATCACGGGTCGCGCCTCCGACATGTACATCTCCGGCGGCTCCAACATCTATCCGCGCGAGATCGAGGAGAAGATCTTGACCCATCCCGCGGTCGGCGAGGTCGCCGTGCTCGGCGTGCCCGATGCGACCTGGGGCGAGGTCGGCATCGCCGTCTGCGTTGCGCGCGAGGGCGAGACACCGGTGAGCGAAGCGGAGATGGCGGCGTTCCTGCTGCCGAAGGTGCCGCGCTACAAGATGCCGAAACGGTTCTTCTTCTGGGAAGCGTTGCCGAAGTCCGGCTACGGCAAGATCCCGAAGCGCATGGTGCGCGACGAGCTCGAGGCGCGCGGGCTGCTCGATCTCGACAAGACGAAGTCGGGTTGAGCGTACGCGATGCGGAGTATCAACCAGCCGGGCCTGCCGGTCACCGAGCGCATCCAATGGGCGGAGGCGAGGGGACGCGCCTTCTCGTTCACGCTTCAGGCAGGATTGCCGCTGCTGGAAGCCGCACGCCGCGGTTTTGCCGCGGAGGGCTTTGCGGGGGGCGTGCTGAATTTCGGCAGCGGTACGCTCGGGCCGTTCGCCTACGTGATGCCGGCGTTGTCGAAGACCGGCGAGAACGCCGCGTTCTACAGCGATACGTATCGGCCTGGCGGCGTGACGCGGACCAGGCTCGGCAGCATGACGCTCGGCACGCGCGACGGTGCGCCGTTCTTTCACTGTCACGGGCTGTGGACGGAGGCGGACGGCAAGGCGAGCGGCGGCCACATGCTGCCGGACGAGACGATCGTTGCCGAGGCGTTCGAGGTCGCGGCCTTCGGCATCGATGGTGCGATCTTCACCGCCGAGCCCGATCCTGAGACCAACTTCAAGCTGTTCGGACCGGTCGCTGCCGCGAGCACCGGCGCTCGCGCGACGAGCCGGGTCTTCGCGCTGCGGCTGCGCCCGAACCAGGATTTCGCCGGCTGCCTCGAAGAGTTTTGCCGCGCGCGCGGCATCGCGCACGCGAAGATCCACGGCGGAGTCGGATCGACCATCGGCGCGCGCTTCACCCACGGTGGCGTGACCGGGCCGTTTGCAACCGAGCTGGCGATAACGGCCGGTGCGATCGTGCCGGGAGAGTCCGGTGCGCCTGAAGCAGCGCTCGACGTCGCGTTGATCGACTACACCGGCGGCATTGCGGAGGGCCGTCTGATTCGTGGCGACAATCCCGTGCTGATGACCATGGAATTGGTGCTCGAAGTGTTGGGCTAGTAGTCCCGAGCGACCATCAATGTGCACGTAGCTTGGCGATGGCCAGGTACGTGGCTTCACTCATGCTCGATATGCCTGAGTTCGATCCCTGAAAGAGATTGAGCAGGGGCGATTGACCCTGGCCGGTGCTGTCGCTGTTCTTGACGTCGTACATTGCGGAGAACCGGCTCAGCAGCTTGTCCACCTTCGCGGGATCGGAGAGATCCTTGATCTTCATGAATTTGTCCACGAACTTGGCTTGCTGATCGATCGGCATCGCAGCCATTGAATCGGGCAGATTGAAGGTGGTCCTGAACACCTCGGAAAGGGCCTTGTCGGCGAGGATGTCGTATGCGGACGTGATGTCTCCCGCCTTGCGCTTGAAATACAGCGCCAGGCGGACGCCGGGATTCGTATCCCCCTGCTGCAGCTCCAGGCTTTGCTCGAGATAGTTCGTCTGGGTTTCCCGGAATTGATCGCGCTTCTGAGGACCCATCATCGGCAGGCGTGCGACGTTGCCCTTGCTGTCGAAATTGAACGACGCCACGATTTCGGCAAAACGGGGATCGCTCTGCGTGTTCACGAAGCTCTTCTTGTCGTTCAGGTCGGAGGCGAATATTTTCTTGAGGAAATCGTCGCTGACCTTTCTGGGGTCCAAGCCCTTGGCCAGGAGAATCAGATCGACCATCGGCCGGTTTGCAAGAAGATCGGACACCTTGTCGATGCCTGCGATCGCCTGCTGATATTCCGTCGCATCCTTGGCGGCTTGTGCCTTAACCGCCGCCTGCTGCTGTGGAGTCGCCGTGCTTGCGCTCTTCACTGCTTGAATGACGTAGTCTTTCGCAATCTGAAGGACTTCAGCCGAATCCTGCGCCACCAGGGGGGTCGTCAGATTGCCCTTCGCATCGAAGTTGAAGGCGCGCGCGAGCTGGACGTAGCGGGTGTCCTTGAGGGTATAAACATAGCTCTTGGGATCGTTGATGTCGCTTTCGAGGACCTTCTTGACAACGTCCCGCGAGACCTTGTCGGGGTCGAGGCCGACGGCGCCCAGCGCAAAATCATACACGCCCGGTGTCGACAGGAACGCCTGGACCGAATTGATCTTGAGGAGGTCCGTCCTGAATTGCTTGATCGCCACGGCTTCGTAGATCGGGCTTGCCGCCGAGTAGATGTCGGCCTTGCTGTCGTCGAACTGTTTCTTCGTGAGCGTGATATTTGCGGCGGTCTGCGCGGGCGTACCTGCCGGAAGCGACCCGTCGGGCAAGAACTCGAACGCGCCGGCCAGGTCGACGAAATTGCCGATCGCTCCGATCTGGTCGTTGAGGCTGGAAACGCTCTTCGTTGCCGTCTCCAGATGATATTTCTCGACCAGGATCTGGACCTGCAACTGGGGCACGTTGGCGCCTGGCTGCGAGAGTTGGGCGGTATAATTGGCGATGTTCGAATTGGCCGCGCTGATATCCGATTGCGCCTGGGCGAGCGACGCGTTGAGGCCGCTCAGCTGGGACGCGAAGGTGGTGTTGACGTAGCTGGCTGGATCGGAGGGATCGCTGCGCAGGACCTGGCTGATCGTGCCAGGCGGCCACTTGCTTTCGTCGATCCCGAATGCCGAATAGACATAGTTGCGAAGACGATCGTTGTTCAGGAGCTGGTCTGCAGTGGTGATGTTGCCGATCTGGGCGCTGTAGTAATTCTGGTCACTCGTCAGTGCGTCGACCTCGTGCTTCTTGGTCGCGGTGTAGAGCCCAATCATCTCGTCGGTCTGGGTGTCCGATTGTGCGACCGGCGTCGCACTGCCGTTGAAGGAAAATGCCGCGGCAAACTCCCGGTACCGCTTGTCGACCAGCTGGTTGACGAAGCTCTTGGAGTCGTTGAGGTCGCTTTCCAGCACCTTTTTCATGAAGGCCTTGGCGTACGCCATGTCTTCCAGGCCGTATGCCTTCATCGCGTAATGATAAAGGCGGTAATCCTTCATGAAATCATCGACGGTCTTCACCTTGCCGATGTTGGCCTTGTAGTAGGCAGCCTCTCGCGCGACGTCCGCTTGCTGTTCGACCCGTGCCAGGGACTGCTTGAGATTGCGCGTGATGTAGTTGTAACCGAAATACGTTGATACCATCGCGCATTCCTCGCGGCGTCGTACGGTCCCGGACGTCCGTCAATCATTGCGGGGTCGCGAGGTGGGAGCTGGCCTCATGCCAGCAAGCTCAGTCGTAACTTCGTCTTCTTAATTGGGCGCCCAGTGACGGGTGCCGGCTTTGTTTCAATTTGTGTCCGTATGTTTCTCAAATGCAGCTTTCGCGAGGATTGTGTTCCTGATATGTTCTTGTCGGGAGAATAGGGCGGATTAGGCTGGAGGCGGGGCATGAGCCGAAGAAGCGGTCGAACGATCAACCTGCCGGCGCCTTACCTGAAACGGGTCTGGCTCGACCCGTCGCAAGTTCGCGGTCGCGAGGCCTATCCGTTTTGCCTGCCGATCTTTCCGGATTTCGAGCTCCACTTCGAGGCGGCCATCACCATCATCGTCGGAGAAAATGGCACCGGGAAGTCGACGATCCTCGAGGGGATCGCAGCGCTCGCCGGCTACGACGATGCCGGAGGCGGGAAGGGCTACATGCCGGTCGACCACTCCGAAGCGCGGGAGAAGATGGGCGGCCAACTTTCCAAAGCCCTGCGCGCAAGCTGGTTGCCGAAGATCACCAATGGCTGGTTCTTTCGTGCCGAGAGTTTCTTCTCGGTGGCGCGCTATCTCGACAAGGCCGCACGCGATGCCGGCCAGGCTGGTCCCGATTTTCTGTCGCATTCCCATGGCGAGGGTTTCCTGCGCTTCTTCGAGGAGCGCTGCCAGCGTCAGGGCATCTTCATCTTCGACGAGCCGGAATCGGCGCTCTCGCCGGCGCGCCAGATCGAATTCCTGAAGCTGCTGCGGCGCATGGAGGAGTCCCGCATCTGCCAGGTCATCATGGCCACCCATGCGCCGCTGCTGATGGCCTATCCCAATGCGCAGCTGCTGCGGCTGGGGAAATACGGCCTGGAGCCTGTTACGGTGGAGCAGACCGATCATTACCGGGTGATGCGGGAGTTTTGCGACGATCCGCGCGGGTTCGTGGAGGCGACGCTGGCGGAGTAGGCGAGGGACGCGGCAGACGCGTGGTCTCTCCACGTCATTGCGGAGTGTGGAGTTGCGGGCGCTGCGTCCGGAGTGCGAGACTGCTGTTGAACGGCTGACATAGACTCTCGTCCTCGCGGCGTATTTCGCCCGAGCTTTGCTGCATTTGCCACCCCCAAAAGTGCCGAGGGCGCAGGGAAGGCCGGGTGCCGGCTGGCACCCGCGGTCCACCGTGCGAAAATTGCGCTACAAGAGGCTGCACAGTGGCATACAGGTGAAGCCAAACATCCGGCCTTCCCTGCGCAGCGGGGTTACGGCTTATGTCGCGCTCTCCCCGGGGAGCGATGCACTATTGCCCCCGTCGCCTTGCGGATGGCTGATGCACGCGCCCGGTCGGGCCGCCGCATCACCGCAACACTTGACGCCAGCCTGCGGGCGCCAGGACCACACGATTTTGCCGTACGCAGGCTGCACCGGTCGTATGCGCGACGCGTTTGCTCACGGTCTGACCCGCCCTGCAAACCACCTTCGCGCCGGCGCCGCCTGCGTCCACCACGTCCCACCCCGCGTGTCGTGACGATCGCGATGCGCCCCTCGGCCGGGGTGGGATGGCTCGTTATATGATAATCCGAAATACGGATAAAGAGAATTATTTTCATCTGGCGTGGTTGACCCTGCCATGGGTGTTTTGCCCGCCGGGCCCCGCAAGAGCTTGTGGGTGCGTCCAAGCTTTCCGCCGCGACGGCGCCACGAACGGGTCTCCCCATGGCCGCAAAATGCGCTACGATGAGGCCAGCGCGCACCAAGTCGCGCAGATTGCAGATTCAAGGGTGAGGAAACGACATGCGGATGCGAAGCGGAACAGCGATCGCAGGGGTGGCGGCGCTGGCGGTGGCGGGAATGGCTCTCAACGCCGCGTTTGAGCCGGTTTCGGCCCACGGCCCGACCCGGCAGAAGGTGCGGGAATCCATCGAGATCAACGCACCGCAGGCCAAGGTGTGGGCGGCGATCGGCAATTTCCAGGACATGAGCTGGCTTCCGCCCGTCACCAAGACCGAGGGCGAGAAGGGCAACGAGATCGGCGCGACGCGCAAGCTGACGCTCACGGGCGGGGCGACGGTGGAGGAGGAGCTCTACAAATACGAGCCCGACATGCTGAGCTATTCGTACCGGATCACCAAGGTCGACGTGAAGGTGCTGCCGGTCACCAATTATTCGTCGACCCTGACGGTGTCGCCGGCGCCCGACGGCAAGGCGAAGGTGGAATGGGCCGGCGCGTTCTATCGCGGCTTCCCCAACAACGATCCGCCGCCGGAACTGAACGACGAGGCTGCGATGAAGGCGGTGAGCGGGCTGTACAAGGTCGGCCTCGAGGCGCTGAAGAAGAAGATCGAGAGCGGAAGCTGACCGTGCGGGCGCGGGTCCTGGCGGCGCTCGCCGCCAGCCTTTGCCTCACAGGGTTTGGCTGCGCCTCCGCCGAGGAAGCGTTCGTCACCAACCAGCTCAGCGACGATCTGATGATCGTGGACCTCGCCACCGCGCGTAGCGTCGCGACCATCCCGATCGGCGGCAAGCCGGCCGGCGTCGCCGTCAGCGCGGATGGGCGTTTTGCCTATGTGACGAGCCCCGACGCCAAGGCCGTGACGGTGGTGGATGCGGCCGCGCGACAGGTCGCCGGCCGCATCGAGGTTGGCGGCGGCCCGCTCGGCATTGCGGTCGCGCCCGATGGAAAGACGGTCTATGTCGCCGACTGGTATGCAGCCGCAGTGCGGGTGATCGATGCGGCCTCACGCAGCGTCACCGCCAGCATCGCGGTCGGAGCCTCGCCGTCGGGCCTCGCTGTGACGCCGGACGGCAAGCTGCTGCTCTCGGCCGACCGCGACGACGACAGCGTCTCGGTGGTGGATACGACGACGCGCCAGCGTAATGCGATGATCAAGGTCGGCACCCGCCCGTTCGGCGTCACCATAGATGCCGAGGGCAAGCGCGCCTACACCGCCAATGTCGGCTCTGACGACGTCTCGGTGATCGACATCGCCGCTGGGGCCGAGATCGGCCGCGTGCCGGTCGGGATGCGCCCCTATGCGGTGGCGCTGACGCAGGGGCGCGGCTTCGTCACCGACCAATATGGCGGCACCGTCAGCGTGTTCGATCTGGCGACGCTGAAGCTGGTGAAGCGTATCAACGTCGGCGATTATCCCGAGGGTATCAATGCGACCGCCGACGGCAAGCGCATCGTCGTCGCCTGCTGGGAGAGCAACACGCTCGTGATCATCGATGCGGCCGAGCTGAAGGTGATCGGCGAGGTCAAAACCGGCGACGGCCCGCGCGCGTTCGGGGCGTTCCTGCGCAGGACGGAGTAGGGGTGTGTAGGGTGGGTTGGCCTCGCGGCTGCGCGAAGCGCAAGACGCGCGGCGTAACCCACCAACTTCGTCCCCCAATCGCGGAAGCATGGTGAGTTACGCCAAGCAGATTCGCTTCGCGAATCCGCTCAGCTAACCCACCCTAAGAGGATGTGAATCTTTCGACTTTCTGCGATTTCGATGTGAGTCAAATCAACGACTTAGCTTGCTCGAAAACGGCATAAATCGAATTGTCTCTCATGCTC
>LNAP01000169.1_pt1 | contig 26035 bp, 29 predicted proteins | sample 602601 | NCBI WGS metagenome assembly LNAP01 (sample SAMN02440304, study PRJNA202911) | soil metagenome | biome: Subtropical and temperate rainforests or woodlands; isolation source: soil samples (1 kg each in a 20% v/v slurry with milli Q water) were... ...
CGCTGCTCACGATCGCCTGAAATCCTTGCTCACGATCCCGCGAAATCCCTGCTCACGATCATCTGAAATCGGTGCTCACGATCCCGCGAAACACGCACCGAGGTGTCCGACCAGTCAGGAGCCACCCCGCATCAGGAAAAGAGGTTTTCATGTGGCGCCCGGCTGCGCTGGACGATTTTGCCGGCGCCATATCTCGTTGATGTTGCCACGGGGACCAGACTCGCTGTAGCGACGGGGGCAAAGAGTTCCGTTGCCTGAACACGAAACATGGCGCTTCATTCCGAGATTCATCCCAAGACTGGATATGCCATCGAGATCGATGGCCGTATCAAGACCGAGTTCAGCACCAAGGAAGGTGCGGAGGGGGCTGCGTTGGAATTGAAGCAGCGGTTCCCGATGCTTCGGATCCGGGTCTATGATGCAGAAGCACATTCTCACTATGATGTGCGGACATCATAGATCGTGTCTCGCCCTCGACCACGGCGAGCCCGCCGAGCGAGACCAATCGATAGATACTTCTGGCCTGGTTCAGTGTGGCCGTCTTACCGCTACGGACTGAACCGCGTGAGCCGACGGCGGACCTCGCTTGCGGGAAGCCGGCACCGGGGATGCGAGGAAATCGTTGTCAGTCCCGCATGGAGCCGGTCGACACCGATGTGGTTTCCATCGGCAAGCTGATCGATAACCCACAGCACGCCGTGCATTTCAAGCCCTACGGCTGCGGCGAGGTCGCGAAGCCCTCCGTCGCCGGTGAGAAGAGCCCACCTCCGGGACTCGGCAATCGCAAAGGCAAACGTGTCGGGCGTGGACAGATTCGCGCGTTGCCGCCGGACCGTGGTTGCACGGCGAAGTTCTGCCGGCGACAGCTCCTCGACCCGAAGCCCAAGCGCTGTGAGGCGGTCTCCGAGATCCCCGGCCAGTTCACGAACGAAGAGCAGGTCGGGGACCGCAAACTCAAAAGGGAGACGAAACAGGTCCTCGAGCAGGTCACCCCGCTCCAGATCGATCAGAACCGAGGTGTCGGAGACGAGGACTGACAATTGGGTTCAAGCCGCAACCTGATCCAGCCGGGCATCCAGCTCGCGGACCGAGATGCCAAGCAATTCGGCCGCCCGCGCCTCACCGATGACGCGTTCGGCCAGCGCGCGATAGCACAGTCTTTCGAATCGCTTCGGCTCCTCAAGCTCGGGTTTCATCCGGCCTGGCTCCTCATATGGTGCCGTCCGCCATCCGCGCTCAGAAAAGATCTTGAACAACCGGCCAAAGGCCGCCTGGCTGATAATGCCAAGATCCTTGCATCGATAAGCGATGGCTTGAATGCTGACGCCAAATCGTTTCTTGAGCGCGACGAGCTCTCCAAGGCTGATCGAGGACCGATTGGCCCCGACTTCGGCTCGCAGAACATCAGCAGGCATCAGAAAGGCGCCGGCGAAACGATGCGCTGCCTTTTCCTCGTCAACACCGGCGCTGGGGGCCAGCACCATGTGGCCCAGCTCGTGGGCGAGATTAAAGCGCTTCCGCTCCGACCATATGCTGCGCTTGATAACGATGACACGCGCCGCGCCGCGGCCCTTACGCCGCACCTTGGCGGCAAGCCCGTCGATGTCGTCGAGGTCGAGCGACAGGATCTTGATGCCGCGCTCCTCCAACAGCTCGGCGAGCTGCGGGATGGGATCGTTCCCCAAGCCCCATTCCTCGCGAACAGAGCGCGCTGCATCCTCGGCGTCGCGGACGTCAGCGACCGGATGCGGCGCGCTGCGCGGCTGCTCCCAATCGACGCTGCGCAAATGCAGTAGATCCTCGATCGCGAGATAGCGCTCCAGCATATGAATGGCCCGCGCCTCCAATGAGGCTTCCTCCCGGGAGGACGTCCCCGCCTTCTTCCGGAACTCGACGCCCTCAAGGGCAAGCTCGTCCTCGCTGAGGAGATAATCCTCCGTCACATCGAGCGCCGCCGCCAACGCGATCAGCACCCGCGAGCTCGGCATATCCTCGTTTCTCTCATATTTTCCAATGGCTTGGGCCGAGACGATGCCGCCCATGGCGTCAGCGAGCCCGCGCAGCGACAGCCCCGAGGCCGATCGAGCCACCTTAAGTTTGTGTCCGATCATGTGGGCCTCCTTCAGTGTGTGGTTTACACGGGTATGATATGGGCACTAAATTGTAAACCAAAACCTCTTGAAACCCGGAAAATTGACCCTAAATGGAGGTAGTCCTGCTCATAAAACGTCGGTTTTGTAAACCGGCGGGCCGGGCAAGTTCCTCCTGGGCCGTGCTTTTTTGGCCGCCCCGGGGCGGGTGGAGACCGGCCAGAACGGATCGAGCGACCATGTTGAACAATACTGAACTTCGGTACTACGACAGCAACGTGCTGCGCCTGCCAGCGGACAAGCGCAAGGAATACCACGAGCAGGTTGATCGCCTGATCGACGAACTCCGCAAGAGCATTCGCGACAAGACCGAGATCAAGATCACCAAGGTCGTGAAGGCCGGCTCGTTTGCGAAATACACGATTCTCCGGAAGACCGCAGTCGATCCGGTCGACGTCGACGTCGTTTTTTACATTTCCGGGCGTGATGCCGACAAGGAGACGCTGGATAGCCTCAACGACACAATCTACGCGCTGCTGATCAAGCAGTACCCGAACAAGTCGGTCGAGGACTTCGAGATCCAGCGCAAGGCCGCAACCGTGACCTTCGTCGGCACCGGGCTCAGCGTCGATATCGTCCCGGTCATCGAAGACGAGAATCGTGCCGGCTATGGCTGGCAGTTCGACATCCATGACGGCACGAAGATCCAGACCTGTGCGCCGTGCCAGATCAAGTTCGTCCGCGACCGCAAAAACCAGGATGCTGACTTCCGCACCCTGGTGCGCATGGCGAAGAAGTGGCGCAACCAGGCGGAACTCAAGCCGCTGAAGTCCTTCGCCATCGAGCTGATCATGGCGCACGTCCTTGCCAAGCAGGGCAATGGCGGGAGCATCGAACAGCGCTTCCGCAACTTCCTTCTGTACATCGCCCAGTCCGAGCTGAGGGAGGAGATCAGCTTCCCCGAAAACACCGCGCCGTTCACGACATTCACCGATCCGGTGGTCATCCTCGATCCGGTCTACAGCCTCAACAACGTGACCAGCCGGATCTCGGAGGACGAGCGCACGCAAATCGTCGCCGCCGCCCGGGAGGCCTGGGAGGCGGCCAATTTCGCATCTGCTGAAAACGACAATGAGGTCTGGAAGGAGATCTTCGGCCCTCGGTTCAAGACGGAGGACTGAAGATGAGTACGACCCAGGTCAGGACCGCAACCGCAACTTATACCTATGTCGATATCGAGAACGTCGTCCGGCGCGTCAACGCCGATCTCGTGATGATCGCCGACAGCACCGGAGGCTGGACGGCGGAGGAGGCGCGCAACTACGCCCATGACATCGAGGTGCTGGCGAAGGCCGGCTATCTCGCATGGGTCGATGTCACGCTGATCAGCAATGGGGTCGAGGTCAAGGCCGTCAGGTTTGAAGTCAATACTGAGGCGGGCTCGCTGACCACGAGCCGACCCGGTGGCGTGCTCTGGCCGAAAATTGCAGGGGCGGAGCTTCGTATCGTGCTGAACCACACCGACGACTACACCAACGCCGCGCGCGAGGCCACCAAGGGCAAGCTCAAGGTGAACTGGTCGAGCTGTTATGACGACATGAGCCACACCGGCCTGACATCGTCGGGCGGCCGCAACTATGTCAGCAACGCCTATGGCATGCAGCGCAAGGATTGGGCATCGTGAGTCAACCCAGCATGTTCGACAGCGAGACGCCGCTTCCAAGCGATGCGCTTGCCAGGCGCGAAAAGACCCTTCTGGGGTTCGACGCGCGATACACGCGGGTCCACGACCAGCTTCGTCTGCTGCTGAATGCCGGCGAGCTCACCGGCTGGAGCCAGAAAAATTACGGCAAGAGACTTCCGATCTGCGATCTCGTTGCCGAGCAATATCCGCTGGTCATCTTTCATGGCGACGTCGGCACCGGCAAGACCGCAACGGCCGAGTGCATCGCCAACAAGCTGGTGGTCGAGGCCAAAAGCGAAGATTCAATCCTCTTCAAACTGAGCAACCGCGTCCGCGGCAACGGCATGGTCGGCGAGATGGGGACGCTGATCGCGGAAGCTTTCAAGAAGGTCATTCAATCCGCCGGCAAACACCGCCGCGCCATCCTGATCATCGATGAAGGGGACAGCCTTGGCGCGTCCCGCGCCCAGGAGCACAGCCACCATGAAGACAAGGTGGCGGTGAACACCCTCATTCAGGGCGTCGATGATCTGCGCCAGTATGGCGGCCGGATTGTGGTGATCCTCTGCACCAACCGGCTGTCCATTCTGGATCCTGCCTTGCGCCGCCGCGCAGCCATCATCGAGGAGTTTCGGCGCCCGACCGATGAAGAGCGTCGCCAATTGTTGACGATGGATCTGGCCGGATTGGGCCTGACATCGGTTCAGGTGTCCCAGCTCGTCGAAGCCACCGGAGCGCGGACAGGGAAACCGACCTGGACCTATTCCGATATCAGGACGAGACTTTATCCGGCTGCGCTGGCCAAGGCGTTTCCGACCGCGCCATTGCGCTTCGATCACCTCAAGGCCGCCGCAGCGGCGATCACGGCGTCGCCGGTGATGGAGGACCGCTGATGGCGCGCTCCCCGCTGTTCGGCCGGCGCGTCCACATTGCCGGCAGCATCGTCGAAGATCTCGCCGTCGCCTCCAGCGCCGATGTCAATCAGGCGCGCGAGTTGGTCGCCGGCCTTGTGAAGGAATTGGTCCGGCGCGGCGGGAACTTCGTCGTGCCCGTCGACGCCGAGCCGCTGCGCAAAACCGACGGCCTGCCGATCTGCTTCGACTGGCTGGTCTGGAAGACGATCAAGGAGAATCTCGCCTTGCGCCCGGGCAATGTTCCCGGGCCGCTTGCGGTTGCCGTGCAACATCACAAGAACGAGGATCAGATCCCGGCAGCGGATACTGGCCTGTGGGACGAGTTGCGTAGCTCGCCATTGGTCAAGATCGAGAACGCCGCGCACTGGAACATGGCCAGCAAGCGTATGGAGGCGCAAGCCCGGTTCGGCGATATCCTTATCGCCCTTGGTGGGACCGAAGGAGTCCTCTATCTCGCAAATCTCTATCACGATGCCGGAAAGCCGATCATTCCGCTCAATCTCCCGCTGTCGCCGGAATCAACCGGCGCCCGGCGGCTCTACAGTTTTGGGCTGACCTCCAGCCAAACCCGCCGCCTGTTCCAGATTGCGGATGATGGTGACGCCCACGACTGGCTCAACAGGATCCGGTTTCCCGCGCGCCAGTCCGTCCCCGATCGCGTTGCGGTCCTTATCGATCTCCTGGAAGCGCTGGAAAGGCCAAAGGCTTTTGCGGTGCGGCTGCTCAATCCGGATCTGCCGGACTATGCCGATGTTCAGGGCTTCTTCGATATTGTCGTTCAGCCCGTGATCGAGAACGAACTCGGCTATCGGCTTGTCGTGATTGACGGCGAGCAAGCCTACGATCATTCCCGTATCGATCAGGAAATCTTCGCCAAGTTGCATCGAAGCAACGTCGTGATCGCCGACATCACGGGCGGGCGGCCGAACTGCTTCCTCGAACTGGGCTATGCCCTCGGGCGCGGCCTGCCGACCATGGTCACGGCGCGTGAGGGTTCGAATCTGCCATTTGACATCACCACATTCTCGGGCCTGCATTGGAAGAACAGCGGGGCGGCCGAGGATCGCAGGCGCGCGTTTCGTGAGCATTGGCAGGCGATCCGCACCCGACCATCCCTCGTCCCGGCGGAGCCATTGATCTCATGACGCGCAAGAAGGAAGTCTTTGTCTCCGTCGATGTTGAAACCGCAGGTCCAATCCCCGGCGAGTACAGTCTGCTGTCGATCGGCGCCTGTGATGTCGACGACCTGACCAAAACCTTCTCTTGTGAATTGAAGCCGATCAACAGGAATGCCGACCAAAAAGCCTTGGAGGTGTCCGGCCTGTCGCTCGCCAAGCTCGCCCGCGACGGGCTCGAACCACGCGCGGCCATGCAGTCCTTTGCTGATTGGCTTGCAAGTCTTGCCGAAAATCATGGGTCCGTCGTGTTCGTCGGACTCAATGCGCCATTCGACTGGTCTTTCGTGAATTACTATTTTCACCGGTTTCTGGGCGGCAATCCGTTCGGCTTCACGGCATTGGACATCAAGGCCCTCTATATGGGCGCGACCGGTTGCGACTGGGCCGAGACGAAATCGAGCAAGATGGCGGAGAGGCTGGCGCCCCGTCGGAAGGGCGATCACCAGGCCCTGCATGACGCGCAATATCAGGCCGAACTGTTCGGTCTGATCCGGACCAAGCTCGTGGCAAAGCCGTAGCGCATCGCGGGAGATCTAAATCGGCATGATCAAATTCACTGTGGGTGGAAGGTCGGTCCGACCTGAGAAGATCGCCGACGCCTTGATGCAGTCCGTGGTCGAGGAAGTGGCCAACGGCATGCGGCAGCGCCTCGAAGCCGTCCGCCTCCCGGCAACTGGCGAGTTTCCTACCGTGGTCGTTCACGGTGATCGGCTCGATAACCTGTCGTTTTCCGTGGAAGGCTCGCCTGATCTCCTGGCGCTGGTGAAACAGCGGTTCGCCGCCGAAGAGCTCGAGAACATGAAACTTGCTTCGAAAGTCAGCCCCACTTTGCCCCGGGCATTTCTCAGCTATGCGTGGGAAGACCGGCAGCTCGCAGAGCGGCTCGCAGTTGCGCTTCAGGCCAATGGCATCGACACATGGTGGGCAGGCTGGTGCATCGGGGCGGGTGACAGTCTGCGGCAGAAGATCGATGAAGGCTTGGCAGACTGCACACACTTCTTGGTCTTGCTGACGCCGGCATCAATCGCAAAGCCCTGGGTCAATCAGGAAATGGATGCCGGGCTGGTCCGGAAGCTCAACGAAAACACCCGCTTTATCGCCGTTCGGTCCGGCCTCGCGGCAGCCGCGCTGCCGCCATTGCTGGCCGGAATGCTGTCGCCATCAATCGACGATTTCGACGCGGATATCCGCCAACTCGTCAACGATATTCACGGCGTCCTGCGCAAACCTCCGCTCGGAGCGCCGCCGCTCTCCGTCCCTGCAAATGTGACGGGATATTCGCCCGCTGCGACGGCCGTGGCCAAGGTCTTCGTGGAAGCCTCACAGACAGCCATGTTTGGCGATCCTCAACGGACTGTCGAGGAACTCGCACACGAGACTACCTTGACCGATGATGACGTGCGCGATGCGTTGCACGAGCTGCGGTCCTATTTTACGCTCAGCTTCGATCGAGCCTTGCCAAAGGACGAACTCTTCGTCGTCTTCGACAAGCATTTCACGGCCTGGGATCCCGCCGCTGATGCCTTGGTGCTGGCAAGGGATATCGTCAGCGACGAATCCTTCCCCGGCAATACGGCCGAGATAGGCGAGCGCTACGGATGGCCGCCGCGTCGTCTGAATCCGGCGGTTGCCTACCTCGTCAATCGCGATCTCGTCATGGATAGCAAGGCGCTCGGCACGCACCCCTGGATCACGGCGTGGGTTCAGAAAAAGACCGATGCGACGCGCCGGTTTGTGAAAAGCCGATCCTGAAGCAAGCGCCTTGATCGGAGCGCTTGTCCGTGTCGGTAGCAGGCGAACTGGCCGGTCCAGGGTCGAAAAGCCGGAGATTGATTTTATGGATTATTCGCCCTGAGAGGGCAAAAATGGTATATAATCTAATCTGCCTGCCTTGACGTGCCCAAACCATAGATTAAAATATATTCCGTGTTTGCCCTGAGAGGGCCAGATCGTCATGGAAACAACTCTTCGCACCCTGGGGCCGGCCGAGGCCCGGGTGGTGCTGTCATTCCGGGAGCAGGGCCAGGAGGTCGTCGAAGCCGGCGACATCATCGCCTTGCTGCGCTCCGAGCAGACCGGGCGCAAGGTAATCCGCAACCTGCTGCGCAAAGGCTGGCTCGCGCGCCTCACCGGCGGACGCTATCTGCTGCTGCCGCCCGAGCGCGGCGCCGAAAGCCTGGGCGAGAACAACCCGCTCGCCGTCGCCGCCGCCGTCGTCGCCGACTCCTATATCGGATGGTGGTCGGCCGCCGCCTTTCATGGCTTCACCACGCAGATGCCGGCGACCGTCTTCGTCGCCGTCAAGAAACAGACCAAGGCGCGCACCGTCGAGGACACCGAAATCCGCTTCGTGACCATTCCGGTCCGCAAGTTCTTCGGCGCGCGTGCCTACGATGTCTACGGACGCAGCGTCACCATCTCGGATCCCGAAAAGACCGTGATCGACTGCATCGATCGCCCCGATCTCGCCGGCGGTCCGGCGGAGTTGACGCGCATCGTTCACGCCGCCATGCCTGAGATCGATCAGCACAAGCTCCTTGACACCGCGCTACAGATGAAATCCACCTCGATGCTGCAACGCCTGGGCTTCCTGACGGACCTGGTCGATCGGCCGCTGAGCGACGACTTGCGCGCCCGGCTGCGGGGCGCGATCCCCAAAAGCACGCGCTCGGCCTTCGGACGGCAGGATCGCGAGGACGGCGATGTCGGCTACGTCAAGGACTGGGGACTGTTCGTTCACGCGCGCGCGCGCGACCTGTTGTCGGAGGTCCCGCGCATCAGAAAGACCGGATAACCATCGTGCTGACAATCGAGCAAATCCGCAAGGTCGCGCAACAATCCGGCGCGCGGGACATCGGCAAGGTCGAGACCGACATCATCCTCACCTTCTTGCTGCAACTCTTCCACGAGAAGAAGGTCACCGATCATGTCGCCTTCAAGGGCGGCACGATGCTGCGCAAGATGATCTTCGGGCCGCGCGGGCGCTATTCGACCGACCTCGACTTCACCCGGCGCACCGAAATCACCGACGAAGGCATCATGGAACTGATGCTTGATGCGCTCAGCCAGCCCTATCACGGTCTGTCCTTTCGCTTCGATCGCGACAAGGACTGGTATTTTACCGACCGGAGCCTGGCCGCCAACCCCGTCTGCGTCCATGCCGGCAACGAACGGGGCGTCAAGATCAAGCTCGAGGTCAGCCTGCGGGAAAAACCGATCCTTTCCGTTCAGGCGCTGCCCCAGCTTGCTCAGGATTATTTCAAGCTACTGCCGTTCAAGCCCGCCGACATTCCCTCGGTGGTCTTCGAGGAAGTCCTTTCAGAAAAGGTAAGGGCGGCGTCGCAGCGCTCGAAGATCCGCGACCTGCATGATCTTTCCGAAGCCGCCGGCCGGGAGTTCGACCGCGAGTTGCTGCGGTCGCTGGCGGTCATCAAGTTGTGGGAGAGCGATCAGGGCAATCTCGACTATGCGACATTCGCGGCCAAGGTCGAGGGCGGCAAGGACTATGACCTGGGCGATCTCACCAACCTTTTGCGCAAGGATCAGCGCCCGAACCTGAACGAGATGATCCGGCGTGCCAAGGACGGGTTTCGTTTTCTGGAGCAACTCACCGATCTTGAGCGCACCATCACCGAAGATGCGCTTCGTGTTCGCAAGGACGACATCACACAGCTCAAGGCTGAGGCCGTAACAAGAAGGGGGCGGTCTTAGGCCCTGCACCCGCCTGTATTGCCTCGCTCGCAATCCCGCAACCATCATTATTGATCCATCATCCCCATTTTCATTGTGACCCGCATGTCTGTTCATCCCTTTGCCAAATCCTACAACCGGCTCGCCATTGCGAAAATCGAGTTTGATTTTTTCAAGTCGCGCGCAACGCCGGAAGTGATCCAACGCCATTGCGATGAGATCCCACGGTTCAAGCCGTTGGAGCAGATCTTCAGCTTCTTTATCGACGACAAGGATGCCGACCGCCTTCAGCTCTGGTTTGGAAAGCGCTCGATGTTTCGGCAAGATCACCAGGGCGCGGTGGCCGCGGAGCAGGGACCGTGCCTGGTCTATTCGTTCGGCCCGACAGGCGTCGTCGCCATCGCGCTGTTCCCCGCGAAATCGAGCCTCGCCAGCACGATCGAGGACCATCTCTATCTCGACATCGGCTTCTTCAGCGGCTTCCAGCTCTCCGATCGGTTGCCGCGCGATATCGCCAAGCTCGTCGCCTATGGTCATGTGACGAGCCTCGACGGCGATCCGACGCTGTGGGAGCGGATCCGCATCGGCTGGCTGCGCTGGACCCGTCCGACGCAGCTTGAGGGCCAATTTGCCGGCGCGGCGCTGTGGAAGGCGATGTATCGAGTGGTCGAATTCCTCACGCGAATGGCCGGTGGCGCATTCCTCGGTGCACTGCTCAGGCCCTGGGGCATCGCCATCGCGCTCCTGATCGCCGCCTATTTCGGCTGGCCCCACATCGCGGCATTGATCACACACAAATAAGCGTGCGGTCCGGACGGCCGTATCGACGCCGCGGCTTCACGGCGATGCGGGGGCGCGCTTTCGCCCGGACCTTACGGGCTGTTCAGCGCCAGCCATCGGCCGACATGACCGGGCAGCAGATCCTCCACCGGCGTCAGCGCGAATCTGACGCCGCGGCCCCACGCCTCGAAATCTGAGGCGCGAAGCCCGCTCCAGAACAACGCGAGCTTACGGTCGGCGGCGCAGAACGTCGTCGGAACGTTTGGAAATCAGGAATTGAGATGGATCAGCATCTCGAGCGAACGAAGATCCGCCAGGACATTGTAGCCGTCCGCGCTGGTGTAGTCCGGCTTGAATTTGAGAAAGCGTTTCGCCGGACTGCGACCGTTCGGCACACCGTGCGGGACGCCAACGGCGTAACGGTGGCCTGGCTGTATTGCCGCGACGACTCGCAGCGTTACAGCTTCGGCGCCAGCAAGCTCACGTCGGAAGAAGCGCGCCGGATCGGAAAAGCCATCAGCCGCATTCCCGAATTCACGACGCAGCGGCAGGGCTTTCACCAACGTGGAGGAGGGGCCACGCTGACGCGCCGACCGGCCCTCTCATGTCGCGCTCGAGGACACTTACATTCGCGCCGATTGGGATGAAATTGACGCGCTTTGCAAGCTCAACAACCTGCCTTTCAATTCGACCGGTGAAACCATCAGAACGACGGGGTCTGGAAGGTCTACGAGTTCACCTGGCAAATGGATGCCATCCTGTTCTGGGACCGCTTCAAGGGACGCTGGCTGCGCGGCTTGGAGTTCCACTATCCCGAGCGGCCAGCCAATTTGCCGTCCCTGAAACCGCTCAAGAACTGGCCGAAGTTCAACCCGCGGGATACGCGCTAACCGCTCGCAGGATATCGATGTGTAATCTCTTGTCTGATTGCGGTTGACCCCGGTATTTGCACGCCATGCTACGCTGTGGCACGACAGCGATGTTTTCAGTATTGCACCTCGGCTTGTTCGTCTGTTTCAACTCGAAACGGATTTGTTGGGGATGAAAAAGCCATGCCGTATGTGGAGGCCGCCGGAGCGCAGCTCTATTTTGAGGAGCATGGTCGAGGTTACCCGATCGTTTTCGTTCACGAATTCGGATCCGACAGCCGTGAATGGAAAGATCAGGTTCGATATTTTTCGCGAGGTTACCGTTGCATCGCCTACAATGCCCGCGGCTATCCGCCCAGCGATGTTCCCGAAGAATCCGCTTTATATAGCTGGGAGTTCTCGGTCGATGACATCGCCGCCGTGATGCGAGGTCTTGCGATCGAGCGCGCCCATGTGGTGGGCATGAGCATGGGCGGATATGCGGCTTTGCAGTTTGGCTTGCGCCATCCCGAGAAAGCCAGCGCGATCGTCGCCGCGGCTGCGGGATCGGGCTCGCCACCGTCTCAGCGCGAAACCTGGTCGAGGGAGACCTCGATCCTTGCGCGGGCCTTCATCGAGCGCGGGATGGGCTCGATGGCGGAGAAGATCGCGAACAGCCCGACCCGCACGCCGCTGAAATATAAGGATCCGAAGAGCTGGCAAGAATTTGTGGACCAACTACGTCAGCACTCGGCGCCCGGAATGGCGAACACCATGGCGCGCTGCCAGGGGTTGCGGCCGCCATTGCACGATCTGCAGGATCAATTCGCGGAGATGACGCTTCCGGTGTTGCTCGTCGTGGGCGACGAAGATGAACCCTGTCTTGAAACCAACCTGATGTTGAAGGCGGCGCTGCCCAATGCCGGTCTCTGGATATGCCCCAACACCGGCCATGCCATCAATCTGGAAGAACCAGCGGCGTTCAATGCCCAGGTTGAAAGCTTCCTGGGCGCCGTCGAGCGGGGGAGCTGGCGCCGCGGATTTTCAATAGCAAATCGCAGCAAGCCCAAGACTGCGGAACGTCCAATTCGGCTCAATTCGCCGATCCGCGTTGACGAGCAAAGAACCGACGCAGAAGTCGTTCCGCTTCATCATAAATAGTCGGTTGCGATCATGACTCGGCGGCTCCTGCCATGAATCACCCCATTCACGTCCAGCTCTCGGAGCAGTGTGCCGTGCGGCTGGCGGCGGCTGCCAGGCGTTCCGGCGCCACCGAGTCGATGCTGATCGAGGCCGCGCTCGATCGCTTCCTCGACCCGGACGGCAACGTCGATGATATCGCCGCAGTCGGACGCTGCCTCACCGCGTTGAGCCGTCAGGTCGAACACCTCAACCGCGACCTCGCCATCGTCAGCGAAACCGTAGCGCTTCACGCCCGGTTTCACCTGGCCGTCACGCCGGTAATGCCGATTGAAGCGCAGCCTGCGGCCTGTGCACTCGGGGCGGAGCGTTTCGAGGAATTGGCCGCGCAGGTCGCCTGCCGCGTCGACCGTAACGCGCCCCTCATGCGGGAGACGATGGAACGGCTCCGCGTCGAGGGGGGCGCATTCTCAGCAAATGAATCGGTGAACGCAAATCCGCAGCGCACGCGCGCCGCAGCTCGCGAACCGCATCCGCGTGCATCGACAGCGTCCGATGAGACCTCAGCGCCTGCGGCTGCCGCCCGGGAGGACGGCAGCAACGGCGGCTTTCCGGCGCGGGCAGGCGGTTGTTTTCACTGAATCCACGACCGAGGACGCGGTCAGCCCGCAACGCCCCGTGTCGTCCGGGCGCATCCTGCCGCTTCGTCTGGCCGGAGACCTCGTGGATAGCCGCGCTTTGATCATGCGGGTGTTCCTGCCTTTTGTTGCCGGATATTTCCTTTCCTATCTATTCCGGACGATTAACGCCTTGATCGCGGTCCAGCTCACGTCGGAATTGGGCCTCGGCGCCGATGATCTCGGTTTGCTGACCTCCGTCTACTTCCTCGCCTTCGCTGCTGCTCAGATACCCATCGGTATGCTGCTGGATCGGCAGGGACCGCGGCGGATTCAAAGCCTATTGCTCGTAGCCGCGGCGGCCGGCGCGGCGCTATTCGCGGCATCGGATGAGTTTTGGGTGTTGCTGGTAGGCCGAGCGTTGATCGGTCTCGGTGTCGCAGCCAGCCTGACCGCGGGATTGAAAGCCCTCGTGCTTTGGTTTCCGCGCGAGCGTGTGCCGCTTCTCAACGGCTTGATGGTCATGCTCGGGGCGCTGGGCGCCGTGACCGCGACGTCGCCGGCCGAGTTGATGCTCGCCTGGATCGGGTGGCGAGATCTCTTCGATCTATTGGCTGCCGTGACGGCCGGCTGTGCGGCCGCGATCTATCTCCTGGTGCCGGAGATTACCGCGGTTGCGCCGGCAGCGAGCGGCGCGATCGCGGCCGGCTTCAGGACGGTCTACACCGATCCGCGTTTCTGGCGCCTGGCGCCGCTGTCGGCAACCTGTGTTGGAACGGCCTGGGCGCTGCAGGGATTGTGGGCGGCGCAGTGGCTCTCTGACGTCGATGGTCTGGACCGGGCGACGCTGGTGCAATACCTCTTCATGATGGCGGTCGCGCTCAGTTTGGGGGCGCTTATCCTGGGCGTCGTGGCCGACCGGTTGCGCCGGCGCGGTGTCGGACCGGAAGCGCTTTTGAGCCTGGTCGCGATCGTTTTCATCGCGGCTCAACTCGCGTTGATCTTCCGATCCCCGCTGCCGTCATACGTCCCGTGGACAATCGTGGCCGCGGTCGGCTCGGCGACGGTGCTGAGCTATGCCATCCTGGCCGAGTATTTCCCCAAAGAGCTTGCCGGACGGGCCAACGCGGCATTGAACGTTTTCCATATCGGCGGGGCTTTTGTCCTGCAATACGCGACCGGCGCCGTGCTTCAGCACTGGACGTCTCAAGCGGGGCATTATCCCGAAATCGCGTATCAGACCGCGTTTGCTCTCAATCTTGCTCTCCAGATCGCCGCGTGGGTCTGGTTCGCGCTGCCGGGCGTCTTCTCTCAGCGTCGACGGCGTGCCGCGCATAAGCATCTCGACATCGCCAGTGTCTGAAATTCGTCTCGTCATTTTGGCCTGCGGCTTGCTTCAGCCAATCCGGGCGTCGCCCTGCGGACCCGGGCTGTTGGCTGTGCCAAAGCCCCGCTTTGCGGGCCTTCGCCCTCCGGGCTGCCATCCCTGACACCAGAATCGCCGACTGCGATGCGCGTCGCCTGGCGACCGCGTCCGCCGCGGCATCGCGATCGAGAGTGAGAGTGCGGACCGGGTTTGCCGCGAGGGGTTGAGGTCGGGAGAGAGGCTTCCGGCGCCCGTCGCGGAGAACCGCGATGTCCAGACATGATCGCAGCACGCGCGCCGGCCGGGACCGGGCGAACCTTTATACTGAAATCACCGACAAGATCATCGCCGAGCTGGAGGCCGGCCGGGTCCCGTGGTCCAGCCTTGGGGTACGGCTGCGGTGAAGGCGCCGCTGGCGATGCCCCGCAACGCAACCACACAGCGCCGATATTCTGGCATCAACGTGCTGATCCTGTGGGGCGCCGTCATCGAGCGCGGCTTCTCCGGGCAAAGCTGGCCCACCTTCCGCCAGGCGCTTGGTCTCGGCGGCCATATCAGGAAGGGCGAGCGCGGGACCACCGTGGTCTATGCCGATCGCTTCACGCCGGAAGACGAACGCCGCCGCGCCACAGAGACCGGGGAAGAGCCGGGGGCGATCCCGTTCCTCAAGCGCTTCGCCGTCTTCAACACCGACCAATGCAACGGCCTGCCCGAGGAGATCGCCGCTTCCGCCGTTCCGCCGCCGGCAGGGCAGATCGCGCCGCAGGCCGAGGCGCTGATCGCCGCGGCTGGCGCGGATTTCCGTATCGGCGGCGGGCGCGCCTATTATGATGTGACCGGCGACTTCGTGCAGGCGCCGCCCCCGGGCGCTTATTTCGAGCCGATCAACTGGCACCGCACCGCCTTTCATGAACTCGGTCATTGGACCGGCGCGCCTTGCCGACGATGCCGGACGCCGTCGTCATGAGCGAGGCCAGCCTCTCGGCGGTGTCGAACTGCCCGACGAGAGGCCCCGGAAGCGCGACGCCCAGCGAATTGACAAAGGCGCGATCGACCTTCTTGCCCTGCCACGTGCTCTTGAGCTGGCGGATGACTGCGGCGCGAATCTTCTCCTTATCGGACGTTCGGTCTCATTGTCCGACCACATGCTCGACCCCGCCCAAGCCACTCACCGGTTGAAATGGCCAGTTCCAAATGCCTAAAATTTAACTTATCCTCCACATATAGTATCGTTTGTTCGGGCTTCCAGCACATATTGCGCTTTATCCCCGCAACCATACGTAGAGAATTTAGGTTGGATCTTCGGACGATCGATATCCTGAAAAGCTTCATGTTTACAAATGGCTAGGACGTGGTCATGGCGGACAGACTGCTGAACGACACCAAGACCTATCCGCGCATGGCGCACTGGTTCGACCCGGTGCTGCTGCTCAAGCTATTGAACAACGTGGTCGTCTCCTCGATTTTCGGACAGTATGCAGACCGACGGCTGATCATCGCTGCACTCGACACCGTGCCGCCCGAAGAACACGCGAGGCGGGCGGCGGAATTCTGGTCCCGCCTGACGCCCGACAAGGACGGCGGGGTCTGGATCGACTGGGTCGCCGATCTCGGGGACGGCTTCGACAGCACCTACGCGGTGGCGAGCTTGCTGGCGGGCAAGGAACTGAAGCTTGGTGACGTTCCGTTGCCTCGGGGCGAGGCTCTAATCATGGGCGGCGACGAAGTCTATCCCAAGGCCACCCGCGAGGCCTACGCGAACCAGCTTCGCCAGCCCTATGCGTGGGCTGCGCCCGACCCCGCCAGGAAGAACGACGAGGGTAGGCCGCTGCTCGCGATTCCGGGCAACCACGACTGGTACGACGGCCTCGTACTTTTCCTAGCGCTCTTCTGCAAGGAGAAGCCGTGGCATGTCGGCGCATGGCGCACCTACCAGCGTCGCAGTTATTTCGCCGTGCGTCTGACGGAAACTTGGTGGCTGTGGGCGACCGACATCCAGCTCGCCGACGACATGGACGGGCCGCAGGCGGACTACTTCAAGCACATCGCTGCCAGCATGCCTGAGAATTCCCGGATCATCCTGTGCAGCGCCGAGCCCGGCTGGCTGTACACGGACAGTAATCGCAAATCCTGGGAGATCATGGAATACGCCGCCGCCATCGCGCTGAACGCCGGTCGTGGACATACCATCCCCGTTTTGTTGTCCGGCGACACCCACCACTACAGCCGCTACGTCGGCAAGGACGACCGCCAGTACGTCACGTCCGGCGGAGGAGGAGCTTTCCTTCATCCGACGCACCAACTCGAACAGGACGTCTCCTTGATCTTCGTCAATCACCGCGAGGCGCTCAAACTGGGCACGATGCCCGATCCCATCGATCCGAAAAAGACGACGTCGGCGGCGTATCCTTCGTTTTCGACCAGCCGGTCTTTGACGCTGCGCAATGTCTTTTTCGCCTTCAGCAACTGGGACTTCTCGCTGCTGATGGGCGCGATCTACTTCCTGCTCGCGTCGCTGATCTTGCTGCGGGACAGGCCGGACGTCTACGCCCTGATCGCTCTGGTCTTCGGCGCCTCGCTGATCGGATACACAATCAAGCAGGAGGTCTCGAAGCGGTTCAAGATCTGGAGCACCGCAGCCGTGCATGCGGCCGCACACGTCGTCGTCCTGATCTTCGCGGCGCGCTACGCGATCGCGTTCGACAACCAGCACTTCATGTGGAGCGGCGCGTGGTGGGAGGTGTGGGCCTGGTTCGGGCTTCTGGCCGCCGAGATGGTGCCGGTCGGCTTTCTGATCGGCAGCACGCTGTTCGGAATCAACATGCTGATCACGTGCCTCCTGTTCAGGATGAATCGCAACGACGCCTTCAGTTCGCTCCGGATCGGAGCCTACAACAACTTCCTGCGCTTCAGGCTTACCGAGGACGGCTTCGAGATGTACGTCGTCGGGCTCGAACGCGTTCCCGCGCGCGACGACTGGATCTCCAATCCGAAACACGACAAGAATAAGCCCGATCCAGAAGTTCCGGTCTTCATTCCGACGCACGATCTCAAGCCTCACCTCATCGAGAAGGTCTCACTCAAATTCGGGCCGAAGAAGGCGGAGCCGGCAGCGCGAGCGTCCGAGGCCTAAAATCACTCCGCTGATTTACTCAGTGCTGCCGATCATCTCCTTTCTCGCTATTTCAACACGTTTGTCGAGGTACTTGGCGAGATCGACAAGATGGACGCCCCTGGCTGCCTTCTGGCTTATTTCAATACGAACAAGCGGAAGAGCAATCTCGCCGCAAGAGATTTTCTGCACGAGTTTGGTCGTGTTCAGATGCGGAAAATAATCCCGACAGACCTCGCTGATCGGGATGATCGCCTTTCCACCATACTGGGCCATCAATAAGAACGCGGTGTTCATCGGCACAGCTCGGGTCGCTCCTGGTGAAGATGGCTTACCCTGGACCGGGGGATTTCGCACTTTGCGCCCGGCATGGATGATTTGTGTTCTATTCAACAACGCCTTTGCAGCGACGGGGAAGGGGTCGATCAGTCCGATCGCAGAATCGGTGACAATAGCGAGCAAATACTGATTCCTGTCCGCCGTGCCGCCGAGCTGGTGCGACTTTATCGGCGTGTCCGCCGCGCCGCCGTTACCTGTCGAGCTTCGCAGCGTGTTTAGATCGCCTTGCACTTCCCGTCAGTTCGCCAACTCGAATTGCGTCGGGACCTCCCAGGCCGTCTGGCGGCTTCCAAACTGGACGCGGATGCGCGGTGCAGGCCCCATCATGATCGGATAGTCTTCGATCTCGCAAACCGTGCCGACCTCGCCGGGCCTTATCTCCGGACGCTGTTGGCCGGCAATGAGACGGACTTGGTCTCCAACGGAAAAAGGACAGTCGTTGCGTTCGCTGACAATGAAGGCGCCAGCCGCGACCTCGGCGCTGACATCGAGGGCATCGTGATCGGCATCTCCGGGGCGGAGTCTAAGAAACACCTTCGCGGGGCCATCGGCGAATTCAACGCGAAAGCCGTTGTAGTCCACGGGTTCGACCTGCACTCCGTTGGCAGCCGTAAATCCACGACGGCCTATGAGATGAAGCCTCTTTCGAGCGAGGATCCTGCCTCCGACTTTCGGATCAAACTCCAGAGGCGGCAGATCACCGCGATGTAAGAGCACGCGGCCTTCCGGATCGAAATCTGCCTCATCGACTTTTTCAGCGGCGCGCATCAGGATCCGTGCGACATCGCGGTCGAACGCCGCGATCGGCTCGATGCCGGAAAGTGCGATGCCGGCCAGGGCTTGATAGCTCACAAATCCCGTATAACGCTGCTGCTTGTAGTCAAAGGCGAACGCTACCCATTCGCGATGCTCGACATCGTCGCGCCGAAACAAGCGGGGCATTGCCCCCCTTTTTCGTACGCCCTCGCCACCGCCATTCTGCGGGATGAAGATAATGCCAGCCCAATTCAAAGCTGCCTCGATGGCATCGATCGTGCGCGCCTGCTGATTGCGCTGGTCACGTTCGAAGTCCGCAATCGTTTTTTTCGAGACCCGTGATGCTGTTTCCAGCTCTTCTTGGGACCAACCGAGCAAGGCACGGCCTGCACGGCACTGTGAGGGAGTTATCATGCTTCTCCTTTGATGTAGTATTTAGATGTATAATATTACATCAAAAAAGTAATATCAAGGGGGTGCAGGAAGCTGGGAGGGGTGGAGTTCCTTCAAGCGTTCACGATGGCAACCGAACGCCTGCGAAGGCATTGTCCCGGCCAAACGGAACTGCTATTTTGAACGGAAAGGGAACAGAGACCTGCGGCCAAACGCGAACCGGGCGGCTGTTGGTCTGGAAGTAGTTGGATTTTAACGGCAGGTGCTTATTCTCCCTTTTTGAGGTACTGGTCGAAGCCATGAGCGTCGCACTCAACCAGGAGCATGTGAACGACACCGCGAAGCTGATGATTCATCGGCTTATTGCGCGGGCGATCGGTCGCGACCCTTCGTTGGTCGACAAGGCCAGGGTTTCCCTCGACCGGAGCTCGCAGCATTTCGACGGCTATTCGTTCATTCGCGAATGGTCGGAACTGCTTGACCTTCCTACGTGCGAGATTCGTCGTCTTTTGGCGAGTCGCAGCGAAAGAATGACGCGTTTGCGCCTGTCATCGCCTTTCATCCTGGCTGACGGAATCGACTTCAGTAACACGGCGTTGCGTCGCCGTATCTGGAGAGCAGCAAGACGCGTCGCTCAAGCGTCGCCGACATTCGCGGAGCCCCCGCGGATGGTTGCGTGAAACAACCCTCCTTCGTCCGCACTTTTGAAGATCTTGTCGAGACAGTCCGGGCTATCGCCCGGCTGTTCAAAACCGACAAGGTCTTCATCATCGGAAGCCAGAGCATTCTCCTTTCGTGGCCCGATGCGCCGATCGTTCTGCGTACCTCAGGTGAGATCGACGCATATCCTGAAAATGCAAGAATTTGGGAGGTCACGCAAAAGGAGCTGGACCCTGAGTATCCTCCGGAAGCATCCGAAGAGATCAACGCTTTCTTCGGGGAAGGCTCCGATTTCCATCGCGAGCATGGCTTCTACATAGACGGCGTTGATGAGAATACGGCGCGCTTACCGCCCGACTGGACCAAACGGGCAATCTACCGGGAAGTCGAAGTTGATGGTCGTCAAGTTCTGGCTGTCGCACCATGCCCTGAGGACGTCATCGTCTCCAAACTCGCCCGCTTGTCCGAGAAGGACAGGGAGTTCGTCGAGGCATACCATGCCGCGCGTCCGCTGAATCACGATCTAATCGTCGAACGCATCAAGGCAACCAAGCTCGATCCGGCGTTCGAAGGGCAGGCCATAGCTTTTGTCGGACGGCTCAAACAAGGTCACGCTTGATGGACCCAAAGACGAACCCCGACTAGCGATCAAGGTCTCAATATATGGCTGCCAATGGACGTACCGCCGAAGTGATGGCAATCGGCCGGCTTCTGGCAGACTACAATAACCTCGAAATCGGTCTGCTCCATTGCGTTCAGCAGGGCATTGGCGATTTCGACCGAGCCTTCAAAACGATGTTCGGCGTGAGAGGCGAAACCAAGCGCATCAATGCTGCCCAAAGCCTTGGCCACTCTGCCTACCAGCAACTGGGCCTTGAAGCGGATTTCGATCTGGCGATAACGGCTATCCGTCGAGCTCTCCAGGTCAGAAATCAATATGCACATTGGACGTGGTGGGACGACAATTCCGGTCGGCTCGCAATCGCAAATCTCGAAGAGCTGGCGAAAGACGCGAACACCGTCAGCGATTTCGATCGGCTGCGCGTCCACCATGTCGACATGTCGCTCCTACGGGCGCAACAGCAGTTCTTTGCGTATGTCGACCTATGTCTCGCTTGGGTGAACTATGAGGGCCGCTATTTGGCCGGCAAGATCAAGACCCGTATTGCGCAGAAGCCCATCCTCATGACGCCACCCGCCCTGAACCATCCCTGACGATGTCTCGCCTTTCATCGACGCAAGGCGTTTATAAACGCCAAGAGCAGGGTATCGCCCGACAATACGCGTGCGGTCGTGTCTGAACAACGAAAGCCCGGTATTAATCTAATTCGGTGCGGGAGCCATCGCTCACAAACACTCGTCCTGACTCGCGCTCATCATCGCGTACCACCTAGCTAGTCGAATGGAAGCGTCAATTGTTGGCGAAACGCGAAGAGTGGCAACATGCAGAGATGGAAGATCAACCAACAGCCGTAGATCGCATCGTCGCCGTATGGGTCACCATCGCTGAGCAGGCCATGCGAAACGCGATTGCGGAGATTGGGGCCGACCTTCTTCAGGAAGACGTTTTCGATGTCTGCGACTATGGCGCCGCCGAGTACCGCAAGTAATTCCGACCGCATTTGGTCGAAGAGCGATGAGATCGTGCGGTCTTCCTGTGTCTTGGTCGCATCATCCAGTTTCGTGACGTCATGTCCGGAGTTTTTCAGCACGTGCCGAAGTGATTGTTCAAGAAGGGGCGTCAGAATGTATAGTGAGCTCACAAAATCGCCTTGAAAGAACCGGATGAACCCCCGACTAAAGCTCATAACGAGATTGTGCGGAACGAAGGCGCTATGCACAAGTAAATGCGCCAACATCTCGTCAGCGACATAATGGTCCCGTGCAATCACTTGGCGCGCAACCTCGGCCGCGGACGCGGCAACATGCCGCCGAATATTCTCGCCTTGGGCAATCTGCCGCTCGACAGCAGAGAGGTCTGCGTCGTCACCGAAACCGGTGCCTTCGCTTCTATGTACGACCTTGCCTTCCCGATCATGGTGTGAGCTGCCAAAAAGCGATGACAACGGGTGCTTCCGAATAGCATCTCTCGCTTCCTGCGCCAGCTCGGCCGGATCAGGAGAACGGGCGAGCGCCGCGAACGCGAAAAGCTTGTCGCGCAGCGTCGGATGTTGCATCTGCTGCCGGACCTGACTTGCCAATTCCTCGAAGTCCATTGGAATCGTAAATCCGGACATCTCGTCGGCAATTCCGGCTTGAAGATCAACCAGGCGGTGGCGCAATTCTTTGCGGCGGTCCTTCTGGCCGGGCACGCCATGGAGTTCGGCGACCGCCTCCGCAAGTGTTTGCGAGGCGATGAGAGCCATAGGCTGACTGGCAGCGATGGCGACGAGTTGTTCGGCCGCTGCCGATTGCGAACGGTGCTGATCCTGGGCTTTCTTGGCAACGCGGTAGGCACGCGCAGCCATACGCCAGAGATTGACGATGGTGTGCGGATCGGATCCGCTCGGCAGCAAGCCAATCATAGCCTCGACTTGTTCATCGATCTCTGCCGGATCGCCGATACCAAAATCGAGCGCGAGATGGCCGAACCAGAGCGAGGGGACCATCAAGCCTTGCTGGAAAGCCCGCATCCTCAGCGCCGTCACCAAGTCGCGGGCTGTCGTCGGACCGGGTTTGTCTGGCCCTATGGCACGGCCGATTATAAGTGCGCGACGAAGCAAATCGCGAGCGTCGTAAGTGAGGACGTCACGATTATCCTCACCGCGAAAATGAAGTTCGCCCGCGTCAACTTTTGCGACGATTTGAGCGTAGGCTTCAGCAGCCATAGCCGCGAGCTGAGCGTTGCGGTCGACAACCCAACAGATGTCCGCAAGGCGCGCGCGGAGGACTGGATGCGCGGCGCGAGCAGCCATTTCCGTCAGGATTTGAATGGGCGGTCCACGAAAATCGATCGGAAGCGCCGTGCGACGACCGTCGGCCCGCACCATCAATGCCCCGAAAGGCTCATTCGGTTCGCTTGATCGGAACGTCATCCCAGTGGCGGCGGTCAGCATATGGAAGACGCGGGCGTCGGGCGTATCCGGTAGCTCTCCATCTGGACCAATCGGGCCGGCCGACGATTTGAATAACTCGGACAGTGCCAAGCTGTCGGCACTGTCAGAAGCCGTAATAGGCGCCTCGAAGTCGAAATCGGAGAGGTCAGCCAAGATCGCCCTGGCCCAAGGTGGTGGCCGAATGGCTTCGCTTCCGTTCGTCTCGACATTAGCAGTCGATGTATCGTTCATGCTCGCCCCGTTAGCGTCCTGCGATTCATTGAGCAATTTCTCTACATCAATGCGTTGGCCGCCGACTGCCATCACTGCATTCCCGTCACGCCATCAGCCGGCACTAGCGGCCTAAGTTCGTCCCGCCGCCGCTCGATCTTCCCACCTAAGCCGTGAAGCTCGTCACGCCATTGGCTCGGGACAACTTTCACCTCCTCGACTAGAAAGTTTGCAAAAACGTCGAGGACCATAACGAAGGTGTGCAGGAGCGCCAGACCATGAATCTGTCGCTCCGCTTTGTTGGTGGCGAACTGGAAGTACTGCACGGCCATTGTAAATGGCTCGCCATCAACCCTTTTCACCCGATGCACAAAGCTCGCGACATCTGCATGGCTCGCGAAGGAGCTTAGCTTGTCGTGAAGCGCGATAAGATCAGGGACCAAAGCATGCGGCAGGGGCTTTTTGTCCCGGATCAGGTTCTTGTAATGTCGGTTCAGCTTGTCGAACGGCTTCGTCCGCTGCGCATAAGCGACCTGCGACGCGCGGTCATGAATGATCTGCGCCGCGATTAAAGCCGCGTCGATCGCAGCCCGCGCCGAGGCAAATGACTCCGACAAGTGGCAGCGCATATGACAGGCGAGGGCATAGAGAAAATGATAGTGCGTAAAGGTCAAGAGCTGGAATAAAACGAACTCGTTTTCGTCGACGGTGATGTTTGACATCGGCGCATTGTAGAGGCCTTGCAGATGACCTATGAGGCCGATTTCCTCGCTGCCATTGGTGAGCGACACCAAAACCTGCTCATGCTCGATGCCGATAAATTTAACGATGTCGATCGGTTGCCTCAGAACCTGGCTCGTCATAGTGACACCCTCGAAACCGTGCTGTGGCTGACGTTGTAACTCTTGACGATCTGCCGGACGCTCTCCTTGCGGCTATGCAGCCGCGCAAGCGCTTCCCACTGCTGACGCTCGGTAAGTTTCGGGGGACGGCCGAGCGTGGCCCCGCGATTGCGCGCCGCAGCGCGCCCGTCATTAGCCCACTTTACGAGGCACTCTCGATCATCCTGGGCGGGCGCAGACAGAAAAGCGAGAAAGCCGCGGCTGATCGTGGTGGCGAGATCGAGGTGGGGCTTATCGAATACCTTCACGAAAGCGCTGCGTGCGTGAACACGCTCGGTGATCTGGATACCGTCGCGCATGGTCCGTATGGCGCGGTCCCATTTGGCAAGCACGGCGCGAATGAAGTGGCGTGAAAATCTCCCTGCCAGATCGTGCTGCCATGCCCAAAAGACTATCATTGGTGCGATCCATCGAAATCGGCGCGGTCAAAGCGGAGTCGGTTGACGAAGAGAATAATCAGAACTTATGCAATCTGCGCACGGCATATCTGAAGCGAAGCCGGGGCGGCGGATCCGCCCCGGCTTTAGTGTTGCCGGCTTAGGCCGACTTTCGATCTGGAAAGGCGATCACATCCGCGTTCGGCGTGGTCGCGTCGGCGCTTGCGTCCGACAGTTTCATGAGCGACTCAATGACCGATTGCTCCCAGAGGTTCTCGATCACTTCTTCAAGTCGGTCTTTGAGCTTGTTCTTGGAATTGAACCATTTTTCCAGGTGGTCGGCCACTCGATGCTTAAAGCCGGGACCGCCGCCCCATTCGCCCGAACATGACGCCCAGACAGAAGCCTGTGTTAGAGGCTCGCGGTAAACCTCGACTGCCGCCCGCTGCGCGGCGTCGAGAAACGAAGTGCGCGCAGCCGTGGCCGAGGCGGCAATCTGGTCGATGCTGCGAACGGCCATTTGCAGATCGTCGTCGGCCTTGAGTGCTTTGATAAGCGCATCAAACCCGTTGAACCACGCATCGCTGCGCAGTTTTGCATCCCGCGCGGCACCTACGCCGACGAGGTGCACGATGTTGAGGCCCGTATATTCGCCGCTACGACGCGTAGCGGCCCACAGCGTAGAAGCGTAGCGGACGCCTCTGACGGTGCTAAGAGCTTCTCCAAACGCGATCTTCTCGCGAGCGCCTAGGCGCCGATTGCCGACAAGAAAGGTCTTGAGCCGGTTTGCCACCTCCTCGATGGCGGCATTCAGAGCTTCTGTTTCATGGTTTTCAATGATTTCTTGAGCTGCCGCGCAGAGGTCGAACAACCGCGCTTCCACAGCCTTTCGCATTCGTGAAATCTGGCCGAACAGTTCGTCGCGAACGCGCTCCGGGGTGTCTGCTTCAACATTAAAGAACACCATCGGTACGCCGTTGAGACCGTCGGCATTGAGCTCCCCGTTCACTTGAATGCGCTTGAATTCGTAACCTTCGGCATCGGTGAGAGCTTCTTCGCCGAAGTCGTCCTTCATGGCGCGGGCTTCGCCTGCGCGCGGCAATGCCAGGATCGAGACCTTCCCGCTGCCGACCTCTTCGGAGAACGTCTGGCGCATGTGCTGAAGAAGCAATCGGGTACTTGTTCCGGGAGCGTCATTAAATCGCGAACAGAAGACGATGGTCGTGCGGGGGTCTTTCAGGCGTGCATCCAGATCTTCGCGAACGGCGACGTCGTCGACGCCCTTCGTATCGATGACCGAAATGGAGAACTCACCGAAAGTCCGGCCGAACTCCGGGATAAGGAGGTCGATGCTGCGCGGCAAGGACACGTCCTTCAAACGGCCGTTATTGACCGCCTTGAACGTCTCTGTGACCCATTCCATCGGGTTCTTGCGCGTTGCGCTGTCGTACCAGATCTCGCGCGAGGTGCGGGCGTCGATGCCCATAAGGCCCAGAATTCTGGTTCGGAATTCTTCTTCGGTGCCGCAGGCGCGGGCGAGAGCTTCACCGTTTCCGCGCGCGACACGATCTACACCCATCCGGGCACGTCCGCGGAGACGCGGTTGCTCAGCATCACCCAGCGCGACCGCAACCGACCCGTCACGATCGATGAGGCGCTGGAGCGGCTGTCCGATCCGCGCGCGTTGCTGCTGGTCAACACGCAGTCGGGCCGGGCCGCGGTGCAGGTGGCGGCGCGTAGCATCATGCTCGACGACGGTGAAGTCGAACGCCGCGTGCGGTTGATCCGTCCGATGGAGCACACGGCGATGCCCTTGGCGACGATGTGCGTGTTTCGTTAAATCCGGGACAGGGATTTCGGTAATTCGGGGACAGGGATTTCAGTAAATCCGGGACAGGGATTCCGCTAAATAGCGGACAGTTG
>LNAP01002117.1_pt1 | contig 26032 bp, 25 predicted proteins | sample 602601 | NCBI WGS metagenome assembly LNAP01 (sample SAMN02440304, study PRJNA202911) | soil metagenome | biome: Subtropical and temperate rainforests or woodlands; isolation source: soil samples (1 kg each in a 20% v/v slurry with milli Q water) were... ...
ATCTACATCGTCGGGTTAGTGGTGGTCGTCGTGGTTATCCTGTCGTTCCTCGGCTTTGCATAGGTTTCAATGCCTGCACTCCGCCAACACCACTTGGCAGGTAGTCGGCGTGCCACCGGATCGGCCGGCATAGCGGATGCAATTATCCATGGATTTTTTACGCGCCATGCTCAAGGTGGAGCCCCAAGCCAGGCCACCCTCGCCAGCGGTGGGAAGCGCTTTTGCATAGCAGGCTGAGCCCACGCTTGAAGTTGCATAGCGAGCGGTGGACGCTTTGCCGGAACATCCCGCGATCAGCGCCAGGTTGATGGCGAGCAGGGAGGGTATGACCCATGACGAGCATTGGCGCGCTGTTCTATTGGCCATCCCGTTTCCCCTGTATCAAGAGGCGAGCCGTGTGGGGTTGTGCTTCATTGAGATTAGACGGTGTTGGACCTGACCCTCTATCGATTTCAACACTAGCGAGCTTCAGCGCAGGTCGCCTCTACATTCAGACAAAGCTCACCGACGCCCCGTCGTTGCTTGAGTTCGGCCTCACGCCAGACGCCGCTGAGCGGGCCGCCCGGCAACCCCTCATTGGCGCGCGCCAGCGGGAACAGCACCGGTACAAATCCGGCATCACGCACTAACCGGACGCCGATATCCCGGGCCTGGGCATCGTCGGCGAAAACAGGAATCGCCTTGTTTTTGCCGGAAAGGCCTTTCATTGAGGCGAAGCCAATGGCGTTGAACGCCCGCACCAGGTGCACGCCGGGCAGATACTGCTGATCCGCCAGGGCCACGCCCATGTCCAGCGCCTTGCGCCCGACATCTGCGTCACGGCCGCCGAATGGATTACTGGTGCTGAATATCACTTTGCCGTCCAGTTTGCCCTTCAACTGTTCGGACAGCGCCGGCATGGCGCCATAGGGAACACTCAACACGATTACATCGCCCCAGGCCGCGGCCTCGGTGACCGAGCCGGCCCGCGCGTTGGGGCCGGCCTCCTTGACCAGGTCCGCCAGCGCCTCGGGGTGGCGTGATGAAAACATCACCGAGTGCCCGGCCTTTACCCAGAGCGTGCCAAGCGTACCGCCGACCTTGCCGGCGCCGATCACGCCGATCTTGAGGGTGTCTGCCATCGCCTGGCTGGTGCACAGAACCAGGCCGGCGAGCATCAGAGAGAAGATTCTGGACATGCACTGGGCTCCTCGGTTGGACAGCGGTCTTGGAATCACCGTAGTTGAGCTTGCGTATAAACGAAAGCTGCGGAGGGAGGCGGCGGACGAGCAGGGGTATTTGATGAGCGGCGTGAGGGCTGTTCAGCAAGGGAAGCTATTGTCTATGTGTTCGCCTCGCCAGTTGCCGTCCAACCAGCTCGTCCCTGAGGTGGCTGGCGAGGTGGACCCTCCTGGCCGATTGCTGCCTTTTGATTTCGCTTGTACTGGATGGGATAGCTGCCATGCCGACTCTCGCCAACTGCGAAGATGGTCTATTCACCCTCCAGGGTTGCGGCCACCCGCGCCACTTTCCACGACCCGCCTAGCTGGTTAGTGTAATGGCGACGTCCAGGGCAGAAATGGGCACATAAATCAGGGTGATCGTCGAATACGTTTTGCGCGATTTGGCCTTGAATGCGCAGACCGGGAGAATAATCATGACGACATCCAGCGCCCCCCAAAGCGCCATCGGCGATACCTGAAAGAAGAGGACGTTCACGATGAGGCCGAGCACGAGGTAGGTCGAAAACGATAGAAGGGCGTAGCGCCCATCCTGTTCGAAGTAAACGCGAAGCCCGCTTTGCTCGTCCTCACTTCGACTGGGCAGCAGTAACGCGGCAGAGACAAAAAGCGAGAGCGCCAGGAGCACCAGCAATAAAAACTCGGCAAACGAAAAGGTCGCTTTGATCGTCGGCAGCGCGTTGACCGCCCACCAAAAATCCAGCTGGGACGTGAAAAGCATGACCGCCCAGACCAGCGCCACCCAATCAGGCGCGGCGACGCGGCGGATGCGGAACACCGTCAGCGCACCCATCAGCAGGCGAGTGACGGAGAGCCCCAATATCATCGCGAGTACCGTGGCCACGATGGGGAAGTTGCTCATGACACCTCCTTGTAAATTACGCGACCCACACGCAGGATCGATTCCGCTTTCGGGTAGGTCCTACCGACTGTGCGCCGCCGCCGCCAATTGATCGGTATCCACGCGGACAAAAACGGAATCGCCAACCGCCGTGAGTACGTCCCCGGCATAGACCTCGCAGATGACACGGGTTTTGCGTCCGACATCGCCTTCCACTCTGGCACGCAGGGTCAATGGCACACCCATCGGTGTCGGTTTGATGAACTTGATGCCAAGGTTGCCGGTGACGCAATTGATCCGGGGCAGGCTGGCGACTTCGCGGTTTTCCTCACGGTAGTGATAAGCCATCGCCGTCCAGTTGGAATGACAATCCACCAGCATCGCGATCAACCCGCCGTACACCAACTCCGGCCAGCCGCAATACATGGGATCAGGCACGTGCTCGGCCATGACATGCACGCCGTCCGCATGCCAGAAGCTCTTGATGTGCAGCCCGTGCGGATTGCTGCTGCCGCAGCCGTAACAGACGCCGTCAGGCGCGGCGGTGTCTTGCAGAGAGTTGTCGAGACTGGACATGACAGGCGCTTCCTCATACGAATGAACTCAACCGTCGGATTCTAACGCTGGTATCGGGGTGCGGTCACTTTGGTCATCCGTTAGCGCGCCCTGACAACTGCGGTGCTGTTGCGCAACGTCAACTTGAACGGCAACACCACATGCCGCTGTTCGATCGGTTTCCTCTCGATCAGCGCGATCAACATCTCGACGGCTTTCTGACCGAACGTTTCGGCGGGTTGCGAGATGGTCGTCAGCGGCGGGTCGCAGTACGCCGCGAAGGGGATGTCGTCGAAGCCCACCAATGAAATGTCCTCAGGAACGCGCAGGCCTTGTTGCTTGATGCGTTTCAACGCGCCGATGGCCATTTCATCGTTTTCGCAAAACAACGCCGTGGGACGGTCGGGCAATTCCAGCATCGCGGCGGCGCCGTCATGTCCGGCCTTCAGACTGAAATCGCCATGGCAGATCAGCGCGGCATCCGACGTGATACCGGCCTGTTGCAAGGCGTCCTGATAACCGGCCACGCGATCGCGGGTCAGCGGGCTGCTTTTCGGGCCTTTGATCAGGCCGATCCGGCGGTGGCCCAGTTCGATCAAATGTTCGGTCATGGCCTTGGCAGCCGCGCGGTTGTCGAGGCTGATGGTGGGATGACGGCCGCCCTGTATCACCTCGCAGGCATTGACGATCGGCGGTAAATCGGCGCTGGGGAAGGGCGCTTCGAAAGGGTCATAGGCGCGCAACTGGATCACGCCATCGGCCTGATGGGCGTAGACCAATTCGGCAAACTCCCGTTCCACTTCCTCGCGGCCCTGGGTGTCGCACAGCAACAGCCGATAACCGGCGAGCTGGGCGGCTTGCTGCGCGCCGCTGATCACCTTGGCGAAAAACGTGTTGGCGATGGTCGGCACCAGAATCACCAGGTTGCCGGTTCTGCGCGAGCGAAATTGCACCGCCATCTGGTTCGGTCGATAACCGGCTTTTTCCACCGCGGCGTTGACCTTGTCGCGCGTGTCGGGGAGCACGCGTTCAGGCGACTTCAGCGTCCTGGACACCGTGGCGACGGAGACGCCGGCCAGCCTGGCTACTTCGCGGATATTGGACAAGACCACCTCGTTATCGAACTGTGCAGGGGCGAGCTTAACGCAGGTAAGCCCACCCCTGAAATTTTCCTGGAGATTCATCCGGGGTTTGACACCTCGTCAAACAGGGCCTAGATTTCCGTCACGATGTAACCGGTTACATCGGCTTTCGGATGCATTCCTGTAAAGCCGCCGGAAACCGCCTCAAACAGAGAAACGATGCGATGAGTGTTGCCGTGAAAAAAATAAGAATGGGCTTTGTCGGTGGTGGGGAGGGCGCCTTCATCGGTCAGGCCCACCGTCAGGCCGCCGGGCTCGATGGCCGTTTTGAGTTGGTGTGTGGCGCGTTCAGTCGCGACGCCCGCAACAATCAGGACACCGGCGCCGCGCTGGGATTGTGCGCTTCGCGTTGCTACAGCGACTGGCGGCGGATGCTGGAAGCCGAGCGCGCGCTGCCGGTCGATCAGCGCATGGAGCTGCTGATCATTGTCACCCCCAATCACCTGCACGCGCCGATTGCCAGCCAGGCGCTGAGTGCGGGATTTCATGTGTTCAGTGAGAAACCGGCGGCGTTGAATCTGGCCGAGTTGCTGCCGCTCAAGGCTGTGCTTGAACGCAGCGATCGCCTCTATGGCCTGGCCCACACGTACCTGGGCTATCCGATGGTCTGGCAGGCGCGGCAGATGGTTCGCGACGGGGTGATCGGCTCCGTGCGCAAGGTGATTGTCGAGTACCCCCAAGGCTGGCTGAGCGAGGATGTGGCGGGGCAGGGCAACAAGCAGGCCGGCTGGCGCGACCTGCCTGAGCAGTCCGGGTTGGGCGGCTGCATCGGCGATATCGGCACCCATGCCTTTTCATTGGCCGAATTCGTGGCGGACCAGCCCATCCAGCACCTGTGCGCGATGTTGAATACCCACGTTGCCAGCCGGCAACTGGACGACGATGCCGCGATGCTGTTCAAGATGGCTGACGGCGCGAGTGGTGTGTTGATTGCCAGCCAGGTCTGCGCGGGTGAAGAGAACCCGTTGAAAATCCGCGTCTACGGCGACAAGGGCGGCCTGGAATGGCGCCAGGAAGAGCCGTCGAGCCTGATCCATCGTTCCCTTGACCAACCAATGCGCGTGCTGCGTTCCGGTGTCGGCCAACCCTGGTTGTGCGACGCCGCGACCCGGCGCATGCGTCTGCCGGCCGGACATCCCGAAGGCTATCTGGAAGCCATGGCCAACCTCTACGGCGATTTCGCCACGGCGATTCGCAGCAACGTCGACGGCAACGTGGCCCCCGGCGTGCCGGGCATCGACGTCGGGCTGCGCGGCATGGCCTTCATCGAAACCGTGATTGCCAGTCATCGTGGCGACACGAAATGGACCGAACTGGTCTGCCCTCAATGAACCCGGAGCACTCGCCCGTGAACCCTACTTCTCAAGCAGGCCTGCGCGGCCCGGGGATCTTCCTCGCGCAGTTCATGTCCGCCGAAGCGCCCTTCGACACCCTGGCCAATATTGCCCAGTGGGCGGCGTCGCAAGGCTACAAGGCCATTCAGTTGCCGACCTTGGGCACGCAATACATCGACCTGGCGCGCGCCGCTGAAAGCCAGGAATACTGCGACGAATTGAAGGCAGTCTGCGCTAAAGCGGGCGTCGAGATCAGCGAGTTGTCGACGCACCTGCAAGGCCAACTGGTGGCGGTGCATCCGGCGTTCGACGCCCTGTTCGACGACTTTGCCCCGGCGCATCTACGCGGCCAGCCGCAAGCACGCACCGAATGGGCCATCGAGCAGTTGAAGCTCGCAGCCCGGGCCAGTCAGCGCTTGGGACTGAAGGCCCACGCAACCTTTTCCGGTGCGCTGCTGTGGCCGTATGTCTACCCCTGGCCGCAACGCCCAAGCGGATTGGTCGAACAGGGTTTTGCCGAACTGGCCAAACGCTGGTTGCCGATTCTTGATTGCTTCGAGGAGGCCGGTGTCGACCTGTGCTACGAAATCCACCCCGGTGAAGACCTGCACGACGGCGCCTCGTTCGAGCGTTTTCTGGAGGCGGTGGATCACCATCCACGCGCCGCGATTTTGTATGACCCCAGCCATCTGCTGCTCCAGCAAATGGACTACCTGGGCTTCATCGATCGCTACCACGCGCGCATCCGCATGTTCCACGTCAAAGACGCCGAGTTCCGCCCCGATGCGCGCTCGGGCGTCTACGGCGGTTACCAGGGCTGGGTTGAGCGGCCGGGGCGTTTCCGTTCCCTGGGCGATGGCCAGATCGACTTCAAATCGATCTTCAGCAAACTGACCCAATACGACTTCAGCGGTTGGGCCGTGCTTGAGTGGGAGTGTTGCCTCAAGGACTCCGCCCAGGGTGCCGCAGAAGGGGCGGCGTTCATCGAGCGGCACATGATCAGCAAGACGCAGAAGGCCTTCGACGATTTCGCCAGCGTGCAGTCGGACGCAGGTTTCAATCGACGATTGCTGGGGTTGCCCGAGGCCTGATCAAAAAGTTATTCGCTTCTCTCTCCAACAAGAAAAACAATAAGACGGTGACTGTTATGTCCACGATGACCGCGCGCCTGAGCGCCATGATGTTCCTGCAATTCTTTATCTGGGGCGGATGGTTCGTCACCCTCGGTACGTTCCTCGCCAGTAACCTGGGCGCCAGCGGCGGGCAGATCGGCATGGCGTTCTCTACCCAGTCCTGGGGCGCGATCATCGCGCCCTTTGTGATCGGCTTGATCGCCGACCGCTTCTTCAATGCCGAACGCATCCTTGCGGTGCTGCACCTGGTGGGCGCCGTGTTGCTGTATCAGCTGTATCGAGCGCCGGACTTCAGTACGTTTTACCCTTACGTGCTGGCGTACATGATGATCTACATGCCGACCCTGGCACTGGTGAATTCAGTGGCGTTCCGGCAAATGAGCGACCCGGCCCTCGAGTTCTCCCGCATCCGCGTGTGGGGCACCATCGGCTGGATCGTGGCCGGCGTGGTCATCAGCTTTGTGTTTGCCTGGGACTCCCAGGCCCTGATTTCGTCAGGCGGGCTGCGCAACACCTTTCTGATGTCGGCGATTGCGTCTCTGGTGCTCGGCCTCTACAGCTTCACCTTGCCGCGCACCGCGCCACTGAAACCTGAGGTGGGCCGCAGCGGCCTCAAGCAAATGCTCGGGCTGGATGCGTTGAGTTTGCTGAAGGACCGCAGTTACCTGGTGTTCTTCATCGCCTCCATTCTGATCTGCATTCCGTTGGCGTTTTATTACCAGAATGCCAATCCGTTTCTGGCGGAAATCGGCGTGACCAATCCGACGGCGAAAATGGCCATCGGGCAGGTTTCCGAAGTGCTGTTCATGCTGCTTCTGCCGCTGTTCATTCACCGCTTCGGGATCAAGATTGCGCTTTTGGTGGGGATGTTGGCGTGGGCCTTGCGCTACTTGCTGTTCGCCTACGGTAACAATGGCGACCTGGCGTTCATGTTGTTTACCGGCATCGCCTTGCACGGTATCTGCTACGACTTCTTCTTCGTGTCCGGCCAGATCTACACCGACGCCAAAGCACCGGAGCGTTTCAGAAGCTCGGCCCAAGGGCTCATTACTTTGGCGACCTATGGCCTGGGCATGCTGATCGGCTTCTGGGTCGCAGGGCAGGTGACCGACCACTATGCGCTGACGGGCAGCCATGACTGGAAGAGCATCTGGTTGTTTCCGGCGGGGTTCGCCCTGGCGATCTTTTTCTGCTTTGCGCTGGCGTTCAAGGGGCGGCAGGCAGCGGTTGTTCAATCGACCGTCTGAACAACGCCTTGCCCGCTTTCGGCCACCAACAGCAACGACTGCGGCACCGGACTTTGCGGGTGCTGCGGCTCTTGCAGGACGGCCAGCCGAAAGCCGGCCATGTCCAGCGCATTCAGCCAGCTGGACAAGGTGCGGAAGTACCACGGCATGGGCTGCCACTGGCCCTTGAACCCGGCAAAGGTTTCTTCCCGCCAGCCATCCTGATAGTCGCCTGCCGCGACAGCCCACGGGTGCAGTGTCTGGATCACCAGTGCACCACCAGGGCGGAGCAGGGCGTTCATGGCGGCGAGCAGCGGAATGATGTCCTGGTGCAACAGGGCGAAGTTGGCGCAGATCAGGTCGTAGTCGCGGCCGATGTCCACCTTGGCCTCCACCAATTCGTCATAGCTCGCCACATGCACCTGCGATGACCCCGACGCCCGCGCCGCGTCGACCAGCGTCGCATCGCCATCCACACCGACGGCCGTGATGCCTCGTTGAGCCAGCGCGCGCAGCAACCAGCCCTCGCCGCATCCGAGGTCGAGCACGCGCTCGGGTTGGCGGCCCAGCACGGCCAGCAGGATGGCCTGGTCGGTCACCGTGAGGCGGCTTTCGATGGCGCCGCTGCGGATGGCTGCGATCCAGGCGTGGGCGTTGTGGTGCCAGCTGTCGAGGAGGGTGGATTCGGAGGCGGGCATGTTGGCGTCTGGCGTGGTGGGTTGGTTAGAAGGATAGGACACGTATCAAGGAAACGGGCTGGGTCACCCCAGCCCGCCAGGCAGGATCAGCTTTGGCAGAATCGAATGCGATTGCCGAAGGGGTCATGGACTTCCAACACTTGCCCCCAACCTTGCTGAACGATATCTGGCCGTCCGTATCCGTAGCGTTTGCCCTGTAATTCGTCGCGCAACAGTTCGATGTTGTGCATCGGGACAAATATCGTCGATCCCGGGCTCGCATCGCCATGATGTTCGGAAAGATGGAGCTGCAGACCGTTTCGGCTGATGCCCAGGTACAGCGGCAGATCTGCTTCGAAGCGGTGCTCGAATTCGACGCTGAAGCCTAGAAAATCAAGGTAGAACTCGCGCGCCTTGGTTTCGTCAAACATCCGCAGTATCGGGATGGCTCTGTCGAAGGTAATGGCGGGTTGATCAGGTTCCTGGGGAAGCGTCGCAGACGCTGTGTTCCAGTCCTTGTAGCCCAGTTGATGCGCGACCAGCTCAAGCGCGGTTGAGTGAGACGTCGCTTGATTGCGCCCCTCAAGCGAGGCACGCAGCCTCTTGGCCATCTGCTTGGCTTGTTCGATTGAAAACATCGTTCCTCCTGTAGCCAAGGCATTCTGGTGCTCGCGTTGCCAAACCTCGGCTCTCAAGAGATACGACAGGATTTGGGGGAGAAGCAATGCTTTCACCTTTCCCTTCGGGAGCGAGCGGCGGGCAGCATCGGCCCGGGACTGATGATACACAGCGGTCAATGAGTGCGGAAGTCAGGAGCAGGTGAACGAGAGAATGGGCTATTTATTCGACATGAGGCGAGGACGCTTTCGTATTTGTCTGTCGTCAAAAAGTACAACACCGGCGCAAGGCCGGTGTTGTGTCAGCAGAGTGCAGCGCCACCCGATCGGGTGCCTTAGAAGCGGTACTTCGCCGAAGCCGTAATGCTACGCGGTGCACCGTATGTCAGGGCGCCGTAGGCATCGAAGATGTCGAAGTACTTCTCGTCGGTGACGTTGTTGGCATTCACCTGGCCCGAGAGGTTTTCGGTGAACTCGTAGCGAGCCATCAGGTTGACCAGGGCATAGGCATCCTGCTGGATTTTTTCGGAGTTGCCGGCCGGGTTGACGGCGTAGGTGTAGATCGAATCCTGCCAGTTAACCCCGCCGCCGATGGTCAGCTTGTTGAACGCCCCTGGCAGACGGTAGGTGGTAAAGGTGCGCAGCAACTTGGTCGGGTACAGCGTGTTGACGTCGTCGCCGTTGGCATCTTCGGCCGTGAACTGGGTGTAACCCACCGATGCATTCCAGTCCGTTGCGAGCTCGCCGGAAACTTCCAGCTCGAAACCCTTGCTGGTCGCGCCTTCACTCGCCTCGTAGGCGAAGCCGCCGACCGGGTTTGAAGGATCGATCAGCGCGCCAGTGTTCTGGCCCAGGTTGTCTTGTTTGATCTGGAAAACCGCTGCGGAGGCGTTCAAGCGGCCACCGAAGTACTCACCCTTCAGGCCCAATTCAGTGCTCTCGCCAACGATCGGTTCCAATGCCTGGCCACTGCGGTCGCGTACCGATTGCGGCAGGAAAATTTCTGTGTAGCTGGCATAAGCCGAAAGGTTGTCGGTGAGGTCGTAGACAATACCTGCATAGGGTGTCAGCTCATGATCGACATCGATCTTGCTCACTTCCGAGAAGACGTCATCACTGGTCTTCTCGTACCAGCTTTCACGCGCGCCAAGGATCACTTTCAAATCGTCGGTCACGTTCAGGCGGGTTGCCGCGTACAGGCCCTTCTGGCGGGTCTCGCTGTAACCGTAGTCGGTCCTCGGGCCCCATACCGGTTCTGCGAAATTACCGTTGTAGGAATCGAAATCGGCGACACCGCCAAAGCCTGTTTGCGCGTCGAGTGAATCGGTGTCGAACTTCTGCTTGCTGTCCACATAGCCGAAGGCCAATTCGTGCTCGCGACCCAGGAACGAGAACGGGCCATTGAAGCGGATGCCGTAGTCGTCCTGGGTGGTCTCGGTCTTGTAGGTCGCCGGGAACGAAGACATCGCGGAGCTGCCGTTCCTGCCTGGATTGCCGGACAGGTACAGCAGGGAAGAGTCGCCGGTGCGTTCGCCACGGTTGTAGCTCAGATTGACTTGCCAGTCGTTGGCAAAGGTGTGATCAAGATTGACGAAGTAAGTCTCGTAGGTCGTGTCCCACTTGCTCCATTTGGCGGAGGTCGACTTCGAGCGGCTCCAGTTGGTGCGGCCGCCGTCTGCGTACCAGACTGGCAGGCCACCCCACATCGGCGAGTCGGCGTTGCTTTCTTGCCGGCTCAAGCCGAACCAGAGCGTGGTGTCGGGCGTCAGGTCGATATCCATCGTGCCATAGAGGGTCTGGCGCTTGTTCGAGTTCATATCGATCCACGTGTCGCCCTCGTTGGTCTCCCCGACCAGCCGCGCGCGAACGGTGCCTTCCTCGTTCAGCGCCGTGGACACATCAGCCTCGACGCCGTAGGTGTCCCAGGTGCCGGCGCTCAGTTCTACAGAACCCTTCAGGTCTTTACTGTTGGCGCGCTTGCGCACCATGTTGATGGAGGCGGATGGATCGCCGGCACCGGTCATCAGACCGTTGGCGCCGCGTACTACTTCGACGCGGTCATACATGGCCAGGCTGCTGAAAATTTCCCCCGAACTCCATGGCTGCTCGTAGATGGTGGGCACGCCATCGATCATCAGCGAGTTGAGCTCAAACCCTCGGGCGTTGAACTGCGCCCGGCTGGTCTCGTAGCGGTTGACCGACACACCGGTGGCATTGTTGACCACGTCGAGGATCGTATGCAGATCCTGGTCCTGTATGCGTTGCTGGGTGATGACGCTGACCGACTGCGGCGTCTCCCGCAGCGACATGCTCAACGGCGTGGCCGTGCGTGCAGCCTCAGTCGTGTAAGAGTTGGTGTCTTCGGTGACGGCACTGCGTTCGCGAATGGCCGTCTCAGTGATCGCGATAGGGGCCAAGGTCACAGAGCTTCCAGTCTCCGTCTGCTCAGTCTGTTCCGCCGCCTGCAAGGAGGGCGCAGTGATGGCGATACCGGCTGCCAGCATGTGCACTGCGAGCGCCAGGGGGCGCAGGGTCGAAGGCATGCGCGGCGTCACGGAGGTTTGTGTACACAGGGAGATGGGGGCGGTCATGCGAACACTCATTTGATTTTGCTGTTATTGAGAATCCGTATCATACGCAATGGAAATTGATTCTGGAATAGGATTTATACTCATTTGAGAGGGTTTATCAAATGAGATGTGTCCAGCGCATTGCGTGCACGCCTGGAGCGAGGCTGCATCGGCCGTTGACACAGGCTTGATCATGACGGAGGCAGCAATCGATCCGAGGCAGAGTCACCCCGGACCGATACGCTGCCCAAAAAGCGGGGACGTGTTTGGCGCGTCAAGACAGGCGCGATTCGCCTGTCGGGCTGCTCAGGTACACGGTTTTCACACCGATGCGCGAGAACACCAGCCACACAAACAGCAGCACACTGCAACCGATGAGGAGCGAGGCGACGCCAATCAACGGCTCGACTGACGGGAAGCCCTTGAGCCGCAGCGTCAGCGCGCCGAGCATCAGCGGGACGCCAACGTTGTATATCCAGAACTGCGCTGCGGCCACGCGCCCTTCGGTGATGGACGGGTGGGCTGTGCCGATGATGCCGAACAGGGCCATCGACACCCATCCCAACAGATTGATATGGGCATGTACCGCGAAGAGCGAATGATCGCCGGAAGCGCCCATTGCCACGCCCAGCATCACGCCAATGGCAAAGTAGAGGGCAGCGAGCCGAAACCAGGTCCGGGAACGGGGGGTGTGATTCATGGCATTCACCTCATGCGCCCTGGGGCGCGTTCAGTTGCTCAAACAATTGATTTGAAGTCGTCAGGCGCTCCTGCGTGCGACTTCTTGTGGGTTGGATATCGAGTGTCTATTATGAGACTCGTGTCTCACGACAAGACAGGATCTCATTTACTCCATGCCAATTTCCAAGTCAAGCCCGTCCAGCGGAGACGGCGATCAGGGCCGCGACAACCAGAAGCGCCGCACGCGTCAGGCGCTGATCGATGCCGCCATCGCCTTGCGCGACGAGGGCCATAACCCGACGGTTGCGCAAGTGGCCGAGCGGGCGATGGTGTCGCGCGCCACGGCGTATCGCTACTTTCCCTCGACGGAGGCGTTGATCAGCGAGACGGCGGCAGACCGAGACATGACGCCGCTGGAGCAGATCTGGCGGCCGGGGGACGATCCGGTAAAGGGCATCGGTCTGGCGGCGAACGCGTTGAACAAACTGTTGATCGACGACGAGATTGGTCTGCACGTGATGGAACGTTCGTTCATGACGGTGTGGCTCGAAAACGAATCCCGTGAGGCACTGCGACCAGGCCGACGCATGAGCTACATCGAGCCGATTGTCGACTCGCTGAAGGACGTGCTCTCACCTCGGGCGCGAAAGCGATTGAAGCAGGCGCTGTCGATCGTCATGGGCACCGAGGCGTTGATCGCCGTGCGCGATATCAGCCGCGCGAGCGTCGCAGAATCACTCGACGCCGCCGCCTGGGCGGCTCGGGCGCTGGTGCGTCAGGCACTGGCGGAGGATGAAGAGGCACGACGAAAACGCAACGCTTCGAGCGCGCGGTCTTCGGCTCCTTGACACCGCATACCCCTAAACTGCCTGTGATCCGGGCTGATACCGATCAAACGTAAAGACGGCGGCGTCTCGCTGGTCAATAGAAAACCGCAACCATAATTCGCCACAGCCTCCAAGGACGGTACTTTGAATCACATCAACACCTGCGCGTCTCAAACATCCACCATCGTGTCGCCCTTGGTTTGGTTGTCGGTATTGGCAAGCGTGCTCATCGCCGGCTGTTCCAGTCCGCCTCCACCGGTCAGCCCGGTCTACCGCGATCCCTGCCTGGAGGATGGCCCTGTCAACAGCGCGGCCTACGATACGTGTGTGCAAGATCGGGAATTCGACAAAGCCTTGGCATACAAAGCACTTTTCGAAGATCTCGGGCTCTCTTTCCGGCACAGACACCCGAAGCACCGATGCTTTCATCGCTCGGGCACAGGCCGCCTTGGCACCGACCGGGCCATATCCTGTCGAGTTGAGCGCAGGCAAAGAACCCGCGTGGCACGCCGACGAGCTCACGGGAGATAACCTGCATCGGGAAATCCGGATCACGCCAAAACGGTGCGTGGAGTGATGTAAACCTGGGTGCAAACCGGTGGTAACGCCCGCCCAATACGACAATGGGCAGGCCCGTGCAACGCAGCTTCAGCGTAATTCGATCAGACGATCAGGCGATCGTTTCAAGCCTCGCTGATCTTGCTGACGCTGGTGACCTGACCATTCCAGACCATCTCGTAATGCGCAGTTTGAATGATTGATAGAACCGGCTTGGGCGTCATCAGCGCCCAGCAATAACTGCCTTGCATCCGCACCGAGTGGTAACGAATCCCTGGACAGCGCGCCTCTTTGACGGACCTGCCCAAGCGCCGCGAATGCGTGTAGTCGTCAGGGTCATAAACCGGATCAGTCAGCGCAATGGCAGCAGCGTCTTTCATTGCCACATCCACGAAGGCGCAGGACAACCCCCGAAACACAAACCGCTCATAATTGAGGCTCGGCACATTTGACCAATAAAGACTCTGGTGATGCCGAACCTCGGCCAATGCCGTGTCCATGGAGTCCGCCAGGTACAACACCCCAAAACGACCATCGCTGAACCGCGAACCCGCCGGGTTGACGTGGGTAAACGGCGCCGTCGCATAAGAGCAGCCAGGGATGCCGAACGGGATTTGATCCCGCGCAATCAACTCAAGATGACCCACTTCATTTTTCAGCCGGGGATTGGTCAGCGCCTGAATCTGATACAGCACCTCAAACTCGTCCGCATCCGCCACGTCATCAAACATCGCAATCGGTGGAAACTTCGAATTGACCAGGCGATAAGCCTGCAATTGCTCACCGGCCAGTTCTGCCAGTTCGCTCACCGTCACCATTGCGCACCACGCAGCACGTCAATGCGCTTGAAGGTTTCATACAAAGAAATCATGTCGCCCTGAGCCATGATCTCCAGCGGACTGCGCCCATTGAAAAACTCGTTGTGGTTGGCCATCGACGGGAAGCCGTAGACGTTGTCCGGGTTGTCGAAGACCAGGCGCAATGCGGCGTGGATGTTGAGCACGAAGCTGATGCGCTGCATCTGGTCCGAATCGAGCGTCACGGACCATGCGGGATCGCGCTGCCGGGCGCGGGTGTAGGTGCTGCGGGAAATGCGCAGGATGCGACAGGCCTGATCGCTGGAGGCGCTCCACTTTTCGAGGATGCCGACGGCAGCGCGCAGGCCTGTTACGCATTGGGCTTTGGTAAAGGCTTGTTCCTGGAGGGGGACTGCCATATTCAATAGCTCTTTCTGAATCTGTAGATTCGAAGATAGGTTTAATGAATCTATAGAGCAAGTCTGCTTCGACCAATGGACATTGAAGTCATTGTTATCGGTTAAATACTTTTGGCGACAGGAAGGGAACCAATCTCCTCAATAACGACTAAATTTTAACGAGGGATATTTCCCCCTTACTGAAGGAACGACCCAATGTTCACATCACGCTCATTGATTGCCGCTGTTACAAGTCTTGCACTGGTCTGCGGCTCGGCAACGGCATTGGCCGATCCGGGTAATGGAAAGGGCCAGGGGAACGGCAAGGGAAACCCGCAAAACGGCCAGGCCCATGGCAACCAGGGAGGCCAGGCCGGCCAAGGCAAAAACACCGGGGGCGGCGAATGGGGTCATGGCCCGAGTATCAATCACAACAGTATTCTGGGGATTGTCGGCGGCTATCGGGACTACTGGAGCCCCGGCCCTGCGTTACCACCGGGTATCCAAAAGAACCTCGCGCGCGGTAAGCCGCTGCCTCCCGGCATTGCCAAAAAACTGGATGGCCGCCTGGTTGGCAGGCTGCCTCATTACGACGGATACGAATGGCAGCAAGCGGGGACCGATTTGATCTTGGTGGCGCTGGCCACCGGGCTGATTTATGAAGTGTTGAACGGTGCGTTTGATTAGCGCTTGAGTGGCGAATGCGATTGGAATCCACTCACAAAAGCCTCGTGATTCATTCCAGGCTCTGATGCTGATCAGAGCCCGCATCCATTGCAGTCCGTCCGTCGCAGGGCCAGGAACCGAAATGGGATTCTTGCGTCCTATGGCATGCGATATCAACCTACGGAAGCCACCATGCTTTTAAAGAACAAGAGTCTTTTTGCTGTCATGTCCTGCGCCCTGATGCTTGCGGCTGCGCCATTGCTCCCCGTTGACCTGTCCGTCATGAACTCCGCCTATGCGAAAGAGGGTGGTGGTGGTGGTGGTGGTGGTGGTGGCGGCGGTGGCAATGGAGGAGGTGGTGGTAACGGCGGTGGCAATGGAGGTGGCCATGGCGGTGGCACGGGTGGTGGTCACAGCGGGTCCGGTCACGCCGGCAACGCTGACAGCAGTGGCCGTGGAAAGGGACTGTCCAGCGATCATGCCGGCAAGGCCGTTCGCGACCGTGGTGAAAGCGGAAACCACTATGGCAGTGAACGCAACGGTGATCGCAGTAAAGGCTCAACGACTTCAGGCATCGCCCAATCCAGAGATACGCGCGGCGTCACCAAAGCCGGTGCGATTTCGACCTCGACTCCAGGCGATCACAACGCGAAAGGGTTGAGTAACGCGGCTTCCTCGGGATCAAAAAACCCGTACTGACCCGCGAGGCTGAATCGGTCTGCTGCCTGGCCGGGCGTTGAAGCCGTATCGGTTGATGTAAGCGACTACACCGAAAAAAAACGGGCGCCTTTACGGTGCCCGTTTTCAGTTGTGCCGCTGCTTGAGCGCCGATCAGGCAGCAACCGGCATAAGTTGCAATCCCGGACACTTCTTTTGCCAGCACTATTCCTCCACGATGATCCCCGATCCCCCTGATTCGCCGGGAACATCCTTCAGCTTCGGCAATCCATCCTTGAGCCGCAGCACCGTCTCCTGATAGTGCACGTGGACAGCCGGCGAGTACGCGAGATCCGGAATGACCGCGGCATACACGTCAATCAGCCCCATCTCGGGGTGGTCCGTAAAGAGGTGCCCGCCACACGTCTTGCACCATTTGCGGTAGCTGCGCGGTGTCTTGTTGTAGGTGCCGATGTTGTCGGCACCCCGAGTCACTTGCACCGCGTCGGGTTTCCACAGCGTGAAGGCATTGACCGGTCCTGCTGACCAATGCCGACACGACTCGCAATGGCAATAGCCCATTGCGGCCGGTTCGCCGCTGACGGTGAACTCGACTGCACCGCAGAAACAACTGCCTTTGTACGACCGTTCAATGCTCATGGCATGACTCCTTTATCAATGGCCGATACAGCACGGATGCCTGTCTTCACTCGTCGATGTAGTGAACCGGTATCGCTGGCGAGCGCCGCACGTGCAGTTCGAAAATGTCAGGGCGCGCGTAATGCCCGGTGACGTCGAGCGCCCGTCGCGCCGGCGCCACGAGTGCGACGTCAATGTCCGCATACAGAATGCCGGCCTCCCGATGCAAGGGGCCGGCCACAATCCGGCCTTGAGGACTGACCACCACCGAGTCGCCATCGTTGATCCATTCGTCCGGATCGGCAAACAGTTGCATACGCGCTGGAAAGTCCTCGGGAATGTCACTGCCGCGCAGCGCGGTGCCGCTGCCGAGCACCCAACAGCGGCCTTCAAGTGCAATGTGCCGCATCGTGCTGATCCAGCCTTCGCCGGTGTCGTAGGTGGGCGCGATATAGATCTCCACCCCTTGGGCATACAGGGAATAGCGCGCCAGCGGCATGTAGTTTTCCCAGCAGATCAGCGCACCGACGCGGCCGACCGGTGTATCGACCGCACGCAACCCGGACGCATCACCGAAGCCATGCACCATGCGTTCCGGATTGGTCGGCATCAGCTTGCGATGGCGGTTGAGCACTGCGCCATCCGCACCGATAACGACTACGCTGTTATAGAGCGTGCCGCCTCCCGTAGATCGGTCGCATTCATTGATGCCGCACACAATCGTCACGGCGTGAACCCTGGCGGCTTCGCATAATTCGCCCAGATCACCGTTGGCGATATCGACCGCGTTGGCCAGCAGCCGCGTGTGCAACTGGCCCATGACAGCCCCGTCCTTGCCCGCCGCCAGTCGCCAGATCCACGACGGGTAACCGGGAATGAACGATTCGGGCAAAACGATCAGCGAGGCGCCTGCTGCCGCCGCCTCGGCGACCGATTGCACGGCCCGGGCGATCGTCGCGCTGCGATCGAGCAGCACGGGCGGGCGCTGAATGATGGCTACCTTGGTCATGGCGTTCTCCATTGGCTTTTGGCTTTCGAAGGCTTGAGCGTGCGCGTGGCGAAGGGGCCGGGCTAGTTCAAAAAGTGAAGCGTTGCAGTTGCGGAGTCCAGGCAATGGAAGAGAGCTACGGCCAGTTCTGCACAGTCGCCCGCGGTGCTGAAGCCCTGTGCGAGCGCTGGACACCGTTGGTGGTGCGCGAGCTGCTGTGCGGCAGCAAACGCTTTAACGAACTGCACCGTGGCGTCCCCCGAATGTCCACCAATCTGCTGGCACAACGGCTACGCCATCTGGAAGACATCGGCGTCGTACACCGCACGGCCACCGGCAAAGTCTGGGAGTACAGCCTGACCGCGGCGGGCGAGGAACTGCGCCCCATCATCATGGCGCTGGGGCACTGGGGAGCGCGCTGGATCGGCAGTCGCCTGCGCGATGACCAACTCGACGCCGGCCTGCTGATGTGGGATGTGCGGCGGTTCGTGCGCATTGAGACGTTTCCGTCGCGACCGGTGGTCATCCAGTTCACGTTCCGCGACGCGCGGCCCGGCGAGCAAGCGTGGTGGCTGGTGGTGGAGCAGGGCGTGGCGGATCTATGCCGCGATGACCCGGGCCGCGAGCTGACGCTGGTCGTGGACTCCAGCGTGCGCGCGTTGACCGAAGTATGGGCGGGCGACCGCACACCGCGGGAGGTGCTTGAGTCGCAAGAGCTGCGTGTGGATGGCGCGGTGAAGGACGCGGAAAACCTGTGGCGCTGGCTGGGGACGAGTGCGTTTGCGGGGACCAGGAGGGCGGCAGTCACTCGTTAGCTTGGCGAAATAACCATCAGTGAGCGAGCGGCGCTGGCCGATCTGAGCATGATCTGACCGGCCTCAGTTCCTTATGTTGAAGACTCAGATCAAATCGTGTCGTCAGTCCTCACTGTAGAAACTTTACCCAGCCAGCAACGGCAAGTAACACGAAACAAGTCCAGCCTGAGAGAAGCCAGCGCCAGACGAGCATCCGCGGGACAAAACCCACACCTTTCACAAAGGCCACGCTCATGGCTGCGAATAATGCTGTAGCCAGCGCGTGGTCAGGCTTCCCGTCAGGAGCGGCCATCATGGGAGGATAGAGCGTACAAGCGAGCATGATTGCTAAAGCGATCACCAAACTCGGCAAATGAAGGTGTGAGGTTGGTTGAGGGTTAGCGACGCGCGGCATCATGACAGCGTCTCGTCGTTGTCGCTCAAGGCTCGGCCAACTTCGTTCTCGCCCCACATCGCGTTCAATATAGCCAGTAGCAATGCAAAACCGACCCCCAGCATCCAGGCGAAATACCACATGTTCATTACTCCTTTGCCGGCACTAATAGGCAGAATGTTCGTTGGCTTTGATCTGTGCAACGGTGACCTTGCCCCGCATGACGCGATACGCCCACGAGGTATAAAGCACAATCAGTGGCATGAAGATCAACGCGGCCCAGAACATGATGGCCAGGCTTAAGTGACTGGCGACGCTGTCCCACACGGTAAGACTTGCCGCAGGCATCGTTGATGACGGCATGACGAACGGAAACATCGATACGCCGGCCGTGCAGATAACACCGATGACTGAAAGCGATGACGCAATAAACGCTGAAAGTGTATGGCGCGCCATCAACAGCACGGCGGCACCTGCTGCGCCGATCAATCCCAGTGCGGGCAGCAGCCACAGCAAAGGATAATGGCCATAGTTGGCCATCCAGGCTCCCGCTTCGCGCACCACGGACTTGCTGAGAATGTCAGGCAGTCCTGCCGTATCAACTACCGATGTAATGCGATAGCCATCAATCCATTGCAGCCAGATGCCGGCAACGATAAATGAACACACGAGCACGATCGCTGCACCCACCCCGCCTTTGATTGCCCTCGCCTGGATAACCCCTTCAGTGCGATGTGCCAGATAAGCACCACCTTGCAGGGTGATCATTGCGCTGCTTACAACGCCGGTGAGCAACGCGAAGGGGTTGAGCAGTTGCCAGAAGCTGCCGGTGTAGGTCGAAACCAGCAGGTCGTTAAAGTGGAACGGCACACCTTGCAGCAGGTTGCCAAACGCAATCCCGAACACCAGAGGCGGCACTGCTCCACCCACAAAGAGTCCCCAGTCCCAAGTACTGCGCCAGGTGGAGTTGTGGATCTTGCTGCGATAGTCAAAACCCACCGGGCGGAAGAACAGCGCCCAGAGGACCAGAATCATCGCCCAGTAGAATCCGCTGAATGCGGTGGCATACACCACAGGCCACGCCGCAAACAATGCGCCACCCGCAGTAATGAACCAGACCTGATTCCCATCCCAATGCGGACCGACGGTATTGATAACGACGCGCCGCTCCATGTCATTGCGGCCGACAAAGGGCAGCAGCGTGCCGACCCCCATGTCGTGGCCATCCATGATGGCGAAGCCGATCAGCAATACACCGACCAGCACCCACCAGATAATTTTCAGGGTGAAGTAATCAAGCATGGTGGAGTTCCTTCAAATGGGCATCGTGTACATAACGGCCAGTACCGAGGCTGCCAGGACCTTGACGGGCAAACTTGACCATCAGGAACATTTCAACCACCAGCAGCACGGTGTAGAAAACGATGAATCCCGCCAGCGAGCGCTAAGCGTGGATACGCTCATGTGGGTCGGCAGCACGCCGTAAATGGTCCAGGGCTGGCGGCCGTATTCAGCGACGAACCAGCCCAGCTCGCAGGCAATCCATGGCGCAGGCAGCATGCAGAGCGCCCAACGCAGTAACCAGCGGCGTCGTGTGCAGGTCGACTTCAAGGTGCTCCAAAAGGCAAGTCCGAAGAGCACAAGCATGGCAAAACCTAGCGCGACCATGATCCGGAACGCCCAGAACATAGGTGTCACGCGCGGTACGGTATCGTTTACGGCCTTTTCGATAATGGCCGGCGTGGCCTGGTTGACGTCCTCGACATACTTCTTGAGCAACAGGCCAAAGCCCAGATCGGTTTTGTATTCATCGAATGTCTTCAGAGCTGCCGAATCGGTGCGATTGGCTCTGACGGCTTCAAGGGCATTGACGGCGGTAATTCCTCGGAGAATACGAGCGCGGTTCTTTTCTTTGATCTCATGAATGCCTGGAATCTGCTTGCTGACTGATCGTGTGCCAATCAGGCCCATCAGCCACGGCACTTCAACTTCCCAGTTATTTTTGGACTCGGCTTCATTAATACTGGCCACCAATGTCAGGCCCGCCGGAGCAGGCTTCGTTTCCCACATGGCCTCCATGGCTGCCATCTTGGTTTGCTGCGCCTCACCCACCGTGTAACCCGACTCGTCACCCAACACGATCACGCTCAGCACTGATGCGAGACCAAAGGCCGCCGCCACCCGGAAACTGCGTTTGGCAAACTCGACATCACGATTCTTGAGCAAGTACCAACTGGAAATCGACAGCACAAACATCGAACCGGTGACGTAGCCGGCTGAGACGGTGTGCACAAACTTGGCCTGTGCTACCGGATTGAAAACCACTGCCCAAAAATCAACCATCTCCATGCGCATGGTGATGTAACTGAATTCTGAACCCACCGGGTTCTGCATCCAGCCATTGGCGATCAGAATCCACAAGGCTGAAAGGTTTGTACCAATCGCCATCAGCAGCGTGACCAGCAAGTGGTGCTCTTTCTTCAGACGATCCCAACCAAAAAAGAACAGGCCGATCATGGTCGATTCAAGAAAGAACGCCATCATGCCCTCGATCGCCAGTGGGGCTCCGAAGATGTCGCCGACGTAATGCGAGTAATACGCCCAGTTGGTACCGAACTGGAATTCCAGGGTGATGCCCGTAGTCACCCCCAGGGCGAAGTTGATGCCGAACAACTTGCCCCAGAAGCGCGTCATGTCTTTCCAGATAACATTACCGGTCATCACATAGACACTTTCCATGATGACCAGCAGCCAGACCATGCCAACCGTGAGCGGTACAAAAAGAAAGTGATAAAGCGCTGTGGCTGCAAACTGCAGCCGAGACAAATCCACCAGGTGTTCTGAAATCACTTGCTTGCCCCTTGAGTCGAGGTGGGTACACCGAAACGGTTTCCGATGGTGTTCGAGTCGACACTGACGTGCGAATCCCGGATGAACAGCCACCACAGCACTGTCAGCACCAGTAGCTTGATCACTACTGCTGTGAGCAGATGGCGTCGCAGTCGTTTGTCGGAAATGGTCATGACTATGCAGTTAGCACACGGCATGCCAAGGGGGAGAGGTAAGTTTTTATCGTTTTAAAACAGGCGGTTAGATACTAATCCAGCGATGCGCGGAATGTGTTGGCAGGTCAGTGAGCTGCCAATCTGCCAGGGTTGGCAGTCATTGGCAGTCTTACGGCGTGAGCACTCACTACTAGGCCAAACCTTGTTCTTTCAATCGTCTGTACAAAGTACGTTCGCTAATTCCAAGGTGCTTGGCCAGTTCAGCGCGGGTACCTTTGAAAGTAGCCAGTTCCTGTACCAGCGAGCTGCCATCGAAAGCAGTTGAAGTAGAGGCCTGAGCAGATGCCACCACGGATACCTGAGGCAAATGTATGGAGCGAATCACACCATCGTCAGCAAACAGACTGGCTCTTTCCAGAACATTGCGTAACTCACGGATATTGCCGGGCCAGGAAAACCGCTGCAATTGCGTCAGCGCATCAGCGTCTATTGTCAGTCGGCGCTTGCCTGAACCGGCGCGTTGCAGAAATGAATTCACCAGCAACCCAATGTCTTCAATTCGGTCGCGCAAGGGAGGTAACTGAATGGGAAAGGCGCTGATGCGGTAGTACAGGTCCTGCCTGAACTCACCTTTCTCCATCATTTTTTCCAGTGGTTTGTGGGTCGCCGCTATTAATCTGAAGTTAGCGTGAAGGGTCTCGACACCCCCGACACGGCGATAGGTGCCCGATTCGATCAGGCGCAACAGTTTCACCTGCATCGCCAGCGGAACATCGCCAATCTCATCGAGAAACAACGTGCCGCCCTGGGCCGTTTCAACCAGGCCAGGCTTACGCATGGTGGCACCGGTGAATGCTCCTTTTTCATGGCCGAACAGCTCGCTCTCAAATAACGTTTCAGTCAAGCCAGAGCAATCAACGACGACAAAGGGTCCAGTGGCCCGCTCGCTGGTTTCATGTACGGCGCGGGCGAACAGTTCTTTGCCCGTACCGGACTCACCGAGCAGCAGCACCGGCAGCATTGAGGGTGCCACCCGCTGCAGCTCCGACAGGGCACGGTTAAAGGCGGGTGAACGGCCGACCAACCCTTCGTTGCTGGGCCGCGCTGATGCGCTGCGAACCAGTGTCAGACGCTCCACATAGGCAGTAATAACACCGTGCTCATCTAGAATCGGGCGCAATTCGACGTCGACATGCTCAGGACCGCGAGGCGTGTGGTGAATGTGCAAAACACGATCCGGTCCGCGCATTTCCTGCGCCTTTTTCATCGGACAGTTCTCACCCGCCTGATCACAGGGGACATCGTAATGGTGTGAGATTTGATAACACTTATGGCCGATAAAGGGCTTGTCAGCGCTGCCAAACTGCCGCTGATAGGCCGTGTTGGCAGCCAGAATGTTGTAGTCCGGATCGAGCACGATCATCGGCTGGGGTTCGTACTCAAGAAACGAAACAAGTGACTGCACTTGATCCGAGTGCGGGAGTGAGTGGGGTGGGGCGGGCAGGATAATCTTCATCGTGGCTCCTGAGAATCCATCCATCCTGTTGTGGCACTGCCACCTCTGTCAACAAGCACTGCCAATGGCAGTAAATCCAGGTGAATGTAGAAAAACTCAAACCATGCTGCAAAAAATAAACTTAATAAAATCAAATAGGTAGGAGCATATTTTTGTGCGGGTCGGGCTTGGCAGACTTATTGCTATATCTGCCTCAGTGTGAGCGGCTTGGTAAAAGCCCCCTAAGGAGACAGGCCAATGAGTGTAAAACTTCACGTCGAAGGATTCTTCGATTCTGCTACCAATACCGTCAGCTATCTTGTGCTGGATGAGGCGACCCACCACTGCGCTTTGATCGACAGCGTACTTGATTACGACCCTAAGTCCGGCCACACCAGCACAACGTCTGCCGACAAGTTGATTGCGAGGGTGAAGGAACTCAATGCGAGGGTCGACTGGATTCTTGAGACTCACGTCCACGCAGACCACCTGACGGCCGCGCCCTACCTGAAGGAAAAGCTCGGTGGGAAAATAGGGATCGGCAGTCAGATTTCTACGGTGCAGGAGGTGTTCGGCACGCTGTTCAATACAGGTCGCGATATGGCCCGCGATGGAAGCCAGTTCGATCACCTGTTCGTCAATGACGAGCCGTTTGCCATTGGCACGCTGCAATGCCACGCGCTCCATACACCCGGCCATACACCCGCCTGTATGACGTATGTCATCAGCGATGGGATCGAAACGGCTGCCTTCGTTGGCGATACCTTGTTTATGCCCGACTACGGTACTGCACGCTGTGACTTTCCCGGCGGCAATGCGCGCACGTTGTTCCAGTCAATCAACAAGGTGCTGAGTCTGCCGGCCAATACCTTGCTGTACATGTGTCACGACTACCAGCCGGGTGGCCGCGAGGTGCAGTTCGTCAGCACCGTTGCAGACCAGCGCGCGCACAACGTTCATGTGCGTAATGGCATCAGCGAAGAGGAGTTTGTGGCGATGCGCACAAAGCGTGATGCATCGTTGGAAATGCCGACACTGATCCTGCCATCGGTTCAGGTCAACATGCGAGCAGGGCACTTGCCCGAGCCTGAAGCGAACGGAACGCGCTACCTGAAAATCCCGCTCAACGTCGCCTGACGTTGCCTTTCCCAGAAAACGCATAAGAAAAATACCCATAACGGAGATCCTTATGGACATTCGCCACCTTGCGCCCGGACTGTCGGTATCAGAACAGATTTTCCCCAACCAATTGGCTGAACTCAAAGAAGCCGGTTTTCGCACCGTCGTGTGTAACCGTCCCGATGGCGAAGGCAGTGATCAGCCCTTGTTTGCCGAAATCAAACGAGCCGCCGAAGCGGCCGGCATCGAGGCGCACTACCTCCCCGCAGAGTCAGGCAAAGTCACTGACGAGCAAGGTATTGCCTTCGGCAAGCTCCTTGAAACACTGCCAAAGCCGGTGTTGGCCTATTGCCGTTCCGGCATGCGCTCGACAACGATGTGGGCACTGTCACAAGCGGGCCAGCAATCCCTGCCACAGATCGTCGAGACCGCCAAAAAAGCCGGGTTCGATATGAAAGGCGTCATTCGCCGGATCGCGAATCAGGGGCGCACGCCGGTCGAAGTGGCCGAGGCGCAGCATACCGTGGTCATCATCGGGGGCGGTGCGGCAGGTATCGCGACCGCTTCCAGTTTGCTGGCACGAGAACCCGGACTCGACGTTGCCATCATCGACCCGGCCGATGTGCACTACTACCAGCCTGGCTGGACACTGGTCGGCTGTGGAGTCTTCGATGCGCCACAAACTGCCCGAACGATGGGCACGACCATCCCTCGCGGTGTGCATTGGATCAAGTCGGCGGTCGCCGCTTTCGAACCCGAGAGAAATGCCGTCATTCTTGATGGGTGCAGAGTCGTCAAATACGAGCAACTGATCGTGTGCCCTGGCCTCAAGCTCAATTGGCATGCAATCGAAGGTTTGTCGGACACCCTGGGCCGCAACGGCGTGACTTCAAACTACCTGTATCAACTCGCCCCCTATACGTGGGAACTGGTGCAGCAACTGCGTGGTGGCCGAGCCATTTTCACGCAACCGCCCATGCCGATCAAATGTGCCGGGGCGCCGCAAAAAGCCATGTACTTATCTGCCGATCATTGGAAACGTACCGGTGTATTGGACAAAGTCGAGATCGAGTTTTGCAGCGCCGGCGCGGTGCTGTTCGGAGTTCCCGACTACGTGCCCGCACTGATGGAATACATCAAGGCCTATGGTATCGACCTGAATTTCGGCAACACACTCACCAGCGTGAATGGGCCTGCACGGACTGCAACGTTCAACTGCGTCAAGCCGGATGGCAGCGCCCATCTTGTTACGCGCGACTTCGATCTACTTCATGTGGTGCCACCGCAGATTGCACCCGATTTCATTCGCGTCAGCCCTCTCGCTGACGCGGCGGGCTGGATTGATGTCGACCCAGCCACGCTGCGGCATAAAACCTGGGTCAATATTCACGCGCTGGGCGACGCCACCAACACCAGCAACGCCAAGACCGCGGCAGCAGCACGCAAGCAGGCGCCCGTCGTTGCCCATAATGTGTTGGCCGCAATGGGTAAAGCCAAAGGCAGTGCCCATTACGACGGTTACGGCTCCTGCCCGCTGACGGTTGAACGCGGCAAGATCGTATTGGCTGAGTTCACCTATGGCGGCAAGGTCGCCCCCAGCTTTCCATCCTGGCTGATTGACGGTACCCGGCCATCGAGGCTGGCATGGCTGCTCAAAGAGCGGATTCTTCCACCGCTGTATTGGAAGGGAATGCTCAAG
>LNAP01002854.1_pt1 | contig 26018 bp, 23 predicted proteins | sample 602601 | NCBI WGS metagenome assembly LNAP01 (sample SAMN02440304, study PRJNA202911) | soil metagenome | biome: Subtropical and temperate rainforests or woodlands; isolation source: soil samples (1 kg each in a 20% v/v slurry with milli Q water) were... ...
CACCAAAGCTTCATGGCGATGACACCGGGGCTACATAGCCTGACTTTGCACAACACGGCTGCATAAAGAAAGTCGATCGGCTGCAACCCAAGACGGGTGGCCAGCCCGCACGGAGACTCACAATGACTCAGATCGCCCGCATCAGCGACACCGGCAATGAACGCCGCCTGCAAGCCGAACGCCTGGTGGGCGCCGAGGCGTTGCAGGAAGCCCAGGCCTTGCGCTTCAACGTGTTCAGCGGCGAATTCAACGCCAAGCTGAAAGGCGCGGAGCTGGGTCTGGACATGGATGACTATGATGTTCACTGCGCCCACATCGGCGTGCGTGACTTGAACACCGGGCGCCTGGTGGCGACCACCCGCTTGCTCGACCACACAGCGGCCAGCAGCCTGGGCAAGTTCTACAGCGAAGAAGAATTCCGCCTGCACGGTCTGGTCCATTTGAAAGGCCCGATCCTGGAAATCGGTCGCACCTGCGTCGACCCGGCCTACCGCAACGGCGGCACTATCGCCGTGCTTTGGGGTGAACTGGCCGAAGTGCTGAACCAGGGCGGCTACAGCTATTTGATGGGTTGCGCGAGCATTCCAATGCAGGACGGTGGCATCCAGGCCCACGCGATCATGCAGCGTCTGCGCGAACGCTACCTGTGCACCGAACACCTGCGAGCCGAGCCGAAGAAGCCATTGCCGACGCTCGATATTCCGTCCAACGTCATCGCCGAAATGCCGCCGCTGCTCAAGGCCTACATGCGCCTGGGCGCGAAAATCTGCGGCGAGCCGTGCTGGGACGAAGACTTCCAGGTGGCCGACGTGTTCATCCTGCTCAAGCGCGACGAGCTCTGCCCGCGCTACGCCAAGCACTTCAAGGCGGCTGTGTAATGAGCCGCTTGCGGGTGTACGCGCGAATTGCGCGAGTGCTTTTGGTGGTGGCGCTGGGTTTGAGCATGGCCAGTGTGTTCGGGTTGTTCGAGCGACTGGGAATTGCCCATTCGATGGTCCGTCGCCAGCGCTGGTCGCGGTTTTTCATGGCGCGGCTGAGCAATGCCCTGCCCTTTCGCGTCACCGTCCATGGTGAATTACCAAAGGCGCCAATGCTCTGGGTGAGCAATCACGTGTCCTGGACCGACATTCCGCTGCTGGGCATGCTCACGCCGCTGTCGTTCCTGTCCAAGGCCGAAGTGCGCACTTGGCCAGTGGCGGGCTGGTTGGCGGCCAAGGCCGGCAGCCTGTTCATTCGCCGTGGTTCAGGCGACAGTCAGTTGATCCGCAAACAGATGACCCGTCATCTGGAGCAGGAACATCCCCTGCTGATGTTCCCGGAAGGCACCACCACCGATGGCCGCTCGCTGCGTACGTTTCATGGCCGTTTGCTGTCCGCGGCGATCGATTCCGAAGTGGCGCTGCAACCGGTGGCGATTCGTTATCTGCGCGACGGCGAGCTCGATACCCTGGCACCGTTCATTGGCGATGATGATTTGCTCTCGCACCTGATGCGCTTGTTCGCCAATGATCGGGGTGAGGTGGAGATTCATCTGCTCAAACCGATCGAGTGCCAGGACCGGGAACGTGCGGCGCTGGCGTTCGAGGCGCAGCAGGCGGTGCAGAAGGCGTTGTTTGGGGCGATTGCGCAGACACAACAGGAGCCGCTACGCCCTGCAATCGCGGCCTGACACAAATCCCCTGTGGGAGCGGGCTTGCTCGCGAAAGCGGTTTGACAGTCAGCCCATGTGTTGAATGTGAAGCAGCCTTCGCGAGCAAGCCCGCTCTCACATTAGATTCGCGGTGTCGCAGCGAATGCCTGCAACTCGGGATAGAACAACCGGAAATCCTCGCTCAGCGGTTCATACAACACCCGCAATTCCTGCATCGCCCCGGCCAACTCCTCCGGCCGGGTCAACCTGCGCGAAATCCCCCGTAGCACCTGCTCCAGCACCGCGAATTCCCGGTAAGAACCCAACCAGTCATTGGCCACCATGTGCGGTGCAATCCGCGCCAGGCGCTCCGGCAGCTGCGGTTCGGCGGACAGCACCCGATAAACGTGCGCGGTGAACTGCTCAAGCGGTTGATCTGCGTAAAGCGTCCAGTCCCGCGCCAGGCAGTGGTCGAAAAACACATCGAGCACAATCCCGGCGTAACGCCGGCGCGTGATGGAAAACCGCGACAAGGCGATGTCCACCCGCGGATGGAGATCGGTAAACACGTCGATGCTGCGGTGCAACTGAATGGCCGCTTCGATCTCCGGATCGAACTGCCCTTGCAGCCGTCCTTTGACGAAATCGCCATACAGACTGCCGAGCATTTGACCGGGGCGCTGGCCACCGAGGTGCAGATGTGCGAGATAGTTCATGCGCGCAGCTTAACACTGCGCTATCCATATCGTTATAACCCGATATACCGATTCATGCGGTCATCAGACCAAAAACATATTGGTATATCGCGAAGTACCGATTTAAAGTTCGCCTCATCGCGATATAGCGTTTTACTCATCACGAGCCCAAACCATGACCATCGACCTCGACGAAATAATAAAAGCGCTGGCACACCCAGTACGCCGAGACATCCTCACCTGGCTGAAAGACCCCAAGGTCCAGTTCCCGGAACAACTCCACAACCATGAGTACGGCATTTGCGCCGGACAGATCGATCAACGCTGCGGCCTGTCGCAGTCGACCGTGTCCGCCCATTTGGCGACCTTGCAACGGGCGGGACTGATCAGCAGCCAGAAAGCCGGTCAATGGCACTTCTTCAAACGCAACGAGGACGTGATTCAGGCGTTCCTCGACGCCATCGACAAGGAGCTCCGCGCTCCGACAAGGAACTGACAATGCCCCTCTCGCTACTCATTCTGGCCTTGAGCGCCTTCGCCATCGGCACCACCGAGTTCGTCATCATGGGCCTGTTGCCCGAGGTGGCGGCCGATCTCGGTGTGTCGATCCCCGGCGCCGGCTGGCTGGTGACCGGTTACGCCCTGGGCGTGGCCATCGGTGCACCGTTCATGGCACTGGCCACCGCCAGGCTGCCGCGCAAGGCCGCATTGGTAGCGTTGATGGGCATCTTCATTATCGGCAATCTGCTCTGCGCCCTGGCCAGTGACTACAACGTTTTGATGTTTGCCCGTGTGGTCACTGCTCTGTGTCACGGTGCCTTCTTCGGCATCGGTTCGGTGGTGGCGGCAGGTCTGGTGCCGGCCAACAAACGTGCATCGGCCGTGGCCCTGATGTTCACCGGCCTGACTCTGGCCAACGTTCTCGGTGTGCCGCTGGGCACCGCGCTCGGTCAGGAAGCCGGCTGGCGTTCGACCTTCTGGGCGGTGACCGTGATCGGTGTGATTGCACTGATCGGCCTGATCCGCTTCCTGCCGGCCAAGCGCGATGAAGAGAAACTCGACATGCGCGCCGAACTGCGCGCCCTCAAGGGCGCCGGCATCTGGCTGTCCTTGAGCATGACTGCGCTATTCGCTGCCTCGGTCTTCACCTTGTTCACCTATGTCGCCCCGCTGTTGGGCGAGGTCACCGGAGTCTCACCACGCGGCGTGACCTGGACCTTGATGCTCATCGGCCTGGGCCTGACGGTCGGCAACATCATCGGCGGCAAGTTGGCTGACAAAAGCCTGGCCGCGACGCTGATCGGTGTGTTCATCACCATGGCGGTCGTGTCCACCGTGCTGACCTGGACCAGCATCGCCGTGATTCCGACCGAGATCACTCTGTTCCTCTGGGCCACCGCGTGCTTCGCCGCCGTGCCTGCCCTGCAAGTGAATGTTGTGACCTACGGCAAGGCGGCACCGAACCTGGTGTCGACCCTCAACATCGGCGCTTTCAACGTCGGCAACGCACTCGGTGCCTGGGTTGGCGGCAGCGTCATCGCCCATGGCTTCGGTCTCACCCGCGTACCGCTCGCGGCTGCTGCACTGGCGGTACTCGCGCTGCTGGTGACCCTGATTACTTTCCGTCAGAGCGGCAATGCCGAGCTGGCCCCTGTTACTAACTGATCTTTAACGAGGGTTGTATTAAATGACGACTATTTTCGATCCGATCAAACTGGGCGACCTCGAGTTGTCTAACCGCATCATCATGGCCCCGCTGACTCGCTGCCGCGCCGATGAAGGCCGGGTGCCAAACGCACTGATGGCTGAGTATTACGTACAGCGCGCCTCGGCCGGCCTGATCCTCAGCGAAGCGACTTCGGTGACGCCAATCGGCGTGGGTTACCCGGACACTCCCGGTATCTGGTCCAACGACCAGGTGCGCGGTTGGAGCAATGTGACCAAAGCAATCCACGGCGCTGGCGGCAAAATCTTCCTGCAACTGTGGCACGTGGGCCGGATTTCCCACCCCTTGTACCTGAACGGCGAAGCACCGGTCGCGCCGAGTGCCATCCAGCCTAAGGGTCATGTCAGCCTGGTGCGTCCATTGGCCGACTTCCCAACCCCGCGGGCCCTGGAAACCGCGGAAATCGCCGACATCATCGACGCTTACCGCGTGGGTGCCGAGAACGCCAAGGCGGCCGGTTTCGACGGTGTGGAAATCCACGGCGCCAACGGTTATCTGCTCGACCAATTCCTGCAAAGCAGCACCAACCAGCGCACCGACAACTATGGCGGCTCCCTGGAAAACCGTGCGCGCCTGTTGCTGGAAGTGACCGACGCCGCCATTGAAATCTGGGGCGCGGGCCGCGTGGGTGTGCACCTGTCACCACGTGCTGATCTCCATGACATGGGCGACGACAACCTGTCCGAGACCTTCACCTACGTCGCTCGCGAACTGGGCAAACGTGGTATCGCCTTCATTTGCTCGCGCGAAAAAGAAGCCGGCGACAGCCTCGGTCCACAACTGAAAGAAGCCTTCGGCGGCCCGTACATCGCCAACGAACGCTTCACCAAGGACAGCGCCAACGAGTGGCTGGCCAGTGGCAAGGCTGACGCGGTGGCATTCGGTGTACCGTTCATTGCCAATCCGGACCTGCCGGCACGCTTGAAGGCCGATGCGCCGTTGAATGAAGCACGTCCGGAACTGTTCTATGCGAAGGGTCCGGTCGGTTACATCGACTACCCGGTGCTGTAAACGTCCGCCGTTGAAATGCAAAAGCCCCGACTCGAAAGAGCCGGGGCTTTTGCATTTTGCATAGAGAAGATCAAAAGATCGCAGCCTTCGGCAGCTCCTACAGATGTACGCCATTCGAATCCAGGAGTTGCCGAAGGCTACGATCCTGTCAGCGCTTGCGCTGTCCCCAGGCGACCGCAAGACCGCTGAGGCAAATCACCGTGATCCCGATCACGCCGAAGCTGTCCGGGGTATGGTCGAAGATCAAATACCCGTACATCCCCGCAAACAGGATCTGCCCATAACTGAAGGGTGCCAGCATCGCCGGCGCTGCATGGCGGAAGGCCTGGGTCAACAACATGTGACCGAGCATGCCGCAAGTACCCAGCCCGATCATGAACAGGCCGTGCAGCAGCGTCGGCGTGCTCCAGAAAAACGGCAACAACGCAGTCATGATCAGGCTGTTGAGAATACCGGTCAGAAAGTTGCTGGTAGTCGGGCTGTCGATACCGCTGAGCATGCGGGTGAGCAATTGATAGAAGCCAAAACACAGCGCCGAACACAGCGGCAGCAGAATCGCCGGGGTAAACAGCGCACCACCAGGCCGCACAACGATCAACACGCCAACAAACCCACCCAGCACCGCCAGCCATTGGTTACGCGTCACCCGCTCATGCAGCAACGGCACAGACAGCGCCGTCACTAATAGTGGTGCAAGGAAGTTAACGGCCGTGGCTTCGGCCAAGGGGATGTAACGCAGGCCGGTGGTAAAAAACAGGCTGGTGCCGATCAGGCACAGGGCCCGCAGAAACTGCAACCCGGGCCGTTTGGTACGCACCACCGCTGAAAAACCAGTGCGCGGCACGAAAATCACCAGCATCAACAAGGTGTGCACCACGTAGCGTGCCCACACCACCATCACGATCGGGTAAAACCCGGACAGGTATTTGGACAACGTATCGTGACTGGCGAATAACAACACCGCCAGGCAAATCAGTGCGATACCCTTTATCGGCTGCTCGGCGCCCTTGTAGCCCGGGTTGTTAACATTCATTCACAGACTCGACACAAAATTCCTACAAAATACGTAGCTCGCTACCTATCAACTCGGCGAACGTACCTATATAAAAGCACCCCATTACCAAAAGGCGAGTGAAGCGAGGACATCTTCTCGCTTCAAGTCTTGACACAAATGGATCCAATTACGCATTTTGTTTCATTTGCGCAGGCTGGGACTCAAGCGCAGCATATCCAGCCCTGTATCGACACAGCGCTCGGCTTCGGTGTGCAGTTGAAAACTGTCGGGAGCCAATAGCCACTGATACAGAATGCCATCGACGTACGCATGCAGGCTGATGGCCGCGCGGGCAGTGTCGAGGTCTTGCGGCAACTGCCCGCGATTCACCGCATTACTCAGGGCCAGCGCGATTCGCACATTGCAATCGAGACTGACCGTTCGGCGCTGCTGGCGCAGGTCGCACATTTCATCAGTGAATTCGCACTTATGAAACAGAATCTCATTGATGCGTCGGGTTTTCGGGTCCAGCGCAACTTGATGGAACAGATGAATCAGCAGCTTGCGCATACAGCCCAGCGGATCGAGTTCATCTTCGCTTTCACTGGCCTTGGCCATTTCATCCAGCGGCTCATGCAAAGTATCGAGCATCGCCTGCACCAGATCCGCCTTGTTACTGAAATGCCAGTAGATGGCCCCGCGAGTCACGCCGGCCAGGGTAGCGATATCCGCCAGCGTCGTGCGGGCCACGCCCCGCTCGTAAAAGGCTTTTTCTGCCGCTTCGAGTATCTGGCTTCGGGTTTCTTGAGCTTCCTCTTTGGTACGACGGACCATGGCAGTAAAACCTCAATCAGGGATGCTTCAGCGATGTCTGAATATCAGCTGAAGAAAAGTGGGGCGAGCGCTCTCAGGCTTCGTCTGCGGCCTGCAATTCAAACCTTTGGATGGCTTTTGTAACCGTGTGGATACATCGCCAAGGCCTTTACAAACAACCATGAACGTAAGTATATTCCTTAGCAAGCTACTTATCCACCCGGCAAAAATTTTTTAACCTTCCACATTTCTTGTGCGCAATTGCGCGCCTGACCCGAGGATCTTCATGCAATTCAAGCCAGCTGTTACCGCTCTGGTTACTGCCGTCGCCCTGGCATCGCTGCTCAGCGGATGTAAAAAGGAAGAGGCGGCACCTGCCGCACCAGCCCCTCAGGTCGGCGTCGTAACCCTGCAACCTCAAGCCTTCACCCTGACGTCCGAACTTCCGGGGCGCACCAGTGCGTTCCGCATCGCCGAAGTTCGCCCACAGGTCAACGGCATCATTCTCAAGCGACTGTTCAAGGAAGGCGGCGACGTCAAGGCCGGTCAGCAGCTTTATCAGATCGACCCATCAGTCTATGACGCGACCCTGAAAAGCGCCGAAGCCAACCTGCGTTCGACCAAGTCGATCTCCGACCGCTACAAGCAACTGGTCGACGAACAGGCTGTCAGCCGTCAGGAATACGACACCGCGCTGGCCAACCGCCTGCAATCGGAAGCGTCCCTGCAAAGCGCCCAGATCAACGTGCGCTACACCAAGGTTTACGCACCGATCTCCGGTCGCATCGGCCGTTCGTCGGTGACTGAAGGCGCGCTGGTCAGCAATGGCCAAACCGACGCCATGGCCGTCATCCAGCAACTGGACCCGATCTATGTCGACGTCACCCAGTCTTCGGTGGAGCTGCTTGAGCTGCGTCGCGAACTGGAAAGTGGTCGTCTGCAAAAGGCTGGCGATAATGCCGCCGCGGTCAAGCTGACGCTCGAAGACGGCAGCCAGTACCAGCTGGACGGCAAGCTCGAGTTCTCCGAAGTGTCGGTTGACCAGACCACCGGCTCCGTAACTCTGCGTGCCGTGTTCCCGAACCCTGATCACACCCTGCTGCCGGGCATGTTCGTTCACGCTCAGTTGCAGGCTGGTGTGGACAGCGCGGCGATCCTGGCCCCGCAACAAGGCGTGACCCGCGACCTCAAAGGCTCTCCGACCGCGCTGGTCGTCGGTCCGGACAACAAGGTCGAACTGCGTCAGCTCAAGGCCAGCCGCACCGTCGGTAACCAATGGCTGATTGAAGACGGGCTGAAGGCAGGTGATCGCGTGATCACCGAAGGGCTGCAATTCGTCAGACCTGGCGTTGAAGTGAAAGCCACTGAAGCCACTAACGTTGGCGCAAAGAGCCCGGCCACCGCACAGGCAGCTAACACTGCTGCCGGCGGCAAAGGGGAGTAAACCATGTCGAAATTTTTTATCGACCGTCCGATTTTCGCCTGGGTAATTGCCCTGGTGATTATGCTGGTCGGGGCTCTATCGATTCTCAAACTGCCGATCAACCAATACCCGAGCATTGCGCCTCCGGCCATTGCGATCTCGGTGACCTACCCGGGCGCGTCTGCACAAACCGTGCAGGACACCGTGGTGCAAGTGATCGAGCAACAGCTCAACGGTATCGATAACCTGCGTTATGTCTCCTCGGAAAGTAACTCCGACGGCAACATGACCATTACCGCGACCTTCGAGCAAGGCACCAACTCCGATACCGCGCAGGTTCAGGTCCAGAACAAGCTGAACCTGGCCACCCCGCTGCTGCCGCAAGAAGTGCAGCAACAGGGCATCCGCGTGACCAAGTCGGTGAAAAACTTCCTGATGGTCATCGGCGTGGTGTCGCGCGACGGCAGCATGACCAAGGACGACCTGTCCAACTACATCGTGTCGAACATGCAGGACCCGATTTCGCGCACCGCCGGTGTCGGTGACTTCCAGGTCTTCGGTGCCCAGTACGCGATGCGGATCTGGCTGGACCCGGCCAAGCTGAACAACTACAACCTGACCCCGGTGGACGTGAAAACCGCCATCGCGGCGCAGAACGTCCAGGTCTCGTCCGGTCAACTCGGCGGTTTGCCTGCCCTGCCCGGCCAACAGCTGAACGCGACGATCATCGGCAAGACCCGTCTGCAGACCGCCGAGCAGTTCAAGGCGATCCTGCTGAAGGTCAACAAGGACGGCTCGCAAGTACGTGTCGGCGACGTTGCGGAAGTCGGTCTGGGTGGCGAAAACTACTCGATCAGCGCCCAGTTCAACGGCGCCCCGGCTTCCGGTCTGGCGGTGAAACTGGCCAACGGCGCCAACGCCCTCGACACCGCAAAAGCCCTGCGCAATACCATCGACACCCTCAAGCCGGGATGGAAGTGGTGTTCCCGTACGACACCACCCCGGTGGTGACCGAGTCGATCAAGGGCGTGGTTGAAACCCTGGTCGAAGCGATCGTGCTGGTGTTCCTGGTGATGTTCCTGTTCCTGCAAAACTTCCGCGCCACCGTCATCACCACGATGACCGTGCCGGTGGTATTGCTGGGTACGTTCGGGATTCTCGCGGCGTTCGGCTTCAGCATCAACACCCTGACCATGTTCGGTATGGTATTGGCCATCGGCTTGCTGGTGGACGATGCCATCGTCGTGGTGGAAAACGTCGAACGGGTCATGAGCGAAGAAGGCCTGTCACCCAAGGAGGCCACCAAGAAATCCATGGGGCAGATCCAGGGTGCCCTGGTCGGTATCGCCCTGGTGCTGTCGGCGGTACTGCTGCCGATGGCGTTCTTCAGTGGCTCCACCGGTGTGATCTACAAGCAGTTCTCGATCACCATCGTTTCGGCCATGGCCTTGTCGGTATTGGTGGCATTGATCTTCACCCCGGCGCTCTGCGCGACCATGCTCAAGGCGATTCCGAAAGGTGAGCACGGTACGCCGAAACGCGGCTTCTTCGGCTGGTTCAACCGCAGCTTCGACCGTGGCGTCAAAAGCTACGAGCGCGGCGTGGGCAATATGCTCGCGCACAAGGCTCCGTACCTGCTGGCGTACCTGATCATCGTGGTCGGCATGATCTGGCTGTTCACCCGTATTCCAACGGCGTTCCTGCCGGAAGAAGACCAGGGCGTACTGTTTGCGCAAGTGCAGACACCGGCCGGTTCCAGCTCCCAGCGTACGCAAGTGGTCGTGGACGAAATGCGCGAATTCCTGCTGCGTCCGAGCTCGGAGGGCGGTGAAGGCGATGCAGTGGCCTCGGTGTTTACCGTGACCGGCTTCAACTTCGCCGGCCGTGGTCAGAGTTCGGGTATGGCGTTCATCATGCTCAAACCGTGGGAAGAACGTAACGCCGACAACAGCGTGTTCAAACTCGCGGCCCGTGCCCAACAGCACTTCTTTACCTTCCGCGACGCCATGGTGTTTGCCTTCGCACCACCGGCTGTACTGGAACTGGGTAACGCCACCGGTTTCGACGTGTTCCTTCAGGACCGCGCCGGTATCGGTCACGAAAAGCTGATGGAAGCCCGTAACCAGTTCCTCGGCATGGCGGCGCAAAGCAAGGTCCTGTCGCAAGTCCGTCCTAACGGCCTGAACGACGAGCCGCAATATCAGCTGGAAATCGACGATGAGAAGGCCAGCGCCCTGGGCGTGACCCTCACCGACATCAACAACACCCTGTCGATTGCCCTGGGCAGTAGCTATGTGAACGACTTCATCGACCGCGGTCGCGTGAAAAAGGTTTACATCCAAGGCCTGCCTGGTGCTCGCATGAGCCCCGAAGACCTGAAGAAGTGGTACGTGCGCAACAGCGCCGGCACCATGGTTCCGTTCTCGTCGTTCGCCAAAGGTGAGTGGATCTATGGTTCGCCGAAACTGGCCCGTTACAACGGCGTAGAAGCGATGGAAATCCTCGGTGCCCCGGCGCCAGGCCATTCCACTGGTGAAGCGATGGCCGAAGTCGAAGCCCTGGCCAAGAAACTGCCGGCCGGTGTCGGTATTTCCTGGACGGGCCTGTCGTACGAGGAACGTCTGTCCGGCTCGCAAGCGCCAGCGTTGTACGCCTTGTCGCTGCTGATGGTGTTCCTGTGTCTGGCGGCGCTGTATGAAAGCTGGTCGATCCCGATCGCGGTGATGCTGGTGGTACCGCTGGGGATTATCGGTGCGCTGATGGCCACCAGCATGCGGGGCCTGTCCAACGACGTGTACTTCCAGGTGGGGCTGTTGACCACGATCGGCCTGGCAGCGAAAAACGCCATTCTGATCGTCGAGTTCGCCAAGGAACTGCATGAGCAAGGACGTAGCCTGCGCGATGCCGCGATCGAAGCCTGCCGGATGCGTCTGCGACCGATCATCATGACCTCGCTCGCGTTCGTGCTCGGTGTGGTTCCGCTGGCCATTTCCACGGGCGCAGGTTCGGGTAGCCAGCATGCGATCGGTACCGGGGTGATTGGCGGTATGATCACGGCCACTGTGCTGGCGATCTTCTGGGTCCCCTTGTTCTTTGTCACCGTGTCGTCCATGGGCCAGCGCAAAGTCGCCGATCAGGATGACGCCATTGAACCATCTAAAGAGGCTGGCTAATGAGCAAGTCGCTACTCTCCATCGCAGTCGCCGCCTTCGTGCTGAGCGGCTGCTCGCTGATACCCGATTATCAGCAGCCTGAAGCTCCGGTGGCGGGCCAATACCCGCAAGGCCCGGCCTATTCGCCAGCCCAGGCGCCTAACCAGGCCGCTGCCGAACAAGGCTGGAAGCAGTTTTTCCACGACCCGGCGCTGCAACAGCTGATTCAGACCGCACTGGAGAACAACCGTGACCTGCGCGTCGCGGCGCTGAACATCGACGCTTATGCGGCTCAATACCGCATTCAGCGTGCCGATCTGTTCCCGGCCGTTTCGGCCACCGGCAGCGGCAGCCGTCAGCGAGTTCCGGCACGGGCCTCGCAAACCGGCGAAGCGAACATCAGCAGTTCCTACTCCGCCACCGTCGGCATCAGCGCTTATGAACTCGACCTGTTCGGTCGGGTTCGCAGCCTGAGCGAAGAAGCCCTGCAGAAATACTTCGCCACTGAAGAAGCACGCCGCAGCACGCAGATCAGCCTGGTGGCCAGTGTGGCCAATGCCTACCTGACCTGGCAGGCTGATAAAGAGCTGCTGAAACTGACCCAGGAAACCCTCGGCGCCTACGAGGAGAGTTACAAGCTCACCTCGCGCAGCAACGAAGTGGGTGTCGCCTCGGCACTGGATCTGGCCCAGTCGCGTACCTCGGTGGAAAACGCCCGTGCGCAACTGGCCAAATACACCCGTCAGGTTGCCCAGGATGAAAACAGCCTGGTGCTGCTGCTCGGCACCGGTATTCCGGCCAATCTGCAAGCGGCCAAGCCACTGTCGGACGACGTGCTGAGCGAAGTGCCGGCCGGCCTGCCATCGGACTTGCTGCAACGTCGTCCGGACATCCTTCAGGCCGAGTACAACCTCAAGGCTGCCAACGCCAACATCGGCGCGGCACGGGCTGCGTTCTTCCCGAGCATCAGCCTGACCGCCAATGCCGGCTCCCTGAGCCCGGACCTGTCCGGTCTGTTCAAGGGCGGTTCCGGCACCTGGTTGTTCCAGCCGCAGATCAACTTGCCGATCTTCAACGCCGGCTCCCTGCGCGCCAGTCTGGATTACTCCAAGATCCAGAAAGACATCGGCGTGGCGAACTACGAGAAGTCCATTCAAACGGCCTTCCAGGAAGTCGCCGATGGCCTGGCCGCACGCCAGACCTACACCGAGCAGTTGCAGGCTCAGCGTGATTTCGTCAGCGCCAACCAGGACTACTACCGTCTGGCCGAGCGTCGCTACCGCATCGGTGTCGACAGCAACCTGACCTTCCTCGATGCCCAGCGCCAGCTGTTCAGTGCCCAACAAGCGCTGATCACCGACCGCCTGGCGCAGCTGACCAGCGCAGTCAATCTGTACAAGGCGTTGGGTGGTGGCTGGAATGAACAGACGGCGAAGAACGAGCCGTTGAAAGAAGAAGCGCCGAAGATGAAGTTGTTCTGATAGCGCGGTAAACAAACAGCCCACCGATTGGTGGGCTTTTTGTTGGCGGCGGGAAAAGCCTTTTGCCGTTCGATAATCGCCCAGAACCCGCCCTCGCCGATTGAACCGTTTAGTCCCTTTCCCTCACCATCTGTCGCACAAAACCAATAACAACAGGTTCGACACCATGTCCCCGCGCCCTGCCCTGTCCGGCTGACTTCGCCCCCACTTTTCTGAATTCGAAATCTTATGTCTGCAACCCAAACGTTGCGGCACCGCCCCGTTTCATCCCCAAGAATTAGAGAGACCCGAGCCCATGACCCCTTCCACCGCGCAGTATTTCTTTCCCAGCCTGATCGCCATCGCACTGGCCGGTGCGGCCCTGCCCGCCATGGCCGAGGAAGCCGGTTTTGTCGAAGGCGCCAAGGTCAACCTGAACCTGCGCAATTTCTACATCAATCGTAACTTCACCAACCCGACCAAAAGCCAGGGCAAGGCTGAAGAGTGGACGCAAAGCTTCATCCTCGACGCCAAGTCCGGGTTCACCCAGGGCACCGTCGGGTTTGGCATGGACGTGCTGGGTTTGTACTCGGTCAAGCTCGACGGCGGCAAAGGCACCGGCGGTACGCAGTTGTTGCCGCTGGATCACGATGGTCGCCCGGCGGATAACTTCGGTCGCACCAACGTGGCGTTCAAGGCCAAGCTGTCCCAGACCGAAGTGAAGGTCGGCGAGTGGATGCCGGTGCTGCCGATCCTGCGTTCGGACGACGGTCGCTCGCTGCCGCAAACCTTCCGTGGCGGCCAGATCACCTCGAAGGAAATCGACGGTCTGACCCTCTACGGCGGCCAGTTCCGCGCCAACAGCCCGCGCGATGACAGCAGCATGAATGACATGTCGATGACCGGCAAAACGGCGTTCACCTCAGACCGCTTCAACTTCCAGGGCGGTGAATATGCCTTCAACGGCAAGCGCACCCAGATCGGCCTGTGGAACGCTGAACTCAAGGACATCTACAGCCAGCAATACGTCAACCTGGTCCACACCCAACCGCTGGGCGACTGGACATTTGGCGCCAATTTGGGGTTCTTCTACGGCAAGGATGACGGCAGCGCCCGGGCCGGCGAGCTGGACAACAAGACCTGGTCGGGCCTGTTCTCGGCCAAATATGGCGGCAACACCTTCTACGTCGGCCTGCAAAAACTGACCGGTGACAGCGCCTGGATGCGGGTCAACGGCACCAGCGGCGGCACCTTGGCCAACGACAGCTACAACGCCAGCTATGACAATGCGAAGGAAAGATCCTGGCAATTGCGCCACGACTACAACTTCGCCGCCCTCGGCGTGCCAGGCCTGACCTTGATGAACCGCTACATCAGCGGCGACAACGTACACACTGCAACCACCAGCGACGGCAAGGAATGGGGCCGTGAAAGCGAACTGGGCTATACCGTGCAGAGCGGTACACTCAAAGACCTCAACGTCAAATGGCGCAACTCCACCATCCGCCGCGACTTCAGCAACAACGAGTTCGACGAGAACCGGTTGATCGTCAGCTATCCGATCAGTTTGTTGTGAGACTCCAGGACGCCTTCGCGGGCAAGCCTCGCTCCTACAAGGTCATGGTTAACCTGTAGGAGCGAGGCTTGCCCGCGAAGGCGTCAGCTCAGACAACACAACTTTCGCGAATCACTCCCGCGATTCAACCCCCAACTCATCCCACACCGATTCAGCCAAGTGGAAGGTCGCATTGGCCGCAGGGATGCCACAGTAGATTGCACTCTGCATGATCACTTCCTTGATTTCGCCGCGGGTGACGCCGTTGTTGGCGGCGGCGCGCAGGTGCAGCTTGAGTTCTTCGTTGCGGTTCATGCCGATCAGCATGGCGAGGGTGATCAGGCTGCGCGTGTGGCGCGGCAGGCCCGGGCGGGTCCAGATGTCGCCCCAGGCGTGGCGGGTGATCATCTCCTGGAACTCCGAGTTGAACTCGGTCAGTGCGTTCAGGCTGCGGTCGACATGGGCGTCGCCAAGTACTGCGCGGCGAACGTTCAGGCCCTCGTCGTAACGTTGTTTCTCGTCCACAACAATCCCCTCAATGAGCTGACAAAAATGCCAGAACCCGGTCGCTGAACGCAGCGCTGGCCTGGACGTTGGACAGGTGCGCGGCGTAGAACTCGGCGTACTCCGCGCCACGCACTTGTTCCTGAATGAAATGCCCGCCGGACGGCGGCGTCACCGCATCTTCGGTGCCGGAAATCACCAGCAACGGCACCTGAATCGACGACAGCTGATCACGGAAATCGGCATCGCGCACCGCCGCGCAATTGGCCGCGTAACCTTCAGGAGACGTGGCCGCAAGCATGTCGGTAATCCGCTTAACCGCTGCCGGATTGGCCTCGGCAAAATCCGCGGTGAACCACCGCGCAATCGACGCATCACGCAGGGCAACCATCGCCGCCGAGCCGTCACGCAGCACGGTTTCGATCCGTGGATTCCACACCGATGGGTCGCCGATTTTCGCCGCGGTGTTGCACACGATCAGTTTGTTCAATCGCTGACTGGCATTGATCCCCAGCCACTGGCCGATCAACCCGCCCATGGACAAACCACAGAAATGCGCGCGCTCGATGTGCAGCGCATCCAGCAGCGCCAGCACGTCGCGGCCCAGTTGCTCGATGCTGTACGGTCCTGGCGTCACCAACGATTGGCCGTGACCGCGGGTATCGAAACGCAGCACGCGAAAATGCTCGGTGAACGCAGGGATTTGCGCGTCCCACATGTGCAGGTCGGTGCCCAGCGAGTTGGACAGCACCAGCACCGGCGCCTCGTTAGGGCCCTCTATTTGGTAATGCAGTTCGCCCTCGGCGAGTTGTACGAATGCCACAGCAGCCTCCTTCAGACAGTCAACGCAAAATGTTCAGCCACCGCTCGCTCGACCCAGGTATGGGCCTGACCGAGGTAATGGGCGGGGTCCAGCAGACGATCGAGTTCGGCCTCCGACAGCTCGGCAGTCACCTGCGGCTCGTCACCGAGCACCGCGCGCAAATGACGTTGCTCGGCCACTGCGCGCTTGCAGCACTGCTCCAACAGATGGTGCGCAGTGTCGCGACCGACCCGTTGTGCCAGCACAATGCTCACGGCTTCGGCCAGTACCAGGCCCTGGGTCAGGTCGAGGTTGCGTGTCATGCGGTCGGCCTCCACTTCCAGTCCGTCGGCCACCAACAGCGCTTGCTGCAGGCTGCCTGACACCAAACAGCAAATCTCCGGCAGGGTTTCCCATTCGGCATGCCACAAGCCCAGGCTGCGTTCGTGCTCCTGCGGCATCGCGCTGAACAAGGTCGAGAGCAAACCCGGCACCCGCGTCGCCGCGCCGATCAGCACCGCTGCGCCCACCGGGTTGCGTTTGTGCGGCATGGTCGAGGAACCGCCCTTGCCCGGCGCCGACGGTTCGAACACTTCGCCGGCCTCGGTCTGCATCATCAGGCTGATGTCACGACCGAGTTTGCCGAGGCTGCCGGCGATCAGTCCAAGCACCGCGCCAAATTCCACCAGACGATCACGCTGGGTGTGCCACGGTTGTTCCGGCAAGGTCAGTTGCAGTTCTGCGGCCAAGGCTTCAGCAATCGGCATCGCCTGCTCGCCGAGGGCCGCGAGGGTGCCGGAGGCACCACCGAATTGCAGCACCAACAGGCGCGGTTTGAGTTCCCGCAGACGCTGACGGCTGCGCGTCACCGCCCCCAGCCAACCGGCGATTTTCATGCCGAGGGTGACCGGTGTCGCATGCTGCAGCCAGGTGCGCCCGGCCATTGGCGTGGCGACGTAACGCCTGGCCTGGGTCGCGAGAGTTTCCCCCAGTTGCGCCAGATCAGCTTCGATCAATTCCAGCGCGCGGCGCAGTTGCAGCACCAGGCCGGTGTCCATTACATCCTGGCTGGTCGCGCCCAAATGCACGTAACGCTCGGCTTCGGCATTGTTCTTTGCGATCTGCTTGCCCAACGCCTTGACCAGCGGAATCGCCGAATTGCCCGCCGTGGCAATCGCCTCACCCAGCGTGGCGAAGTCGTAATGCTCGGCCCGACATGCCGCGTCGATAGACGCAACAGCCGTCTGCGGAATCAACCCAACCCGCGCCTCGGCCCGGGCCAGTGCCGCTTCGAAATCAAGCATGGCCTGAACCCGGCCCTGATCGCAGAACACCTCACGCATGTCGCGTGCCGTGAAGTAGGCATCGAACAATTGATTGCCCGGTCGCTGGTTCATAAACAGTCCTTGCAGGCGAGGGCCGGTCAGGCCCTCGCGTAAAGATCAAAGGTCGTTTTGCAAATACTTCGCCTGTTTTGGCAGACGCAGGCTGAACAGGAACGCGACCGCCATCATCACCGTCACGTACCAGTAGAACGAGTTTTCCATGCCGCCGGCTTTAAGGCTCAGCGCCACATACTCCGCCGAACCGCCGAAGATTGCATTGGCCACCGCATACGCCAGGCCGACGCCCAAGGCGCGTACCTCTGGCGGGAACATTTCGGCTTTCACCAGACCGCTGATCGAGGTGTAGAAACTCACGACTGCCAGCGCCAGGGTAATCAGGACAAAGGCCAGGAACGGACTGCTGACACTTTTCAGGCTCAACAGAATCGGTACGGTGCACAACGTCCCGAGGGCGCCGAACCACAGCATCGAATTGCGCCGGCCGATCTTGTCGGCGAGCATGCCGAAGAACGGTTGCATGCACATATAAAGGAACAGCGCGCCGGTCATGATGTAGCTCGCGGTCTTGGCGTGCATGCCGGCGGTATTCACCAGGTACTTCTGCATGTACGTGGTGAAGGTGTAGAAAATCAGCGAACCGCCGGCGGTGTAACCCAGCACGGTGATGAACGCAGCCTTGTGATCGCGGAACAGTGCACGGATGCTGCCGGCGTCCTTGTTTTCGCGCATTTCCTTGCTGGTGGTTTCCTTGAGCGCACGACGCAGGAACAACGAAATCAATGCCGCAGCCGCACCGACCACGAACGGAATTCGCCAGCCATAGGCACGCAATTCATCCTCGCTGAGGAACTGCTGCAGGACCACTACCAGCGACACCGCCAGCAACTGCCCGCCAATCAGCGTCACATACTGGAATGAGGCAAAGAAACCGCGCTGGCCCTTGAGGGCGACTTCGCTCATGTAGGTCGCGGTGGTGCCGTACTCACCGCCCACCGACAAACCCTGCAGCAAGCGCGCGAACAACAGCATGATCGGCGCCCAGACCCCGATGCTGTTGTAGGTCGGCAGGCAGGCGATGAGCAACGAACCGAAGCACATCATCAGAATCGAGATCAACATCGAATTCTTGCGCCCGTGTTTGTCCGCCACCCGACCGAAGATCCAACCGCCGATAGGCCGCATCAGAAACCCGGCAGCGAATACGCCCGCCGTGTTTACCAGCTGTACCGTGGGGTTGTCGGACGGGAAAAACGCCGGGGCGAAATAGATTGCGCAGAAGGCGTAGACGTAAAAGTCGAACCATTCAACCAGGTTGCCGGACGAGGCGCCGACAATCGCAAAGATCCTTTTGTTGCGTTCTTCACTGGTGTAGAGAGCTGTGAGGGTTGTCATCGTTCTTCACTCTTTTGGGGACCGTGAGAGTCTAGACACACCTCGCAACAATCCCGTTCCACAATTGGCAATGCTATCCCTGTGGGAGCGGGCTTGCTCGCGAAGACGGCGGCACAGCCAACATTGATGTCGCCTGACACACCGCCTTCGCGAGCAAGCCCGCTCCCACAGGTTTTGCGGCGCTCAATCAATAATCAAAAAACACCGTCTCGGCATCCGTCCCCTGCAGAACCACATTCCACTGATAAACACCCGCAGCATCCCGCTTCGCCAGCAAGGTGCTGCGGCGCTCTGCTGGCACGCACTCCAGCAACGGGTCCGCCACGTTGGCCGGTTCGCCATCAAAGTAAATCCGCGTCAGCAAGTGCTTTACCAACCCGCGAGCAAACACCAATACCACCAAATGCGGCGCCTGGGTCGTGCCTTTCAAGCCTTCCACGGTGCCCGGTTTGATCGTGGTAAATCGAAAGCGCCCCTCTGCATCCACCGGCACCCGGCCAAACCCTTCGAAGTTCGGGTCCAGGGGTTTGTCTTGGTCGTCTTCGGGATGGTCGTACTTGCCGGCGGCGTTGGCCTGCCAGACTTCGAGCATCGCGTCGTTGACGAAGTCGCCGTTGCCATCGACGACTTGCCCGGTGATCGCCACGCGCTCGCCGAGGGTCTGTGCAACGGTCAGGTCTTCACGGTTCAGCCAGGTCAGGCCGATGTGGTAATACGGCCCGACGGTGTGGGACGTGGTCGCGTTCAGCGTCATCTTATTTCTCCATCGGCGTGGCTTCGCGGCCGCGCAAGACGATGTCCCAGCGATAACCGAGGGCGTAGGAAGGGATGGTTTTTTCCAAGTCGAAACTGGCGATCAGGCGCTCTTTGGCACTCGTATCAGGCACGCAGTTATAGATCGGGTCGTAAGCCAGCAACGGGTCGCCCGGGAAATACATCTGGGTCACCAGCCGCGTGAGAATACTCGGCCCGAACAGTGAGAAATGGATGTGCGCCGGGCGCCAGGCGTTGTGATGGTTACCCCACGGATAGGCACCAGGCTTAATGGTCTGGAACTGATACCAGCCATCGGCGTCGGTCACGGTGCGGCCGGTGCCGGTGAAGTTCGGGTCCAGCGGTGCGTCGTGCAGGTCGCGCGCATGGTTGTAGCGACCGGCGGCGTTAGCCTGCCAGATCTCCACCAAAATGCCTGGCACCGGCAGACCGTTTTCATCCAGCACGCGGCCGTGAATTATGATGCGCTCGCCGAGCGGTTCGCCCTCGTGCTGCGCGGTCAGGTCGTTGTCCTGCTCCTGGATGCGCTCGGCGCCGATGGTCGGCCCGGTGATTTCCGACAGCGAATGAGGCAAAAACACCAACGGCTTGGACGGCGAGCGAAGGTTGGTGGATTGATAAGGAGGGTGCAGGTATTCCGGCTGAGTGCCCGCCTGCGGGCGACGGTAACCAGGCTTGTCAGTCATTACGCTTTCCTCAGTTCTTATTAGTCGACGCTTTATTCACAGCCAAGGGTGTCAGACCCGTTCGATCGCCAAGGCCAGACCCTGGCCAACACCGACGCACATGGTCGCCAGAGCTTTCTTGCCACCGGTCTTTTCCAGCTGATGCAGCGCGGTCAGTACCAGACGCGCGCCGCTCATGCCCAGCGGATGGCCCAAGGCAATGGCGCCACCGTTCGGGTTGACTTGGGCGGCGTCATCCGCCAGCCCCAGTTCACGCAACACCGCCAAACCTTGGCTGGCGAACGCTTCGTTGAGCTCGATCACGTCGAAATCGCTGACCGCCAGGCCCAGGCGCTCAGTCAATTTACGCACCGCCGGCACCGGGCCGATGCCCATCACCCTGGGTGCGACACCGGCACTCGACATGCCCAACACGCGAGCGCGGGCAGTCAGGCCATGTTTCTTCACCGCGTCGCCAGAAGCCAGAATCAACGCCGCGGCACCGTCGTTCACCCCGGAGGCATTGCCAGCGGTGACGGTTTTGTCCGGGCCATTGACCGGTTTGAGTTTGGCCAGGGTTTCCAGTGTCGTGTCAGCACGGGGATGCTCATCCTGCGTGACCACGCTTTCACCCTTCTTGTGGGCAATGCGCACTTCGACGATTTCTTCGGCAAAAAAATCTGCAGCTTGCGCGGCCGCTGTGCGTTGCTGACTGCGCAGGGCGAACGCATCCTGATCGGCGCGGGAAATCCGGTAATCGTCGGCCACGTTATCGGCGGTCTGCGGCATCGCATCCACACCGTATTGGGCTTTCATCAACGGGTTGATGAAACGCCAGCCGATGGTGGTGTCTTCCAGTTTCATGTTGCGCGAGAACGCCGCATCGGCCTTGCCCATCACGAACGGTGCGCGAGACATCGACTCGACGCCGCCGGCAATCGCCAGCTCCATCTCGCCGCTGGCGATGGCCCGAAACGCCGTACCGATCGCATCCATGCCCGAAGCGCACAGGCGATTGAGGGTGACCCCGGGAATGGTTTCCGGCAGGCCCGCCAACAACAACGCCATGCGTGCCACGTTACGGTTGTCTTCGCCGGCCTGGTTGGCGCAACCGAGGAACACCTCGTCCACCGCGCTCCAGTCCACCGAGGGGTTGCGCGCCATCAGCGCCTTGATCGGCACGGCAGCCAGATCATCGGCGCGAACCGTCGACAGGCCGCCGCCGAAACGGCCGATGGGGGTGCGAATGGCGTCGCAGATATAAACGTCACGCATCAGGCTTCTCCGGGTGCTTGGCCATGGGCCGCAGCGGTGCGGGCTTCCAGATCGCGCAGCGCCGTCAACTCGACATCGGTGGGCTCGGCGGTGTTTTCCACCTGATCGGCAAAACGAATCGCCCAGCCGGTGGCGGCAATCACTTGCTCGCGAGTCACGCCTGGGTGCAGCGCGGTCACCACGAATTCATGAGTATCCGCTTCGGGTTCCATGATGCACAGGTCGGTAATGATGCCGACAGGACCGGCGCCCGGCAGGCCGAGACGTTTGCGTGAATCACCGCCCTCGCCATGGCCGACCGAGGTGATGAAATCGAGTTTGTCGACAAAGGAGCGCGCCGACTGCTTGAGGATGATCAGTACGCTTTTGGCGGAACCGGCGATCTCCGGTGCGCCACCGGCACCCGGCAGGCGAACTTTCGGCTGATGGTAGTCGCCCACCACCGTGGTGTTGATGTTGCCGAAGCGGTCGACTTGCGCGGCGCCGAGGAAACCGACATCGATACGTCCGCCCTGCAACCAGTAGCGAAAAATCTCACCGGTCGGGACGACAGTGTCGGCGGTTTCCGCCAGTTCACCGTCGCCGATCGACAGCGGCAATACGCTCGGTTTGGCACCGATCGGACCCGATTCATAGATCAGGACGACATCTGGCGAAGAAGTCAGACGTGCCAGGTTGGCGGCTTTCGACGGCAGGCCGATGCCGACGAAGCATACCGAACCGTTTTTCAGACGGCGGGCGGCGGCGACGGTCATCATTTCATTGGTGGTGTAAGTCATTACTTGGCCTCCGAAGCAGCGGCCAGCTTGGCCTGGAACTCACTGAAGTCAGCGCAACCGTGGATGTACTCGTTGATCCACGCGGTGAAGGTTTCACGGTCGCGGGCAATCGGGTCCCAGGCTTGATAGAAGCGGTTGTCGCGTTCGGTGTAACCGTGGGCGTAGGACGGATGCGCGCCCCCCGGTACATGGCAGACCGCGCTCAAGGCCCAGGTCGGCAGCACGCAAGCGTTCATCGGTGCGTTGAGGTCGTCGACGATTTCTTCAACAGTGACGATGCAGCGCTTGGCAGCCAGCGCCGCTTCTTTCTGCACGCCGAGAATGCCCCAGAGCAGCACGTTGCCTTTGCGGTCGGCTTTCTGCGCGTGAATCACGGTGATGTCCGGGCGCACCGACGGCACCGCCGCCAGCACTTCGCCGGTGAACGGGCATGTAACGGTTTTAATCAACGGATTGACCTTTGGCAGGTCGGAGCCAGCGTAGGCGCGCAGCACCGCGAACGGTAAGCCCGAAGCGCCCGCGACGTAGGCATTGGCCAGGTCGGCGTGGCTGTGCTCTTCGATTTCCAGCGCATGCGGCCACTGCCTTTCGACCGCGTCACGCAGACGATGCAGCGAGCCCACACCTGGGTTACCGCCCCAGGAGAAAATCAGCTTGCGAGCACAACCGGCACCGATCAATTGGTCGTAGATCAAGTCGGGGGTCATCCGCACCAGGGTCAGATCTTTCTTACCCTGGCGGATGATTTCGTGACCCGCCGCCGTAGGAATCAGGTGAGTAAAGCCTTCGAGCGCGACGGTATCGCCGTCGTTGACGAACTGCTTTACCGCGTCATGCAGCGAAAGGATTTCAGCCATGGGGCAGGCTCCCGTTTTGTTATGAACCGACAGTGGTAGAAAAAGGCGCGAGGTTCGGCGCCGGAATGACTGAAGGTTAAGCCCCTGAAAAACGCTAAACAATCCGATAATCGACTGAGTGTTCGTTTATCGAACAGATTGTTGTCTCGCTACCGATCCCTACAAGCTTCGCGGGCAAGCCTCGCTCCTACGGGATGCGCGAGATATCCGCGACCATACATATCCGTAGGAGCGAGGCTTGCCCGCGAAGAGGCCATCGGACTCGCTGAAGAATCTGAAACTTGCCCTCAGGTCGCATCCGCATGGCTGACCATGCCCTTGATCACCACCGCCGTGGTCGCCAACGCGGCCGGAATCACCAGCGCCGTCAGCACCTGTTCGAAGTTCCAGCCCAGGCCCAGCAACGTTGCGCCCATCCACGCACCGAGGATCGCGCCGAAGCGGCCAATCCCGAGCATCCACGACACACCCGTCGCCCGCCCTTGAGTCGGGTAAAACCGCGCCGCCAGCGACGGCATCGCCGATTGCGCGCCGTTGACACACATCCCGGCCACCAGCACCAGGGTCGCCAGCAATGTGATGCTGCCCAGGCTCTGCCCTACCGCGTAGGCAAATACCCCGGCGAATAAGTAGAAAATGCCGATGACCTTGTGCGGATTGAACCGGTCCATCGCCCAGCCCACACCCACTGCACTCAATACCCCACCGAACTGGAACAGCGCACCAATGAACGCCGCCTGCTCCATGCTCGCGCCGCTGTCACGCATCAGAGTCGGCAACCAACTGGTCAGCAGGTAAACGATCACCAGGCCCATGAAGTACGTCAGCCACAGCAACAACGTGCCGGTGCTGTAAGTGCCGGAGAAGATCACCGCAAACACATTGCGCGCCTTCACGGTTTTCTGTTCCGGCACGCTGAAGCTCGAAGCCTGAGCCACTACCGCGGGGTCGATCGGCGCCAAGGCCTTGCGCACTTTGTCCGTGCCACGATTGCGCACCACCAGGTAACGCGCCGATTCCGGCAACCAGAACAGCAAGACGACAGCGAGGATCAGCGGCAGAATCCCGCCGATCATCAACAGACTGTGCCAGCCGAAGGCCGGAATCAGTTTGGCCGAGATGAACCCGCCACCGGCCATGCCGAGGTTGAAGCCGCAGAACATGCTGGTCACCAGCAGGGATTTTTTGCGCTCCGGGGTGTATTCGGACAGCAGCGTGGTGGCGTTCGGCATGCCGGCGCCCAGGCCCAGGCCGGTGAGGAATCGCAGTACCAGCAGTTGATCAACATTGGTGCTATAGGCCGACGCCAGGCTGAAAGCGCCGAATACCAACACCGCGCCCACCAGTACGACTTTTCGCCCGAAGCGGTCAGCCAATGGGCCGGAACCCAAAGCGCCGAAGACCATCCCGATCAACGCCGCACTCATCACCGGGCCGAGACTGGCGCGATCGATGCCCCAGTCCTGGGACAGTGCCGGCGCGATAAACCCCATGGCCGCGGTGTCGAGGCCATCGAGGAAAACAATCAGGAAACATAGAATCACCACCCGCCATTGGTAGCGCGAAATGGGTTGAGTGTTGATGAAGGACTGCACGTCGAGGCAGTTTCCTACAGCAGACTGAGGCTGGTTCATTATTTTTATTCCACGCAAAGAACGCAGTCGAACAGGTGCCAGCCAAGGCTGACGCTATGACAAGAAAGGAGGTCGGGATCAGGCAATCCGGTTTCGGCAGCTAAACCGATGGGAACAGCGACAGTCGGGAAACGTGCGCATGACGATGCCTCTTCTCATTATTATTGGGGCGTGATCCGGCGACTGACTGAAGACCCGTAGTGCCGGATGACGCTGCCGCGACATTAATGATCCAAGGGAAAGAGCGTCAATTCGATAAACGCGACTCTGTGCGTTTATCGAACAGCTTAGGCAAAGAGTTGCGCGCTCAGGTCACGACTGGCATTTAACAGGCCGGGCAAGAAACGTTGCTCCAGCTCGTTGCGACTGACCCGGCCGGCGTGGGTGCTGACGTTTAAGGCCGCCACCACTTGGCCAGAAGCGTCGTACACTGGCACGGCAATTGAGCGCAGGCCCTGCTCCAGTTCCTGATCAACGATGCACCAGCCTTGCTGCCGTACCTCTTGCAGGCATTCGAGCAACGCCTCGGGGGTATGCAACGTGCGACTGGTCTTGGCTTGCAGCTCTGCATGGTCGAGGTATTCGCGCAGTGACGTGTCGTCCAGCGCGGCGAGAAGAATCCTGCCCATGGACGTGCAATAGGCCGGCAATCGCCCGCCCACCGAAAGGTCGACGGAAATCAACCGCTGGGTGGTCGCCGAGCGCGCGATGTACAAAATGTCATCGCCCTCCAGCGTGGCCATGTTGCAGGCCTCATGCAGTTGCTCGCTCATGCGGTCCAGATACGGCTGGGCAGAAACCGCCAATGGCGTCGACGACAAATAGGCATGGCCCAGGGTCAGTACTTTGGGCAACAGCGAATAGGTGCGTCCGTCGGTGGTGGCGTAGCCGAGCTTGATCAGGGTATGCAGGCAACGGCGCACAGCGGCGCGGGGAATTTCCGTGCGATGGCTGATCTGCGCGATGGTCAGGTGCCGCTTGCGCTCCTGGAACGCTTGCACCACGGCCAGGCCACGGGCCAAGGACGTCATGAAATCCGGGTCGCCGGTCAGTGCCTGGATCCGTTTGGCCGGTGAAGCAACGATGGGCGGAGCTACTGAAGCGAAGGAATTGCGCATTTGATCGTTCATACAAGGTCCTTTTACCCACTCGGATCAGCGACTATTACAAAGGGCCAGCGCCTGACGCTCAAGCCCGGCCTGCCAACTCCGTGCGATTATCGAACGCTCGACCGATAATCGCAATCCACCGGATAAATCGCCCGATCCGCCGGTGTCCGGATTTTCGCTGACTCGCGACCCTCATGTTTACCTCGACTCGACACAGGACTTAATGGGGCAATCCAATTACCGTAACTTGCCCGACTTAATGGTGTCAGAAAGGCACCGCAGCGATGTGGTATCCGTCGACGTTCTAGTTAATCGCAAAGTATCGAGCAACAAAACGGTCACACACCAGGATCCACTTTTAACTCTTTGGAGATAGTGTTCTTCAAATCGGCCGCTATAATACAATTCAGTAGCGCTTCGGT